>Ga0134128_10000561_pt1 | contig 51339 bp, 33 predicted proteins | sample KB31754_FD_96462 | JGI IMG/M metagenome (GOLD analysis project Ga0134128, IMG submission 96462) | Terrestrial soil microbial communities with excess Nitrogen fertilizer from Kellogg Biological Station, Michigan, USA - KB3-175-4 | ecosystem: Environmental > Terrestrial > Soil > Unclassified ... | reverse complement strand
TCGCTTTGGTCGTTGACGAGCTTTGAATATTTTTTGAACGTGTTGTAGTCCTTGGTGCGCGTGGAATATTGTAAAAGATGGACAGTGTTAGGGTTGGAAAGATGAAATTCACCCTTTCGTTTCCACTGGTAGATGCCGCCTGGGGTAAGGCGCTCCACGGGGATGTCTTTACGGCTGAAGGCAAAGAAATGTTTCGCGAGGACTTCTTTGGCGATCTCGTCGAGGCCCATGCCTTCGATGCGGGAGGTGGCGCCGGTGAAGTATTTATCGACGACACTTCGGTTAAGGCCGATGATCTCAAATATTTGCGCGCCCTGGTAGGATTGCAGGGTGGAGATGCCCATCTTGGAGAAGACCTTGAACAGTCCTTCGCAGACGGCTTTGGTATAATTCTTCTTTAGTTGTTCTGCGTCGAGCTCCGTTTTAAGGCTGCCGCTGAGTTTCATGTCGCGGATGCTCGAGAGCGCGAGGTATGGGTTGATGGCGGTGGCGCCGAACCCGATGAGACAGGCGAAGTGGTGGACTTCCCAGACGTCGCCGGCTTCGACGATGATGCCTACCTGCCCGCGATAGCCTTTGCGGATGAGGTGGTGGTGGACGGCGGAGCAGGCCAGCAGCGAGGGGATGGGTGCGTGCTCGGAGTCGATAGCGCGATCCGTGAGGATCAATACTTCGAAACCGTCCTGCACGGCATCGACGGCATAGCGGCAGAGGCGGTCGATCCCAGCTTGAAGTGACCCGGGTTTACCGTCGGCGCGGAAATAGGTCTGGAGCGTCTTGGCCTGGAAGATGCCGGTGTCGATGCTGCGGATCTTCTCCAGCTCGTGGTTGCTAAGGACGGGATGTTTGAGCGCGACCGAGTGACAGGCCAGCGGGTCTTCTTCCAATAGGTTGGAGTTGCCGCCGACAAAGCTGGCGAGGGACATCACCAATCTTTCCCGGATCGGGTCGATGGGTGGGTTGGTCACCTGTGCGAACAGTTGTTTGAAGTAACTGCTCAGGTGTTGTGGCTGATCGCTGAGGACGGCCAAAGGGACGTCCGTGCCCATGGAGCCTACGGGTTCTTTGCCGTCGAGGGACATGGGGGCGATGAGGGTATCGAGATCTTCGGTGGTGTATCCGAAAGCCTTTTGGTATTTGAAGATCTGCTCGTGTTCGAGATGGGTGAAGAGGACCCGGGGTTCGGGCAGCTCTTCCATCCGGATCTTATATTTATTCAGCCATTCGGCATAGGGCTTTTGGCCGCAGATCTTGGATTTCAGTTCTTCGTCGCTGATGATGCGTTCCTGTTCCAGGTCGACGATGAACATCTTGCCGGGCTGCAGGCGGCCCTTTTCGATGATGAGACTTTGATCGACGGGCAGGGCGCCGGTCTCGGAGGCCATGATGACGCGATTATCCTTTGTCACGCAGTAGCGGGACGGACGGAGGCCGTTGCGATCGAGGGTAGCGCCGATGATCTTGCCATCGGTGAAGGAGATGGAGGCCGGTCCGTCCCACGGCTCCATAATAGATGCATGGAATTCGTAGAAGGACTTTTTCACCGGGTCCATCATATCGTTGCCATCCCATGCTTCGGGGATGAGCATCATCATGACGTGGGGCAGTGAGCGGCCGCAGAGCGTCAGCAGTTCGATGACGTTATCGAGACAGGCCGAGTCGGACTGACCTTCCGAGATGATCGGGAGGAGCATATCCATCTCTTCCTTGGTGAAATACGGGGTGGTCAGGCCTTTCTCGCTTGTCTTGAGCCAGTTCAGGTTACCCTGGAGGGTGTTGATCTCGCCGTTGTGGGCGATGTAGCGGAAGGGCTGCGCCAGTTTCCACGAGGGGAAGGTATTGGTGGCGAAGCGGGAGTGGATGAGGCCGAAGGCTGAAACGACGCGTTTGTTGGAGAGGTCGGGGAAATAGTTCCGGACCTGCGTGCTGGTCAGCTGACCTTTATATACAACTGTTTTATAAGAAAGCGAGGCCACATAGAAGCCGATGGCGTCCTTCTTTATCGAGTTGTTGATCGTGTGGCTGGCGTAGTTCCGTAATAAAAAGAGTTTTCTTTCGAAGTCGTCGGGATTTTTGAGGTGGTCGGGACAAGCGATAAATGCCTGTTCCATCTCCGGTTCTACGGAGAGCGCCGTGGGGCCGATGCCGTCCGGATTGACCGGCACTTTACGATAGCCGAGGACTTCGAGGCCCAGCTTTTCCGCGCTGCGCGCGAAGATGTCGCGGCATTCTTCTTTCAACCGGATGTCGCGGGGGAAGAAGAGCATGCCGACGCCGTATTTGCCATACGAGGGGAGGTGAATGCCGAGGCGGATGCATTCGTCGAAGAAGAACTCATGGGGCGTTTGGATCATGATGCCGGCGCCATCGCCGGTGTTATTCTCACAACCGCACGCACCGCGGTGTTCCATGTTCTCGAGGATGGTCAGCGCGTCGGAGACGATTTGATGGGACTTGTTGCTCTTGATGTTAGCTACAAAGCCGATACCACACGCATCGCGTTCAAACTCAGGCGAGTATAATCCGTAATTGGTCATGTTCGCTTAGCAATATTAGACATTATTCAAAAAAAAGGTGGAAACGTTAGATTTCGTATGGCGTTGCAGCGATCAATTGTCTAAAAGTACGCAAAAATTCTGAATCTAGTGAAGTTTTGCTAAAAAATCTTGGACGAATTCGATTTTTTTGTCCACAAATTCGATAGGTTACTCACAGGAAACTTGCGTCATTTTTACACTAAGAGCGGCCGATGGGCCGGTTCCTATACAAGATAACCAAACAGCGTGTCGTCTTTGTTCAGCGCCGTATAGGTTATATTGTAGGTGGCCATGTTTTTCATGAGGGTCTGGTAATCTTCTTTGCAAGACAATTCGATGCCGACGAGGGCGGGGCCTGATTCTTTGTTGTGTTTCTGGATATATTCGAAGCGGGTAATATCGTCATTGGGGCCCAGCACATTGTTAACGAATTCTTTGAGTGCGCCGGGGCGTTGGGCGAAGCGGATAAGGAAATAGTGTTTGAGTCCTTCGTACTGCAAGGCTCGCTCCTTGATTTCCTGCATTCGGTCGATGTCGTTATTGCTACCGCTTACAATACATACAACGGATTTTCCTTTGATTTGTTCGGTGTAATTTTCGAGTGCGGCGATGCTGAGGGCGCCTGCGGGTTCCACCACGATGGCATTTTCATTATACAATTGCAGGATGGTGGAGCAGATGCGGCCTTCGGGCACGGTGGTCATTTCGTCGAGGACGTCGCGGCAGATACGGAATGTGAGATCGCCTACGCGTTTGACTGCTGCGCCGTCGACGAAGCGATCGATGTTGTCGAGGGTCACGGGGTGTCCGGCTTTGAAGGCTGCCAGCATGGAAGGGGCGCCTTCGGGTTCGGCCCCGATGATCTTTGTGGCCTGCGAATAGGTTTTGAAAAACGCGCCGGTGCCGGAGGCGAGGCCGCCGCCGCCGATGGGGACAAATACGTAATCAATGTCATCGAGGTCTTCGTAGATCTCGATGGCTACGGTGCTTTGGCCCTCGATGATGCGGAGGTCTTCGAAGGGTGGGATAAAGGTCATGTCGTGTTTGGCCGTGTATTCGCGGGCTGCGTCGGCGCAATCGTCGAAGGTATCTCCTATGAGGACGATCTCGATATTATCTTCCCCGAACATCCGGGTCTGGTTGACCTTTTGGCGGGGGGTGATGATGGGCATGAAAATAACGCCCTTCACACCTAGCTTCTTGCAAGAATAAGCAAAACCCTGGGCGTGGTTGCCGGCGCTCGCGCAGACGACGCCGTGCGCTAATTCTGTCTTCGGCAGCGTTACCATCATATTATAGGCGCCGCGGAGCTTGTAGGAACGTACGACCTGGAGGTCTTCGCGTTTGAGGTAGACCTGGCAGTCGTATTTCTTTGAAAGCGTTTGACTGTAGGTCAGCGGGGTACGAGACACGACTTTCTTCAGCCGCTTCGCGGCTGCGTAGAAGTCTAAATCCCACCCCCTGGCGGGGGTGGGGTTAGAAAGAGATATATTAAGCGACTGGCTCACTCTTTGACTTTTGGGCGGGTTGGTTTTCCGGGCGGAGGCTGCGGACGGTCTTGCCGGCTTGCCACAGTTCGCTTTCACGGAGTTCTTTGAGTTCGTTGTCCAATTTTTCGCGGTAGTCGGCCTGGCTGTTGGAGTCGATGCTGCGTTGCGATTCCTTGCCGGTGGCTACGCTTTCGTAGAGTTCGTTGAACACGGGCAGGGTAGCATCGCGGAATTTCTTCCACCAGTCCAGCGCACCGCGTTGGGCCGTGGTCGAGCAGTTGGCATACATCCAATCCATACCGTTCTCGGCTACGAGGGGCATCAGGGATTGGGTAAGCTCTTCGACGGTTTCGTTGAAGGCTTCGGATGGGGTGTGACCCTTTTTACGCAAGACTTCATATTGCGCGGCGAAGATCCCCTGGATCGCGCCCATTAGCGTTCCGCGTTCGCCGGTAAGATCGCTGTAAACTTCTTTTCTGAAGTCTGTCTCGAACAAATAGCCACTTCCTACTGCGATGCCGAGGGCGACAACGCGGTCTTTGGCTTTGCCGGTGGCGTCCTGGTAGATGGCGTAGCTGGAGTTCAGACCACGGCCCTGGAGGAACATGCGGCGTAATGAAGTGCCGGAGCCTTTGGGGGCGACGAGGAATACATCGACGTCCTTGGGAGGCAGGATGCCCGTTTGCTCGTTAAACGTGATGCCGAAGCCATGAGAGAAATATAGCGCCTTGCCAGGTGTCAGGTGTTTTTTAACAGTTGGCCACAGGGCAATCTGGGCGGCATCGCTGAGCAAATAACAAATGATGGTTCCTTTTTGGAGAGCTTCTTCGATCTCGAAGAGGGTCTGGCCGGGAACGAAGCCATCGCGGACGGCTTTATCCCAGGTCTTGGAGTTTTTCCGCTGACCGACTATGACGTTGATACCGTTGTCTTTTTGGTTAAGCGCCTGGCCAGGACCCTGTACGCCATAGCCGATGACGGCTACCACTTCGTTTTTCAGAACCTGCTGTGCCTTGGCGAGGGGAAATTCTTCGCGGGTGACTACATTCTCTTCTACGCCGCCAAAATTGAGTTTTGCCATGTTTACCTTTTTATGTGTTTGGTTTGTTTATGAATTGACTTGTTTACATCGAGAAGACTTTGTCGGCCTGGCTGAGGTATTCGTTCTCGATGACCTCTTCGCTGGGGGCTGACAATTCGAAATCTTTGAGTTTTTCGTGGAAGCCGGCGCTGTCCTTGATGATGGCGACGCGGGCGCTGCGTACGAATTCGATGAGCCCATAGGGTTCGAGGAACTTTATCAACTTGTCGATCTCCTGGCGCTGACCGGTGGTCTCGAAGACGGTGTAGTCTTTGCGGATCACGACGGCGCGGGCACCGTATTCACGGAGCAGGCGTTCGACCTTGACGTTCTCGGCGATCTGGTCGGTGGAGACTTTGTAGAGGGCCAGTTCCTGCCAGATGATCTCGTCGTTATTATTATAATATGCTTTGAGGATCTCGACTTGTTTTTCGAGCTGACGGCAGAGTTTGCGAACGACTTCTTCCGTCTCGTTGATGACGATGGTGAAGCGGTGGATGCCGGGTACTTCCGAGGGGGAGGTGTTGAGGCTTTCGATGTTGATCTTACGGCGGGAGAACATGATGGCGATGCGGTTGATCAGCCCTATTTGGTTCTCGGTATAGACCGTTATGGTATATTCTTGCTTCATATACTTACTTACAATTTTGTTGCGGCGATGCGCAGACGTTTATAATTGCCGAACCAGCTGCCATTGCGGTAATTGGTGAGGCGTACCAGATCCTGAATTTCCGTGAGGACGGTATCGATCTCGCTTTCCGGGATGTCGTTGAAGAAAGCATTGCCGAACATCCGGACAAACTCCTTGATGCCGTTCCCCTGGTCTTTGAGTTCCGTGGGGCGGTCGAAGTGTGCGGCGAAGCGGACGCGGAAGCCTTTTTTCTCCAGCAGGGTGGTGTACTCGCTGAGCGAGGGGAAGTACCAGAGCTGGATGGCGGCGTTGCTATAATAGCCATGACGGTTCAGCACTTTACGGATAGCCACCACGATCTCTTCCACGTTGCCTTTTCCACCCATTTCGAGGACGAAGCGGCCACCGGACTTTAGCGATCGGGCGACCTGTTCTACGGCGCTTTCTTTGTCCAGGACCCAGTGGAGGGCAGCGTTGGAGAAGACGGCGTCGAAGGGGGCGTCGAAATGGAGGTCGGTGGCAGACATTACACGGAAGTCCAGGTCGGGATAGGCTGCCTGGGCGCGGTGGATCATGGCCGGGGAGTTGTCGATCCCGATGACCCGCGCGCCTGCCTGGGCGATGAGATGGGTGAGATGGCCGGTGCCGCAGCCGAGGTCGAGGATGCGTTCACCGTTTTGTGGGGCGAGCAGCCGGACGACATCTTCGCCATATTTGGCGACGTAGTTGTGTTTGTCGTCGTAGAGGGTCGCATTCCAGGTGGTATCGTATATGCTGATCATGGCTATTTAAGTCTTATTTCGCTAACACTGCAACCCTGGGGAACCATGGGGAACACGTTGTTCTCTTTGCCGGTGAAGATTTCCAACAGGTAGGAGCCTTTGTGTTCGAGCATGGTCTGAAGGGCTTTCTTCAGGTCTTTGCGGTCGGTGATGCTTTGTCCGTCGATATAGTACGCCTTTGCGAGGGCCACGAAATCCGGGCTGGTGATGTCCACGAAGCTATAGCGTTTGTCGTTGAACAGTTCCTGCCATTGGCGGACCATGCCGAGGAAGCGGTTGTTAAGGATGAGGATCTTGACGTCTGCGCCGAACTGCATGATGGTTCCGAGTTCCTGGAGGGTCATCTGGAAGCCGCCGTCGCCGATGATGGCGACTACGGTGCGATCGGGTGCGCCGTATTTCGCGCCGATGGCCGCGGGGAGGCCGAAGCCCATGGTGCCGAGACCGCCGGAGGTGACATTACTGCGGGTGCCGTTGAATTTTGCGTAGCGGCAGGCAACCATCTGGTGCTGGCCGACGTCGGTGACGATCACGGCGTCGCCGCCGGTGAGTTCGTTGAGGACTTTCAGGACTTCACCCATGGTCATCTCCGCGGTCGTGGGATTCAGTTCATCATGGATCACGGCGTCTACTTCCTGTTTATAGGCGTCCTTGAAGCGTTGCAACCAGGCCGAATGGGTCTTTTTTTCTACTGCTTCGGTGAGCAGGGGGAGGGTCTCTTTGCAATCGCCCCAAACGGGAATGGTGGTCTTTATGTTCTTGTCGATCTCGGCGGGGTCGATATCGAGGTGAATGACCTTGGCCTGTTTTGCGTATTTGTCGAGGCGGCCAGTCACGCGGTCGTCGAAGCGCATGCCGATGGCGATGAGAACGTCGCATTCGTTGGTAAGGAGATTGGGGCCGTAATTGCCGTGCATTCCTAACATCCCTACATTCAGAGGATGGTCCGTTGGCACGGCGCCGGCGCCGAGGATGGTCCAGGCGGCGGGGATGCCGGATTTCTCGATGAAGGCCTGGAATTCTTTTTCCGCACCACCGAGGATCACGCCCTGGCCGAAGAGGACGAAGGGGCGCTGCGCTTCATTGATCAGGTGCGCCGCTTCGGTGATATATTCTTTACGTACGATGGGTTTGGGGCGATAGCTGCGGATGTGTTCGCATTTCGTATACCCTTCGTAGTTAAATTTTTGGACCTGGGCGTTTTTGGTGATATCGATGAGCACGGGGCCGGGGCGGCCGCTGCCGGCGATATAGAAGGCTTTGGCGAGGACGGAGGGGATCTCCGTGGCGTCGGTGACCTGGTAGTTCCATTTGGTCACGGGGGTGGTGATGTTGATCACGTCCGTTTCCTGGAAGGCGTCGGTACCGAGAAGGGACGCAAAAACCTGTCCGGTCACACAAACCAGCGGCGTACTGTCGATCATGGCGTCGGCGAGGCCGGTTACGAGGTTGGTGGCGCCGGGGCCGCTGGTAGCGAAGACTACGCCGGTGCGGCCGCTGGTGCGGGCATAGCCCTGGGCTGCGTGGATGCCGCCTTGTTCGTGGCGGACGAGGATGTGGTTCAGCTTGTCGCGGTAGTCATAGAGGGCGTCGTAGATCGGCATGATCGCGCCGCCGGGATAGCCGAAGATGGTGTCTACGCCTTCGGCAAGAAAGGCTTCCAATACCGCTTGCGAGCCAGATAACTCCCGCACCACAGACGTTTTCGCTGCGGGTTCGGTCTTTGACTTCGGAGTGGTTTTGGGAGTTGCTGTTGCGTTGCTCATGTTCTTATATTTTGAAAAATGAAAATTTAGCTTCTATTTGACGGTGGCTTCTATTCTTCGTCGGTGACGCAGCCTTCGGCGGCTGTCTTCACCTGTCGGGCGTATTTAAACAAAAGGCCATTGGTGGCTTTCAGGGCCGGCTTTTTCCAAGCGGCTTTTCTTTTAGCCAGTTCACCCGAGCTGACTTTTAACATGATCGTGTTCTTTGTCGCATCGAGTTCGATGGTATCGTTGTCGTGGACGAAGGCGAGGGCGCCGCCTTCGCTGGCTTCGGGGGTGATATGGCCGATCACGAAGCCGTGAGTGCCGCCGCTGAAGCGACCGTCGGTGATGAGTGCCACGCTTTTGCCCAGACCGGCGCCGATGAGGGCGGAGGTGGGTTTCAGCATTTCGGGCATGCCGGGGGCGCCTTTGGGACCGACGTAGCGGATGACGACGACGTCGCCGTGTTTTATCTTACCGGAGTTGATACCGGCGATGAGTTCATGTTCTCCGTCGAATACGCGGGCGGGGCCTTCGAAGCGTTCGCCTTCTTTACCGCTGATCTTGGCGACGCTGCCGCCTTCGGCGAGATTGCCGTAGAGGATCTGCAGGTGACCGGTAGCTTTGATGGGTTTCTCGAGCGGGTAGATGATGTCCTGTTTTTTGAAATCCAGGGTGGGGACGTCTTTGAGGTTTTCCTTAAGCGTCTTGCCGGTGACGGTGAGACATTCGCCGTGAAGCAGACCCTTTTCGAGGAGGTATTTCATCACGCTTGGGATGCCGCCGTGTTCATGCAGGTCCTGCATAAGATATTTACCGCTGGGTTTGAAGTCTGCGAGAACGGGGATGCGGTTGCTGATGGCCTGGAAATCGTCCTGGGTGAGGTCGACGCCTACGCTGCGGGCCATGGCGATCAGGTGAAGCACGGCGTTAGTGCTGCCGCCGAGGACCATAATGGTGGTGATGGCATTCTCGAAGGCTTTGCGTGTCATGATGTCCCGCGGTTTGATATCTTTTTCCAGCAGCAGGAGGATGGCTTTGCCTGCGGCGATGCATTCGTCTTTTTTCTCCTGGCTGAGGGCGGGGTTGGAAGAGGAATAGGGCAGGCTCATGCCGAGGGCTTCGATGGCGGCGGCCATAGTGTTGGCGGTATACATACCGCCGCAGGCGCCGGCGCCGGGGCAGGAGTTCATGACGATGCCTTTGAAATCGGCGTCGCTGAGATTTCCCGCGATCTTTTGTCCAAGGGCTTCGAAGGCAGAGACGATATTGAGGTCTTGTCCTTTATAATGGCCCGGGGCGATGGTGCCGCCGTATACCATGATGGAGGGGCGGTTGAGGCGGCCCATGGCGATCAGACAGCCGGGCATGTTCTTATCGCAGCCGGGCAGACTGATGAGGCCGTCGTAATATTGTGCACCGCAAACCGCTTCGATGGAGTCAGCAATTACGTCTCTGCTCACGAGGGAATAGCGCATGCCGTCGGTACCGTTGGCCATGCCATCGCTGACGCCGATGGTATTGAAGATGAAACCTACGAGGTTGGTATCCCAGACGCCTTTTTTCACGATCTGCGCCAGGTCATTGAGATGCATGTTACAGGTGTTGCCGTCATAGCCCATGGAGGCGATGCCTACCTGGGCCTTTGCCAGGTCTTCGTCGGTGAGTCCGAGGCCATACAGCATAGCCTGTGCACCGGGTTGTGTAATGTCTTGTGTGAGCGTCTTACTGTATTTGTTCAGTTCCATTGCGGTTAGATAGTTTCCAGTTGATGTTTCTTTTGATCTTGCTTTGCCTTCTCAATGACGAGGTCTTTGTATGCCTGTTGCACCTTGCGGCCGAGGGAATCTTTCCAGGGGGTGGGGAAGGGGCGGTCGTCGTAGGATTCCCAGCCAATGACTTCGGCGGCGGTGCCACAGAAGAAGGCGGCGTCGGCGCGGCGGAGATCATGCGGCGTGAAGGAACCTTCTTCCACGGGGATGCCCAGCTCCGCGCACAGTTCGAAGACGGTGGCGCGGGTGATGCCCGGGAGGATGTTGCCGGTAGCGGGGGTGAAGAAGCGGCCGCCTTTTTCAAAGAAGACGTTGGCGCCGGGGCCTTCTGCGATATAACCATTGATGTCGGTGAGGAGGGCTTCGTCGTATCCTCGCGCTTTGGCCTCCTGGCTGGCGAGAATGGAGTTGACGTAGTGGCCGGAGGCCTTGGCGGTGATCTTAAACCCTTTTGGGTTCGGACGTTGGAAAGAGGAGGTCATTACTTTCAGCAATTTCTCGCCGAGGAAGGGCGCCATTTCCCAAACCTGGATCGCGGTATAGGATTCAGTGTTGGGGTTGAAGCTCATGTTTGCCGGGGCGTAGACGATGGGGCGGATATAGGCGTCCTGCAGGTTGTTGCGTTTCAGGATCTCATAGGTGGCAAGGGTGAGTTCTTGCGACGAATAGGTGTAGGGCAGGTTGAGTGCTTCCGCGGAGCGTTTCAGCCGGTCGTAGTGTTCGACGGGTTTGAAGATCCTTGTCTCGCCTGATGCGGTCTGATAGGAGCGGATGCCTTCGAAGACGGCATAGCCGTAGTGAAGAGACTGGCCGTAGAGGTCGGTTTTTGTCTCCGAGGCTTTGAGTATCTTGCCGTCGAGCCAGAGGACTGTGTTTTCGTTATAATATGATGCCATATAAAAATGTATTTATCAAAAAAAAGCGACCCACCTTTTGGGAGGCGGGTCGCTGGTATCTTGTTTGTTTTGTTTAAATTACCACCCCTTTCCTCCCAGGAAGCCGTACACAATAATAATTCTCACCACAACGATAGTCACTGCGGCTATTTTGAGAATATTATATGTGTTGCGTTTGTTCACGGAGGATGTTTCGTAGTACGAATATACTCCCGCAATTTTAAATAAACAAAGAACTTTTGCCAATCGACCGAAAAATTTTCGATCGGGGCGGTTATATGATCGTCGACTTACGGAGTGCGATATTCTCTTTATGAATATCGCCAGGGGTCTTACCGCTGACGTAATCGCTGATCAGCTCACCGATGGTCGAGGTAAAATAGAAATTGATAGGGTCTATGTCTTTTGTCACGAAGCCATTCTGCAGGGTCCAGAGTGCTGCCTCCCGGATGCGGCCTGCTTCGGCATGGAGGCCGAAGTGGTCGAGCAGCATGGCTGCGGAGAGAATGCTGCCGAGCGGATTGGCGATGTCTTTTCCGGCGGCCTGCGGATAGGAACCATGGATGGGTTCGAAGAGCGCGGAGCCTTTGCCGATGGAGGCGGAAGGCAGCAAACCGAGAGAGCCGCTGATCACGCTGGCTTCGTCGCTTAGAATATCGCCGAACATGTTTTCTGTCAAGATCACATCGAATTGTTTCGGGTTAAGGATGATCTGCATCGCGGCGTTGTCGACGAAGAGAAAATCGACTTTTACGTCGGAATACTGCCTGGCGATATCCTGTACCACTTTGCGCCACAGGCGGGAGGTTTCCAGCACATTGGCTTTGTCCACCAGCGTGAGTTTTTTGCGCCGTTGCTGCGCGTGTTTAAAAGCCACGTGTGCAATGCGTTCGATCTCATCGCGGGTGTAGATGCAATCGTCCGAAGCTTGAGTTCCTTCGGGGTTTACTTCTTTCTTTCCAAAATAGATGCCGCCGGTGAGCTCGCGGAAGATGACGAAGTCGACGTCTTCGAGCATTTTGGCTTTCAGCGGAGACAGGTGCTGAAGGGCAGGGTAGGTGGTGACTGGCCGGATATTCGCAAAGAGTTGTAGTGACTTTCGTAGTTTGAGGAGGCCTTGTTCGGGCCGCACCTTTGCGGTAGGATCGGAATCATATTTAGGATGACCGATCGCGCCGAAGAGGATGGCGTCGCTGTTGAGTGCCGCCGCGATGGTCGCGTCGGGCAATGGGTCGCCGGTCTTATCGATGGCGCAGGCGCCCATGAGGTGATAGCTGAAATGAAATTCATGACCACCGGCCTGGGCCACGGCGTTCAGCACTTTAACGGACTGGCGGGTCACTTCGGGCCCGATGCCGTCACCTTCGATGACTACGATGTTCTTTTCCATATTTAGGTGTTTGGGTAAGGGTTCGGTTCATGCGTTTTAATATCGGGTTGCGTAAAGGCCTTCGAAATCTTCGATGTCCCCACGAATGCTCAGCAGGAAGTCGATGTCGTCATAGCCGTTGAGCAGACAGGTCTTTTTATAATCGTTGATCTCGAATTTTTCGGATCGGCCGTTTGCGGTGATCGTTTGTGCTTCGAGGTCTACGCTGATGATCGTCTGAGGGTCTTTTTCGATGGCGGTGAAGAGCTGTTGCAGGAAGTCTTCGCTGACAGTCACGGGCAGCAGGAAATTGTTAAGAGCGTTGTTTTTGAAGATGTCGGCGAAGAAGCTGCTAACCACTACGTCGAAACCGGCGTCTTTGATGGCCCAGGCGGCGTGTTCCCGGCTGGAGCCGCAGCCGAAGTTCTTGCCGGCTACGAGGATCTTGCCGCTATAGGTCGGGTTATTGAGAACGAACTCTTTTTTAGTGTTGTCGCTGTTATAGCGCCAGTCGCGGAAGAGGTTGTCGCCGAATCCGTCGCGGCTGGTGGCCTTGAGGAAGCGGGCTGGGATGATCTGGTCCGTATCGATGTTGGCGATGTCGAGCGGGACGGCGGTGGATGCTATTTTATTGATGGCTTTGGACATAATACTTATGATTGACCTTCGGTCGGCGGGCCACAGGCCCGCCCGGCTGTTTAAATAAAATCACGAATATCGGCTACTTCCCCGGTGATGGCTGCTGCGGCTGCGGTGAGCGGGCTGGCGAGCAGCGTACGGGCATTGGGCCCCTGGCGGCCTTCGAAATTCCGGTTCGATGTCGAGATACAATATTTGCCGGCGGGGATCTTGTCTTCGTTCATCCCGAGGCAGGCGGAGCAGCCGGGTTGGCGAAGCTGGAAACCGGCTTCGGCGAAGACCTTGTCGATGCCTTCGCGGATGGCTTGCTGTTCTACCTGCTTGCTGCCGGGAACGACCCAGACCTCGACGCCTGCTGCTTTTTTACGTCCCTTGACGAAGTCCGCGACGAGGCGCAGATCTTCGATGCGGCTGTTCGTACAGCTGCCGATAAAGACGTAATCGATCTTTTGGCCTTTTATTTTGGCGCCACCCTCGAGGCCCATGTAGGTGAGGGCCTTTGGATCGGCGATAGCTGGGATCTCACCGGTCACTCCGACGCCCATGCCGGGGTTGGTGCCGTAGGTGATCATGGGTTCGATAGCGGCGGCGTCGATAAAGATCTCCTTATCGAATTTTGCGTCTTCGTCGGAAAAGAGCTGTTTCCACTGCGCGAGTTTTTTGTCCCATAGCGTGCCTTTGGGTGCGAACTCGCGGCCTTTTATGTAATCAAAAGTCGTTTGGTCGGGGGCGATCATGCCGCCGCGGGCGCCCATCTCGATGCTCATGTTGCAAATGGTCATGCGTCCTTCCATGGAGAGGTTGCGGATGGCGGAGCCGGCGTATTCCACGAAATAGCCCGTGGCGCCGCTGGCGGAGATCTGAGCGATGATGTAGAGGATGATGTCTTTGGATGTCACGCCCTTGCCCAGCTGTCCTTCCACGTTGATGCGCATGAGTTTGGGTTTGCTTTGCAGCAGGCATTGGGTAGCCATGACCATCTCGACCTCGCTTGTTCCGATCCCAAATGCGATCGCGCCGAAGGCACCATGCGTAGAGGTATGGCTGTCGCCGCAGACGATGGTCATGCCGGGTTGGGTGACGCCGAGCTCGGGTCCGATGACATGAACGACGCCCTGATAGGGGTGGCCGAGGCCGTAGAGCTCGACATGATGTTTTTTACAATTCTCCACCAGCGTTTGGACCTGGATGCGGGAAAGTTCTTCTTTGATGGGAAGATGCTGATTGAGGGTGGGGACGTTATGATCGGCAGTGGCCACGATCTGTTGAGGGCGGAATAGTTCTATGTTCCTTTTTTCGAGTCCTTTGAAAGCTTGCGGGCTCGTGACCTCGTGGATGAAATGTTTATCGATATAGAGCACGGAAGGACCGCCATCGATAGTTTTGACGACGTGACGCTCCCAGATCTTTTCAAATAATGTCTTTGGCATACGATTTTTTTTATGCGACGATTGCGGTAGCCTGGTAGGCTTTGGCCAGCTCGTGCAGGTCTTCTTCCATCACTTCTTTTTTCGTATCGGCGACTTGCAGGAAACGATCGTACAGGACATCGATGTCGTTGCGGTTGAAGGCGCCGTAGCCGATGTTCTTCAACCGGAAGGCGAGGGCGCTGCGGCCGCTGCGGGCGGTGAGGACGATCCTGGATTCACCGGCACCTACTTCTTCGGGGTTGATGATCTCATAGGTGGAGGCATCTTTGAGGAACCCGTCCTGATGGATGCCGGAAGAATGTGAAAAGGCGTTGGCGCCTACAATTGCTTTATTGGGCTGTACCGGCATACGCATGGTATCGGAAACCAGCCTGCTCATCGGATTCAGCTCTTTTGAGTTGACGCTGGTATGGAAGCCGAGCTCGGGGTGTTGTTTGATGACCATCACGACCTCTTCGAGCGAGGTGTTGCCGGCGCGTTCGCCGAGACCATTGATGGTACATTCGATCTGCCGGGCGCCGTTGCGGATGCCGGCGATGGAATTGGCTGTGGCCAGACCGAGGTCGTTATGGCAATGGCAGGAGATGATGGCTTTATCGATGTTAGGCACTTTGTTCATCAGCCAGGCGATCTTTTCGCCGTATTGGTCGGGAAGGCAGTAGCCCGTGGTATCGGGGATGTTCACAACAGTCGCTCCAGCTGCAATTACCGCTTCAATAACCCGAGCAAGGTAATCATTGTCAGTGCGGCCAGCGTCTTCAGCGTAGAACTCTACGTCGTCGACCAAGTTTCGGGCCCATTTGACGGCCTGGGTGGCGCGCTGCAGTATCTCCTCATGCGTCGCATTGAACTTGCCCTTGATGTGCGAGTCGCTGGTTCCGATGCCGGTGTGGATGCGGGGGCGACGCGCGGGTTTCAGGGCGGCGGCAGCCGTTTCAATATCCTTCTGGACGGCGCGGCTCAGACCACAGACGGTGGCATTCCGGATGATACGGGCTATCTCTTCCACGGAATGGAAATCGCCCGGACTGGAGATCGGGAAACCTGCTTCTATGATATCGACGCCAAGCGCCTCGAGTTGCAGGGCCAGTTCGATCTTTTCCTTGGTATTGAGCTTACAACCGGGTACCTGCTCGCCGTCGCGGAGCGTAGTGTCGAAGATGAAGATTTTTTGGTCGGACATTAGAGTAATTTTGCGCGGGAGATGCGTTGTCAGAAAATTAACGCATCCCCGCAAAGCGCTAATATCTGGCCTTCGGCCCACAGACCTTCGGTCTGTGTTTGAAAAGTGACTAAATTTAGGTCCGTTTATTTTCGCCTTAAAATCATAATTGCTACCTATTTACGCACCTTACAGGGGGTGATTTGGCCTGAAACCCGCTACTGGTAAGGACTTTAAAGTTTTAAATTACGATGCCCAACCGATCCTCAGACACCCTTTTTCAACTCATTAAATCTCTGGAAAAGTCCGAGAAACGGAATTTTAAGCTGTACATGAGGCGAAATTCCGGCAGTGAAGAACTGAAGAGTGTCCAACTGTTTGATGCTCTGGACAAAATGGAGGAGTATGACGAGGCCCAACTGTTAAAGAAAAACAAAAATCTCCTCAAACAACAACTCTCAAACGCCAAGGCACACCTGTACAGGGAGATCCTAAATAGCCTAAGATTGATTAGGAACGACGAAAACATTGATATTCAACTACATGAGCAATTGGATTTTGCCAGGATACTTTATAATAAAGGGCTCTATTTACAAAGTCTGAAGACGCTGGATAAGATAAAGGAGAATGCGCGGGCCCATAATCAAGTGACTTTTCTGCTGCAGGTATTGTTTTTCGAGAAGACCATCGAGTCGCTGCATATCACCCGGAGTATGCAGGACCGGGCCGACCAGCTTGCGACGGAGACGGGTGAGGTGAACGACAGGTTGAAGTCCATAAGTCAGTTAAGCAATCTTTCGCTGGAGCTATATAGTTGGTATATCCGAAACGGGGTGGCGCGGAACGAGAAGGACGAAGTTGCGGTGCAGGAGTTCTTTGAGCGGAATCTGCCGACGGGTGTGAATGGCTGCGAGGGTTTTTATGAAAAGCTGTATCTCTATCAAAGTTATTCCTGGTATGCTTATATCCGGCAGGATTTCCTGAACTATTACCGGTATACGCAAAAGTGGGTCGATCTTTTCGAGAAGGAGCCGTTTATGCTGGCCATCGAGACCTCGCAATATATCAAGGGGATGCACAATTTGCTGGGGGCGCATTTCGACCTGCTGAACGATCAGAAGTTCCGCGAGACGATAAAGCAGTTCGAGGATTTCTCCGAGTCGGACATCGTTCGCAATAACGTGAACAATCGCATCCAGACGTTTGTCTATCTCTATATTTCCAAGCTTAACCAGCATTTTATCGATGGGACGTTCACGGAGGGGCTGGGGCTTGTCCCGTATATTGAAGACAAGCTCAAAGAATATTGGATATATTTGGACCGGCACCGCATCCTCGTGTTCTATTACAAGATCGGGTGTTTGTATTTCGGTAGTGGGGATTATGAGCAGACGATCGTATATCTCAACCGGATCATCAACCTGAAGATGGATCTGCGGACCGACCTGCAATGTTATTCGCGGCTGCTGCATCTGATCGCGCATTATGAGCTGGGCAACTTTTCCCTGCTCGAATATCTCACCAAATCCGTGTACCGGTTCATGGCGAAGATGGAGAATTTGTCTCTGGTGGAGGAGGAGATCTTCAAATTCCTCCGGAAGTCCTTCAATGTGACGCCGGACCGGTTGCGGCCGGAGTTCGAGAAGCTGTTGGAGAAGCTGAAGAAATATGAGAAGAACCGCTTCGAGACGCGGGCGTTCGTGTATCTGGATATAATCTCCTGGCTCGAGAGTAAGATACAGAATGTGCCGGTGCAGGATGTGATCAGGGAGAAATATTTGAGCGGGAAGAGGAGAGGATAACGGCTAATGTCGGGCCTTCGGCCGAAACGCCGGAGGCATTTCCCGGGTTAAGTTTTGCTGTTATACCTTCCGCGATAGTCCAGCGGCGACATTCCCGTGAATTTTTTGAACACTTCGCGAAACGCTTTTATGTCCGAGTAACCCACTTCGTACATCACCTCGTTTACGGTTTTGCGGCTGGTTTCGAAAGCGCGTTTGGCCGATTCGACCTTGACCCTTTGCTGGTACTCGAGGGGCGTGTTGCCCGTGGCTTTTATAAATCTGCGGTCGAAATTCCGGCGGCCCAGCGCGAATCTTGCCGAGAGGGTTTCGATGGATATCTTTTCCTGCATATTGCTTTCGATGTAGGCTTGAGCTTCCCTGATGACGTCGTCGCCGTGTGATCGCTGGCCGGCGAAGATGCTGAAGGGCGACTGGCTTTGACGGTCGATCTCCACCTGGAAGATCTTGGAGCAATAGATGGCAGTGGGGCGGTCATAATATTTTTCAATGAGGTAGATCAGTAAATTCAAAAAGGAATAGGCGCCGCCATTGGTATAGATGCCTCCTTCGTCGGTGATGAGTTTTCCAATTTGCAGATTGACGTTCGGGAACGTTGTCCGGAAACTGTTCTCGAAGGTCCAATGTGTCGAACAAGACCTGCCGTCCAGCAAGCCGGCGGTCGCCAGTACGTAGGCCCCGGCGCACATGCTGGCTATTTCGGCTCCCTCTTTGTATTGTTCGATCACCCATTGGATCAGCTCCTGATTCCCTTTAGTCGCTGTTTCGTAGCTCCGGATCAGGGTGGAGGGGATGATGATGAGATCGGTCCTTTTTATCCGCGAAACGGACGCTGTGGGGGATAGGGTTATATGCCCGTTGTAGATCTCGCATCTTTCGGCGGCGCCGCCGAGTTCGATGGTGAACAAGGGTTCACGACCTGTTTTGCGCCAATAGGCGTTGGCTTCGGTGAATATCTCGCATGCACCGGCTATGCAGGCGGCGGTGCTCAGGGTGCTTTGTCCGTCGGGGATGAGGAGGGTGAGGTGTTTACGCACGGTCATAATTGATTTTCAAAGGTGTTTGTGAACCTTCGGTTTCATCTCCTAAAGGTAATCTTTTGGAATGTCCAAATCAACCCGTGAGAATGTCTAATTAGCACCCCGCCAGAGACAAAAATGGGCAATAGCTTTGTTCTAAACATAAAACAAAGACAGATGAAAAGATTAGCCGATAAGGTTGTTATTATTTACGGGAGGGGCACGGTGGGCGTCTCGGTGGCGGAAGCCTTTGCCCGGGAAGGCGCGAAAGTGGTGATCACGGGTCATAACGAGGTCGATGCATTGAATGAGGCGGCTGTGCGGCAGCACCTGGACGGGGTAGCTAAAAAAGAGGGAAGGGTAGACGTCTCTTTCAATGCCATAGGGCTTCCCCAAAAGGGCATCCAGGGAACGGCATTGACGGAACTCCCGGTGGAGAGCTATATGCTGCCGGTCGTAACGTATACCCGGTCGCATTTTATCACGGCCACCGCGGCGGCGCGGCAGATGGCGGGACAGGGCAGCGGGGTGATCCTGGCGCATACGCCGAGTGCCAGCCGGACCAGTCCGCCCTTTGTCGGCGGTATGATCCCCGCCTGGTCGGCGCTCGAGGCGTTTTACCGGAGTCTTTCGGCGGAGTGCGCGGATTCGGGCGTAAGGACCGTATGTCTCTATACGACGGGTATTCCCGAGACGACGCTTATCGATGAGGTGTGGGAGATCCACGGGAAGGCGCATGGGGTAAGTTATGAGCAGTTCAATGCGCGGATGGAGGGGATGACGCACCGCAAGCGGCTGACGACGTTGAAAGAGCTCACGGATGCGGCGGTATTTGCAGCTTCGGATGAAGGAAGCGCGATTAGCGGAACGATCCTTAACCTGACGGCCGGAATGGTCATCTATTAAAATCAAAACATATGAATAAGACAATCGATCAGAAAAACAAAGTGGTTACTATTTCTTTTATGGTGGACGAAACACCGCAGCAGGTCTTCGATGCGGTTACCAATGTACGCGGCTGGTGGGGTGAGAGTATCCAGGGCGGGACGCGCCAGCAGGGTGATGAATTCACCTATAAGCACAAGGATATGCATGCCAGCCGTCATCGGCTCACCGAGGTTGTGCCGGGTAAGCGGGTCGTGTGGCTGACCACCGAAAGCGAGCTCAATTTTGTGGATGATAAAGACGAATGGACCGGGACGACGATCGTTATCGGGATCGGGCAGAAAGACGGAAAGACGACCGTGGAGTTCACACACGACCTGACGCCGGCATTGGAATGTTTTAGCGACTGTTCCAATGCCTGGGGATTCTATGTAGGCGACAGTTTGCGTAGCCTGATCACTACGGGGAAAGGGAAGCCGGATCCGAAATGAGGCTCCGGTTCTGGGCGGTTCTGGGCGGTGTGAAGGTAGCTACCGGCGGGCGCTGACGGCGGGTGTAACTATGTGGAAAAAAAGCATTTGGTTGGTATAAATGTCGTACCTTTGCCCTCCTTGACAAGGCAAAAAAGGCATTCTATGAATGCCTAATTTGCGTCGCATCCATGAAAATGGCTGCATTAAGCCCATGATTTTCAATGGGCTGGGGGAATAAAGAAAAAAACCGCATATTGCAATATGGCTATTAAAAAAGAAAATCGTCCAAGAGCCACTTTTTCAAAAATCACCATCGGTTTAGCTTCACCTGACAGCATCCTGGAAAGGAGCTATGGGGAGGTATTGAAGCCCGAGACCATCAACTACCGCACTTACAAACCGGAAAGGGATGGTTTGTTTTGCGAGCGTATTTTCGGTCCTGTGAAGGACTATGAGTGCGCCTGCGGCAAATACAAGCGGATCCGCTACAAGGGGATTGTGTGCGACCGCTGCGGGGTAGAGGTGACGGAAAAGAAGGTTCGGCGCGAACGGATGGGTCACATCAAGCTGGTGGTACCCGTGGTACATATCTGGTATTTCAAATCCCTTCCCAATAAGATCGGTTACTTGCTGGGAATGAGCTCCAAGAAACTGGAGAGCATCATCTATTACGAACGTTATGTCGTTATACAGCCCGGTATCCGTACGGATAAGGGGCAGAACTATGGAGACCTGCTGACGGAGGAAGAATACCTGGAGATCCTGGACACGCTGCCCAAGGACAACCAGTATCTGCCGGACGAGGACCCTAACAAGTTCCTCGCCAAGATGGGTGCTGAGGCCGTTCATGATCTGCTGGAGCGGATCGAGCTGGATCAGCTTTCCTTTGATCTGCGGAATGCCGCGGCGAACGAGACGAGCCAACAACGTAAAGCCGATGCGTTGAAGCGTCTGAGTGTCGTGGAAGCTTTCCGTGATGCCAATTCCCGAATCACCAATCGCCCTGAGTGGATGGTGATGCAATACATCCCGGTGATCCCGCCGGAATTACGTCCGCTGGTTCCCCTGGATGGTGGCCGTTTTGCATCTTCCGATCTGAACGATCTGTATCGCCGGGTGATCATCCGGAATAATCGTTTGAAGCGTCTGCTGGAGATCAAGGCCCCTGAGGTCATTCTCCGTAACGAAAAGCGGATGTTGCAGGAAGCTATCGATTCGCTGTTCGACAACAGCCGGAAATCAAATGCCGTGAAGGCCGAAGGCGGCAGGGCGTTGAAATCGCTCAGCGATGTGTTGAAGGGCAAGCAAGGCCGGTTCCGTCAGAACCTGCTGGGTAAACGTGTCGACTACTCCGGTCGTAGCGTTATCGTAGTAGGCCCTGAATTGAAACTTCATGAGTGCGGTCTGCCCAAGGACATGGCGGCAGAACTGTTCAAACCCTTTATCATCCGGAAGCTCATCGAGCGCGGCATCGTGAAAACGGTGAAGAGCGCCCGTAAGCTGGTCGATAAGAAAGAGGCGATCGTTTGGGATATCCTTGAAAATATCCTGAAGGGTCACCCCGTGATGCTCAACCGGGCCCCGACGCTGCACCGGCTTTCGATCCAGGCGTTCCAGCCGAAACTCATCGAGGGTAAGGCCATTCAGTTGCACCCGCTGGTGTGTACGGCGTTCAACGCCGACTTCGACGGTGACCAGATGGCCGTTCACGTGCCGTTGAGCAGCGCCGCTGTGCTCGAAGCCCAGCTGTTGATGTTGTCTTCGCACAATATCCTCAACCCGCAGAATGGAACGCCTATCACTCTGCCTTCGCAGGACATGGTGTTGGGGCTTTACTATATCACCAAGGGTAAGAAATCCACGCCTACGGAGAAGGTCAAGGGAGAAGGCAAGCATTTCTATAGCGCCGAGGAGGTGATCATCGCTTATAATGAGAATAGGGTAGATCTGCATGCTTTCATCAAGGTGAAGACCAATGTGCGGACGGCCAATGATACGATCGAGTACAAGCTCCTGGAGACTACGGTGGGCCGGGTGTTGTTCAACCAAACGGTGCCTGCTGAAGTCGGTTTTGTCAATGCGCTGCTCACCAAGAAATCGCTGCGCGAGATCATCGGGAACATCATCAAGTGGACAAATATCCCCAAGACGGTAAAATTCCTGGATGATATCAAACAGCTGGGTTTCCGCATGGCCTTCCGCGGTGGATTGTCCTTCAATATCAATGACCTGATCATCCCCGATACCAAGGAAGACCTGCTTGCCAATGCAAAGGGTGAGGTCGACGAGGTATGGGAGAACTATAACATGGGTCTGATCACCAATAACGAGCGCTACAACCAGATCGTGGACATTTGGTCGCGTGTGGATACACGTATCACCGAATCGTTGATCGTCGAGCTGGCGAATGACAAACAGGGCTTTAACTCTGTGTACATGATGCTGGATAGCGGCGCCCGCGGTAGCAAGCAGCAGATCAAACAGCTGGCCGGTATCAGGGGTCTGATGGCCAAGCCGAGGAAGTCCGGCTCTACGGGTAGCGAGATCATCGAAAACCCGATCCTGTCCAACTTCAAGGGTGGACTGAACGTATTGGATTACTTTATTTCTACGCACGGCGCCCGTAAGGGTCTGGCCGATACCGCGCTTAAAACGGCGGATGCCGGTTACCTCACGCGTCGTCTCGTGGACGTTGCGCAGGACGTGGTCATCACCGAAGAGGATTGCGGCACGCTGCGTGGTATCGCGACCTCCGCGCTGAAAGACAACGAGGACATCGTAGAACCACTGTACGACCGTATCCTGGGCCGCACGTCGCTGCATGACGTATATGATCCTTCCAGCGACAAGCCGATCGTCGCCGCAGGGGAGCAGATCACTGAAGAGATCGGGAAAGCAATCGAAGACGCGGGTATCGAAACAGTCGAGATCCGGAGCGTGCTGACCTGCGAAAGCAAACGCGGTGTATGCGTGAAATGTTATGGCAAGAACCTGGCAACGGGTTATACGACGCAAAAGGGTGATGCGGTGGGTATCATCGCCGCACAGAGTATCGGTGAGCCCGGTACCCAGCTGACCCTGCGTACCTTCCACGTGGGTGGTGTCGCCGGTTCGGCTTCGGTTGAATCGACCATGACGGCCAAGTTCGAAGGCACGGTTCAATTCGACGGTCTGCGTACGGTAACTACGGAAAATAACGAAGGCGAGAAGATCCAGGTCGTCATCGGCCGTACCGGTGAGGTGCGGATCATGGACCTGAAGAACGATCGCCTGCTGATCACCAACAACGTGCCTTATGGTGCTACGCTGATCGCGAAAGACGGTCAGAAGCTTGCCAAGGGCGAGGTGATCTGTTCGTGGGACCCCTTTAATAATGTCGTGATCTCGGAGATCGCGGGTAATGTGAAGTTCGATGCGGTCATAGAAGGTATCACCTACCGGGAAGAGGCCGACGAACAAACGGGTCACCGTGAGAAGGTCGTTATCGAAACCAAAGACAAGACCAAGATCCCCAGCATCAACATCGAAGGCGGCAAGGAGATCAAGAGCTATAACTTGCCTGTAGGTTCGCATATCGTGGTAGAGGAAGCAGAAGAGGTGAAGGCCGGTCAGGTAATCGTGAAGATCCCCCGTGTGTTGGGTAAGCTGCGCGATATCACCGGTGGTCTGCCCCGTGTAACGGAACTGTTCGAGGCACGTAATCCGGGTAATCCGGCCATTGTGAGTGAGATTGATGGGGTGGTAGCCTTTGGGAATATCAAGCGTGGTAACCGCGAGATCATCGTCGAAGCAAAAGACGGTGTCGTCAAGAAATACCTGGTTCCGCTAACGCGTCAGATCCTGGCGCAGGACGGCGACTTTATCAAGGCGGGCGCGCAATTATCAGATGGTCAAGTGGCGCCCGCTGACATCCTGAGCATCAAAGGACCCTTTGCCGTACAGGAATATGTGGTCAATGAGATCCAGGAAGTTTACCGTCTGCAGGGTGTGAAGATCAACGACAAGCATATCGAGGTCATCGTACGTCAGATGATGCGTAAGCTCACGATCGTCGATCCGGGTGATACGCGTTTCCTTGAAGAAGATACGGTGGATAAATTCGAGTTCCTCGAAGAGAACGACTGGATCTTTGACAAGAAGGTCGTTTCCGATCCGGGTGAATCTACGAAGCTCAAGGCCGGCCAGATCGTAAGTCTGCGCGAGGTGCGGGAGGAGAATTCCATCCTGCGGCGTAACGACAAGAAGCTGGCTGAGTTCCGGGATGCCAAGGCGGCTACTTCGGCCCCGCTGCTCCTGGGTATCACCAAGGCTTCACTGGGTACGCAAAGCTGGATCTCGGCTGCGTCCTTCCAGGAAACGACGAAGGTGCTTTCTTCGGCCGCTATCCAGGGTAAGAGCGACGACATGCTGGGTCTCAAGGAGAATGTGATCACGGGTCATCCGATCCCGGCTGGTACGGGTCTGCGTGACTTCGAGAACATGATCGTAGGCAGCAAGGAAGAATATGAGCTGCTGCAAACGACCCGCGAGGCGATGCAATTCGATGAGGAAGAGTAAGTAACAGCCTAGGCGCGAGTCAAGATTGTTAAAAATAATATAAGAAGGAGGCAACATGCCTCCTTCTTTTTTATATTCGCACCGTATGAAGCATATTTCTACCATTCTTAGCGTCATCGCACTCGGTCTCATCGTCGTCCTTTTTATTACCCAGAAGCAACAACTGCAGGATATGAAGAAGCATGTGGAAGGGGAAAAAAGGGACCAGGGCAGTGGGTTCAAGGTGGCTTATTTCGATATGGATTCGGTGGAGGCGCATTATGACGGGTTCAGGGATGCGCAGGACAAGGTAAAGACGCAGACGGACGCCATGAACCAGGAGCTGAGCAGTCTGGATCGTTCCAACCAGAAGAAGATCGAAGGCTGGCGTGAAAAGGGTAACACCATGACGCAGGCGGAGGGCGAACAGGCCCAGCAGCAATACCAGCAGATGCAGCAGGAGTTCGCCAGCCGCAAGCAGGCACTGGAGCAGGCGCTGTATAAGAGCACCGAAGACCTGAAAACCAATATCCGGAAGTCCATTGAAACCTTCTTGCGGGACTATAACAAGGCGAAGAACTACTCTTATATCATCGAATACGATCCCAACAGCTTTATCTACACCAAGGATACGGTCTACAATATCACTCCCGACCTCATCGACGGGCTGAATGCCAACTATAAAAAGTCGAAGTAAAACGGGGGAAGAGTAGTATATTGTATGCTATGGAAGCAACCAAAACCACCGCTATCGCGGAGCCCGTGTCTTCCGGGCAGACGACATTCAAGCCTAGTTTAGGATTGTTGGATGGAACCATGATCGTCGCAGGGTCGATGATCGGTTCCGGCATCTTTATCGTCAGCGCGGATATCACGCGGAATGTCGGCAGTGCCGGCTGGCTGCTTTTTGTATGGCTGATCACGGGGTTCATGACCATTGTCGCCGCCGTGAGCTACGGGGAGCTGAGCGGCATGTATCCAAAGGCGGGAGGGCAGTATGTCTATCTGAAAGAAGCTTACAACCCGCTCACCGGCTTTCTGTATGGCTGGAGTTTTTTTGCGGTGATCCAAACCGCGACTATCGCTGCTGTGGCTGTTGCTTTTTCCAAATTTGCCGGTTATTTTTTCCCCGTTCTGGAGCTGAAACCCGAGAATGCAGCGTTGCATATCGGCAGCTTTATCCTTTATAAGGCGCAGATCGTTTCGATCGTCCTCATCGTTTTTCTCACCTGGGTAAATACGCTAGGCATCAACGGTGGCAAGTGGATCCAGCGCATCTTTACCATTACGAAATTGGTGTCTTTGTTCGGGCTGATCGTGCTGGGGTTCCTGATCGGGACCAAGGCAGGGATCTGGAAGGCGAATTGGGTGGACGGCTGGAACATGCACAAGCTGATCCCCAGCAAGGACGGCGGGAGCATTATCGGCAGCAGTCCGGTGATCGGGTTGGCAGTTCTCGGGGCTATTGCCGCGTCGATGACGGGCTCGATCTTTTCCAGCGATGCCTGGAACAATGTGACCTTTATCGCCGGGGAGATGAAGAACCCCAAAAGGAATATCGGCTTGAGCCTTTTTCTGGGGACACTCATGATCACGGTGATCTATGTGTTGGCCAATCTGATGTATATGAGTGTGATGCCCATGCATGATATCGCTACCGCCCCACAGGACCGGGTGGCTGTATCCGCGGCGAATGTGATCTTTGGCAAGGCCGGTACCTATGTGATCGCGATCATGATCATGATCTCGACGTTCGGGTGTGATAACGGACTGATCCTGGCCGGCGCCCGGGTATATCATACTATGGCGCACGATGGGCTGTTCTTCAAGGCGGCCGGAAAGCTTAACAAGAACGCCGTGCCCGGTTGGGCGCTTTGGGCCCAGTGTGTCGTCGCGGCGATCCTTTGTGTGAGCGGCAGGTACAGCGATCTGCTCGATATGATCGCATTTGTGGCCGTGCTTTTCTATGCCCTCACGGTGATCGGTATCTTTATCCTGCGGCGCAAGCAGCCAAATATGGAACGGCCTTATAAGGCATTTGCCTATCCGGTGTTACCGGCGATCTATATTGTCCTGGCGTTGGTGTTTTGCGTGGCGTTGATCTTCCAGAAGCCGACCTACGCGGGATTTGGATTGGCCATTGTATTGATTGGTATACCTTTGTACTATCTAGCAGTATCCAGGCAGTCGGACGGGCGCCCAAGGCAGAGGGGCGCCAGCAGTCCGACGAAATAAGGAAGGAGGAATTTCTTTTATGACGGATTTCAAGCAACTGTTCGGGAATTTTCAGCAGATCAAAGTCGGGGTGATCGGTGATCTTATGTTGGACACCTACTTGTGGGGGCATGTGGAGCGTATTTCGCCGGAGGCGCCGGTGCCCGTGGTGGCGGTGGAGCGGCGGGAGTTCCGGATCGGCGGTGCGGGGAATGTGGCCTTGAACCTGGTTTCGCTGGGTGCCAGAGTGAGTGTGCTGTCGCTTATCGGCAAGGATATGGATGGGACGATGCTCACCGGGTTGTTGAAGGAGAAAGGCATCGAGACGGGAAGGCTGCTGGCGAGTGACGACAGGATTACGACCAATAAGGCCCGCGTGATGGGCCGGAATCAACAGATGTTGCGGCTGGATTCGGAAACCATCCGGGATCTTGGCGCGGCGGAGGAAGATGCGATGCTGGCGGAGGTACAGCGTTATATCGAGACCGAGCGTCCGCAGGTAATGATCTTCGAAGATTATAATAAGGGCGTGCTTACGCAGCGGGTGATCCGCGAGGCGGTGGCGTTTTGCCGGCATTCCGATGTGATCACGGCGGTGGACCCGAAACGAAAGAATTTCTTTGCCTATGAGGGCGTGACCATCTTCAAGCCCAATTTGAAAGAGGTCAGGGAGGGGTTGAACCTTTTAGTCGAGGAAGTGCGACTGCCGGTTTTGCAGCAGATGCATGAGCAACTGGCGGCGCGGTTGAAACACGACATCTCGTTCATCACTTTATCGGAGAAAGGTGTCTTTGTCCAAAAGGGACGTGCGGCGACGCATATTCCATCGCATATACGCAATATCGCGGATGTTTCCGGGGCGGGCGACACGGTGATCGCCGTGGCTTCGCTGGTTTATGCCGCTACGCATGACGTGCGGCTGATGGCGGAGGTCGCCAATATTGCGGGCGGTCTTGTTTGCGAGGAGGTGGGAACGGCTGCTATCGGGAAGACGCGGTTGCTGGAGGAATGCGAAAGACTGGTGCGTTGATGATCTTTTAATGATTTGTCACGGATGTTAACGGCTGTTCAATACTCTTCGATTATTCTTCAAAAATATTAGTTGGGATTTGGAGTAGTTTCGCGCTATGTCCAAGTATACATTAGCGATTCACGGGGGCGCGGGTACGATCCTGAAAGAAGATATGACACCCGAGCTGGAAGAGGCTTATCAGGCTGGGTTGCGGCAGGCGATGGATGCCGGTTTTGCGGTGTTGGAGCAAGGCGGATCTGCGTTGAACGCGATCAAGGCGACGATAGTGATCCTCGAAGACAATATGCTTTTTAATGCCGGGCGTGGTTCCGTGTTCACGAAGAAAGGTGTTCAGGAGATGGATGCCGCGGTGATGGATGGGCGAACGCTGGACGCCGGCGCGGTCACGGGGGTGCGGAATGTGCGCAATCCTATCGAGCTGGCGATGGAGGTGATGCTGAACAGCAACCATGTGTTTTTGAGCGGCAAGGGGGCCCAGGATTTTGCCATCAAGCAGGGGATCAAGCTGGAACCCGATGAATATTTCTTTTCGCAGTTTCGGTATGATCAGTGGAAGGCGATCCGCGATTCGGACACCTATTCGCTGGATCATACGCACCAGCGGCTGGAGGAGCTGATGCGGGACAAGAAATTCGGTACTGTGGGGGCCGTTGCCTGTGATCAGAACGGGAATATTGCTGCAGCGACCAGTACAGGTGGAATGACGAACAAGAAGTATGGGAGGATTGGAGATAGCCCGATAATCGGCGCCGGAACTTACGCCAACAATGCCACCTGCGGTATTTCGTGTACTGGTCACGGTGAGCTATTCATCCGGGCGGCGGCGGCGCATGATGTGAGCTGTTTGATGGAATACAAAGGGCTTTCGTTGCAGGAGGCTATGGAGATCGTGGTGCATGAGAAGCTGATGGCCATCGGTGGCGAGGGTGGGATGATCGGTGTGGACGCGCAAGGGAATGCCGCGCTGGTCTTCAACAGCCAGGGAATGTACCGCGGGTTTAAGAGCAGCGACGGGGCGAGCGTGGTGGCGATATACAAATAACCATGGAAAAATATGCGGTGATCGTTGCCGGCGGTTCCGGCACGCGGATGGGTACGGATACGCCAAAGCAGTTCCTCGAGCTTTGCGGCCGGCCTATACTGTGGTATACGCTGAATACCTTTCTGAGCGCCTATGAAGATATGCCCGTGGTGCTTGTCGCACCGAAACATCACGAGGAGACGACGCGGGCGCTGGTCGCCACTACGGCTTTCCCGGAGAGGATCCAGGTGGTAACGGGCGGGGCCACGCGGTTTGAAAGCGTCCGCAATGGTCTGGCGGCGGCCGTTGGGGAGAGCGTGATCTTTGTCCACGATGGGGTTCGGTGTCTGGTCAGCCGGGAGTTGATCCATCGTTGTTATGCCGCCGCGCTGGAACATGGATCGGCGATACCCGTGGTCGATTCGAAGGATAGCGTTCGGCTGATCACGGCTACCGGGAACGAAGCGATCGACCGGCATCGGGTAAAGCTAGTTCAGACGCCACAAACTTTTCTTAGCAGGCTTTTGGTCCCTGCTTACCAGGCTGCCTACCGGGAGAGCTTTACCGACGAGGCTTCCGTGGTCGAAGCGGCAGGGCATCCCATACATCTTGTAGACGGGGAGATCGATAATATTAAGATCACGGTGCCCACTGATCTGACGATCGCCGAGCGGGTGTTATCGTTTTAGTCGGAACCGGAAAACCAGCGTTTGTCCTAAAGCCCGGATGCTTCCCCGGAGAAAATAGGCGTTGATCCTGCTTTTTCTTGCCGGTATATTTTCGGTAGCGGCCACAGGTATCGAGAGCACCCGCATGCGGTTATGGACAAACCAGGCGGTCAGCAGAACATTCGGGGCAAAGCTGTTCGGCGGGATATGGGGCAGGGCCCGGGCGAGTGCAGGTCCGCGAAAGAGCCGGTAAGGACAGTTGACGTCTTTGGGACTGCCGCCGCCAAAGAGGATGCGGAGCATAGTGCGGGAAGCACTGCTGATGAGTCGTCTGCCGGTGGCGGCGAATTTTTGCCTGCGCTCACCGAGCAGCAGGTCATATTCCTCACGCATACGCCAGAATTCCGGAAAGCTGCCCGGTGTCAGCTGGTGGTCGGAGTCGATCTGCAATACCCAGGGCGCCTCACAGGCATGGCTGTAACCGGCAAGAACAGCCGGCCCATGCCCTGCATTTGCCTGGCTGTATACGAGAATCTCCGGCGAAGTCTGCTCGTATGCCGTCAGGAGGTTTAGGCTATGATCCGTCGATCCATCGTTTATGAACAGGAACCGGTAATCGATGGACATCTTGTTCAGCAAGTTACACCAATCGTCGATAAGGGCTTTGAGGTGAGCCGCTTCGTTATATACGGGCACCACTATCTGCAACTCTTTATGCATGTTGATCGGCATTGCTGGCGGGAAGGATGGATTGTTCGAACAGCTCAAGTGCGCGGTGGATGGTCTGGTCCATATCGTAGTACTTGTAATCGCCAAGCCGGCCGCCGATATAGGTGCGGGGTAGTTTTTCGGCGAGCGCTCTGTATTGCGTCAGTAGCCGGTGGTTGGCTTCCGATGGGATGGGATAGAAAGGGGCGTCGCCGTTATCGGGGAGGGAATATTCCCGGAGGATCACGGTTTTGTCCGTGGGATAGTCGCGTTCCAGATGGAGGTGGCGCGGTTCATGGATGCGGGTATAGGGAATGTCGGATTCGGGAAAATTGATCACGGCATTGCCCTGATAATCTTCCATAGGGATCACTTCTTTTTCGAACCGGAGGGTGCGCCAGCTGAGGCGCCCCAGCGAATAATCAAAAAAGCGATCGATAGGGCCGCTGTAGATCAGCGTGCAGTTCCTGGCCAGCCGATGGCGGATATCGAAATAATCGGTGTCGAGCAGGAGGGTGATATTTTTATGGCTAAGCAGACGATTGAACAGATGCGTGTAACCTTTCTGGGGGATACCCTGCCATTGGTCAAAAAAATAGTTTTCGTTGTAGTTTTTCCGGAAAGGAAGCCGGTTGAAAATGGAGGCTGGCAGGTCGCGTGGATCAAGCTGCCATTGTTTGAATGTATAGTATTTGAAGAATGCTTCGTAGAGGTCGGGGCCCAGGAGAGCGATGGCTTGTTCTTCAAAATTAGCGGGCGGACGTTCGGCAGAGCCGCGGACCCTGGCCATGAAGGCGTCGACTTCATAGGGACGAAGGTTGACGTTATAAAATGTATTGATAGTCTCCAGGTTGATGGGAAACTGATACATCCTGCCTTTGCAGGAGGTGAGGACCTGGTGCCGGTAGGTATTGAAAGTGGTGAATCGGTTTATGTAGTTCCATACTTTTTCATTGGCGGTATGGAAGATGTGGGTGCCGTAGCGGTGGCATTCGATGCCTGTTTCGCCGTCTTCTTCGGAGTAGCAGTTACCGCCGATATGTTCCCGTTTTTCGATGACGAGGACCTGACGGTCGAGCTGGCTCGCTATCTGCTCCGCCAGGACCGAGCCAAGGAGGCCGCTGCCTACGATCACATAGGGGAAGCTATCCAGGTCAATGTTGCGATTCATAAGGAATATTTATTGTATCCGGGTGGAGCTGCCAGAGGGCAATACCGGGGGGGCCACCCAGGTCGAGGGGTCGATAGTGTTGTTGCAAAAAGGTTTTCCACCAGCGGGCCGCGGCGGGATTGGCAAGATGCAAACTGGCGTCATTGGAGACATCGACCACATAGCGGGTATGGTGTGTGAGCAGATCCCGCCCTATCGACATGAGGATATGCTGGTCCGGGTCCCAACGTGGGTACCATTTCCAGAAATGAAGATAGATCCAGGGTGAGGGCGCCAAAATCCGGTAGTCGTCATATACGGTCGCCCAGTTACCGCTACCAAAAACATAAACCTGATAATCAGCGAGCGGTTGACGGCCCAGGAACTGGTATTCCGGTGTATTCCTGACAAGCCATTTGTCTTTCGGGAGATGAGTAGCGTGTTGGAAGGCGGCGTAGACCATGGGTGCGCACATCAGAAAGCCGAATACCGCATGGCTGATCCTACTACGAAGAAAGGGATGATCCGCGGCGGTCCAGACGGCAAATACCTGGATAGGCAACGTAGTGGAAAGCGGAACCAGATAATAGTCGAAAGTCAGGATATTTTCGGCCATTTTACCGGAGATGAATTCCGGTAAGAAGGTAAGGCCGTTGGCCAGTAATGTGACAAAGATCAACCAGCCTTGTTTCGTCCGCAGGAGAAGGGCGGTTACCGCCAGCGTCGAAGAGATCAGCAGGATGACACCGATCTCTGAGGTGGTAAGTGCGGCATGGATAGTCCTGAATTGCTCGCTGAAGGGAAGTTTCCTGGCATACCATTCAAAGTTAAACAGGAACGCATCGCGCCAGAATGCGAGCAGCGCATGATGGGCGGCAAAGTAGAGGAGCAGGGGTCCTGCGATCGCCAGGCAACCCGCGGCCGCCTGTATCGATCTTGCCAGCAACTGGCGGGCCGTCGACAAATCGGTGCTGATGGCATAGACGAAGAACGGCAGAAAGATGAGCACCTGCTCTTGTTGCATGAAGAAGGTTGCGGCACCCAGTAAGCCAAGCCAGAAATGACGATAACGCGATCGGCCTGTGAGGACGCAAAAAGCGATCATCAGGAATATGGCGGTATACTCGCGGGTCAATCCCACCCCGTGGCAGACGAAGTAGTTCCGGAGGAGGAGATTGAAGAGTAATGGCAGGATGATGGGGAATGGCAATTGTTTTTCCCGGCAGCGATGATAGAAGAAGACCGTAGCGCCGGCCGCGAAAAGCGCAGCAATGATCCAGGGTCCCCAGGCACCCAGCCAATAACCCAGCCAATTCAGGAAGTAGATCAGGGGAGGCTTGTGATCAAAAAGGTCAAGGTAGGGGACACGGCCTTTGGCAAGCAGCATACCGGCATACCGGAAGACGATTTGGTCGTTATTTTCGGTATCTACCGGCGGGCAATACAGCAGGCTGAGGAGCAGGCTGCTGCTCAAAACAAAGAAATAACCTCTTCTTACCGAATTAGTCAGGAGTAAATTGGTAGGGCGATGGGTCAAAGTTTAAAAATGCTAATAAACCAGGGTAACCGGTTGTAGCGATAAAAGTAATATGGTTGGTCCTTACTGCCAAAATTTTTATAAAACCGGGCGACGCCGGGAAGTTCGGAGCCCTCGAAATCCAGGATCAGGCCGCTTCCTGCCCATTCCCGGACGAGCTGGTCGAGGAGGTAGTGGTTTGCTTCGTGCCGGCGGCCGGCGGCTGGGGTGGTGGACTGCAGCAGATAAAGACGGTTTTGATCGCGTAGCAGCAGGGCGGTGGACAGGATCTCGCCGCCGGGTGTGGTGGCTGCCCGCAGGACGAGTTCATCGCGGGCGCGGCAAAGCCGGCAAAGGGCTGCAAACCGGGCATAGTCGCCGGACCGCACGTGCGGGGTTCTGGCGCCGTATTCCGTGCGATAGCTTTCGAGAGTAAGCTCGAGATCGGGTGAGGTGGAATAGACCAGGGGCGAGCGAGCGGCCAGCCGGAGGTTGCGTACCAGGTCTTTCTTATAGTTTGCGGCCAGTTGTGGGTAGGGGGCATCCAGGGGCAGGACATAGTTGGTGCGGGGCTCGAAGGCGGGCAGGGCGTTGCCGTAGTTGAGGAAGATCTCCGCGAAGCGGAAATGTTTTTGTGCGGTTTGTATGAAAGCCGCGATGAGGTCCGGTGGGAGCGGCCGGGCGGAGAAGATGCCGGCTTGTTGTGTAAACGGCGGCTGATAAAGATATTTTATGCCGTATTTGCGGCGCCAGGTCAGGGGCATGACGGCTTCGTAGTCGCCAAGGATCAGGGCGTCCCATTGGTTTGCGGCCATGTGATCGAGGTAGAAATGGAAGCCGTAGAGGAGGGAGTTGGCGGCCTGGCCGATGCAGGCATCCCAGCGGGCGGTGTCGATCTCGTGGCGGGGGACATAGCGGATAGATTGGCTCGTTGACGCCGAATGGCCGATATGCTGGCTCGTACTCATTTGCCTACAATGAGTTTCCGGAAGTCGATGTTTTGGATATCGATGGCGAAGGAGATCTTTTTCCCCAGGCTGTTCTGGTCGGGAACGGTCTTGAGCTGGCTGGAGAAATCGCTGCTATAGACCAGGGGAGCATAGATATGGAGGATGTCGTGCAGGAGGTCGAGCTCGAGACCGCAGACGTAGAGGAAATGATCGGTGGGCGGCGTGTCGCCCCAGGCCTGGGCGTAGGTGCCTACGTCGAAGAAGAGTTTGAGCGGAAGCCATTGGGGGACGATCTGGCGGGGCAGGGTAGTGCGGAGGCTGAGGGAGGCGACCCAATGGTCGCTGCGTCCCTGCAGGCTCTGAAAGAGGTCGGTACGCAGGTGGAGGTCACCGTCGCGGTTCATGATCTGCTGGCTTGCCAGGCCCATGAATTCCGAGCGTCCCACGAAATAATTCTCATAGGTATAGTCTTCATCGCCGCGGATGGCTGTGAGCTTGGGTTCGAAGCGGGTGATATCGCCGGAGGTCTCGCCGGAGGCCAGGTAGCCGAATTTTGCGCCGAAGAGCCGCAGGTCGAGGCCGCCGCCCTTGGCGTAGTTGAAGAAATAGTTGCCGGTGAAGTTGATCCGGTAGAAACCGGAGGCCTGCTGTAGCTGCAGACGGGCTTTATACGGGTAGAGCACGCGGGTATCGCGGATGTCGAAATTCAATTCGTTGAGATAGCGGAAACTGTATTTCCCGGCTGTGGGGTAGTACAGTGAATCGGTGCTTTTTTGGACATAATGGTCGAGCGTGTTTTCACCAATGAGATACGATTTCCATTCGAGTGCGATCTCCCGGGTGCTATGAGGGTTGTTTTGGGGAAAGACGATACGCAAGGACGGTGTCAGCTTGTAGAAACCGCCGAAGAGCTGGTGGCCGCTGCTGTCGGTGGCGCTGCTTGTCGAAAAGCGTGTCCCGGTGACGCCCAGGCGGATCTGCTGTAGTCCATGATCGGGATAGCCGGTCCAGAAGAGGCCGCCGGTGCCGTTGAGCCGATGGCTTAACGTACCATAGAGCGGAGCCAGATAGAACTGAACGGGGCTGGGTGGAAGATTGAAATTATGGATCACGGCGCCGACCATGATGTGGTCGTAGTCGTTGAAGGCGAGTAGCGGTGCGAGGCCGAGGTATTGGATGCTATCCGTATGGCGGAGGCTATAGGCGAAGGCGGGTTTTATCTGGCGATGGGCGGGCAGGGGGGGAAGGGGGCCTTTCCGGTCGAGGAGAGAAAAAAAGGCATCGAGGTTGCGGTGGCTGGTGTACGTGATGACTGTCTTCAGATCGTCCGGATAAGGGTGTTTGAACTGCCAGGTGCGGTAATAGGTGCGCATACAGCTATCGAAAAGCGGGGTGCCGAGGGTATCTTCCAGCAGCTTCAACCAGCCGCCTGTTTTCGTGTAAGCGATGTCGTTATAATTCTGCCGGGTAAAATCCTCTGATGAGGTGGAGATCGGCTGGTCTTTTTTCTCAACGGCGCGGGCTTCGGTCAGCGCGAGGCCGGGGTCTTCGGAACAGCCATAATACAGGGTCTCGTAGCGGTTGTCGTAATAAGTGTCGATGCCTTCGTCCATCCAGGGGAAACGGCGTTCGTCGGTGCCGAGGATGCCATAGAACCAGCTGTGGCCTACTTCGTGTTCGATGGTCAGGTCGAGCTCGCGGGCGGTGGGCTGGTTATCGATCACCGTGATGGTGGGGTATTCCATGGCGTCCGAAGTGTGGGAGCGGGACTGGACGGCGGTGATGGTATGGTAGGGGTATTCGCCGATGAGGGTGGAACGGAAAAGGACGGCACGTTTGATGTAGGCAATGCTTTGTTTCCAACCGGGGCCGGCGGTGGGGGTGTAATACGAATAGACGTCGATGATGCGGCCGGAGGGCAGCCGGAGGGTGTCGTGGTCGAGGTGAAAATGCCTGTCCGCGAACCAGGCGAAGTCGTGGACGCTGTCCTGGTAGTAGTGATAGGTATGGTTTGCGGAGTCCTGCAGGTTTCCTGTTGCTGCTACGGTGAAACGCGCAGGAACGGTGAGGTGGACGTCGAAGCTGCCGAATTCGCTGTAGAACTCGCCCTGGTCGAGATAGGGCATGGGGTGCCAGCCATGGCTGTCATAGACGGCGGGTTTGGGATACCATTGGGTGAGTTGGTAGGATGCGGGTCCCCCCCGGGGTGCAACCCAGCCGCTGCGGGAGAAAAGATGGGGCAGCTGTATGTGAAAGGGCGTGGTGATGGTCGTCTCGCCTCCGGGTGGGAGGGGGTGGGGCAGGATGACGCGGACGATATCGATGTATTGGGGGTGGTCTTCCACGCGGGCTTCCTCGCCGTCGACGCGGAATTCGAGGCGGTTGATGTAACCGCGGTCCTGCCTGTCGGAGAAATAGAAGTCGGTGCGGCCGTTGTCCAGGAGCTGTTCGCTGAAGGCAGTGCGGTCGTTCTTATACGCGTTGGGCCAGCAATGGAACCAGATATAGCGCAGTGTGTCGGGGGAATGGTTGATATACCGGATGCGGGCGAAGCCGTCGAGCGTATGTGCGGGGTCGCCCAGGGTAACGTCGATGGTATAATGCACTTCCTGCTGGAAGTAGTGGTCCTGGGCGAGACCCGGGAGCTGGAAGAGACATACGATAAGCAGTAGTACTATTAGCTTTTTATGCATTTATTTGCCTTTTCCCCTGAAGATGATCAGAAGGGTGTACAACATGATCTTCCAGTCGAGCATCAGGGAGATGTTTTCGAGGTACATGAGGTCGTATTTCATGCGTTCGAGCATTTCGTCCACGTTTTCGGCATAGCCAAACTGCACCATCCCCCAGGAGGTGAGCCCCGGCTTTACTTTTAGCAAATAACGGTAATAGGGGGTATGGGTATATAGTTGTTGGATATAATAATCGCGTTCGGGCCGGGGGCCTACGAGGCTCATTTCGCCTTTGAGGATATTCCAGAGTTGCGGCAGTTCGTCGATACGCCATTTCCGCATGGTCTTGCCCCAGGGGGTGATCCGGGGATCCTGGTGGGAGGCCAGGGCCGGACCGTCCTTTTCGGCATCACGGATCATAGACCGGAATTTATGGATGCGGAATTTTTTGCCTTTGAAGCCGATGCGGTCCTGGGTGTAGAAAATGGGGCCGGGGGAGGAGAGGCGGACGCGGATGGCGGCATAGAGCATGAGGGGGGAGAGGAAGAGCAGGCCGCCGATGGCCGCGGCGACGTCCATGATGCGTTTTACGTTCTGTTGCCACTCCGGCATCGGGCTGGTGTAAATATCGCTCAGGACGGCCCCGAGTACATTGCTGGTCCGGACGGAGCCGGAGAGGATATCGAGGGTATTGGGGATGATCTTGACGCGAACGTCCTTGTTGCTAAGTTTTTCGACGATGGTCTCTACCTCCGTCCTGGCGGAGCGTTCGAGGGCGACGACCACGAGGCGGATATCGTATTTGTCGATGATTTGTTCGATCCCGGCCGAGTCGCCGAGTTGGGGAAGGTAGCGGGCGATGCCGTTGCCCGGCTGGTTGGGGTTGCCGACGTAGCCGGTATAGCGATAGCCGGAGGAGCTGAGGCCTTCTTTGGAATCTTTATAGATCTTGGTGGCCACGGCGTCGCAGCCTACAAGGAGGGTATTGAAGACGACTTTGCCTTTTGTGACCTGGATGCGGATGATGTTGAGGATGATGATCCTGCCAAGGAGGGTCAGGAGGAAGTGGGTGAAGAGGAAGATGAAGTAGGTCTGGTAGAAATAATGGTAGTCTTTGACTGGGTCATTGATGACGATGGCAAAGAAAATGGTGGTGCAGCCGATGAGCGAATAGACAAAGGTGTTGGAGATCTCGCTTAGCCGGGACTTCTGGTAGAGTGAGCCATAGGAGCCTGCCAGGGTATAGAGGATCAGCCAACCTATGGGGATCGTGATCGTTCCCAGCCAGAAACGTTGGGTTAGCAGCAGGTGGCCTTTTACGAAAATGGGTTCGGAGAGGAGGTAGCGGCGGCTGAAGTGGAAGATGATCGCGCTGAGGACGGCGGTGATATAGTCGCTGAGGATATACCAAAAGACGGAGATGGTATGTGTTCTTTGACTAGCTGCCATGTCCATCAGCTGTTGATCGTATTGTGTTTTATTTTTTGCAGGATTTGATGTGCGATATCCATGGCCCTGAACCCATCTACTTCGGATACCAGGGTAGGAGTGTTAGTCAGGATAGCGTCGCAGAATTTTTCCAGTTCCATTCTGATGGCATTGACCTCCGGGACGGCGGGATTGGAAAGCGCGATCGTTTTTTTGCCGTTCGGGGTTTCGATGTCGAATGCGAAGACGTCGTAATCCTGGGGCGTTTTGAGCTTGATGATCTCCGTTTTCTTGTTCAGGAAATCGATGCCAATATAGGCATCTTTCTGGAATAACCGCATTTTCCGCATTTTCTTCATGGAGATGCGGCTGGAGGTAAGATTGGCTACGCAGCCGTTGTGGAATTCGATGCGGACGCTGGCGATATCCGGGGTGTCGGTCATTACGGCGACGCCGCTGGCGGAGATGTTGCCCACCTCGCTTTTGACCAGGCTCAGGATGATGTCGATATCGTGGATCATGAGGTCGAGGATGACGCTGACCTCGGTCCCGCGGGGATTGAATTGCGCCAGGCGATGTACTTCGATAAACAGGGGGTTGAGTGGTATGGAATGGACGGCGAGGTAGGCGGGGTTGAAACGTTCGACGTGGCCCACCTGAAGCTTGACGTTCGATTCCCGGACGAGCTTCACGATCTCGCGGGCTTCTTCCATGGTATTTGCGAGAGGTTTCTCCACGAAAACGTGTTTGCCTTTGCGGATCGCTTTTTGGCAGAGGTTGAAGTGGAGGGGGGTGGGGGCGACGATGTCGATGACGTCGCAGGCATCCATGAGTGCATCGGGGTCGGTGAAGCGTGGGAGTTGGTATTTCAGGGATACTTCCGCGGCATTGTTATCTTCCGGGTCATAGAATCCAACCAGCTCCACTTGTTTGATCTCTTTCCAGTTATTCAGATGAAATTTTCCGAGGTGACCGACGCCAAAAACCCCTACTTTAAGCATTTATTGTATTTTATTCTGCGGCAAACCTACGCAAAAATGCCGAATAGGCCACTCGATGACAGTGGACCATCTTGTTCAGCTGGGCCGAGTTCCGAGGCCGTGTTAGGTTCATAAGCACCATTGAAAAGACTTTATGGCCGCGCATAAAACTATGCAAAAAATAGGGATATAAGGTTTTGCCTCCTAGGAAGAAGCCTCTGTAGATAGTTTTATGTATTTGGTCAGGTTTTTTACCGTGATCGGCGTGTTGGGACTAGGAAAGAACCGGGACCGGATATAGATGCGGATCATGGCGATCAGCAGCAGCGATTCCAGCAGCAGGAAGAGCTCATAATATGCCTTGTAGGTATCGATGAATAGCACGCGCATGGAGATGCCGTCCGCATATTCTTCGCCCGACATTGCGGTGATCAATTTTTTGAGCGCAGGGCCGACCAGGGGGAATTTCGACCAGTTCGTATACCTGACGTCTTCGTATTTATATTTCGGATCGTAGTCTGTGGGAACCTGTTTTGAGTAGTAGGCCCAGTCGTTATGGACATCGTTGAAACTCGCGAGCTGGTGGTTCGGTTTGACAAAGGCCAGGTCAAAAGTGGGATCGAGGAGGACCCAGTGAGTGCCCGTATAGGCTTCTACCACGTTGTGGGCGGCCCATACGTTGCCGGCTTTCATTTGGGCGATGCGTACCGGGTAGTGGAAGGTGCCGATGATCCGGGCGAGTACTTCGGAATATGATCCGCAGGCGCCTTTGGTCGTCATCAGGTCAACCTGTGTGGAATGAAAGAGGGAGGCGGCGAGGCCGAGATCGATGGATGCATGTTGGAAGGTCGTGGCCCTGTTGGCCAGGAGGTCATGGCAGGCATGCATGGCTTTTACTACCACTGAATCGTGCGTGTCGTCGGCGTCGATGTGGGTCTCGATCTCGGAATGGATTACTGCAAAGAGTCCATTCTCATACCGGGACTGCATGACGAAATAAAAAATAGAAGCCAGGATAAAGCCATTCACGAACATCAGAAAATGCAAATTCTTCCCAATCTTCTTGCAAAAGAGGTATGCTTGCTTCATAGTGCTGCGTATGTAGGTCGTAGTTAGAGTTATTCACTAGGATTATATCAATAACGAAACAAGTAATTGGCTTATTATAGTCTAAGTAAAAGCACTTATCAATCTTTTTTTAAACGCCTAAAATTTTGTTTCATTGTAGGAAATAGTCCCGTTTTGGGATTAAAATAGGATTAAAAACTAGCGGAGAAGGGCGGTTTTGCTCCTTTGGGGTTAAAGCGGTGTTAAAAAAGCCTCCAAGTGGGTGGATGAGGGCTATGGAAAAAACTTTTAGGGGTCAACATTAAAAAATCATTAAATCCGCTTTTTAGACCAATGTTTTTTGGGGGCTGCGGATTAAAACGGGATTAAAAAACAGTCATTTAACAAAATAATCCTTCTGCTCGGGACCTACGCCGGTGATCCGGAGGGAGTGCCAGCCGGCGGGGAGGCGGGTAGGCAGCTGGATGACGCCATTCGGGGTGATCTCGAGACCGCCGAAGCCATCGAGGAGTGCCTGGAGTACTCCGCCGGCGCCGGTGGCGAAATAGGGGTTGGTGCCGGTAGCCGTTTCGGCGATGACGCCAAAGGGTGGGCGGAGGTTGGGGGTATAGCCTTGTTTGAGGATGGTCAGCGCTTTATCGGGCTGGCCCAGGCGTTCGTAGAGGATGGCGAAGATGGCCTGGGTCATGGCTGGGCCTTCGCCGACGCGTGGTTCGTAGTATTCGAGGTCTTTTCGGATAGCGGCGGGGGTGGTGACTTCGTGCAGCGGATAGGCGAGGAGGTTGACGTCGGCCTGCTTGATGGATTCTCCATGGTAGGAAGCATGTTCCTTTGTGACTCCGTCGGCAAAATGCAAGATGGGGATGTTGTTCCGGACCTCGGTCCAATCCGGGTCGGGGGTAAGCCCCAGGATTTTGGCGGCTTCGGTAGCGTCCCCGAGGTTGGCGCGGGCCGCGGCGTTGGTATAGGCGTTGTTGTCGACATTTTCCGCCCATTCGTCGGCGGCGACGACGTTGCGGATGTCGTAGTGGCCGGGGCCGTTGCGTTCGACGCGGCTGGCCCAGAAATCAGCGGTAGCCTGGAGGATGGGGTAGCCTTTTTCTTTGAGCCAGGTTTTGTCGTGGGTTACGCAGTAGTAGTTCCAGGCGGCGATGCCCACGTCGGCGGTGATATGATGTTCGAAGGGGCCGCTGAGGGCCCATACGGGTGTTTCTTCGTTACCGCTGGCGGCGCTTTCCCAGGGGTACATGGCGCCTTTATAGCCATGTTCTTTTGCGTTGCGTATGGCGGCGGGCAGCCGGTTGTAGCGATAATCCATGAGCGAGGCGGCGATCTTTGGCTGGAGCAGGAGTAAAGCGGGGTACATCCAGATCTCCGTGTCCCAAAACGTGTGGCCGTTGTAGCCGAGGCCGCTGAGGCCCATGGGGGAGAGACTATAGCCGGTGCCTTCGCGGGCGAAGGAATAGAGGTGATAGAGCATTTCGCGAATTTCCCTTTGTGTTTGTGCGTCGCCGTCAATGAGGATATCGCTTTTCCATAGTTCTGCCCAGGCTTGGTCGTGGGCTTTGATAAGGTCTTTGGTACCCTGGAGAGTGGCGAAGAGGGTAAGCCGTTCGACTTCGTTCAGGGGATCGTCGTTATGGGAGGACGTAAGGGAAGAGCCGACGACGGCGAAATGATAAATGGTACCGGCGGGAACATGTTTTTTAAACTTCAGCAGATGCATGTTGTTATCCCATATCTCATGAATAACAGCCGGCTCATGGGGATGCGGTTCATCGAAGATAAAGCTATTGGAAGCGGCCATGAGCAGCTTACCTGTGGGGCTTTTGGCGGTGGATGTGAGCAGGGAGATGCGGACATGGGGGCGGTCGATCTCGTTGTTGTAATTCTCCACGTCCCTGAGCATATCCGGTGCTTCCATTACGGTGGCGGGGGTGATGTCGATGTCTTTGTGTGCGGTGATGGTGACGTCGACGAGGCAGGTGAAGGGCAGCTGGCGCAGGGAATACCAGGTATAGCTTACGGTGGCTTTGTCCTGGTAGTCGAAGGTGGTGGTCAGGCAGGCGTGGCGCATGTCGAGTGTCTGGCGGAGGTGGCTGACCTGTTTGAAGCTTTCGATCCGGCGATCGTCGATATCGAGGTTGAGGTTGACGAAATTGAAGGTCTTGAGGATATTGCTGACGCGGCCGCGACCATAGAGGTCGAAGGCGCCCTGGAGCACTACGTCTTTGGCCTTGAAGGGTTCGGTGGAGGAGACGAGGCCGATCATGCCGTTCGCCACGGTGACGCCGTAATAGTTGGCGGGGTCGATGGTATCGGCGTGGATGGTCCAGGTGTCTTCGGCGGGTTGGCTTTTGGCGATGGTTGTCAGGAGGAGACCCAGGAACAGCAGAGACGTGCGCATGAGTTTTGGTTGTTATTTTGTGAATTGGATGATGCGGGTACTATCGTTGTTGCGAGCCAGGAGGAAGGCCTGTTTCCCCGCTAATTCTATGGGTGCGATATGGCGGACCTGGCCGGTGATGGTGACCCCGTTCATCGGTGTGGCGGTGAAGCTGCCGTTGCCGTGGTTGAGGAGGATGGTGCCGAAGTCGGCATCGTTCCTGCCCATCTCCATGTTGTTCTCGTAAAAATTTCCCATGAGCAGGATATCGGGGAGGCTGTCGTTGTTGGCATTGACGATAACGGCGTCGCGATAGGGTGTGAGTTGTGCCTGCCAGGGAAGCGGGTTCAGCGAAAAATTACCATCACCCTGGTTCATCAGCACGGCGTTGGCGAAATAGTCGGCGGTAAGCGTATCGGCTTTTTGCAGCTTTTCCGCGGAGAAGAGATCGGTGAGGGTTGCCTTGGCGAAATCGCCGGCGGAGAGGAATTTCTTTTTGATCTCGGGGATCTGTTTTTCCAATTCTTCCATGGTGGCGAAGGGCAGCTCGCGTCCGCCGATGTAGTAAGTGAGGACCTGGTCCTTTTTGCCGTTGTCATCGAAATCGTAGTAGTACATACGCACGGGTTCTTTTTCCGTGGCTTTGAGTTTGCTGTTTAGGCCGAGGTTACCGGCGATGAGGTCGATGCGGCCGTCATGGTCGAGGTCGACGGGCAGCAGGAAGTTCCACCAGCCTTTTTTATCGGTGATGGTCTTTTTGACATAGGTGCCGTTGCGGTACAGGAAGGCGACGATCCCGCCCCATTCGAGGGTAAGCAGCAGGTCTTTATGACCGTCCTGGTCCAGATCGAACCAAAGGGCTTTTGTGACGAACCCGATATCGGCGAGGCCGGGGGCGTATCTGTCCGTCACGTCGGTGAAATGGCCGGTGCCGTCGTTTTGCAGGAGATAGGAATGCGGGCGCTGGCCGTAGTCGTTGGGCACGCTTCTGCCGCCTATGAAGAGGTCGGGGCAGCTGTCATTGTTGAGATCGTTTGCAACTACGCAGGAGGCGTTGATGAAGAGGTTGTCGAAGGCCGCTGTGCGGGGGTGAAAATTGCCGTTGCCATCGCCCAGGAAGACACGGGGTGTCAGGTGTGGGTCGGTGCCATAGAATTCGTCGCCGCCGCCGGCGAGGACAAGGTCGGGTTTGCCGTCCTTATTTACGTCGGTGATGCAGGCGTCGACGTCTTCGAAGGTGCTGTCGTTGTCGAGATCGGGTTGCCGGGTCTTTATGAATTTGCCTGTTTTTGTCTGGAGGAAGATGGCGCTTTTTTTAAACCGGGAGGCGCCGAGGTAGACGTCGTCGAGGCCATCGCCATTGAGGTCGCCGACTGCGAGGCCGGGTCCTTCGGTGGAGAGCATGCGGGGGATCAGGGGTTCGCGATCGAATTCGTTGAATTCGTTCTCCTGGTGTTTATAGAGCAATCCCGTGGAGGCGGTGATATCCTTCATGGGTCTCGCGGGATTTTTGAAGTGGTCTTTGATGCGGCTATAGTCGAATTTTGGCAAATGGGGTTGCCAGGCAAAACTGGGCCGTGGTATGGCGGGGTCGAGGGTGACGGGCTGGTAGGTATTGTCCGGCCACACGAGGAAGGCGGAGTCGATAGTGGTTTTGTCGAGGCCGACGTGGATAGGCGTTTCGGCGCTGGAGAGGAAGCCGTGTACGGGATATTTTTCGTAGGTACGGATGCCGCCGTTAGCGAAGAGGATCAGCTTGGCACCGAGGGCATTGATATTCTGTGCGGGGCCTTTTAGTTTGATCTCGACGAAGGCTTTGCTTTTTGTGTCGTTGCATTTGTTTTGATAGAGGAGGGCGGGGCCGTTGATGTTATTGACGACGATATCGAGGTCTCCGTCGTTGTCGAGATCAGAATACAGGGCGCCGTTGGAGTATGCGGGCTGTGCGCCGGCGATCTTTGCCGCCATGTCCGTGAAGGTAAGGTTGCCGTCGTTTCGGAAGAGTTTGCTGGGGATCTTTATCTGCGGTGATTTTTCGATGATATCCATGTCCTGGTGCTCGTTGCCGGAGGATTGCATGTGTTGCTGGAGCTCGCGGTCCGACACGAAATTGATATAGTCGATATCGTTGAGGCGCCGGTAGATGCCATTGGAGATGAAGAGGTCTTTCAATCCATCGTTGTCGAAGTCGAACCAGAGGGGCGACCATGACCAGTCTGTCGCGGCCACGCCTGAGTAGAGGGCTACCTCGCTGAACATACCGTTGCGGCGGTTGTATTGGAGATCGTTGCGGCTGTACTGGTAGTTATAGCCGAGGCGTAGCTTGAGTTTGAAGATATCGTATGCATTCTCTCCTTCGGCACTTTTGAGCATTTGGGGGTCATAGGGAAGCATGTCGGTGGTCATGATCTCGGGGAAGCCGTCGTTGGTCGCATCGGCGATGTCGCAGCCCATGGAGAACTTGCTCGTATGCATCAGGTGTTGGTCGAGCTCGTCCTTGAATGTTCCGTTCTTTTGGTTGATGTAGAGGTAATCGTTCTCATGGAAGTCGTTATCGACATAGAGATCGGGGTAGCCATCGAGATCGATATCGCTTGCAATAACGCCGAGGCCATAGTTGAGGACGGAGCTGTTGATGCCGGAGCTTTGAGTAATGTCGGTAAATTTGCCATTGCCATCATTCCTGTACAGGCGGTCCCCGGAGGCGGGACTGGCGGTATGCAGCAGCTGACTTCGGGGGGCCAGGTTGCCATTCTGATGTGGCTGGTGGTTGAGGAGGTACATATCGAGATCTCCGTCCATATCGTAATCGAAGAAAACGGCCTGGGTGCTGAGGCCGGAGAAGTCGAGGCCATAGGCCTGGGCTTCATCTTTATAGGTCGGCACGCCGTTCTTATCGATACCCTTGCAGACGAGCAGTTCGTTATGGCTTTGGAGGGGCCCGAGGTTTCCGACACGGCAGATATAGATATCGAGGAGACCATCGTTGTTGATGTCGACCACGGAGACGCCGGTAGACCAGCCGCCGTCCTGTGGGATACCGGCTTCGGCGGTCACTTCTCTGAATTGGAGGTTGCCTTTATTGAGATAGATCTTGTCGCCGGTTTGGTTGGCCGCGAAGAAGAGGTCTATGCGGCCGTCGTTATTGAAGTCTCCTGCGCCTACGCCTGCACCGTTGTAATAATACATGTAGTCGAAGACATTGAACTGCTGGGTTGGTGTCAATTTGTTGGCGAAGTCGAGGCCGGTGCGCGTATTGTCGAGTACCTGGAAGATGGCATTTGGGGTGTCCGGGGTGGTAGGGTGGCAGGCTGCAAGGGCCAAGAAACATCCTGATATCAATGCGGCAATCGTGTTCTTCCTGCTTCGGGACATAAGTCATAAATATACGTCGATTTTATTTATCTTTCAGCCCGTCGAAACAGTGCTTTTATATGAAAAAATGGGTATTTGTACCGGTGCTTTTGATCATCGCCGGCGTTTGGTATTTTCTTGTTCCTTCGCGACGGACCATTTCGAAGATCGTTGGTAGCAAATGTAGCATAGCGGCAGCGACCAGGTATTTTGCCGACACTTCCAAGTGGGCAGACTGGTGGCCGCAGGGCGGAGGAGGACCTTCGCGGAGCGGGGCGGCTTTCGTTTATGGGGATTATGCGTATACGATCACGAATATCTATTACAACCAGGTTCGATTTTCCATACACCATGCGGGGGATAGCATCTATGGCGGCAGTATGCAGATGGTACAGGTATCGGCCGATTCGCTGTTAGTGGGTATAGAGTGTGTATCGTTCCCTGGGAACGATCCGTTGCGCCGTCTAAGCGCTCATAGCCGGCAAAAGGAGTTACAGGAAAATATAGCAGGCGTCCTGAATGCCTTCAAGACGTTCGCGGAAAACAAGAAGAATATCTATGGGATCGATATTGTGCATACAATGTCTACGGATTCCATCCTGATGACGCTTAGCGGCGTCACGCCTGAATATCCCACCACTGCTTATATTTATACATTGATCGACAGTGTGAGAAAATATGTGCAGGCGGAAGGGGCGCTGGTGCACAATCCGCCTTTGTTAAATGTGTCCCGGAATACCGACGGCCGATACAGGACGATGGTTGCCTTTTCCATTAACAAGCGGCTTTCGGGGACACCTACTATCCTAACCAAGCGTTTTGTTCCGTGGAAGATGATCGAGGGTAAGGTTTACGGCGGGCCGCATAAGGCCGATGCAGCCATTTATGAGCTGTTCAGGTTCAGGGATGACCATCATCTGGACATCATGTCGATCCCATTCGAGTTCCTGGATACCGACAGGCGGTCTCAGCCGGACACCACCAAATGGCTGACGCGGGTGTGCGCGCCTATTTCTTAGTATTTATTTTGTACAGCAGGGGGAATTTGTTGTTCTGAAGGATCAGGACGAAGCGTTGTTGGCCGCCGCGGATCAGGGCGATGTCCCTGATCTGACCGCTTAGCGAGAGGCCGCTTTTGGAGGCGGGCATCGAGGTGAAAGAGCCATGGCCGTTACCCAGCAGGACGTTGCCGAAACTCGCATCGAGCCGGCCGAATTGGGGCAGCAGGCCGAATTCATTTCCGCCGGCGAGGATATCCGGGTGGCCGTCGCCATCGAGGTCCGTGCATTGGATGGCGTTTACGGAGGACAGCTGTGCCATAAAAGGCAATTTTTGTATGGAAAAGCGCCCGTTTCCCTGGTTGATCGCGACGATCGAACTGCAGTAATTGAATTGCTTTACGAAGGCTTTTTGAAGTACGCCGGACGGGAACATGTCTTGTATGGATCGTTTGGCATAGTCTTCGTTGCTGAGGTCTTGCTTTTTTAAGGCGGGTAGCTCTTCTTCCATGTCGTGTTTGAGGAAGACGGGAACATCGTGGCCGTTGTACGTTTTTGTCGTGATGACATCCGGCGTGCCGTTTTCGTCGAAGTCGCTGATCCAAAGTTTAACTGGGTTGGCCGAGTCGGGTTGGAGATAGAAGTTTTCGCCGATGTTACCCAGGATAAGGTCAGGCTTGCCGTCCCCATTAACGTCGGCGGCGCATACGGCTTCCCACCAGCCATACAGGTTTTCGAGATTGGTGTGTATTTCCTCGAAGTGATCTTTTTTAAAGCTGAAGATACGGGGCGTCATCCATTCGCCGGCGATGACGAGGTCGGGCTGGCCGTCGCCATCGATGTCCGACCATGTGGCTGATGTGACCATGCCGATGTTTGCGATGTCGGGGTTTTTGGTTGCTGCGATATCGGTAAAATGGCCTTTGCCGTCGTTGACGAACAGAAAGCTTCGGGGCGGGGTGCCATATTCCTTGGGTATGCTGCGGCCGCCTACGAAGAGGTCGGGATAGCCATCGTGATTGAAGTCGCAGGCGACGGCGACGGCGGTATTCATCCCTTCGTTATTGAAGGGGAATGCATTCGCGTCGATGGTGAAATTGCCCTTGCCGTCGTTGCGGTACAGGCGGAATTGCATTTGGCGGGTGAATCCGGGCGCGTTGTTGCCGCCGGGACCGACGAAGAGGTCCAGGTCGCCGTCGCCGTCCGCATCGAAGAGAAGGACGGCTTCGTCTTCGAAATCTGCGAACTGTTTGAAGCCCGGCTCGTCTTTTTTTACAAAGCGGCCGTCGGGTGTTTGGCAGTAGATCTGTCCGGGGTGTCCTGCGGTACCGCCGATATAGACGTCGGGAAGGCCGTCGCCGTTGACGTCGCCAACGGCAGCCTTTGGTCCTTCGCGGGAAAGCAGTTTGGGCAGATTGCATTCATAGTAAAAATCGTCATAGTCGTCTTCCTGGTGTTTATCGAAGGTATTGCTAACCGGGGCAAGCAGCAGCTGGGAAGAGTCCACGGCGGTATGGAAAATAAAGGTGTTTGTTTTGGCAGGTTCCCGGATCGTATCGACCTTATTGAGGACCGGGTTGAGAAAGCTTGTATAGGAGCGGTCTGGCCAGATGATCAGCAGAGAGTCGATATGGGTCAGGGTGCCGAGACCGATGATCTGTTTGTAGTCCATAGAGGACTGGAAGCCTCTGCTTGGTATCAATTCGCGGGAGAAGATGTGGCCGCCGGCATACAGGCGAATCTTGCTGCCGATCGCAAAGGTATTCTTGTCTTTGCCTTTGAGAAAGACGCCAAGGTAGTTGTTCTTGTTTTGTTCGCGGGCATTGTTCTTATAGATGAAGGCGGGGCCGTTTTCGTTGTTGATCACGAGGTCGAGATCGCCGTCGTTATCGAGATCGCCGTAGGCGGCGCCGTTGGCAAATGATTTGTCGGTGAAGCCCCAGTTAGCGCCGGCGTCTTCGAATTTAAGGTTACCCGTGTTATGATAGGCTTTGTGGAGCAGGGGGGTGACGGGCACATGTTTCAGGATCTCGTCCACTTCTTGTTTTTTGCCTTCGTGTATCATTTTCTGAACAACTTCGTTTGCGAAATAGTTCATGAAGTCGATGTTCGTGATGTCCTTATTTACGCCATTGCAAACGAAGATATCGTTGAGACCGTCGTTGTCCATATCGAACATCAGGGCGCCCCAACTCCAATCCGTCGCCGATACTCCGCTATAATTGGCGATATCGGCAAAGTGTCCATTTCCGTTGTTGAGCTGGAGGCAGTTTTTCATGTACTGCCGGTAAAAACCCGATTTCAGGTGACTGTTGTAGCTATTGATGTTGTCGAAGGCGCCCATGGTCTTCAGGCGGTACTCGTCATCGGGCAGCATATCGGTAGTAAAGATCTCGGGATAGCCGTCGTTATCGATGTCCGCGATATCGGCGCCCATCGAAGAAAAGCTGGTATGTCCAAGGCGGTCTTCGAGCTCGTCTTTAAAGGTGCCGTTGCCCTGATTGATATAAAGGTAGTCCCGTTCGTAGGAGTCGTTGGACACGAAGACGTCGTCGTATCCATCGCCGTTGATGTCGCCGACGGATACGCCAAGGCCAAAGCTAATGAGGCTGCCATGGATGCCGGCCTGCTGGGTTACTTCGGTAAAATGGCCATTGTCGTTGCGGAACAGGTGGTCTCCGCCTCCTTTGAGATATTGAGCGACCGGCCAGGCGGAATCGGGTAGGTCCCGGTTGTTGGCGTTGTTGAGTGTATTGACGGGGATAGGGCTATTGTTGATCATGAAGCAGTCCAGGTCGCCGTCGTTGTCATAATCGAAGAAGGAGACCTGGGTGGTATAAGCGGAGATGTCGAGGCCGTATTGAGCGGCTTCTTCCGTAAAAGTATTATTGTGGTTATTGATATAAAGCTTATTCCTTCGATTGCCGTTGCTCATATGGCCGGAATTGCAGACATAGATATCCAGCCAGCCATCGTTATTGATATCTACGAAGACGACGCCGGTGCTCCACATGCTATCTTGTTTGAAGCCGGCTTTACCCGTGATGTCTTCGAATTGGAAATGCCCTTTGTTGAGGTAGAGCTTATTGTCGCCCTGGTTGGAGGTCAGGAAGATATCTGCCAGGCCGTCGTTATTGATATCGCCGATGGCCACGCCGCCGCCGTTGTAAAAGTTGCGGAACAGGATGGTGTTATCCGTTTTCAGATCGACGACCTTATTGGTAAAATCGATGCCGGTGTGTTCCATTCGTTCGAACAAGTGTGGTTCATTGGTATGCCGGGTGCAGGATTGGAGGAGACATACCAGTGTCACGGAGGCGAGCAGCGTTCGGGAATTGATAAACATAGTTGAACTTTCAGCCGGTTGAAGGTAAAGAAAAAGGCTATTACAAGAATAATAGCCTTTTTACTGTTAAGAATATTTTATGCTTAGTATCCCGGGGGCTCGATAAGATTTGGGTTGGCGGCCAGGGCCTGATCGGGGATAGGGAATACCAGGGTATGGTTGTCGGCGTCGGCCGATTTGTAATCCCAGGATTGGAGGAATACTCCGAAGCGGATCAGGTCTGTTCTTCTAACCCATTCCCAGTACATTTCCCGGCCTCTTTCCGCCAGCAAGGTCGTCGGGTCGTAAACGTTTGAGGTATTTACGAGTGTCAGGGGCCCGGTGAGCGGGTTGGCTCCGCGCGCGGCCCGCAGCTGGTTAACGAGCGCCAGGGCGCCGGCGTTATCGGGAGTGCCCTGACGCATCATGGCTTCTGCGGTCATGAGTACTACATCGGGGTAGCGGTAGAGGATGAGCCAGTTGCCGGCGACGTTGTAGCTCTTGGTGCCTAAGGAGTAGTCAGGGGGGTATTTGATGACACGGATACCTGTTCTTTCGAGCGTAGTCGGGTCGGTCTCTTTTAGATTGGCAGCCATCTGAGGCAAAAAGGCGAGCAGATTGCCTTTGCGATCGTATTCGGGCTGACCGTTCTCATTGTATTGCTGACCGATGAGGAAGCCAGGGCGAATACCGGATTGATCGGTACAGCCGGGATAGAATCTGCCGCCGATGCGGGTATCTTTAAGATTGGTGTCCGCCGCGGTTTCGGTAATGGCGACATCGTTTACGGCAAAGGAATTGTAGAAATCCGATACCGTGGCGAAGCCGTTCCATCCTGCCTGGGGATCCAGCGGGGTATACTGGTCGTAGTGCAGGGTAGGCCACCACCTGTTCTGGATGCCGGTGTTGTTGACCGTTACATTTGCGGTATTGGGTCTTGCAAAGATGGTCTCGGGCGATGCCGAATTGGTAGGATTGAAGTTGTTGAAGAATTTGGGATTATAGCTGTATTTGCTTTCGGTCATGATTGCTTTGCCGAGGGTGATGACCTGTTGCATGTCTGCGTCCGAGAAAGTGGGCGCGGCTCTGTTGACGAGAGCGCCGTGGTTAAGATATACTTTCATCAGCAGCATCCGGCAGGCATCCTGGTTGGCCTGTGTCGTTGTGTTGGAGGAGCCAAGTTGGGGAAGGACGGCATTGAGTTCGCTCAGGATAAATTGAACAGCGCTATCTCCGCGGAGGACCTTGGGAGCGTTGAGCAGGTTATCGCCCGGGTTCCGGAAGGGGAACTGGCCATAGAGATCGAGCAATTGATAAAGCGCAAAAGCCCTGATGAAGCGGGCTTCGGCGGCCTGCTCGGTAGTTGGCTTGAATGTGAGAACGTTAGTCGCGTCGAACTGGATCTTGTTCAGGTTGTTCCACATGTTAAGGAAGATATTATCACCGTCGTTGCGGGGCCAATTGTGCTGGTGTAGCGCGCGCCATTCGCCGTTATCGTCCCAGTCGCTCGCGCGGGTGGGAACCACCTGTTCGTCACCTGTTACGTCTTCCAGGGGTGAGATGGAGCCGGAACCCAGATCGGAATAAACGGGGCCGACGTCATTATATGCTGCCTG
>Ga0134128_10000560_pt1 | contig 51356 bp, 46 predicted proteins | sample KB31754_FD_96462 | JGI IMG/M metagenome (GOLD analysis project Ga0134128, IMG submission 96462) | Terrestrial soil microbial communities with excess Nitrogen fertilizer from Kellogg Biological Station, Michigan, USA - KB3-175-4 | ecosystem: Environmental > Terrestrial > Soil > Unclassified ... | reverse complement strand
CCAGTGCCAGGAATTTACTACCGTATAAGAAGAATCGGTGAACGTAACGGTATTGCCACAGGAGTTTACCACATAACTAAAATCAGCCGTGACTTTAGGATAAACCGTAAGCGTATCCATCAATGTAAAATTGCAGGTTCTTCCTGCTCCGTCAACTTGCGGAATGGTGACTGTATAGATAGTCGTAGCCGTTGGAGTAGCAATGGGATTGCTAATGCCTGCATTGCTCAAGCCAATACTAGGTTGCCAGCTATACGAACTTCCGCCGCTCGCGTTGAGCTGGACGCTTCCGCCCAAACAAAAGCCGGTATCCGGGTAGGATTGCACAGGCATAAGCGAAAAGGTAACTACCTGCTTTAAGGTGTCTCCGCAGGTATTGCTGCTGGATGTAATAAGCGAGGTTGTATACGTTCCAGGCTGGTATGATATGGTGCCGGGGTTGGCAGCCGCGCTGGTTTGCCCGTTGCCAAAATCCCAATGATAAATGATAGCGCCCGTGCTGATGGTAGATGTATTTACAATGGTAACGCTGTTCCTGCATGAATCATAAACTGCTGTATAAGATGCTTGCGGAGTTGCCAGCACCGTAATAACCGTGCGTGTAGTATCATACCCCACAATGCAAACGCCTTTTACCAAAAGGGTTACGGTATAAGTGCCTGCAGCTGTATAGGTTTTTACCGGGTTTAAAACCATTGATGTGGTATCTCCATTGCCAAAGTTCCACAGGTAATTTCCGTAAGAAAGACTGTTGTTATTAAAGGCCACCGTTAAGGGCGCGCAGCCCGATGAGTAATTATCTGTAATGATCGCCTTGGGTGCGTTGTATTCAAAATCAAACTTAAAGGTGCCGTTGTTGCAATTATTATTATCGGTGTTGTGATTAGGGTTTCCCGGTGTGCCCGGCCAGGCGTTGGTAGGATAGATGGGGAAATCATCATTGCCACCACAGCCTGCGCAAACCGACTGGTAAATAATTCCCTTTTTATCAAAGCGGCTGGTTCCGCCATCTACGTGCTCATGGCTCTGCGATCCTCCAAAATAGGTAGCATATAACAGCTGCTGCACATTTTTAGAAAGCACCATTAAATAAAAATTATACCCGTCGGGATCGCTGCTTTGATACGCATTGCTGGTAAGCGGCATATTGAATAAACCCGGGCCATAAATGATATTTCCGCCCCAGCCCGAGATGTAAATATTTTCAGAACAGTCAACCAAAAAGGCAGCAGGCGAAATATTTATTTGTGCCTGCCCGTTACCGATAACCGTTGAGTACATCAGTGTAGATAAGCTGCTATCGAACTTACTAATGAACTGCTTGCCGTTTGCTTTGCTGTAGCCCGCATTCAACACAGGCATGCTTCCTAACGATTGCCCGTAGACATAAGCATTCTGGTTATTATCCAGCTGTATAAAATACGACTGGTCATAATTGCTGGTGCCAAAACACGTAGCTGCCGGCAGGCTGCTTCCGTTAGCGCTGATCTTTGCAATGTAGCCATCTGCCTTTCCTCCACCATAACTGGTATCATACGCACCATGCGTTGCCGGAAAATCGTTACTGCGCGTGCCTCCTGTTGCATACACTTCGTTGTTAGCTGCAACAAACAAAGCATAACCCGCATCATTATTACTGCCGCCCAGGTAGGTGCTCCATTGCAATTGCGATAAGTTAGGGTCTAATTTAAAAACAACTGCATCCTGCATGCCGCCTAAGGTATTATCAAAAGCATTTTTAGTTGGAAAATTTGTAGAGCGCGATGAGCTGCAAATAACCGGGTTGCCTGCGTTATCCAGTTGAATTTCGCCGCGATACTGGTCGCCGTAATTGTATTGCAACGAATCTGCTTTCGATTCGGTAAGCGTATAAATATAACCCGAGCCCAGGTAATTTAAAGTGTAGGTGGTAATCACATTGGTGTTCACACCATCGTTGTCGCTTCCGCCCATAAAGGTGCTTGCTAAAAGCTGGTTGCCCCCGCTGCTTAATTTGGCCACATAAATATCGGTGCCGTTATAAAAATAAGTTCCGTTAAACATAAACGTAAGATATGAGCCGCCGTTGAAGGAGTTATCATAAGCCTGTGAGGTCATCGGGAAATCCTGCGAACCTGTGGCTCCATACAGGTACAGATCATTATTATTATCAATGATCAGGCTGGTAACGATCTCGCTGCTGGCTGCCCCGCCCAGGTAGGTAGAGTAATGCAGAAACAAACCGGACGAATCGTATTTGGTGATCACCACATCTGTCATACCATACTGAACAGTGCCGTTAAACGTGCTATCGTAAGCATTCACCACCGGGAAACCATTATCAAAGCAAGTGCCGCCACTGTACAGGTTGCCTTGTGCATCATACGTAGCCGTCATACCGAAGTTATCGGCCACAGAACCCGAAGAGCAGGAAAACACCAGCACAGGGTCTATTACCAGCTCATACTTTTTATCATAGCCTTTGGGAAAGGAAAACGAAACCGTGTTATCTTTCAATTGAAAGTTACAAGGCACATCAACTGTTTTCCCGTCAATGATCTGGTATGAATAAGGCTCGTGCTCTACCATTTCATTTAAAGAGGTTTTAATGGTAAGCTGTTTTTTATGCAGCGATATTTTTTCTGCCTTATCATATTTCAATTGGATATCAGCGACATTGGCCCCGGGCTGGACATAAAAATTATACTTCACACTGTTATCCTGCCCAAGCATTTCTAAATTAATGCCCTGCCATAAGTTGCTGTATAAAAGCTTGTGGTAGTTCTTTACATTGCCGGCCCATTTGCTTTTATCATTTCCTATAAAATAATTGTTGTAGTCTTTAGCAGGGTTGTAAGATGCTATGTTTACGTCTTTATTAGCGTTGGTAAACAAAACCCGGAAGCCCGTGGTTTTAATTTCTTTAACCGGCTTGGCCTTTGGGTTGCCATGTATGCCTCGGTAGGTTTCCTTATCGTAAAAGCCATAGGTAAGCGCGTCTTTCTGTGCGTATAATGCGCCCCCATCCAGCTGAGCGCGGTACAGTATAAAATCTTCCCACTGGTGTTTATTTTCGGTAAAGCGTATCAGCGATTGTTTATCCTGCGAAAATGCCTGCACGCACCACAGCAGCAAACAAAAAACAAGGCTATATTTTTTAGGCAATACCATCCGCGCTTAATTACAATAAAGATAAAGTATTTTAGGATTGTAGCAGAATAATGTAACTTTTTTCAGCAGCCAATATAGCTAATTGCCGGAAGACTTAGCGCAGATAAAAATGGATGAACCCCGCTTCTTAGAAGCACGATAATCGGGCAAACGTTATAAGAAAGTCCTTAGCCAGGCAACTGCATTCTCCTGGCTCGAAAATATTTTAGTGGGACGGCCGGGCCTGTTGAATTTAAGATAAGCGCTTCCCATAATGCGGTGCCCCAGGTTAACGGCTACATAGGCATCTGCCGAGGCATAAGGACAAGAATCTTTCTTTGCCCAAAACTCGCGGGTTTCTGCAGGCGGAATGGCAAATTCATCAAGCGTTATTAATAAGGGCGCTTTTTTATACTTGAGCATGCGGCCCATAATGAGGTTAAACTCTTTTAACGATTCAACATTAAAATCAATACTGCTGGATGTATGCGAGTGCAAAATGCCATCACTGCGCAACTTTATGGTAAAGGCTCCGCAAACCTCGCAGGCTAAAATGTTAACCCGGTTATGTTGACTGGTATCTACCATAAATTGCAATTAGTTTTAGCGCTTTTGCTTTAAAGCAGTATTAAAATTACTTCTTTTTTTGTTGGCATTTTTAACGTTGCTGTATTTTTTTTAGCATTTTACTAATTTTAACAGGCCCACCCTGCGTTTACGCTACTGGCATAAAATTTTAGCCTCGCTGTAAAACCAATTAAAAAACAATATGAAAAAAACAGTTCTTTTAGCATTTGCTGCCTTTGGATTAAACGCGGCTATTGCACAAACAAACGGAAATAACACACCGGCAGGCACTCAAAACCCAAGCGTTCAGCCTACAACGCCAGATCAAACAAACCCAAGCAGCACAACTACGGTTTCTCCAAGTACGCATAACACAAGCGGAAGCCACCACTCGGGCAACAGCAATTACAACAATTCTACCGACCCAAAAAAACCAAGCGGTAAAAACTCAACAAGCCCTTCGGGCACTAAAAATTCATCGGGCACTCAAAACCCTAACGGCAGTAATGCACAGGGCACCAACGGAGCTGCAGGCGCGCCTCCAAACCAATAAGGCACCTGTTTGCGCATAAACTCAATAAGCCCGGTTCTAAAAACACAACATGAAAGTGTATAAGAAAGCAGATCTACCCGTTTCGGAGATCAGGCGGTTTTTAGAACCGGGGCCTATTGTTCTTGTCAGCTCTAAGCTGAAAGACAAAACCAATATCATGACGATGGGCTGGCACACGGTGATGGAGTTCTCTCCCTCGCTGATAGGCTGCGTTATATCAAGCGGAAACCACAGCTATCACATGATACTAAAAAGCAGGGAATGTGTGATTAATATCCCCACGATTAACCTGGCCGACAAGGTAATTGGCATTGGAAACTGCAGTGGCACAAACACCGATAAGTTTAAAAAATTTAAGCTGACAGCCGAAGACGCTGATAAGATAAAAGCCCCTTTGATCAAGGAATGCTACGCCAATTTTGAATGCAAAGTAGTTGATACCGCCCTGGTGAAGAAATATAATTTCTTTATCCTGCAGGTGGTTAAGGCACAGGTGGCTGTGTATCCTAAATTCCCCAAAACGCTTCACTACCGAGGCGAAGGCGTGTTTATGCTTTCGGGCAGGCAGGTAGACTTTCATAAAAAATTCAAGCCGCAAAATCTCTAAGCAGAATACTTAGACAGATTATTTTTTCATCATGGTAAGCAAAGCATCTAAGTTTTCGGTGGTCATGCTAATGCCATCTTTAAAGCCCATTTCAAGTATGGCGTCAAGCTGCGCTACATCGCTAAAGCTCATTTTAAATTCTACCACCGTATGCGGGCTTTTGTCGGTAAACGTTACCTGTCGCGTAGATTGCGGCATAGCCTCATTGATGTTGCCATCCTCATCCGTAAACGCATCATTCAACACAATTTTTTTCTGAGGCTCTATAAGAGTATATTTTTCTACAGACCAGTGCTTCTCATCCTCAGGCCCCACCATGGCATAGAGCCACTGCCCTCCAACGGTAAAGTCCATCTTTTTGGTTTTGGCCTTCCAGGGTTTGGGTGCCCACCATTGGTCCAGCAGTTCGCTTTTTGTATAGGCGTCCCACACCATAGCCAGCGGGGCGTCAAACTCGCTCACCACCGTAATACTTTTGTTTTGCTTATCAACTATAAAGTTAAAGGTTAGGTTCTTATCCATGGTATAAAGCTTATTAATTAATCTTCGGGCTTCATCCTTATGTTAAACTTTGCTGCCAGTGTTTTTTCGCCCGGCATACGGCATTTTTAAAATATCCGTAAAATAAATATTTTTGTTAGAACAAAAGATACTATGTCAGCCTCTACTCCAAACCGCCGAAGCAAAGCCGTTTTAAAGATGCCGCGCCGCATGGCCGATAAGCTTATAAAAGCTACAAGCATAAAAGCCGCGCTTAGCAACAATGCCTACTTTCCTTTGCCCTGGCCATCTGCCATTGCTTCGCTAAGCAAGCTGGATGCCGATATACAGGCTTTTAACGATGCCGAGGTGCAGGTTAAAACGGGCCTTATTGGCACTGCCGCTGCGCGCGATGTAACGCTTTTTACCTTAATGACCGACCTGCGGGGCATACTGGGCATGGTGCAAGGGGTGGCCGATGCAGACCCCGCCAATGCCGTAACAATTATTGAGAGCGCGGGCTTTGCCGTAAAGCATATAAACCTGCGGGGCAAAATGCAGAACAATGCGTTTAATACGGAGATAGTAGGCACAGTGATGTTAACGGCAGATACCAACCGCGGCCACGAATGGCAGATGAGCACGGATGAAAAGACGCTGATTAACCTGCCATCTACCACCACTGCACGCACATTTGTGAGCGGCCTGAAGCCGGGCGATAAATGGTATTTTAGGAACCGCAAAATAGGCAGCAAAAAGACCACTTATAACTGGAGCCCCTGGATAGAGCTAATAGTTGGCGCTGGCGGACGAACGGTTGGCATTGGCAAGCCGGGCACAAACGCGGGCAGTATGCACAGCAGCTGATTATTTGCCTACAAAAAGCAGCAAACTATACCGGTAATTTATAGCGTTGCAGGTAATTTGTAATAAAACAAACACAACGTATGAAAGGTTTTAAGTATTATGCAGCAAAACCTATTGAACCTTTTAAGCGTACGAAGCATTTTGTTACAAAACCAACTGAACGCCTTTAAGGTATTAAGCGTTTTGTAACATATTATTTACAACCTTTTGATGGGATTATGTATTGTGTGACACAATATTTGAAACGTTTAGAAATGTGTAAGCATTGTGTGACATAACTTGTGGAACGTTTAAAGGGGATAGAGTGTTTTGTTTAGGAACGGAACGTTGAATCTTATTTTATTAAGAATATCTTTGGCTTGATTTAATAGTTAGCGCATTAATGGATGATGATATAGACATATACAGGGGCAAAACACAAAAAACGCCTGGTTATTATATGCAAAGTTTTTTCAAAATAGCAATGGTTTTAACGGCTCTTTTCTTTTTAGAAGAATTATTTAAGGGTAGTAAAAAATATATGCCATTTACGCCGAGATTAATTTTAACCATAGTTATGTATATTGGTATAGTATGGTATATGTTACGTCGCAAGTACATTAATTACATTAAGATTAATAACACGAAGAAAACGCTTGAAATAAACTACATAAAACCATTTGAAGAAGTTACCAAAGAAGCTCCTTTTTTAAATTTCAGTTTTTATGTAGATGAAGTTACTTCATACAGGCGACCTACTTATAGGGTCATCCGGATTAATTTGTTTAATGATACCCAGTTAAAAATATCCGAACAGGAATTTAATTTCAGCAAAGAATCATTAGATATGCTTATTAGCCAGCTTGCTGAAATAAAACGAACTAATAGAGTTATAAGAAAAAGAAGGTGATCTTATTTTATTTTCTATCGCCTACTTTGCAATAACCAGCCTTTTATTTGTAATGCCTTCGTTACTTATAAGGCTTACATTATAAATGCCGTTTGGCAAATGGCTTGCATCAATACTCGCTTTACCGCTAACAGATTGTGTTAAAACCAACCTGCCGTTTACATCATAAACTTGCAGGGTTTGTTTATCTGCTGCATTTGTTTCTATTACAAAGTTGCCATTACTTGGATTGGGATAGATTGATATTTGAGTATTGAGGGCTGAGATTTGAGAGATACCCAATGCAACAGCACAACCATTTGTGTTACCTGTTGAGCATTTAGGATATGTAACCGTATCTGTCCCCATGGCAGATATATAATTAGGTAAACAATTATAAGGATTTGGATCTATCGAAAGAGAAGTAATAGAATTAGGGAAAGTTGGAAAACACGAAATGCTATCATAGACACAATTTAAGTATTGAAGAGAATTTGGGAAAGTCGAAAAAGAAGTTAAGTGTTGATTGTTGAAACAACTCAAATAATTTAAAGAATTCGGTAAGGTAAGCAACCCATTTAATGAATTATCACTACAGTCTAAGTAAGTAAGAGAATTAGGGAGAGCCGGTAAACTATTGATTTTATTTTGACTACAATCTAAGTAAACAAGTGATGCGGGTAAAGGTGGTAAACTTGATAGCCCATTACCAAAAAGTGTCATGTGGTGGCAATCAAGGTAACCTAATGAAGTTGGTAAAGGAGGAAGAGTAGCAAAAGCATTTTCGTAGCAAATTAATGTGTTAAGCGAATTGGGAAGGTTTGGCAGGCTATTTAATAAGTCAAATGAACAATCAAAATAAGTGAGGGAATCTGGAAGAGGTGGAAAAAAAGATGTTCCCGAGTAATGACAATCTAAATACTTAAGTGTTGCCGGCAAAGCAGGTAAAGTTTGCATATTGCAAACGTAATTGCAATTTAGGTATGTTAATGAATCTGGTAGGGCAGGCAAATAAAAAGTTCCTGTAACATTATTTCTGCAGTCTAAGTATTTTAAAGATTTAAAATAAGTAACTCCTGTCATGTATGAAATGCTTCTATTACTACAAATAATAGAGTGCGTAGTGGTTGTAACCAACACATGGGTTGTATCTAAAGAGTCTCCTTTAAAAGCAGGCTGTACAATTGTTTTTAAATAGTGTACAAAGTTAGAGTCGGGAATGGCTACAAATTGTGCTTTAACGTTTAAAAACAAGACCAAGGTTAGGAGAGTAAATAGTTTTTTCATAATTAGGATTTAGGTATAATTTTATGGGAACAAATATACTTAAAAAACATCATGACGTCATGCTGCATTTATTTGGAGTATGAGATTCCGAAACAAGTTCGGAATGACAAATTAAAGAAGAGCCGGCTTTCATCAGCTCTTACTAAAATAACACAAGGCCGTCATGCTGAACTCGTTTCAGCATCCCACAGATTCCGAAACAAGTTCGGAATGACTAATTAAAGAAGATCGGCTTTCATCAGATCTTACTAAAATAACATCAGATCGTCATGCAGAACTTGTTAGGTTTATCAGGAAGTATAGTTGTATATAAATAAAAAAGGCTGATTTGAGTCAGCCCTTTTATGATTAAAACTTTAAAAGAAACAGTTTGTTCTCTATAATCTTTCTATTGAATGGTTAGGATAGAAAACATTCCCTCTGTTTCTTTTTTAAAAGAAAGCAGTATTTTATCTTTATCTAAAAAGATAACTTTATCCAAAGGGTTTAGTGCAAAATCTTTATTATTTTGTATTACATCGCGCTTTGCATTTCCACTCATATCATAACTAACGCAAATTGTGTTTACATCATCTCCAAAAGCCCTGCTCACCACCTTGGTTTCTTTTCCTGCCTCTACATTATTGATGTCTATGTTTTTCTCATTACTGATATTGTCATTCATAAAGAAATACATTTTTTTATTGTAAAACACAGAAGTTACTCCATCTCCATTGGTTTTAATGCTTATAGGGATCATTCTCATCCATTCTGTTTTGCCTTGTGCATTTATTTTCATGATCATGCCTTCTGACATCCAGATAAAGTTTTGCGCGAAGTTTGTGGTTGCCAGCGAGGAAATGACCACACCGCCTCCTTCAACTGTATTAACTTTATATTGGCGGTTCAGAGACCATCCGGCTGAGGCATATTTATCTTCCCACGCATCAGAAAAAGGTTGATAGCTTTCAAAATCCATGGTATTTTTCAACAGGTTGACCTGTGCTATATACATACCTGATTTTCCTTTATTGTTATTCTTGATTTCTTTTGCGGCGAAAGTAATAAGCAGCTTGTCGTTATTTAAAAAGTTTAATCCTACAGACCCTGTCGATTTATCTTTACCTTCAAAATTAGGCAGCTTAACATTTACATCACCTGTTGCTGGATTGAAGATACCGATAGCCAATGCTGCATCATGATGCATCCAGAAGTTTGATGATTTAGCTGAGGCACTGTAACCGTTGCCTTCTTCAAGTATGGTAGGCTCTTTTACACCCAGGGCATAATTAAATGTATACGCTATTTTACCGTCATTGCTAATGGTGTGGTGTGATTCATATCTGGTTGATGAGCCCTGATAAACATTGGGAATAGATTTATCAAATAAGATATTGCCTGTTTTTACATCAAACACAAGTGCTTTTGTAGCGCCTGTAATGTGATGATAGAATAAAAATTTACTGCTATCAGGCGACACCGCATAGTTATAAGAAACGCGGGTATCGTTTGCCGAATACAATTGTTTTGCGTTTGTAATTATTTTGCCATCGGTGCCAAGTACATATAGTACAAGTATTTCGTTGTCTTTAGCTTCTAAAGGCAAGTACACATAAATTTGGTTGTCCTTTAAGCAGGTAAACTTAGTTCCTCTGCCGGCAACACTTAAAGGCAGGGCGGTTTCCCATTCTTTGGCAAGCGATTTTTTGTTGTACCGTTGTATCAGTATTTGCTTTGCTTTTAAATCGTTTTTATAGATGTAAAAAGCATTATTGTCCTGCCCGATTGCTGATAAGTAATCGGAGGGTTTACATTCTGTTACGTTTCCATCTGTTTTACTAAACTGTGCTTTTACGTTAAATGTAATGGCAAACAGGGCTACCATTATAAAGCTTGTCTTTAATTTCATGTTTTTTTGCTTAAATGTAATTGTTTAGCAATGGCGAGGGCATTAATTAACAGCTATTAACATATTAATCTTAAGCCGTATTTTATTAGGTAAGGTCTATTTTGCGATAATCAGCCTTTTATTTGTAATGCTTTCATTCCTTATAATGCTTACATTATAGATACCATCTGGCAAATGGCTTGCATCAATGGTTGTTTTACCTGTAACAGATTGAGTTAAAACCAATCTGCCGTTTACATCATAAACTTGCAGGGTTTGTTTATCTGCTGCATTTGTTTCTACTACAAAATTGCCGTTACTTGGATTAGGATAGATTGATATTTGAGTATTGAGGGATGAGAATTGAGAGATGCCTGCGATGGCGGTACAGTTTAATAATACAGACACATCATTTATAGATTGATTAGCGGTTGCAAGATCTGTTTTACCATCATGATTAAAATCGCCTGCGGTTACTATGCGGGAACCTGTGCCTGCCGGAAAGTTAGCAGACACGCTAAAGCTTCCTGTGGCTGTTCCCATAAATACAGTTACATTATTGCTTGTGAAATTAGATGTTGCTAAATCAATAATTGCATCGTTATTAAAATCAGCACTTACAATTGCATATGGCCCTGTGCCTGTAGTGTAGTTTACAGCCGCAGCAAAGCTGCCTGTGCCTATGCCAAGTAATATAGATATATTATTGGAGCCGTAATTAGCAGCTGCTAAATCAGCTTTCGTATCTCCGTTAAAATCATCACTAATAATATACCAAGGGTTGGTACCTACCGAAAATGTAGGCGTAATAGTTGTAAAGCTACCGGTACCATCACCCAGTAATATCGTTACATCGTTATAATAAGCGCTGGCTACGGCAAGGTCTGTTTCTCCGTCTCCGTCAAAATCTCCGCTGGCCACTGCACGCGGAACCGTGCCCTGTGCAACCTGAATGGGGGCTGCAAAAGCACCGCTGCCCGTACCTAATAATACAGATACGTTGTTTGAGCTATAATTGGCAGTTACTAAATCGGGTATGGCATCTACATTAAAATCAGCGCTTATTACAACTTCAGAACCATTGGCAGTAGTATAATTTATAGCAGTGCCAAAGGTGCCTGTGCCCGTACCTAATAATACAGATACGTTGTTTGATGCGTGGTTGGCTACAGCCAGGTCGGCAAAGCCATCTGCATTTAAATCAAGGCTGATAACACACGAAGGATTAGTGCCGACTGTATAATTAGTAGGCGAACCAAAGCTGCCTGTACCTGTACCTAATAATACAGATACCGTGTTTGCATAATAGTTAGCGGTTGTAAGGTCTAGTTTGCCATCGCCATTAAAATCTGCATTGGTAATGGAGTTTGCTCCTGAACCTGCGGGAAAATAAATAGGAGAAGAAAAACAGGGTGTTTGTGCGTTTACATGTAAACAAAAAACCAAGGCTAAAAGAGTAGTTATTTTTTTCATACTATAACGGTTTATGAATATAAATCTACCTAAAAAAACATAATGATATTATGATGCGTTTATTTAGAAGTATGAGATTCCGAAACAAGTTCAGAATGACGAAAAATTGCCCTCTTTCTGTTATTTCTATTTATTCAGTTAGAAAAACTATTAATGAAACGGCACACCTGTAAATGAACCAGTAACCGTACCTGATGGAGCTGTTACCGTAGTTCCGTATGGGTTGGATGAGTTGTTGGGTCCTCCGGTAAACGTATAGGTTCCTGAAATAGTAGTGGTTCCTGACGCAGTGCTAAAGGCTGTAACCGTTAACGTACCAACCCCCGGGTTTGAAGTAGGAAAACTTGTTTCAACATCACCGGCGCTTGAAGCTGTTTCGTACAGTATGCCAATGCCATGAACGCCGTTATCTAAAGCAACTGTTCCTGTACCTGCAATTGCCAGTGCCTGGAAAGCGATCGTAGCTGTATTGGTAGCAGAGGTATAGGCATTAAGAAAGTATGTACCGCTTATAATAGAGCCTGTTACCTGGGTTTCGCTTATGGTTCCATGTTTGCCCGTGTATGTGTCGTTCCAGGTTGCTGTAAGCGTGCCCTGGGGCGTTGGGTTGGTTCCTGTTGTGGTAGTCGTGGTGGTTGATGTTGTTGTGGTACTCTTTTTACAAGAGGTAGATAAAGCGATAAAAATACCTAATGCCGCTATAGCTGATACCGTAAAGATTTTTTTTGTATTTTTCATGTGGGTTTTTATTTGTTTAAATATAAATAATAAACTCACATAATTGCCCGACAGGTAAAAGTTAAGATATACTTAACAATGAAACTGATAAATAACCTTGTGAACAGGCAGCTTACTTTGCAATAATCAATCTTTTATTTACAAGGCCTTCAGTGCTTATAAGGCTAACATTATAAATACCGTTAGGTAAATTACTTGCATCAATAGTTGTTTTTCCGGCAACAGATTGAGTTAAAACCAATCTGCCGTTTACATCATAAACTTGCAGGGTTTGTTTATCTGTTGCATTTGTTTCAATTACAAAATTGCCATTATTTGGGTTAGGATAGATAGAGATTTGAGTATTGAGGTTTGATATCTGAGAGATTCCTAATGCAACAGCACAACCATTTGTGTTACCTATTGAGCATTTGGGATATGTAACCGTATCAGCTCCCATAACAGGTATATAATTCGGCAAACAATCATAAGGGTTTGGATCTATAGAAAGAGTAGTAATGGAATTAGGTAATGTTGGGAAACAACTTATATTATCATTACCGCATTGTAAAGTTTGAAGCGAATTAGGTAAAATTGGAAGACTACTTAAATTACTATGTCCACTACAATCCAAATAAACAAGAGAATTGGGTAAAGCGGGAAGATTCGTTAAATATCCTGTCATATAATTACCAAAACAACTTAAATAGGTTAGTGTATTAGGTAAAGCTGGAAGATGTGTTAACTTAGTATCAAAACAGCTTAAATAGGTTAGTGTATTAGGCAAAGCTGGCAAACTTGTTAAATCAACATTATAACCACAATCTAAGTAAGTAAGCGTATTAGGCAAAGTAGGAAGTGTGATTAATTGATTCGAATTACAATTTAAATAAGTGAGTGATTTGAAATATTGAATGCCAGTTAAGTTCGACATATAACCAATAGGAGCACCACTAACATTAATTGAATAAGTAGTTGTAGTAACAAGCGTACTGGTTGTATCTAACTGGTTTCCATTCATTGCTGCGGGAATAAGGTTTCGCAAATAAGAAGCAAAATTTGCATCAGGAATAGTTACTGTTTGTGCTTTAATATTCAAACAAAAAACTAAAGCTAAAAGCGTAATTATTTTTTTCATAAAGTTATTTAAGGATTTAAAAATAGAAAAAAAGTCTCAATTATCATCGATAATATCCCTTTGTGTCCTACCAAAAAAACCTTACTTTCGTTCCATAAAAAATCAGAACAAATGAGCTACGATGTTATAGTTATAGGAAGCGGTCCGGGTGGTTATGTTGCTGCCATACGCGCTTCTCAGTTAGGTTTAAAAACCGCTATTGTTGAACGTGAAAACCTGGGGGGCATTTGCCTTAACTGGGGTTGCATACCAACCAAAGCACTTTTAAAAAGCGCGCAGGTGTTTGAGTATTTAAACCACGCCAAAGATTACGGCATTAGTGCCGATAACATTAAGGCCGATTTTGGCGCTGTTGTAAAACGCAGCCGCGATGTGGCCGATGGCATGAGCAAAGGCATCCAGTTCTTAATGAAAAAGAATAAGATCGATGTTATTATGGGCACGGCTAAGGTTAAGCCCGGCAAAAAGGTAGAAGTTACTGCTGCCGACAAAACCGTTGCTATGCATGATGCTAAACATATTATTGTAGCTGTTGGCGCACGCAGCCGCGAGCTTCCAAACCTGCCGCAGGACGGTAAAAAAATTATCGGCTACCGCCAGGCCATGAACCTGTCTAAACAGCCAAAGAGTTTAGTTGTAGTAGGCTCGGGCGCCATAGGCATTGAGTTTGCTTATTTCTATGCTACTATGGGCACTAAAGTTACCGTGGTAGAGTTTATGCCAAACATTGTTCCGGTTGAGGACGAGGATGTATCTAAGCAATTAGAAAAATCGCTTAAAAAAGTGGGCATTGAAATTATGGTAAATACTACCGTTGAAAGCGTTGATACCAAAGGCGACCTAAGCAAAGTGAAAATTAAAACCGCCGACGGAGAGAAAATTGTGGAGGCAGAAGTTGTGCTTTCTGCCGTAGGCATTCAAACCAATTTAGAGAACATAGGACTTGAAGAAGTGGGTATTGCTACCGATAAAGGTAAAATACTAACGGATAAATATTATGCTACCAACGTACCGGGCTATTATGCTATTGGCGATTGCGTTGGCGGACAAGCTTTGGCACACGTTGCCAGCGCAGAAGGTATTACCTGTGTTGAGAAAATTGCAGGGCATCACCCGGAGCCGATTGATTACAACAACATACCGGGTTGTACGTATTGCCAGCCTGAGATTGCTTCGGTAGGCTATACCGAAAAGAAAGCCAAAGAAGCGGGATATGAAATTAAAGTAGGCAAGTTTCCGTTTACGGCATCGGGCAAGGCAAAAGCTGCCAGCGCACCTGATGGGTTTGTAAAACTTATTTTCGACGCCAAGTACGGCGAGATCTTAGGCGCACACATGATCGGAGCTAACGTAACTGAAATGGTGGCTGAGATTGTAGTGGCTCGTAAGCTGGAAGCAACCGGGCATGAATTGATCAAATCGGTTCACCCGCACCCAACTATGAGCGAAGCTATTATGGAAGCTGCTGCTGCCGCTTACGGAGAAGTAATACATTTATAATGAAACAATTTGTCAATTTGTCAATTAGACCATTAGCCAGTTCCATTTTCAAATTGGCTAATTGTTTAATTGTCGCATTGGTTATTTCTTCCTGCAGCAATCATCCCGCAACAAAAGAAACACCTGCTGTAAACAGGATCTTCCCTGAGTATCATTATGCGTTGGATTCAGTCATTAAAAGCAAGGACGGTATTCTTAGTGGCATTGAGCTGGGGCAAAGCAAAAAGCTTATTCCTTCCCGCGAAATAATACAGGCTATTGAAAAAGATGGCAGCCACATTACCTTTGAACAACGGATTGATTCGGTAAGCAAATACAACATTACTTACTCTTTTGAGAATGATACCATCACCGAGATCGAAGTGCTTATTACTTCGCAAAACAGCGATGAAGGAGATAAGATACTGGGCGACCTGAAAAAGTATTACCAGCAAAAGTACACCGCGCCCATTATGGATAAAGGGTATTTTGTGTTTAATTGTTTTGACAGCAAGAAAAGAAACTTTACCATAACGCTAACCGATAACAGCGGTGCCTCTAACTCGGTTATTGATATGTTTGTTTACCGGGAGAAGTAAGTTTATTTACACATAAAACAGATAATGAGCTTTCAGTTGCAGATAATACCAACCGATTTACTGGAAGAATATTTGAAGCATGTGCCCAAAGAACTGGAAGCCTGTTTTAATGCGTTAAAAGACGCTGAAATATCTACCAATAACTTTAGCTTTTATACATCAATATCTGCTATTACATCCTCTCGTATTGAAGGAGAGCAAATGGAGATAGATAGTTACATCAAGCACAAAATGCTTGATATTGAATACGTACCAGACTTGGTTCAAAAACCAAACGATCTATATAACGCTTATTTATTTGCGCAAGAAAACGAGCTTACATCTGATAATTTTTTAAAAGCACACAAAATACTTGCCAGTCATTTATTGCCAAAAACTAAACAAGGTGTATTTCGTAAAGTAAATATGCTGGTAATGGAACATAAAACAGCGCGAATACAATATGAAGCAGCTATGGCAGGAGAAGTAACAAAACTGATGGCATTGCTTTGGAAAGATATTGAACAATTAAAAAAGGAAACATTAAGTATAAACGAGGTTTTTTATTTTGCTTCTTTTATACATATTGTGTTTGTAAACATTCATCCGTTTGAAGATGGCAATGGACGCGCAGCCCGTTTATTAGAAAAATGGTTCTTAGCGCAAAAACTGGGTGATAAAGCCTGGTTCGTACCAAGCGAAAGAAATTATTATGATCATGTAAACGATTATTACAAAAATTTAAACCGATTAGGAATGTTTTTTGAACAATTAGATTACAAGAAAGCCATGCCTTTTTTGTTAATGTTACCAAGCTCAATCACGAAGTCGAATTAAATAGTTATCTAAAAATTAAAATAAATAAAACATGTCTAAATCAGCATTTATTCAACATCTAAAAACAGAGCTGGCCACCATTGAAGAAGCAGGCTTGTTTAAACGCGAACGCATTATTGCATCTGAACAGGGCGCAGCCGTAAAGCTTGCCAACGGACAGGAAGTAATTATTTTTTGCGCCAATAACTACCTGGGCTTATCATCTCACCCAAAGGTTATAGAGGCTGCACACAAAACATTGGATACACATGGGTATGGCATGTCGTCGGTACGCTTTATTTGCGGCACGCAAGACATTCATAAAACATTAGAGAAGAAGATAGCTGATTTCCTTCATCAAGAAGATACTATTTTATATGCGGCTTGTTTTGACGCTAACGGCGGGGTTTTTGAGCCTCTGCTGGGAGAAGAAGATGCTATCATTTCAGACGAATTAAACCACGCCAGTATTATTGACGGAGTGCGCTTATGCAAGGCACAACGCTATCGTTATAAAAACTGCGACATGGTTGATTTGGAAGAGCAGTTGAAAAAAGCGCAATCACAACGCTTCCGTTTAATTGTTACGGATGGTGTTTTTAGTATGGATGGTTTTGTTGCTCCGTTGGATAAGATTTGTGACCTGGCTGATAAATATAATGCCATGGTGATGGTTGATGAAAGTCACGCTACAGGCTTTATTGGCAAAACAGGCCGTGGCACAGTTGAATTAAGAAACGTATTAGACCGGGTTGATATTATTACCGGCACTTTAGGCAAGGCCCTTGGCGGCGCTATGGGCGGCTTTACTACCGGAAAGAAAGAAGTTATTGAATTGCTTCGCCAACGTTCCCGTCCGTATTTGTTTTCAAACTCGTTGGCTCCGCATATTGTGGGCGCTTCTATTGCCGTGTTTGATATGCTGAGTGAAACAACTACCCTTAGGGATACCTTGGAAAGCAACATTAATTACTTTAAAAAAGGAATTAAGGAAGTTGGCCTGGAGTTTAAGAACGGTGACAGTGCCATCGTACCTATTATGTTATATGATGCTAAGCTTGCGCAAACCTTTGCTGAGAAGTTATTGGCAGAAGGTATTTATGTAACAGGCTTCTTCTATCCTGTTGTGCCAAAAGGCCAGGCACGTATACGTGTACAGATCTCTGCCGGGCACACCAAAGCACATTTGGATAAAGCTATTGCAGCCTTTGCTAAAATTGGCAAAGAGTTGGGGTGTATTAAGTAATATCTTTAGTCATCCTTCGACAAGCTCAGGATGACTTATTAAACATAAAATAAAGAAGCCGCTACAGTTTATGCAGCGGCTTTTAAATTTTACGTTGAACTTTTTTTTAAGATTTTGTGTGGCTAAGGTTATTTACAATATCTTCTATTTGCTCTACACCAATACGTTTTGCTTTGATGATTTTGTTTTTATCTAACAAGTAAATAACCGGTGTGCTGTAAATATCAAATTTCACTTTCAGGTCTATTAAGTGAACACCGTTGTAAACGTTGATCCAGTTAAGCTTATTATCGCGGATAAATTTCTTCCATTTTTCAACTTCAAAGTGCGTGTAAACACTATATACTTCTATGCTTTTACCTTCTTTTTTCATTTTGTCGTAAAGCTCTTTCAGCTTAGGTATTTCTTTCTGGCAATGGCCGCAATCTACATCCCAGAAAACAACCACGGTATAATCTGCTTTAACACCGCTTAAAGGGACAAATAGTTTTTGCAAAGTTGAGTAATTATCTGTGTAAACCTGTGTTAAGCGCTCGCTGCTGGTAATGGTATCAATGCCTAATTTGGTAATGGTTTTTGCGCCAATGGTATCTATCATATTCATTTCAGGGGCTTTGCTGCCAAGTAACAAAGGTTCCATAATATCGCCGCGCTCTATGATCTTTTGATTTTGCTTTTCATCCATCCAATAAGCTTTTTTAGTACGGTAATATTTATTGATCATGTGCACAAAAACCGCATCATGCCCCATGATTTTGGACGATTCGCTGGTGTATGTAATGTAATAAACAATGTATTTGAACATTTCTTTATTATCACCGGTTTTGCTCACTAACCAATCGGCATACTTAATAAGCGTATCAGGTGCCTGCACCAGAGTTTTTTCATAATAGGTTTTTAGCTTATTATAAAAAAGCTTGTTGGTGTTAACGGTTCCAACATCATTTAAAGGAATACCATCCCAATAGTGCTGTACGTAATAATTGAATTCCCATAAAGAATCTTTACGGCCGTTGGATGCTTTCGGAGCCGGCGGAACTTCTACATCGTTCTGTAAATGAATGATCGTGCTTAAGTAGTTGTTTGGATTCTTCGCTAAATAATCTTTCTGATATTTTTTAATCTCTTCAAAATGCTTGGTCTTGCTGGCTCCAATCAACTTAGTAGAATCAGGATCTTTGCGGGCTTTCACTTCTTTTTCATAATCGTAGGCGTCTTTGTAATGAGAAGACATGAATAATACAAATTTCCTGAAATCTTCATTTAAAGGCGATCCTGTAATTTCCATTTTTTTATAGATCTCGGCAGTATCTGTTACAATAGAGAATTTCTGAACATCGGTAATGGGCATATCAAAGTAAATAAAGCTTTTGTTGCTTCTAAGTACAGCGTAAAGGCCTTTTTCTAAAGGTTGTTTACCTTTAAACACCATAACTCCTTTTTTAACTACGGCTGTATCAACAATATACTGGCTGTCCCATTTATAACGTAACAAATAGCAGGCAGAATCTTTAATGCCCTTGATGTTCACTTTAATTTCGTAGCCCTGTGCTTTTGCACCGCTTATGCTTGCTATAAGTAATAATGCAGAAATAATTTTTTTCATGTGCAATTAACGTTTTAATTTGTTTTTCCTTTCCTATCAAAAATTAAACCAATTTTTAAAGATACATATTTTTTATTTTTTCAACGCCTCGATCATTTTTTTTAAATCCCCACCATATTTTTTGTTAAAAACCAGGTTTAATGAGTCATAAAGCCCATCGTAGCGCTTGGCGTCGACAAAAAAGGAGTTCTTTGCCAGCAAAATTTGCTTGTTGTAATTGTTAAAACGATTAGGATAATGAAGCTTTAAGTGAAAACTTGCCTTATAAATTTTAATCAGTGCCGCTTCTTTTTCCTGCAAACGGCTAAGGCTGTCCTTTTGGGAGGAGGACGAATAAAGGCTCTTTAAGGTTTCGTAGCCTTTAAATACAAAGCTGTTATAAGTAGAATCGTCTTCTTTGCTTTTCAGGAATTTATGTAGCTCGCCTGTATCATTTTGCAGGAATTTAAGCGTGGCTTTACCAGCCATAAAATTGGCCAGGTTTTCATTTATATCAACACTGCTGGGGGCGTAATACGTAGCATGAAACAGCTCATGAAAAAATAAATTTGCCATCCTTCCCTTTGATTTGCCCAGCATGGAAGATAGCACAGGGTCGGGTAACCAGCCCAGGGTGCTCCAGGCGCTCACTTCAGATATATCAGCATCATAGCCCAACCCATAAATTTTAAGGTATTCTTTTTGAGCCTCGCTCCTTTTAAAAAAGCCTTTGTACGATACCTTCCCTACTACCGGAAATCTCCATTCGTATGCTTCAAAACTAAAGGGCTTGCAGGCAGTAACGATCCATAAAATGGGCTGATTATGCTGGTTGAAATACATAGTAAAATTTTCGGTAGGCTTGTATCCTAAACTATCAACCGAATATTTTTTGATCTCTTCTATCAATAAGATCTTTTGTTTTTCTTCTTTACTGATTTTATCATCTTTTAAAACATCTGTTATTTTTTGTGTATTAAAAAGAAGGTTGAGCTGTCCGTAAGAAATTTTGGCAAGGTATAAAGCAAGCTCGGCATACAGCAGTAACCATACAAAACAAAGTATCGTAAAAACGCTTACTACTAATTTTATTGATTCTTTTAAATTCAAAATTTTAAATTTTAACTTACTTTTACCCGTGTTTTTTATTTTCTCTAAGATACTTGCTTTTTTAATTAGTCCGCTAACGTGGGTGTTTACTTTATTTATACTGGCGCTTTTAGCAAAAGATATTATTCGCAAAAAAAAGCTGTTTATTACTTCGCTAATTGTATTGTATGTTTTTTCTAATTCGTTTTTGGTTGATGAGGCCATGCGACATTGGGAAGTTACCACGCCCGACCTGAAGTCTACTCAAAAATATAAATATGCCATTGTTTTAGGCGGAATGACCTGGTATGATGCGCGACAAGATAAACCTCAATTTTTGCGCAGTGCCGACAGGCTTTTCCAGGTATTGCCTTTGGTTGGGAACAATCAGATAAAAAAGATCATTATCACCAGCGGCTCGGGCAGCATTTCGCATCCTGAAGAAAAAGAGGCCGCTATTTTAAAGCATTATTTATTGAAATGCGGATACCCGGACTCTACTATAATCATCGAAAACGAATCACGCAATACCCGCGAAAATGCTTTGTTTACAAAACATCTGGTAGACAGCCTGCAAATAAAAGACTCGGTTTTATTTGTTACTTCTGCCTTTCATTTAAGGCGGGCCATAGGCTGTTTTGATAAGGCGGGCATAAAAAATATTGTTGTTTATCCTACCGACAGATACAGCGGACCACGCAAAATTGAATTCGACTTTTTACTGATACCAAATCCTGCCGCACTTGAAACCAGTACCTTGTTATTGCATGAAATAATGGGCTGGATTGTTTATAAGCTTAAAGGCTATTGTTAAACATGTATATTCTAATAAAATATACCGCTCTTTTCATGGGTTTATGTTTACTAAATTCTTGTCGTTGCGACTGTACTTGTGAGAAAAAAGTTGGTTGTGAAATATTGACTGCAAAATTGAATTCTAATGGGCATATTATTCAAACAAAAACAATTTGCTCTGAAACTAATATGCTAAATCAAGATTTTCAGGATTCGGTTACTGCGTTTAAACAACGTTATCAAACAGATAGTACAAGCGTTTTTACTCAGGATTCAATTTTTAAAGACGATATTATAAAAAAACTCTCCTGCGATCAATCAAAACCTTATGAGAATAAAGGTTATAATTGCAGCTGCTTAAAATAAAAATCAGGCATTTACTACAATGTCGTTTCCGCACTTAAAATGCTTTAAGGGGCATTCTTTATATCCGTGCAAACCACAAGGCCTGCAAGGTGGCGCAGGAATGGCTTCAACCGTTTTAGAATTATCTGATAAAGGATAAAAACCAAACTCTTTTACCGTGCTGCAGAAATAAGCTGTTACGCTTGCATTGACAGAGGATGCCAGGTGCAAGGGCGCGGAATCATTTACATAATTCATTTGCGCTTTCGCCATCAATGCACAGGAATCTAATAAAGATAATTTACTACAAAGCACTGTAATGTTTTTATGTGTCGACGCATCTTTAATTTCATTGCATAAAGTTTCATCTCCTTTTGCACCTAATAAATAAATATTGGTGTTTGCAAATGTGAGGTTACAAAGCTCTATCCATTTGTGCTTTGGTAGTTGCTTGGTAAACCATACAGACGCAGGTGCCATGCAGACAAACGCGTTTTGTGTATACTGATTTACTTTTTCAATATTGGAAAGAGCAGGATATAATTTAGGTTTGGAGAAATCATCATCCATATATTTTTTAAGCAGAAGATGGTTCCTTTGCACTTCATGAGAGCCATCTCCGATAACGTGTTTAACCCTATAAGTAAATAAAAACGATAAAGGATTTTTATCAAAGCCTGCTGTAATTTTTGCTTTAGAAAGAACAGTAATCAAACCTGAGCTGGCAAAGCGGTGCAGGTTTATCAGCCAATCGAATTTTTCTTTTCGCACCTGGGAAATGATACTGAAAAGGTTTTTGATCTTGTCTTCTTTTTTGTTCCAAACCCATACTTTTTTTAAGTAGGGATGATTTTCAAATAAAGTTTCATTACCATTCCTCACTAAAATATGCAATTCAGCTTGCGGGAATTTTTTGTGCAAAGATTCCAAAGCAGCACTGGCTAATATTGCATCGCCAATAAAAGCAGTTTGTATAACTAATATTTTTTTGAAAACTTTACTCAATGATACAAATATAATAAACTCGGTAATGTCATGCTGAACTTGTTTCAGCATCTCACTCATAGATTCCGAAACAAGTTCGGAATGACGGAATACTTAATTAATAAACAGGTTATCTATTAAGCGTATCTTCCCCGAGAATATTGCAGTAAGGCATATTATTTTTTGACCGGGTTTAATTTCTGAAACTGACTGTAACGTATCCGCATCACAAAACTCAATATAATCGGCTTTTAATAAGGGATTTGTACTTACCTCTGCCAATAATTTACTTTTCACTTCCTGTAAAGGCATTGTTTTGCTAAGCACTTTGGCTTCCTGCATAATTTTTGGAATTAAAGAAGCCGCTTTCCTCTCTTCCTTATTTAATAAGGTATTCCGGCTACTCATAGCTAATCCATCGGGTTCGCGCAAAATATCGCAGGCAACAATTTCTACTTCCAGGTGCAATTGTTCAACCATTTTTTTAATCACTAAAACCTGCTGGTAATCTTTTAGTCCAAAAAAAGCTTTATCAGGTTTTACAATTTCAAATAAACGGCTCACAACTTGCCCTACCCCATTAAAATGTCCCGGACGATGTGCACCATCCAAAACCTTATCAATCGGTCCAAAATCAAAGATACGGGTGTCTGTTTCCGGGTAGATCTCTTCCACCGAAGGCATAAATAATATATCGCAGCCGGCATCTTCCAACATTTTAATATCAGCTTCGGGAGTACGCGGGTAACGTGCCAGGTCGTTTTTGTCATTAAACTGGGTTGGATTAACAAAAATGCTGCAAACAGTTATATCGCACATTTTTTTGCTTTGTTCTATCAAAGAAATATGTCCCTGATGCAGGGCGCCCATAGTAGGAACAAAACCAATTTTACTTCCGAGAGATGTTAATTTCTCTTCAGAATCCTTTACTTCTCCTACTGTTTTGCAAATAATCATAATTAAAAACAACAAATCTATGATAAGACTTTGAAAATTGGATTTTTTTTTCTTAATTTTGTATAACATCAACATAAAAACAATTTATGAAGAAAAAAGCTAAAGTTCTTTTCGTATCACAGGAGATCTTCCCTTATTTAGAAGAAACCCATATCAGTAAAATTTCACGCCACCTGCCACAGGCCATTCAAGAGAAAGGCAAGGAAATACGCGTGTTTATGCCAAGATATGGCAATATTAATGAGCGCAGGCACTCCCTTCACGAAGTAATTCGTTTAAGTGGTATGAATCTTATTATAAGCGATAGCGACCACCCTTTGATTATTAAAGTAGCTTCTATACAATCTGCACGTATGCAGGTTTATTTTATTGATAACGATGACTTTTTTAGCCGTAAACACGTTTTAAAAGACGAAAAAGGCAAGCAATTTGACGATAACGATGAACGCGCGATATTCTTTGTACGTGGCGTAATAGAAACCATTAAAAAATTAGGCTGGCAGCCGGATATTATCCATTGCCAGGGTTGGTTTACCGGGTTTATGCCTTTATTCATTAAAAAAGCATTTAACGATAACCCGATGTTTGCCGATACAAAAGTGGTATTCTCTTTATACGAGCAGGATGAATTTACAGGTACTTTAGATAAAGGTGTTGCAGGTAAACTTACATTTGACGGCATTACTGCAAAAGATGTAAAGCAAGTTGCAGATCCTACTTATACAAACGTTTGTAAACTGGCTATTGATTACAGCGACGGAATTATTTTAGGAAGCGAAAATGTAAATGCAGATCTAGTTAAACACGCGAAAAAATCGGGTAAATTATTGCTGCCTTACAAAAACGAAACAGAGTATATACAAGCCTACAACGCATTTTATGATGCTGTTTTAGAAGGAGTTGAAGAGCTTGCTGAGTAAGCTTTTTAAACAGTTAAATAGTATATGCCTCACACTTATTTTACAGGAAAAGTAGTTTGGATAACAGGAGCCTCTTCAGGAATTGGAGAGGCTTTAGTTTTTGCGCTGGCCAAACAAAATGCAAAGATCATTTTATCTGCACGAAATGAACCCAATCTACAAGCTGTTGCCCAAAAGGCCGGCCTTGCAAAAGAGAATTACCTGATCATTCCGTTTGACCTGGCAGATACAAACGCTGCCGAAAGTTACGTTCAGCAAATCATAAGCAAATTTAACCGCATTGATATTTTAATCAATAACGGCGGTATGAGTCAGCGGGCGGAAGCGATTGCCACAACAAAGAATACGGAAAGAAATTTATTCGAAATAAATTATTTTGCGCAGGTTGCACTTGCTAAAGCTGTTTTACCTGTAATGATTAAGCAACACAGCGGACAAATTACGGTTGTCAGTAGTATTGCGGGTAAATTTGGTTTTTATTTAAGGTCTACTTATTCGGCAGCAAAACACGCCCTACACGGTTACTTTGAGTCTCTGCGTTTGGAAGTTGAAAAGAACAACATACAGGTATCGCTGGTTTGTCCGGGTAAGATACAGACCAACATTTCCAATAATGCCATTTTAGCCGACGGAAGCAAACACGCTAAGATGGATGAAAGTCACGTAGGTGCTATGACGGCTGAAGAATGCGCTAATAAAATTCTCACCGGCATAGAAAACAACAAGCATGAAATACTGGTTGGTAGAAAAGAAGTCTTAACCGTATATGTCAAAAGATTTTTCCCGGGGTGGCTTTATAAGATTTTGAAGAAGCAATCTCCTTATTAGTTTAGCTACTTAAACTTTTCAAACACGCCCAATCCAAAAAGTGCAAAATCATATTTTACCGGATCTTTTGGGTCTAATTGCCTTAGTAATGAAGTAACTTCTTCAACAGCCTGCCAGTCGTTTTGTGTGCGTGTAAGCAAGCCCAACTTACGACTGACATTGCCCGTATGCACGTCTAAAGGGAGGCATAGTTTGGAAGGCTCTATGCTTGTCCAGATACCGAAATCAACCCCTGCTTTATCTTTTCTCACCATCCATCTTAAAAACATGCACAGCCTTTTTGAGCTCGAATTTTTAAGCGGATTTGAAACATGTTTTTGCGTGCGTGCCGGATGTTGAACAGAAAAAAAGGTTCCCCTGAAATTTGTTATGCCATTTTTTATGGTTTCATCAGCTGGCTGAATGCCTTTACTGAAAAGGGTTTCCAATGATTCATTCTTTTTATAGATATGTTTAAGCGACTGAATAAAAAACATGCAATCATCCCCGTTAAACGTGCGGTGCACAAATTTTGAAAACACTTTTATGTCTTTCGGAGTAGCCTGCGTTACAAAATCATGCGGAGAAAAATCCATCAGCTGCATCAGCTTATTTGCATTCTTTATAATGCTTTGTCGATTTCCCCAGGCTATTGTGGCAGCTAAAAAAGCGGCAATTTCTATATCCTGTTTTTTGGTAAACTTATGCGGGATAGAAATCGGATCTGTCTCTATGAATTTTTTATTGTTATATAAAAAATACTTTTCGTTTAAAAAATCTTTCAGTAAAAGTAAATCTGCCTGCTTCATGAACGGCATTAAAAATTAATCTGCATTCACAAACATATTATGTGTTTTTTCATAACCAATATTGGTAACAGGCCCATGCCCTGTATAAACAATAGTTTCATCAGGCAAGGTATATAATTTTGTTTTAATGCTTTGCTCTAAGTCGGCATGATTGCCTAATGGAATATCTGTCCTGCCAATGGTGCCTTTAAATAAAACATCGCCATTAATTACAACATGGTTTTCAGCATTGTAAAAAACAACATGGCCGGGTGAATGGCCGGGCGTAAATAAAACTTTTAATGTAGTGTTACCAAATTTAACTTCTTCGCCATCTTCTATAAATCGCTCCGGCATTGGAGAAGGAATAAAATTGAAATTATATTTTTTACAAACTTCTTCCTGGGCTTCCAGTACAAACAAATCTTCTTTATGAATAATGGGTTTCAATCCATAGGTGTCAAATACAAATTTGTTGCCCATAATATGGTCGAAATGCGTGTGGGTGCACAGTAACATAACAGGCTTTAATTTATGATCGTGAATGTAGTCTCTTAAAATAGCATGTTCCTGGGCAGTGTAGCAGCCAGCGTCAATGATCACACATTCGTGTGTTTCGTCGTGCAATATATAAGTGTTTTCACTAACCGGATTAAATGTAAAATATTTTACTGTAAGCATCTTATTTTTTTAAGGGGTGCAAATTTACACAATTTAAAAAGGCTGAAGCGGGCATTTATGCATTTAACATTGACGAATTTCCGTAATTGTTAAAAAAAGAAATTACCGGTAAGGTTTTTTATCAAAAGGTTTATCTTTGCATTAAAATCTTTAACCATGAAAAAAACATTATTATCTATATTTTTAATGATTTCGTCTATGATTATCGCGCAGGATAATTGGCAAACGAGCATCAGTAACGGGGCAACTCAGCAAACAAATTTTAATCTTATAAAGAATTTTCACGATACCCTTTTTGTTGCCGGACAAAACTTAGGTTATAACTTTTCTATCTATAAATTTCCCTTTGGAGGCCCGGCTATTGAAGAACCATCACTTGGTTCAATACTGACATCTAACACATACCAGTTAAGCTCAATAGCAGCTAACAGCAATTATATGTTTTTAGGTTCGGGCTCCAGTTCGGGCGCTTCTGTTAATTATACACAGGTATATAAAAGGGATGCCGGTGGTAATTATGCTGTATTTGATAGTATCAGAAGTTATAATTTACCGGTAGATAACCTGCCCAGCAGTGGCAGCTATCCTAAAGTAAGCGGGCTTGAATTTTATTCGCCAACAGGTTTAAATGATTCTATTTATGCTTTTTATAGCCCGACTCCTTTTTATAACTCCAGCTATATTTCTGTCTGGAAATCATCATTAACCAACCCACACTGGATTATTGCCAACACATTTCCTGCGGGAAGCGATTTTTTAGATTGTAGTGCTACAATTACCTGGCATGGGTCTTTATATGCTGCCATTGTAGGTTATAACTCTGCCACCAATTATATTACCAGAACTAACAACGGCTCAACCTTTACAACCGTTGCTACATCAACTGCAAGTGCTTTAGGGTTACCTGCCAATACAGAGTTTAGCGCATTTACGGTTTATCATGATACACTTATGGTTTCTGTATCATCAACATATAGTGTTACAACGCCGGTTTTTTATACCGTAAATGGTACCAGCTGGCAGCCGTACTTTACAACCACAATTGGTTTTAACGGTATAAATGATCTAAAAACTTTTGATGACAAGCTTTGGCTGCAGGTTGTATCTTATTCAACTGCGTATCCCGAAGTGTATTATTATTCTAAAAGAACGGGCTTAAAAAAATCTACAGGCAATACTGATTTTGAAGCCAGTTCATGGAACAGTACGAAATTTAAATTAGATACATTGAAGGATGGTATCTTTTCTGCCGGTTATGCGTATAATTCACAAACAGGCCCTGTTACAGGTACGTTGTATAATACAGGTGCACTGTTTAATATAAGGCCTCCTGTGGCTAGTTTTACTCTAACCAGTAATAATATCTGTAGCACTTCGTATGGTTTTATTCAAAATAATTCTTCAAATGCAAATTCGGTTAACTGGTATTTAGATGGTTCAGCGTACAGCACAGCGACCGCACCAACAGGCAGTATAGCTGCGGGTACCCATACTTTATCTTTGGTAACGTATAACAATGGCCCCGGTTCTATTTCAGATTCAATAGCTAAACCTTTAACAGTTTATCCCGGGTTTAACCAATCGTATCCTTCGCCTGTGGTAAAACCCAATAGTGTTTGTGCCGGACAAACTTTTACCGTAGTTGACACCACTAAGTATACAGGCGCCAACAGGCCTTATACTGATTACTGGCAATATAATTATTCCAGCGGTACTCCTTTTGCGGGCGATAGTTTGCAATTGCTTACCGATACGATGGTAAACGGTGGTACAACACATACGTATGGGCATTATGTGGTAAGCAGCGATGGTTGTTCGATACCTACCTATACATTCACTATCAATGTACCTCCGGCTGATAATCTTAGCGGTACTATAACCGACCAGGCTAACGCTACTGTAACCAGTGGGATGGTTTACCTGTTTAAGCAAAAATCTAACCATGTGGGTGTGGGAGATACTAGTGGTTTTGTAAGCATTCAAACAAACGGAAGTTATGCCTTTTCAAATGTACTTTATGGAGACTACTACCTGAAAGCTATTGCAGATACGACTGTTCCTGCATATAAAACCTCGGTAGGTACTTATTATAACAACAATAGCAGTACGAATCACATGAATTATCAGTGGTATAATGGAGTTTTAGTGAATCACATACATTGCACTGGTGGCAACGACAGCCTTAAAGATATACAGATCATTCAAACACCTGCTCAAACAGGCCATGGCATCGTATCGGGCTCTATATCGCTTACATCTACTTTTGGGCAACGTTTAAATGGAGGATCAGGAAACCAAATCTATGGATCTCCTTTAAAAGGTATTGATGTTAAATTAGGCAAAAGTCCGGGAGGGGGCTGTTCTGCGCGTACAACTGCTACTACTACGGCAACAACTTCTAACGCTGTTTACACCTACCAGTTTACGGGTGTTGATACTGCATTTAACTATAACATTTATGTGGATATTCCTAATTATGGAATGGATAGCGCAAAATTTGTAAGCTTTAATTCAGATACAGTTAGCCCGAACAATGACTATTATGTGGATTCTACTTTGATCCATGTGCAAAATACTACCGGTATCTTAAAAGTAGTGAGCTCAGCTAACCAGTTATCGTTATACCCGAACCCGGCAGCTGATGCAGTTTCTCTGGTCTTTCAAAATAATACTGCATCTAACGTAAATTTAAAATTATATGATTTGAATGGTAACCAGGTAGCCATCTTATATAATGAGCAAATGCAGCGCGGCAAGCAAACCGTACCTTTAAATTTGGGCAACCTGCAGCTGAGCCCGGGAGTATATTTTATAAGGGCAACTATAAATAATGTCTTAGAAACCATTAAACTGACTATAATAGGCCATTAGAAACACCTGTTTCTAAAAGTAAAAACCGCTTCAAATTTATGAAGTGGTTTTTTTATGAGGTTACTTGAACAAAAAAAGGCAGCAAAAATCTTTTTGCTGCCTTTAGATGTGCTTTTATACTAAAATTAAGCTGTTACAGCTACTAATGGTGCTGCAGCTAATATATCAGCGCTTGTCCCGCTTGCATATTGCTCAAAATTCTTAACAAAGTTACCTGCCAGAGTTTGAGCTGTTTTATCAAATTCAGCTTTGTCCTTCCAGGCATTTTTTGGCTCTAATATTTCAGTTGGCACGCCCGGGCAAGTTTTAGGGAAGTGTAATTTGAAGTATGGAGTTTCTCCGTATTCAACATTGTCCAATTCGCCGGAAAGGGCTGCGCCGATCAATGCGCGTGTGTAAGACAGCTTAATACGGCTTCCAACGCCAAATTTGCCACCTACCCAGCCGGTATTAAGCAACCAAACGTTTACTTTGTTTTTCTTTAACTTTTCGCCCAATAAAGTAGCGTATTTCGCAGGGTGTAAAGGCAGGAATACTTTGCCAAAACATGCCGAGAAAGTTAATGTAGGCTCTGTAATGCCCATTTCAGTTCCTGCAACTTTAGCCGTGTAACCGCTGATAAAGTGGTACATAGCCTGTTCTGGAGTCAGTTTAGAAATTGGAGGAAGCACTCCAAATGCATCACATGTTAAAAAGAAAATGTTTTTAGGAATATCGCCGATAGCAGGCTCTACTGCATTTTCGATGTAAGAAGAAGGGTAACTTACGCGTGTGTTTTCCGTTTTACTGATATCATCGTAGTTAACGGTAACTGTTCCTTCATTAAAGTTGATGTTTTCCAACAACGAGCCAAATTTAATGGCATTAAAAATCTGTGGTTCTTTTTCAGCCGAAAGGTTTACACATTTTGCATAGCATCCGCCTTCAAAATTAAATACCGATTTGTCGCTCCAGCCATGCTCGTCATCACCGATCAATTTACGATTAGGATCTGCTGAAAGGGTAGTTTTTCCGGTACCCGATAAGCCAAAGAAGATGGCCGTATCGCCGTCTTTGCCAATATTAGCCGAGCAGTGCATTGGAAGCACTTTCTTTTCGTGTGCCAAAATATAATTTAACACCGCAAAAATTCCTTTTTTGATCTCACCGGTATAGGCTGTTCCGCCAATTAAAATGGTTTTTTTAGTAAAGTTCAGGATGGCAAAGTTATGCTGGCGTGTTCCGTCGATAGCTGGGTCTGCTCTAAAACCCGGTGCATTTATAATTAGCCACTCATGTTTAAAGTTCTCTAATTCGGCAGCTGTAGGTCGTAAAAACAGGTTATAAGCAAATAAATTGCTGAAAGGATATTCATTTACCACGCGGATATTAATGCGGTAAGTTGGGTCTGCACAGGCATACGCATCGCGCACAAATACTTCTTTACCAGATAGATACGCTAACATGCGGTTATGTAATGAATCAAATTTATCAGATTCAAAGCGGTTATTTACATCGCCCCACCAAACACTGTCTTTGGTGTTTTCGTCATACACTACAAATTTATCTTTTGGAGAACGACCGGTAAATTCGCCCGTATCAACAGCTAAAGCGCCTGTGTCAGTTAGTACTCCTTCTCCACGTATAATAGTTTCTTCTACCAACTCGGCAGGCTGTAAATTCCAATAGGCGGCTTCCACGTTGCCTAAACCTAATTGCGCTAAACTTTGATCTTTGGGTTTTATTCCGAATTCGTTCATGATAATTTAGTTTGGTTGAGGGGGCAAAGATAAAAAAAGTCGGCTTTTTAAAAAAACCGACTTTAAACATCTCATCAACAATTTTGAAGATTTTGTACTTCTATTTTGAAGGTTTTATATCTACGTTTTTCTCGATTTTCACCAGTTTTTTATTGGCTGCCAGCGCTTCAACATTTTTTATAAAAGCTTTCTTTTCTGATTTTGACAATTCAGATAATGTAAGGTATAATGTGGTCTCTCCTTCGCGGCCCCTTCTCCCGGATGTAGCTACCGCCGGTTTTTTAGGATGATTAGCAATCAGGCTGTCAATTTTTCCATAGGTAACACCGTCAATGCCACCGCCAATGCTGATAAAAGAAATTGCCAGGGCGTATTTTCCCTTTGCAGGGGTTTCCTGGGCCGGAGCATAATCTTTTTTGGTCTGGTTAGCGAATAGGTTTGCTGTTGCCAGAAAAATTAAGGCCGATATAAATGCTATTTTTTTCATGCTTTAGTTGGTTTACAAGGTTACTTTAAATCATAAATTGTACCAAACTTATTTTTGGCGTAATTCATAAAATAGGCAAAATTTAATTTTTCGCCGGTAATTTTTGTGCAAAGCTCCTGTGCTGTATAAAACTTACCATGCACATGTATTTTCTCTCTTAGCCAGTTTAAAAGGTTAGCTGTGTTCCCGCTCTCAATTTCATACATCAAATTGGGAATTTCTTTTTGTGCCTGGTTAAAAAACTGCGCTGCATAGAAGCTTCCTAACGAGTAGGTAGGAAAATACCCGAACGAACCATGGCTCCAGTGCACATCCTGTAATACGCCTTGTGAAGGGTTAGGAACATCAATATTCAGGTACTCTTTATATTTTGCGTTCCAGTATTCAGGCAGGTCATCCACTTTTAATTTATCTTCAAATATCTGTTTTTCAATTTCGTATCGGATCATTACGTGAAAATGATAGGTCAATTCATCTGCATTGGTGCGAATGAAAGAAGCTTCTACCCTGTTGGTCCCTTTATAAAAATCTTCGGCAGAAATGTGTTGTAATTGTTTCGAGAAATATTTTTTCGCTACGTCAAAGTTATGTTTCCAGTAAGGCAGGCTTCTGCCTACATTATTTTCCCATAAACGAGATTGAGATTCGTGAATGCCCAAAGAAATGGCTTCTCCCAAAGGCATGCCATACTGTTCGGCCGGTAAGCCCTGCTCATAAAGTGCGTGTCCGCCTTCATGGATGCAGCTCCAGATCATTTCAGAAAAATCGTTTTCATTGATGCGGGTTGTTACTCGCACATCATTTTGACTAAAAGAAGTTGTGAACGGATGCGATGAAATATCCTGGCGGCCACGGTTAAAATCAAAGCCCATTTTTTGCAAGAGCTCTATACCAAAATGCCATTGTGCATCTCTTTCAAAAGGCTGGAAGAAAAATGCATTATCTACCTGTTTAGCCTGTTGTATTTGTTTAACAAAAGGCACCAGTTCTTTCCGAACATCGGCAAAAAGCACATCCAGTTCTGCCACGGTCGCATTTTTTTCATGCAGGTTTAATAAGGCATTGTAAGGGTGTTCTTTATAACCCAATAGATCGGCTTCCTGTTTTTTGATGGAAACAAGTTTTTCTAAATAAGGCGCAAAAATCTTAAAGTTATTTTCTTTACGGGCCTGTTGCCATGCATTAAATGCGGCACTTACAGCCCGGCTCATATTCTCTACAAATTCAGTAGGATATTTTTTCTGACGCGCAAAATCTTCTTCAATCTGCGCTATGTTTTTCTTTTCTCTAGCGTTTAACTGCGGATTGCTTTTCGCGCTTTGCAAAAGATTGGCCGTATTATCTCCTGTGAAGAGCTGGTGTGAGATGCCGGACAAAGTTGACAACTGGCTTGCTTTGAAACCGGCCGCTTCGGGTGGCATGTATGTTTCCTGGTCCCAGCCCAGAGTTGCAGCCGCATAATTTACATCAGCTATGCGCTGCATATGGTTTTGTAGTTCGTTATAACTCATGCGCTAAAATTACTACAAAACTTTAATAATAGAACAAGGGATAACGCCAATTGAAAAATGATCTGCTAATTTTTAATCGTGATCATTAACATCTGCGTTAACTCTTAATGATGGTATTGATGCTTCCCGTGCCCATAATGATTACGGTGCAGAATATGCGGGCGATGGCCTGACATATCATGATGCTTTGGATTTTTCCTGTCATCACGAATCTTTAACATAATCAAAATAGCAAAGCCGACAATGAACAACAACACACATAACACAAAGGTCATGTTGTTAGAAGTTTCATCATTAGCCATACTGCTTTGAGATTGTGCAAAAGCACCGCCTGAAATTAATAAAGCAAGTAGCGTTGCGCCGATTGCTTTTTTTGAGGAGATTTGTGTTTTCATGGTTTCCGTTTTTTAAGGTTTTACATTTAGTTTCCCTTTCTTATACTAATTTACGGAAATGCTTACGAAAGGTTTCCTGTAAACAACATTATTTAACGTGAAACTTTATAAGTGGTCGGTTTTAACAAATAACTGGTCAGTTTTTTAGTTTTTATTAAGATTTTTTATGCGTGCATAAGTTTTGTTTTTTAGCGCAAAATTTTGTATATTATTGTTTAAGCAAAAAGCATCTACATAGAATACTATAAATTAAAAAAGGGATCCATTATGAATCCCTTTCGTTTTTTTAATAGATAAACTACTAATACTATCCTTTCATGTCCTGTATGTCAAGCATTCCCACAGGTTTGCCGTTATCAAGAACTAATAGTGTATCAACGTTTGTCTTTTTAAATACGCCTGCAGCTTCATTTAATAAGGCATTTGCATCAACAGTTATCGCGGGATTAAAAGTCAAATCACTTAATTTTTTAGTTAAGATATCCCTTCCTTTTTCTGAGATCAAACGACGAAGCGCGCCATCTGTAAATACACCTAATACCGAATTGTCTTTGTTTACAACAGTTATCGCTCCAAAGCCATATTCAGTCATTTTTACAATCGCATCTGTAATGTTTGTATCTGCCTGCACCAATGGATTTACACCGTTAATGGCTTCTTTAACGCGCACCGTCATTAAACGGGTATCAGCAATAAACTGCTCTGTGCCCACTGTAGTAAAATTGTTCTCGGTAAGCTGTTTCATTATTTTTAATGGAACGGTAATAGTGTGAACACCAATGTTGATAGCATTTCTAACATGTTCAACCGTTCTAACCGAAGAGAACATGATTTTTGTATCGTAGCCATAATACTCAACTGCATCAACGCATTGCTCAACCAAAGTCAACGCATCATGCCCCTGATCCTGTAAACGTCCAACCAAAGGGCAAACGTAGGTAGCGCCTGCCTGCATGGCCATATAGGCTTGCTGTAAGGTGTATACCAAATGCACGTTAACCAAAAGGCCTTCGTTACGCAGCATTTTGCAGGCACGAACTCCCTCTAAAGAAACCGGGATTTTAAAAACCGTTTTGCTTTTGTCTAAGCCTAAAGCTAGCTGGCGTTGTGCTTCTTTTAAAATATCTTCGGCAGTATCTCCCAATGCTTCGATCTGTAAAACAGGAACGATTTTGCTTAATTTTACGATAGTTCCGTCGATATCGGTAATCCCTTCGCGCTGCATAAATGTAGGCGTAGTGGTTAATCCGTCTAAAAAGCCAAGTTTAAAACCTTCTTCAATTTCTTTTAAGTTTGCTGAGTCTAAGTATAATTCCATGTTTCGTTTTTTTATTTGTCATGCTGCCTTGAAACAAGTTCAGGGTATTTCAGCGTTATTTACTATCTATTTCATCAGATTCTGAAACGAGTTCAGAATGACGGCATTATTATTAATTCTTTTTTCTTACTGTTACTTGTTCAATTCTTTTTTCATAATTAGTACCTTGAAAAATACGATGTACATAAATGCCGGGAGTGTGTATTTGATCAGGATCAAGCTCCCCAACAGGAACCAAATGTTCTACTTCGGCAATGGTAATTTTACCTGCCATAGCCATCATAGGATTGAAATTGCGAGCTGTTGAACGGTAAATCAGGTTTCCGGCTGTATCACCTTTCCAGGCCTTTACCAGTGCAAAGTCAGATTCAAATGCATGTTCCATTAAATAATCTTTCTCCACACCGTGAAAAGAAAATTTACGCACTTCTTTGCCTGCAGCAATTTCGGTACCTACACCTGCAGGGGTAAAAATAACGGGCATGCCATAACCCGCAGCCATGCAGCGCGTAGCCAGTGTGCCCTGTGGAACCAGGTCGACTTCTAATTCTCCGCTAAGCATCTGGCGTTCAAATTCGGCGTTCTCTCCAACATAGGAAGAGATCATTTTTTTTATTTGCTTGGTTTGTAATAATAATCCCAGCCCAAAATCGTCAACACCTGCGTTATTGCTGATGCAGGTAAGATTTTTGGTGCCTTTGCGAACCAGCGCCGCTATGCAGTTTTCGGGTATGCCACATAGCCCAAAGCCGCCAACCATAAGGGTCATACCATCTTTTATATCGGCAATTGCCTCATCTACGTTTTTAACTACTCGATTGATCATGCTGCAAAAATAATATTCTAATTTATTTCGGTTTAAAAGTAGCAAAATTTGTTTGGTTGTGTAATTTTAAAAAATGTTTCAAGCGCCTGTTCATATCCCTTTTCAAAAAATTGAGAATGAATTAACACTATCCCGAAAAACAACTTTATACCTGTTAAGGCTTGATACCATTGACTTATATGCGGGCGGTAATAAATTATTTAAATTGAAATACAACCTTGAGGAGGCTGCAAAACAAGGTTTTAAAAAGATATTGACTTTTGGCGGAGCGTGGAGCAATCACCTGGCAGCGATAGCTTCAGTTAACAGTAGGGAGCTGGCTGTTATTGCAGTACTGCGGGGAGAAGAACCGGCTGTTTATTCGGATACTTTACGTTACTGTGAGGAAAAAGGAGTTGAATTACATTTTGTTTCTCGTACTGATTACAGGAATAAAACAGAAGCCTCCTTTATTGAAACACTGAAAAGTAAATTCGGAGATTTTTATTTATTGCCTGAAGGTGGCTCGAATGCTTTGGCGGTTAAGGGATGTCGGGAAATTACAAATTACATCCCAATTGATTTTGATTATATATGCACGCCGGTTGGTAGTGGTGCAACGCTTGCCGGGATAGCAACAGGACTAAAACCACACCAGCATGCTATTGGCTTTAGTGCTTTAAAAGGCGCTGATTACCTTAATGATGAAGTACATAAACTGATAAAAGAATTTAGAACTGAGAATTCAAAATTCAAAATTGCAGGAGATTATCACTTTGGAGGCTATGCAAAAACAAATACTGAATTGCTTGCTTTTAAAGCAGGGTTTGAAGAACAATTCAATATCCCGCTTGATTATGTATATACCGCAAAAATGATGTATGGTATTTTTGATATGATTGCGAATAATCAATTTAAAGAAAACTCAACGATTGTTGCTGTTCACACAGGTGGTTTGCAGGGGAACAAAGGATTTGAAAAATAGTAACGCAGATAACGCTGATTAATATGATAAAATAGGATTTTCTATCAGCGAAATCATAAATATCAGCCTCATCCGCGTTCTATATTTTATATGATTATCTTTGTAGAATGCATCCAACATCCTGGTCAGATTTTTTAGTACTGGTTGCCCTGCGTTATTTTTTGTTGGCAGGACTGGCCTGGCTCATTTGGTATGTGTGGCTTCGTGAAAAATTAAGCTTTAAAAAGATCCAGTTAAAATTTCCCGGCAGGAAAGATTACATAAGGGAAATCCTCTATTCTGTTTGCACCATTTTTATTTTTTCGGCTGTAGCATCGGCTATGTTGTTAACGCCTCTGAGGCAATACACGCAATTTTATACTTATCCCGGCAAATATGACTCAAGTACCGCATATTTCTGGCTGGCTTTTCCGTTAATGTACCTGATACACGATACGTATTTTTATTTTACACATCGTTTAATGCATCATCCTAAATTATTCAGGTGGTTTCATTTGGTGCATCATAAGTCAACCAATCCCTCACCTTTCGCAGCCTTTGCCTTTCATCCCTTAGAAGCATTTGTAGAAATAGGCATTTTTGTTTTGCTTCTGATCATTATGCCTTTATGCAGGTGGCATTTGTTTGTTTTTTTTTTAACGCTAATGGTTTACAATGTTTATGGGCATTTAGGCTGGGAGATTTATCCTAAAAAATTTAATAAGAGTTGGATAGGCAAGTGGATCAACACATCCGTAAACCATAACCAGCATCACCATCATTTCAAAGGAAATTATAGCCTGTATTTTTTGTGGTGGGACAGAATTTTTGGTACGCTTAGAACGGATTACGACAAAGCGTTTGAAGAAGTTAAAAACAGGAATAAATAAAATTTATGAGCGTAAAAATAAAAGTAGGTTTTGGTTTTGATGTACATCCTTTAGAAGAGGGAAAAGCCTTATGGCTTGGAGGAGTGCAGATACCTCATACAAAAGGCTGTGTAGGCCATAGATGCAGATGTTTTAATACACGCCATTTGTGATGCTTTACTGGGTGCTGCCGGACTGAGAGATATAGGCAATCAATTTCCAAATACGGATAATAATTTTAAAGGCATTGACAGCAAAATTCTTTTACAGCAAACCATAAAATTATTACAGCAAAAAAATTACAAGGTGGGAAATGTGGATTGTACCTTGTGTTTGGAGGCGCCTAAAATAAACCCGCACATTGCCAGCATGCAAAAAGTACTGGCGCCTATTTTGCAAATTGCCGAAGAAGATATTTCCATTAAAGCCACTACAAATGAAAAGCTAGGCTATGTAGGCAGAGAAGACGGGACAAATGCCTACGCAGTTGCTTTGATATACAAAGACTAAAAAGAGAACTTAAAAGAAGGTTTTATCATAAAATAATACACATTTGCATTATGTGTATCGGTCAGTCTCCAGATAAAATCAATACGGGCAATTTTAAAAATATTTTCAATGCCAAACCCGACTTCATAATATGGTTTAATAACCGCATGTAAATTTTGCGGAAACAGATAAATAGATTGAGCATTCTCGTTGCTCAGCTTTCCAAAATACCCTTTTGCAAATAAGAAATTACGCCACTTTAATTTGTTCACTAAAGGTATTCTGTCTAACAACAAGCCTTCAACATGCTGCTCTACATGCACTGCTACATATTGATCGGACGCGTATTCCAGAAAATTCATCAGGTTAAAAGCATAATCATCCAGGAGCACCAATTGATTGGCAAAAGGAATATCTAAATAGGGATAAGGTACTTTGCCAAATGTTTTGCCGGCTTCTACATAATATTTAAAGTAACCTAATTTCTTCATGCGTATTTGCTGCTTTACAGACGCTTTTACTTTTTGAAAATTGAATTCAGAGCCGAATAAATTTTTATCTGCCAGTTTATATTGCAAAGCAAGATCAGGGAATTTCCGGAATGAATTTTTCACATCATTTTTATCATAAAAACTTCCGCTTATGTTTTTATGCTGCCAGCTGTATTTAAGCGTTACATCTAGGCCCGAAGAGTAGTAATTGCCTGCGTGGCTTATGTTTCCGGCTGCATCCATTGTGTTGAAATAAAACCCGGCAGTTGGTGTAATAGCATTATAAAAATAATTTAAGCGTGTAACAAAACCTGTAGCCCAGTTGTTTTCAAAATATGCATTGATGTCCTGCGAATAATTACGTGAAGGATTTATGCTTCCAACCTGTATAAAAGAGGAAAAAATATTATCAAGGGCAATGTTGTTAAAGCTTCGGCTTAACTGGCTGATATCATACCTATAAGATCCACCAATGCGTTTTTTATGCTTTTCTTCTTTACCAAAGCTTAGTACAGCGTTTCCATAATACTTCCATTTTTTATCAAAGGTTCCATAAGCTATATAAGCGCTTCCGGCCAAAGGAAAATTCAATTTTTCGCTTGTCCTGAGGCCAAATTTCAACCTGGATTGCTCGATTACATTGTAGCTGTAAAAAGAATAAAAATCTCCAATATCAAAAATCTTAGAAGGATAATAACCCGATACGATAGCAGAAATTATTTTTTTTCTGATAATAAACTTCGGGTCTTTTTCAAGGCTGTCGTTCATTTTAAAAATGCCTTTATCTTCTTTCGACAATTCAATTTGCCTGTATGAAGACCAATACGTCTCTGTTCTTGTTTTGGCACTGTCAGCTTCTACTAATATATCAGCGCCTTTAAACACACTTTTCGGAATAATAGAATCTATGATATAATTGCGAAAGGTGGAATTTTTATGCCCGAAAAAACCGGTAAGATCCGATGAGTTTTCTACCACGGTAAAATCCCCCAATACATTTGATTCAGTCAGCATCCAATATTTATGATCAAGAGCTTCATATTTTTGGTTGATCAGGAAGCTGCGTACAAAATTTACATTGGCACGTATATCAAAGCGCACTGTAATATCTTTTAATGCAGAGGAAGCCGAATCAATCAGCATTTCGCCTATAAAAGCGAGGTCTCTGTTTTGCTTTGGACGAAAATTTATTTTATATATTTTGTTAATTCCTGTAGCCGAACTATCTGTTAAATAGAAGCGGTAATTGTTTTTATAATTATCATTTAAAGGACTGGGGAAATTTTTATCTAATATGACCACGTAATTATCGTAAAAGTTGGGCGCCTGGTATAGGTCTTCTACAAATTGCATAATTTTTGGCCCTGCCAGGCCTGTTGTATTTACCGCATTGAGATAATCTCTTTTTTGTTTTGGCGAACTTTTATAGTAGTGTTCAATTGTTTTTTCTACCAGCAACACCGGGAGATATGTAACACCGTCAGTCGTGGTATCTGCATGATTCCAGATGTACTTAAATGGGCGGACTAAAATATTCTTTTTGATCTTTTCTGTAAAATGGTTTAAATCGAAACGGTTTTTGGAATATTCCTTGCAACTGTAATTTATTCTTTCATCAGGATTGTTGCTTTTCTTATTCGCTATGATATTCCGCATAATACGCCATGCAGGATTCTCTCCGGGCTTCACAGTCAACTCTTGCAAATTAAAAAACTGGGGAGTAAGCTCGATAAGCATTTTTTTACCAAGATTGGCTGAAATGCTGATCTTAGCAGTATAGTATCCCAAAGAGGAGACGATTACTGTATCTTCTTTTACCTGTTCTTTATTGATCTTTAATTTAAAATAACCACTTGTATCGGTTGTAGCACCAGTGGTTGTGCCTTTTAATAACAGGCTGGCGTTCGGCATAGCTTCGTTCGTGCCCTTTTCTTTTACAAAACCTTCTATACTGATTGTTTGTGCATAAACTGCAGAATATAGTAAACAGAACAAGAAAAAATAAACTGTTTTTGTAAGCATTCTGTTCAATATGCCTGTAAAAATATAAAAAAGAAGTATCTATCTTTTGTTTCTTCTTGGGGCAAACTTTTTAAAAGGCTTTCTTTTTTCTTTTTTTTCAGGGGCATATTCCGGCTGCGCGCCAAGTTTCTCGGGCACGGCCAGCTTGTTTATTTCATAACCGATCAGGTCTTCTATCTTTTTGAATTTATGCTGGTCGTGGTCATTAATAAAAGTAATGGCTTTTCCTGTGGTCTCTGCGCGTGCTGTACGGCCTACGCGGTGTATATAATCTTCCGCATCGCCAGGCACATCGTAGTTTACAACCAAGCTGATAGAATCGATATCAATACCTCTTGACAAGATATCGGTTGCGACAAGTACCTGCAAGTTTTTATTTTTAAAATTACGCAACACATCATTCCGTTCATTTTGTTCCAGATCAGAGTGTATGGCAGCAACATTGAATTTTGCGCGACTAAGTTCTCTTTCCAGCTCTTTTACTTTGTCTTTTTTGGAAGAAAAAATAATAACGCTGTTCATTTCTTTTTCATTCAGTATGCCTTTCAGTAACTCAGGTTTCTGTGCATCATAAACTACGTATGCAGCCTGTGTAACTCCTTCTGCGGGTTTGGATATAGAGATATTTATTTCAGAAGGATTGATCAATATTTTTTTTGCCAGCGTCCTGATCTTTGGTGGCATCGTGGCCGAAAACATAAGCGTTTGCTTGCTTTTTGGCAGATAATCTATAATTTTTTGTAAGTCCTCGCTAAAACCCATGTCCAGCATTCTGTCAGCTTCATCTAAAATTAAATGTTTTAGCTGTTCAGTTTTTACATAGCCCATGTTTAAGTGCGATATCAATCTTCCAGGGGTTGCAATGATAATATTGGCTCCTTGTGTAAGGGCTTTCTTTTCCTGTTCAAACGCAGATCCGTTGTTTCCCCCAAAGATAGCCAGTGCACTTACCGGTGCAAAGTATGAAAAACCTTGTAGTTGTTCGTCAATCTGTATAGCCAGCTCGCGTGTTGGCACAATGATCAACGTATTTATATAATCTCCGGGAGCCTGTATGATTTTATTGATCACAGGCAGTAAATATGCTCCGGTTTTGCCCGTTCCTGTTTGGGCGCAGGCAATCAGATCGTGATTAGTTAATATAAGCGGGATAGCCTGTTCCTGTATGGGGGTTGCTTTATCAAATCCCATATATGTAAGCCCTTCGGCAAGTTCAGGCTGAAAGTTAAATTCGTTGAAAGTCACAGTTTAAAATAAAATTAGTTATTTGTAAAGAACGTAAAAATAAACCAAGGAGCGCAATATCTTTACAGATCATCAAAGAAAATTAAAGGTCGTTCATTTCGGTAAAAAAGGCATCTTTCCTGTCTCTTGAAATTTCAATGTTCTCCCCGTTAGATAAAACCACTACCGGTTTTTTACCTTTTACGTATGAGTCTATAAAACTTAGATTGATGATGTGTGCCCGGTGTATCTTAAAGAATCCGTTTTCCAGCAACAGGTCTTCATAATTTCTTAATGATTTGGAAGTGATTATTCTTGTTTTGTCGGTAAAATAAAATTCAGTGTAATTACCCACACTCTGGCACCTGATAAGCGTTGTGAGATCATATACCTGGAATTTATTGTCAACCGGCAGAACTATTTTCTTTTTAGTTCCTCCTGTTGCAATGGTTTCGTAATTGTCTAATAAAAAATTGATCTTCTCCTCTAAGTTATCTGCCGGTTTTTTGTTTTCAATTTTTTGTACGCAGGCTTCCAGCTCATCTATGTTTATGGGTTTCAGTAAATAATCGGTAGCGGAGTATTTGAAGGCTTTTACGGCATATTCATCATGCGCTGTAATAAACACCAGGTTAAAATTTTTATGTTTTATGCTTTCCAACACTTCAAACCCGGTGCCGGTTGGCATCTGTATATCTAAAAAAACCAATTCAGGCTTAAGCGTATCTATTAAGTCCACGGCGTCAGCCAAGTTATGTGCTTTGCCAATAATTTGTATGCTGTTGTCAAACATGGTTAACAGCTCTTCCAGTATTTCACAACTTTTAAGTTCGTCGTCGACTAAAATAGTTTTTATCATAAATTAAATTGGAATCGTTAATATCACTTTTGTTCCAGTGGGTTTATTATTTATGTCATACAAATCTACAAATTCAATTTTAAAAAGTTTATCTTTTTTCTCGCTATATAACTTCAATCTTCTTTCAGCAATAACTAATCCCGAGCCTGTGCTTGTTTTTACCGATTTGATCTTCTTTGCGGCTTCACGTCCGATGCCGTTATCGGTTATGGTTATAATTAAAAAGCCGTTGTTCTTAGTGTAATTTATTTTTATCATACCTCCTTCCGGATTAGGCATAATGCCATGCCAGATGGAGTTTTCAACATAAGGTTGCACTAACATAGGCGGTATCAATTTCGCCATATTGATGTTTTCCTCAATGGTGATTTCAAAATTAAGTTTATGATCAAAGCGAAGCGTTTCAAGCTCTAAATAAATTTTTAGATTATCGTAATCTTCCTGTAAGGAAATAAGTTGTGTTTTGGATTGCAATAAAATATTACGCATCAGTAAACTGAATTTACCTAAATAAGAATACGCTTCCCTGGGTTTTTGCTTTAAAATATAATGCTGTATACTATTGATGGCATTAAATACAAAGTGCGGATTTACCTGGGCCATAAATGCTTTTTGCTCGGCTTCAATGATCTGATTTTTCAAGTCGAGCTCTTTTCTTCTTGCTTCCAGTTTTTGCGAAGAGATGCCGTTAAACAAGAACACGCTTATGGTAGTAAATAAAATAAATAATAAAACAGCAAATAAATAAGTTCGGTAGAAAGGTTCTTTAATAATAAAGGAAACCGAGACATAATGATTGCTCCAGTTTTTGTATTGGTCGGCTGCATTTAAGGTAAGTTTGTATGTGCCCGGCGTTAAGTTAGGAAACTCCAGGTCGGTTAAAGCAGTATAACGCCAGTTGGTATCGTTTCCGGCAAATTTATAGCGGTAGTTTATATGCCCGAATTTTTGAAAGTATAAGCCCATGTATTCCACATTAATATCGGTTTCCGAAGGATTTAATTCATACTTATCTTTTAGATCGACCTGCTTACCATTAATAAATACGCCAGTGATTATGATAGGTACATTATAAGCTCTTGTTTTTAAATCGGTTTCTTTTACGGATATCAGGTCGTTTTGAGTAGCTAAAAAGATGGTGCCATTCTTGTATAGTATTTTATGAATGCTTGTTTGTGAAGTATTTATAATCAACTCATGCGAACTTTGTTCTTTTATTTGTTTGGTCTTTACATCTATTTGTATTTTGCAATACCCGGTGTTATAGGCAACTCAAAGTGTGCTGTCGTTTACCAGGCAAAAATCATTGCAGAAAGTTGGTAAATTATCTGTTGTATGTATTGGCACAAAAGTTATCTTTTTTCGGTCATACACAAGCAAGCCTTTATCCTCATTCAGTATCCAGAATAATTTTTGGTTCTTCGTTTTTATTTCAGATACGCGGCTTTTTAGTGAATCGCATTTTGTGATTTTATTTTTATAGGTAATAAAAAGATTATCTCTGCTAATGTAATATTGATCTAAAACGCTATCCTGGCAAAAACCATAAAAACGATAATTCAGAAGTTTAGGATCATTAAACGTTTTAGGAGGCTCCGCATGCTTTTCCAGTTCGGCTGTAGTGAAAATACCGCCAAAGCAGGTGGCCCATGTTTTGCCTTTAGCATCTCTTTCTATATTTTTTACGCCAAACGGAATTTTTGTTGTTTGCCGGTTTCTCAAATTATACTTTACAATTTGAAAATTATAACCAAGCCACAAATACGTAGAATCTTCAACAGCCATGCTTCTAACCTGCTGTGATTGAAAAGAGACCTTCCTTTCTGTTTGTTCGTAAAGATCGGTTACTTTATCTGTTTTTAGATCTAAGGCGCTCACGGTTCCGTTGGTATAACCTAAAAATAATTGATCTCTATAATCAATCATTTCACTGACCGTAACCGGCACGTTGCTATAAAACTTATAGGATAAATTATTTAAAAGAAACACTCCTTTATCCAGGCTGCTTATCCAGCAGTTTCCTTCTTTGCCTATTTTTAAATTAGACAAGCAGGTATTTTTAAATTGCCTGATATGCGTTAGTTTTTTTTGAACGAGATTATATGAATACACATTTTGCTGAGAGCACAGAATCATGGTCTCATCATCCAAAAAGTCAAAACTGTTTATTTGCTCAGGTAAATCAATCTCAAATAAAAAGTCAATCTTAGTTTGGTTTAAGGTATATATCTTGTTTTTGTATAAAAAACAGGTTGTCTTTTTGTTAGAAGCAAAGCGGGTTTCAAAAACATGTTCTTGTTTGAAAGGAGTAACATCTTTATTATTGTTATAGATATCACAGATACCTTTATCTGTAAACCAATACAACCTATTGTTGCTGAAAAACATGTGTGTTACAACATTCTCTTTTTCATCGGTTTTTATTCTAAACGCTTTGCCATCGGGGCTTAGCTTATAAATATCCTTTAGCGAAGAGCAAAAATAAAGGGTATCGTTTATTTGAAAAATATCGTTTATATAATTGTTATTATCATGATTTACCAATGCATTTAATTTTGCAAGAGCCGTATCATTTTTTTGCGTGTAGATCTTGTTATTTAAAAAATAAAATAATTCGCCTTTCAGGCTCGTTGGCCAGATTCTTTTTTGCTTGTCCTCAAAGACAGAAAAAATCTCATTATCAGGCAAGCCATTGTTTATGCTGTAATTCTGCATGGCTTTGCTGTTATATATGCTTAAACCCCTATTAGTACAAAACCACACCTGGTTATTTCTGTCGCAATAAACCGAATACACCGTTAACGTTGGCAGGCCTTCATTTGTATTGATGTTATTGATCAGGCCATATTGCCCAAATGCACTAAAACTTATACAAAATAAAAGAGGAAAAAGTATTTTCATTTACAGTACAATATTACCTCCAAAACATACATAGGCAAATTTTAATTGCATGGTTTTGCCAATTTTTACACCAAAATAAACATCTTTTTTGATCAAAAAAAAGCATTCGTCTACATTAAATGCAGTTTAGTAGTTTATTTTATTTAATTGATATTAGTTTTATCCTATTTGGTCTGAAAAGGAACCATTCAATAGTTAAAATATACTATTCAAATGTTAGAATGTACAGTTTATACATTTGTTCATAATTTATTGATTATCAATCAAAATAATCTTTATTTTTGTTGCAAGTTTAGTTTAAAGCTTCCTTTCTACTACTTAGTTCTTTCTTATTCTGTTCTTTTTGAAGGGCTTGGGCAAAAGCATAGAGGTGTGGGTATTTCTATTTTTCTTTTGCTCTACCCTTCATAAAAGAACTTTTTTCTTCTCCTTCCTAATAACACGGTAAACAATCCTGAACCTGAGGTTAAAACACATTGTTTATTCGGAAAAAAGTTATACCATTGGAAAAAATATCCCCACAATGAAAAAACTTTTATCTGCAATAATTGCTGTTGGCTTTATAGGCACGGCTCAATCGCAAAACACATCTAAATATTGGAACACAGCTAATGAAAAAGAAATTGCTGTTGACGGTATCCGGCAAATAATTCCTAAGAAGTATATAACCTATGCTTTACAGAGTAACGAGCTTAAAAAAGCATTATTTGCAGCCCCTAATGAAAGAACTGTCGCTATAAAAAATTCAACCACTATTATTGAGCTTCCTGTTCCCGATGGAACCTTTCAGCGATTTGCTGTGGTAGAAGCGCCCATTATGGCACGTGGCTTAGCGGGAAAATATCCTTACATAAAAACCTTTAGCGTACAAGGCATTGACGATGCTTATGCTTCGGGTAAATTAGACTGGAACGATTTTGGTTTTCACGGAATGATCAAAACCCCGAAAGGAGATTTTTTCATTGATCCATACACCAACAAAGATTTTACCAATTACATAACCTATTATACTGCTGATTACGAAAGAGACATCAACCTGCGCATTCCTGAAGCAGAATTTACACCTGGAACTTCTTTGCGAAAAACAACTCATGCTAACAGAACAGCCAGCACACAAATTTGCATTGGAGATACCTTGCGTGTGTATCGTTTGGTGGTTGCCTGCACAGGTGAATACGCCGTAGCAGCTACAGGTTTATCAAGCCCTACCATTGCACAAACTCTATCAAGAGTTGTAACATCGGTTAACCGCGTGGATGGTGTTTATGAAACAGAATTAGATTACCGAATGGTGTTAATTGACAGCGAAACTACCTGCTTATTCACCAACCCAAACACTGATCCTTTTACCGGGAATAACAACGCAAACGTTTTAATTGGTGAAAGCCAGTCGGTTATTGACGGTTTAATTGCTGACTCTGATTATGATATGGGACATACATTCAGCACCGGTGGTGGTGGCTTATCCGATCTTGGGGTTGTTTGCCAAAGCGGTAGCAAAGCCAGCAGTATTACCGGCGATCCAAGCCCGGTTGGAGATTCCTATGATATTGATTATGTAGCGCACGAAATGGGGCACGAAGTTGGTGCCAACCATACCTTTAACTCTAAAATAAGCAACTGCGGCGGAGGTAATCGTAACGGGCCTACGTCGGTTGAACCAGGCAGTGGTATCACTATTATGGCTTATGCAGGTATTTGCGGCAGCGACGATCTAGCTGCACACAGTATTCCTTATTTCAGTACAGCCAGCTTTGATGAAATTGTATCTTACACACACACAGATTATGGAAATGATTGCCCTTTGCTTTTTGCTACAAACAATCACGCGCCGGTTGTTACGGGTTCTGCAACATACACCATTCCTGTTAGCACTCCTTTTACCTTAACCGGTTCAGCAACAGATATTGACGGAGACAGCCTAACTTTTTCGTGGGAAGAATTTGATATTGGCACAGGTACAGGTGGCCCATGGAATTCAGGCAGCAAACCATATTTCCGTCCGTTTAGCCCAACTACATCCCGCAGTAGAAGCTTTCCTAAACTAAGTACCGTATTAAGCGGTACAACAAATGTATTAGGTGAGTTTATGCCTACCACAGCACAAACCTTAAACTTCAGGTTAACTGCCCGCGATAACAAAATGGGCGGTGGCGGAGTTTGTTATACTTCTTCTCAGGTAGTGTTGGCAAGCGCAGGCCCTTTTACCGTTTCTTATCCTAATACAACAGGCATTACCTGGGCATCTGCAAGCCCGCAAACCATTACCTGGAATGTAAACAATACCAACATTGCCCCGGTTAGTTGCGATTCGGTTTTAGTTTCAATTTCTTATGACGGCGGAACTACATTCAGTACGCTTGTAGCTTCGACCCCAAATACAGGAAGTGTGAACGTAATTGTGCCAACAATAACCGGTACGGTAACAACCTGCCGCGTTAAAGTAACAGCCATAAGAAATATTTTTTATGATATAAACGATAAGAACTTTACCATAGCAGGTGTTACAGGTATAAACAGTTATGCTGCAAACAGCGCTTATATGCAATTAATGCCAAACCCGGCTAACAACCAGGTAACTATAAATGTGAGCGGCTTAAGCAAAGATCAAAAAAGCAATTTAGTGATGTACGATATGCTGGGCAGCGTTGTGCTAAAAGATGAATTGTCGCCTAAAGACAGCCAATCATTAAGCTATGATATTGCCGGATTAAGCAAGGGTGTTTATATTGTAGAGATCACCAATTCAACTCAAAAAGTTGTTAAGCGTTTGATCAAACAATAGGGTATACTATTCTTTAATAAAAAAGCCTCTTAAGTTCATTAAGAGGCTTTTTTTATTTGACTTCGTTTAATTGCGAGGTAATGTGCTTGATCTGTATTATTTGATCTTATCGGTGTTCATTACAACAGCTTCTCCGCTGGTACATACAAGCCCGGTTTCTTTATGCTTGATAAGAGTTTCTACCGTGGCACGGTTTTTATCTTTTATCACATCTTTTACAACAAACTCGGCAACATAATCTGTATTTACATACATAGGCTTTAAAAAGTTTAGCGTTTGTTTCAAGTAAATGGTTCCTTCGCCCGGGAACAGGGTGCCAAAAACCTTAGAGAATAAAGAGGCGCTTAACATGCCATGCATAATAGGGCGCTTGAACATGGTTTTAGCTGCATAAGCTTCATCTAAATGCACGGGGTTCTTGTCGCCGGTGGCATTGGCAAAAGCAATTACATCCGCTTGAGAGAAATTAAATTCATACGTGTAGGTTTGTCCGTTCTCTATCATAAAATATTTGTTTAGTGTATTACAAATTTATATAAAAAGTTGATTGTTATCCTGCTTTGTAAAGCTTATACCTTAACTATTTTTTTCTATATTTGATAGAAATCTAAATACTAACCTTAATACTTATATACCATGCAAAAAACATTATTTATCTCAGCATTACTAATCAGCAGTTTTTTAAATGCACAGCAGGCAAGCACTTCAATCGGAAATGAAATGGTGCTTACACCTGAAGGCTTGCGTAAAAAGGCCGATGTGCATCATGTTGAAAGCTCTTGCTATTTAAGCGTTGAAAACGGACACATTGTAAAGAGAAACAACAAGACAAAAAACCTTGTAATAGATTATGGAGAAGTTTCTAAAAACACATCTTCCATGCAACAAAACAGAGCTGCGGGCCAGCAATCTACACAGGCTGTTGATTCTACATTTGGAGATGGATGGATCACTTATGCTTATTGGAGCAATACCAGCAGCAAGCCTATTAGTTATTTAAGTACGAACTGGATCGTGCCAAACGACCCGGTTACAGATAACGGGCAAACGGTATTTTTATTTAACGGTATAGATCCCGCCAATCCAAGTGATGCTATTTTGCAACCTGTTTTACAATGGGGGCCTTCTGCGGCAGGCGGAGGCAGTTACTGGGCTGTTACTAACTGGTATGTGCCGGCTTCGGGCGTAGCTTTTTGGGGCGACTCTTTAGTGGTAGTAACGCCAGGGACAAACCTGCAGGGTGTTATGGAACTTACTTCTCAATCCAGCTCAGGGTTTAGCTATAGTTCTTATTTTGTGGGATATCCTAATTGTACGATACAGGTAAATAATGTAACGGAGCTTAAATGGGCCAATCAAACTATGGAGGTATACGGTGCTACGGGCTACCTGGATTATCCTCCTGATACCTCAGTTAGTATGTCGGCTATCTCCATGTTAACAGGTACGGTTAATCCTACAAACCCGGTCGTGATCTGGCATCCGCAAAATGTAGTTACCGATGTGGGGCAGCATTGCATTGTTACCAGCAATAGCACTACGAACGGAAATGTTGACCTGTATTTTCACATGCCTTTACATATAAATACCGCAGGAATAAATACTATTACTGATGAAGCTGCTTTTAGAATTTATCCTAACCCGGCTTGTAATGCTATCACTATAGAAAAGCAAAATGCCACATCCTTAAACAATACGCTTTCTATTAAGAATGTACAGGGGCGGGAGGTTTTGCGTCAACGATTAAATTTTGCTTCTGATCAAAGCAGTATTGATGTAAGCGCCTTAAGCAACGGGATCTATTTTCTTTCTCTTCTTAATGAAGAGGGGAGTTATATGCAGAAGATTGTGATTCAAAGATAATTTTATCGGGTAATATTTTTTATGTTCTTTTTTCTTGATAAAAAAGAACGAAAAAATCAAGAAAGTCCAATGGCAATTCGCACAAGGCCACTCGGCGCCGCGGACTTTCCGGCCTACCCGCTGTTTCAATGTTTGATTATCTTCATAATCAGTTGCGTGAATTAGAACAAGTTAATGTATAGGTTGTAAAATTACTCTGCCATATTGCGTTTGGTTACAATATTATTACACCTGCAGTTTATTGTTGTCCATTAGCCATTTGGCTTTGAGTATGGCTGCTACGCTGATGGCGTCTTTTATTTTGCCTTGCATTACCCAATCGAAGGCTTCGTTTAGGTGCAGTTTTTTTACCTGCAATTGCTCGCTTTCTTCGGGCTCTGCTTCGGTGAAGCTAAGGTTGGTGGCTACGTATACGATGGCAACTTCGTCGGTTGCGCTGTTGCTCAGGTGCATTTGCATCAGCTCGGTATAGTCTTTTGCAATGATGCCGGTTTCTTCTTTTAATTCGCGGCTTGCAGATTCTACAGGGTTGGTATCCATTTTACCGCCGCCTTCGGGAATTTCCCAGCTGTACTCGTTTGTAGGGTAACGAAACTGGCCTACAAGCCAGGTGTTGTATTCTTTATCCAGCGGGAAGATACCTATGGCCAGGTTTTTAAAATGTACTACGCTGTAAATGGCATCGTTGCCCGCTGGATTAATGACATCGCGTTTGGTTACTTTTATCCAGGCGGATTCGTAAACCTGCTGATTGGTTTTGGTGATCCAGGGGTTTGATTCATCAAAGGAATTAGATGGAGCCATGTTTATAAAAAGTTTATTGCATGAATACTTTTATGCTGTGGTATATAAAGCAGTTGTTTTGTTGTTTCTCTCTATAATGATAACACATTACGCTTCAACGGTTTCAACGCTGTAATCGTGCACGACGTTGTAGAGGGTATCTCTTTCAACAGGACGCAGGCCGACTTGTTTAATGAGATCAACTAACTGTTGCGTGGTTAAAATGGGGGTTAATTCTTCAGAGCCGGCCATGGAGTATATTTTGGTGGTATCGTCGATGGTTCCGTCGATATCATCTGCACCAAAGTTGAGGGCAAGCTGCGCGGTGCTTCTGCCAATCATGGCCCAATAGGCTTT
>Ga0134128_10000559_pt1 | contig 51386 bp, 55 predicted proteins | sample KB31754_FD_96462 | JGI IMG/M metagenome (GOLD analysis project Ga0134128, IMG submission 96462) | Terrestrial soil microbial communities with excess Nitrogen fertilizer from Kellogg Biological Station, Michigan, USA - KB3-175-4 | ecosystem: Environmental > Terrestrial > Soil > Unclassified ... | reverse complement strand
TTTTTCACTACGAACATTTGCGTCTCCTTGTCCTCAGTGTTTCGCGGTCCACTCGATGGTGGCCTCGGACAGAAGCGCGACGATAGCGGGATCGCCCAGCGCTTGTTCGAGGACGTGATGGTCCGCGTCGAGGATGTCGGTTCCTTCGGAGTTGGGAGCCGGCTCGAAGTAGGCGAAGTCGCACGGCGCCCAGAAGCCTTCGTAGGTCGGCACGGAATATTTGCCGGCAGCCGTTTCGAACTGATAGCAGTCGCGACCGGTGACGGAAGCCTTTTCGCGCAATGTGCCGTGCGCGCGAATGAGCTGGGCCAACGCATCGATTGACAGAGCAACTTTGAGTTGCATGGCGCGTTCCTTACTGTTGGCTGGGTGAGTCCCGGCAGCCCTTCTGGGGCTGCATAGTGATTGCGGGAATAGTGCGAACGGTCCTGTGTGTTGGATCTCTGGATTCGCGAGAAGAATTGAGAAGAGATTAATACCTACCAGGATTTGATCTGATTTCGCGAACAGCTTTCGCGATCTCATACGTATTTATACGGACTTTGCCTTTGCGCGAGGTAATTTTGCCTTGGTGGCAATTGAGGAACGAAATGCCCATCGGATGGACTCTTGCAGTTAGCAATGCATCGCGCTAGCGCGAAACAATCTGCAGGATGCACAATGCAGAAACCGCTCATCGAGTAAGCCGGCAATTTGCCAAAAACGTAAATTAAACATCGCCGCCGCGTGCGATTTGGTGCTCTTGCGAGCGCCGCGAAGATTGTTTCGCTCGAGTCAACGGTGGCAGCATGCAGGCGTCAAATACACCAAACCGTTTTTGCCGCGAGCGCCACACACCCTGAATTAGTCGACTGCATCAGCCCTATCTACCTGTGTCATTGCACAGGTGGTGGCGGACGCGTTCGGCATTTCAGCATTGGTACCGGCGGGCTTTAGCCCGCTGGACTCGCGGCATTGACGCATTTATCGAGGAAAAATCAATATGACAAATATAAATTTCCACCGTCATGCGCGCCACTATGGCTACACCGAATCCGGCTGGCAAAAGGCAATTGCCGACTATGCGCAGTTCAGGTCGCAATCATTGCGCAGCACGGACGAGCGCGAGAAGGTCGACATGCAAATCAAAGCGGCCTTCGCGCTAGCCTCGTCGTACATGATAGAGCGCGCACTAATGCGCGCCGGCGTAATTCCGTCGACGCCTGAGGAGCAAACGGGTTTCAAGCTGGACATCATGTACGGCTGCCCCGACGATCGCAAGCCCAGGGAATTCGAGGGCAAGTACTACATCTGCAAACATATTCCGCTTCTGCGGCATCCGTCGACGGTGGAAGTGCTGTTCTGGGATCGTCTGTGGATCTGCATCGGCGACGCCGACGACGAAATGCCGGGGGCATACGTCCACGCCTAGCGGCAAACGTCGCCATTCGTCCTCGTTGCGTAACCCTTGCGGAGCCTGCGCCAACCTCCTACGTAAAAACTTCAGGTGGCCAATGGAATTAAGTTGCCGGTGACAACTTCATTGGCATACGTTGACCTTACATCCAGTTGTTGTCTTCTCCGCGTAAATAACATCCCATATACAGCACGCTCGCTCTATTTGAACCATCGGCATTTGCTGCACAAGCAGTACCGATGGAAGCGTCGCTGTTTGCGGATTGTTTTGCGTAGCATCCCCTGAGCGCTCGGGCGCGAAGACATGGATGAAAGATCTTTCCCTGCAACCTCTGAGCTCATAGGAGATTTGAGCATGTCCAGCAAGAACAATCCCGACGTCCGCAAGGCCGCAGCGGCCGCTTCGACCTCCGCACCGCCGATGGCGAATCCGAAGGTCTGCTTCGACTGCGGTGGACACATCACCCACGTCAAGGACCAGACGATGGTGAAGGTTTACACCGGTGGCAAGGGTCGCATGCAAGCCCGCCACAAGAACGGCTGCCCGGCAAAGGCTGCCTGAAAGATGTCGGCCGAATGAGCACCGAGAGCTGGGCATGCGCCCCTCTCGGTGCCATTCGTATTAACGGCAAAACTACTATCAAAAATAGAAGAAAATTGACCAACACAAAGAGGCACCGAAAGTGGTGCCCCCTGTGGGAATTGCTATTTGAGAACTTCTTCGACGACGCGCGTGTCTTCGAATGTCTTCGGGATGCGGCCGATGTACGCGTCTTCGATTTCGCGAACATGGACAACCAAGCCGGGCAAGCTCGTGCTGAACAAGCAGTCGAGGACGCTCGGATCGCGATAGATCGCATTGAGCAAGCGGACGGGTTGTCCTTCTCGAACGGCGCCTCTGCCGCTCGGGAACATGGAGCTCTGCTCGGCGGTGCCGAGGATCTCGAATTTCTCGAGGCTTGCCGGCACCGGTCGGCCCCTAGTGACGCGACGAAGAGCGTCGCCGATGGATTCGCCTTCGGCGATCTCGACGAGGCCGTCGCTCCAATGCAAGCGGAACTTGTCCAGCTCTTTGCCGCGCGGCGTGTGATCGATGACTTCCTTGTAGCCGATCGGCACCATGCGCGTGCGCTTGCGTCCGAAACACGGAAGCATTTCGCGTTCGCCGATGACGATGACGTCGAAGTCATCGCTGAGCGCGCCCTCGGCCGTGAGCACGCGCGCGTAGATGCAGAGACGCTTGATCTCGTCGTCGTACGCGCCTGGCCCTCCCGTCTCCCAGTGCAGCCGCTCGACGACGACAGGATGCTTGCGATTGGGATTCGGCGATTCGATGATGTCGCCGACGCGAATTGTCTTGATCGTGCGATACTGGCGCTTGCGTTCCGTCAAGTTTGTTACCGACATCAATTCCTCCAGTTTGCATGGTGGCAAGGGATGTGCCGCGAAATGCGCGGTGCGACAGTGGTTGTATTGCATGTCTATACTCTGGGGGAGTGGTTTGCTTCTTGCGTGAAGTCGAAAACGATAGGTGATACCACTCTATCGAGAAGGATCTTGATCAGTCGCGTGAAACGTCCATTGCTATTCGTGATTGCCACATAGCGAGCGCACGTTCATCGTTGGGTGATCGTGCACTGGTCAACGCGAAAAGTGGTTGCACCGGCCGCACCGGAACTCCGCTAAGTGAAACGCGGTGCGTAGTTCTCCCGATGAGGATGCGTCCCTGGGTGTCCCAAGGGAATCTATCAATTGCTGAACTGGTGTGCGTTTTAGCCAAAAACTCAGCCATTTAATCGTTCCATCCTATATATAGGCTCTTAACGGCCCTTAATGCTAACAATTGGGTACCACTTTCACTTCTCGTGAACAGAGGAATCGTCCTACCAAAGCCCCCAGCACAAGCTATTCCCGCATTAACACCTCAGGCGTTTCGCCTGCGGTCGCATGCCGGCTTGAGCTAAGCGATGGTTTGTTTCAGCACGAATCTCTCTTAGATGGAGACATCAATGACACAAGTTACCAGCGCCGAACTGCATCTGAGCCCCCGGCCCGGCAGCGTGCACAAGCTGCTGGTTCTCGACTCGCTTGTCGAGGTCGCTCGGATGGAATTCGAGTATCACAAACCAGAGAATGCGATGCACGCACTCGCCGATCTGATGGAGGAACGCGGACTCACCGAGGCTGTCGTCCACGACCACGGACACGCGGTGACCTTCTCCAATGACCGCGTCGTTCTCGACGTCGAGCACCTTCGCAGGTTCGCGAACAGCGACATGTTCAAGGAGCGCGCGAAGCGGATGTTGCTTCCCGGTTTGCCGGAGGCCTCCGAGCACATCACGCACGTGGTCGAGACCAGTCAAGGCGTGTTCTCCAGACACGGCAGCTATGCGGACGCCAACTGGAATGCCGCCATCCTCGGCGATGCCGCCGTCGTCACCGTGATGCGCCGCGGTTCAGCGGCTTGATCGCGCACGGCTGAACGCGCTCGGTACCAGTTCCCACCACCCACCAGGAGTACATTGCGATGTCGATCAACAAGCTGCTCAGCCGCTCGACGTACACTGGATTCGGTCGTCGTCTCAAACGCGGGTCCGCAGTCGCTGCAACGATTGCATTCATCTTCTACGTCTGCGTGGTCGTTCCGTTCTTGCCGCATGATAGCGCGCTTCTGTACTGGACGGAGACGACGTTCGAAGCGGCCTTCGGCGTGTTCTTCGCCACCATTCTGAGCTTGATCGTGCTCGGGGTGGTTTACTATCCCAACGGGCGCGCCAAGTCACAGGTGAACGGTTAGTTTTAACTTCAGGAGAGCACCCTAAGATGCAATCACCATATCCTGGGATGTCGCGCGAGGCGCAGGTCGCCCTCGCACGCAGCCCTGCGTTGCGTCAGTTCGCACGCGCCGTGCTGGGCCCGCCCGATACCGGCATTCGACACGAAGCGCACCAACCCTCGCTTCGGCGAAGCGAGTCAGCGGCGCAAACAGGATCGATTGTCGGCAATCGCGGTTCCATTGCAAAAGTGTGAGCCAATCACGAGTTAATGAAGGTCTGGGGTGGCTCATTCGCCACCCTGCCTTTGTCTTGAGGGCGAAGATACTACGCCAGGTCGTACAAGCGACGGAAGATTAAGTGTGATAGGTTGGCATTAAGAGCGTGGACATTGCGCTAGGGTGAAAGGTATGAACGCAAACGGCAACGACGCATTCGGATTCTTTGGTCGCATCCTCGGGATACCCGGCAGGATCCAAGGCATGGTGCTGAACATTGTCGTGAACACTATCGATAAAGCGCAGACAGACCAGGCTCTGCGTGAGGCAGCGGAAGCAGACAGGCGTCGCGTCGAAGAAGAAAGACGCCGGAATGAGAAATAGCCGTTCAGGCATAAGTTTGGCTCTCGCCGTATCGATGCTTGCTGTTGCACATGCTTTGCCTGCAGCGAGCGCTGTCATTCGTCTCGGTGAAGCGGACGCCGCACAAACAAAAACAGTTGTGCGAGGCGACAAGCTCGAACTGCAAATCGCCGGCAATCCGACGACGGGATACAGCTGGCAGATCGCGTCCATCGATGGAATTGCAGTGCGGAAGTTTCACGACATTTGCTACAAGCCGCATCGACCAGGACTTCCTGGAGCGCCGGGTGTTTTTGTTGCGACCTTCCGTGCCGTTTCTCCCGGCACCAGCACCATCAACATGCAATACGTCCGTCCTTGGGAGAAAAATACTCCACCGGCGAAAACTTTTACGGTGACGATAAACGTTAAATGAGATCAAACTATACGCAATAGCAGAGGTGGGTAAAGGAAAGAAACGAAGGGAGTGCCTGCGATCAGCAAGCACTCCCTTCGTCATTGCAACCGAGACATTTGCCGGTTGAGAACGCCTGGCTTAGCTGCTCTTGAACAGAATGCGCCCGATCAGATGATCGCCGAGCGGATTCACCTCGACTTGCACCGTGTCACCCTTGCGGCTGAAGTAATGGTTGCCGCATTTGTCGAACGGCACGTGCACGTGCGCGGTGACAACGCCGTCGGTGATTTCCACGAGCCGATCTCGCTTCTCGTGTTCGCCGAAGCGATACGACACCGGACGGGAGTCGTGCGTGTCGGAGATGACCGTGCCGGTGAACGCTTGTCCGTACGGAACAAGCAGTCGCCGTTTGGCGCTGACTTCGACTTCGGTGCCGCTCGCTTTGCGCGAGACGTTTGTTGTGATGACGTCGAGCGTGGTGCCCGGCGTCGCGAGCTTCTCCGCTTGCTCGGCATCGTCCGACACTTCCTCGAGACGCATCTCGAGCCGAACTTTGTCGGCCGTCAACACGACGGTCTTGAATGAGCGTCCCAAGAGCGAACGCTCGTAAATGTCGACGACGGTGGCGCGATACTTCTTGCCGACCGAGGCCGACTCGAAGAAACGTTCTTCCCGAACGCGGATGGCATCGACCTTGCTGCCGATCACGCTCAGCCGATTCCTGTAGGGCTCGACTTTCGTGATCACGAGGTCAACGGTCATTCCCTCGGGGACGCCGGCACACGGATGTCCGTGCCAGGCATCGGGTAGATGGCGCGTCAACTGGCGCCGCGGCACGAAAACTTCCTGACCTTCGATTTTTACCTTCACGCCGGCGACGCTTCCGAGAGGCAGAGAGTACTTACCGATTGCTGGGGATGTGTGGCGCACAGCCAGCGAGAAGACCGGCACATTCTCGAAGATTCGCCGCTCGCGTCGGGCGCGGTCGAAGAATTCCAGGAGTTTGTCGGTGGTCATTTCGACCTCCGTTGTTGAACGAAAGGAAAGACAGGGGTGGCGCACGCGCCACCCCGACACGTGTGTCTCCGTCAGGCGGTCGGCACCGCGTCTGACTGGAGGCGCAGCAGAGAGATATTTCGCGCAATGGCCGAGACCAGAGCGGCGAAGACCGTCTCCGCAGTCGTGACGACTGCAGGCACCTGCAGCCGCAACATGCGTTCCATCGCGCCGAGCCCCAGCCGGCCGAGATCGCCTGTGAGGAACAGCTTGCTCAGTGCCTCATTGACCTCGGGATCCTCGCTGTCGCGAGGCTGCTTGAGCATCTCGTTGATGTAGGGCGCGTCGAACATGATCTGCTCGGACAGCTTTTTCAGAGCAGCCTGAGCAGCGACAGCGCGTCGCAAGCGCTTCTGGAAGAAGCCGATCGCGACGTCGACGCGATCGTTGTGAACCTCGTCGGCGGTGAGCCGCTCGAGGCGATCGGCTGCTTCGTTGACCGCCGTCTTGAAGGCTTCGATGGGTTCCCACACCTTGCTGAGCGCATGCTCGTCATGGATCGAGCCATCCTTCTTGAGCGAGTCGGTATAGAGGCGCAGCGTATCGGTGTGGCGCGAAAGCAGCCCGAGCTGCTGATCGACAAGAATTGAACGTTCACGCATTGATCATTCTCCATCGACAGTTGCTATTCAATTTCGGGAGTCAGGGGTGGCGAAACTGCCACCCCTGTAGTTGCAGCTTCAGCCGCCCATTCCCCACGGACCCGGCCGCGGCAGCGGCGGGTTCGGGTTGCGCGGCTGTTGCGGCACGATGCGGTCGGCAGCCCGTGCGAAACGGTTCATGCCACCAGCGACGGACGCGACACGTTGCGCGACTGACACGACCGCCTCCGGTGCTTCGGTGACGATCGTCGTGAAGCGCGCCGCGAACTCGGTGTACACCTCTTCCGAGGCGTTGCTCGCGGCGAGCGATGCGGCTGCCGTGACGGCCGCAGGATCTTCGGCGCCCGCGAGCACCGATTGCTGCGCGCGACCGGCGATGAATTTCGCCGTGTAGCGCAGAGCGGCGGCCGCGTCGAGTGCCCTCGCCTGCCAGTCGGCATGGCGTGCCGCCTCCGTGAACTGGCTGACCGGACGCGTCGACAGAACCGCCGACTTGATGATGTAGAGCGTCTCGTCTTCCTCCTTGACGAGGTCCCACGTCGCCTTCACGTTCAGGAAGTCTTGTCCCTCCTGCACGTCATGGTCCTGCTGCGTGCGGCGCTCGACGTAGTGGATCGCCGCGTTCAGCACGCTGACCTCGGTGCCGACGATTGCCTCGAGCTTCTTCAGCGTTGCAAGAGCCATCCATGCCCAGACGCGAGACAGGTCCTTCTTCGGCGTCACCGCCTCGACCGAAGCGATGGCCCAGGTCGCCGCGTCTTCACGCGGAAGCCCGTTGAAGATCACGTCCAACGCGAAGACGAACGGCTGCGGCATGCCGTAGCGCTCGTGGGCGCATTGCGCCGCATCGCCCTTGAGCAGCAAGTCGACAATCGTGCCGACACCGTTCGGGCCCTGCCTAAGCAAGCCGGCTTCGTTCTTGGCCTGAATCTCGGCGAGGATATTTTCGCGCGGGAACTTCGGATTGGTGAATGCGCTCATATCATTCTCCTGTTACCTGAACCGCCTGTGCGTTACGCAGGCATGTACGCCGTAGACTCTCGATCGCCTTCTTGTCCGGTGAAGCGGGCAAGCAGGTGGTGCCATACAAACCGTCGAGCGTGGCATCCATGCGCTCGAAGTAGGCGATGATCTCGGACAACGTCCACTCGCCGCTGCGGATGGCGACCAACTGTTCCCGACTTCGCGTCAGGTCCAGATCGCCTTCCGTCAGCAGTTGGTGCGCTTCGTTCATGAGGCGCACCGAGTGATACGCTGCCTTGCGATCAAAGCCGTAACGCTCGATGGACTCGAGCCGCTTTCCGTCACGTCGTCGCTGGTGCACCATGTCGTCGAATTGCGCGAATGCGAACCGACGAAACTCACGCGCCGTCCCTGCGTGCAGGAACATCTTGCGTTGTTGTCGCAGCAATTGCGCCGCCGGCGACGTGTGCACGACGCAGGACTCGTCGGCAAACAACGTCTCCAACGCTTGCGATCCTCCTTCCGCGCAGCGCGCGAAGAACCGGTTGACGTTGTAGATCTTGAAGTCGACGAGTTCGCCTGTGCCTTCCACCGTCGCGCCCAGGGCAGTGAAGTCCTGGAAGCGGCGGCGCTCGGCGGCGGGGGGAACGCACCAACCGTAGAAGTCGCGGTCGGACGTTTCGTTCGCGGTGCGGAAGGCGTGGCTGCCCATGAGCACCAGATATTGCAGCGACGAAGCTGCGAACGCCGGCGCGTCTTTGCACGCGGCTAGCGCTTCGATGATGCTCATTTGTGTTGCTCCTTATGCTGCTGCTCGGTCCGAATGTGTTGCATCCGGGCGCGGCTTCGGGAGTGGCGAAATCGACCCGTCCGACCGTTTCAAAAACGGCAAGTTCGGCTCGACGATGATGTGCTGTCCATGCATGAGGCGAATCTGCACGTTGCCGACATAGCCGCGCTTGCCGGCCAACTCCTGGAGGACGGCGTGCAGCTCCTCGTCGTTCAGGATTTCCTGCGAGCGGTCGTCGAGGTCGCTGTACTTGGCGACAACGATTCTGGCCATGAAGCCGCTCGGACCTCGGCGCACCTCCATCTCGAAGACGACGAAGTCTTTTTCGGCGAGCGCCTGAAAGAGTGCGTTCGTCAGCGGCATAGGCGAATCGGGTCCGCGTGCTGCATCATAGAATTCTGCCAACATGGCAACTCTCCATTTCCACAAGCCCGTGCCATCGCCGGCGTCAGCCGACGGTGGTCATTGGAGCTTGAATTGCAGATGGGTGGTAGCTGGGTGCTTATCTAGCGGGTGTTGAGAAGAAGTAGAAGAAGGTCTCTTTGGTATCAAAGAGAAAGAGCCTATTACAATTCGCGAGAAGTTTTCCCAACCGAGTACATAAGTAGTTCTCCCATAATTTCGCGCTCGCGCGAGTGCGCGAGAGATCCTTCTTTCTTTATATGGCGGGGCTCGCTTAACGAAAGTCTGGCGGGAAAACGTTTATTATTTGGGGATGCAACTGAAATTTGTTGTGGTCACTGATATACATGTTGGTCCCGAAGAACTTTATGAGGGCCGGCAGAAGAAGCTGTCGCGATTCTCTCTGCCTTTTTTGCGGGACCTGCTGACCGATATCGAGTGCAACATTAAACCGCAGTTTGTTGTCCAGCTTGGTGATCTCATCGAAGATTCGGCAGTGCCCGATGATGATGAAGCCAACTACCGTTCGGCGATCTCTTTATTCGATTCGCTTCCCATTCCTGTCTTACACGCAATTGGCAACCATGAAACGGTCAATCTGCCGGTGGAGAAGCTGCTGTCTCATCTCGGGAGAACGGCTCCGTATTACTCGATGGACATTGGGCCGGTTCATTGCGTTGTTCTAATGGCATCCACGCGCGCGCATACCGATATTCATATAGATGCCGCGCAGCGTGACTGGTTGGCTGCCGACTTGCGCAAAACCGAGAAGCCGACGCTAGTGTTTTTGCATCACCTCATAGACGAGCAAAACTTGAACGGTTCCTTCTGGTTCGAGAAATATGCGGAGTATTGCTTCGTTCACGAGCGCGCCGAAGTGCGAACCATTCTTGAGCAGTCGGCCAAGGTGTTGGCCGTGTTCAACGGACACATCCATCGCAATAACCTCTGGACTCACTCCGGCATTCCTTACTTCAGCACTCAATCATTCGTCGAGAACGTTCATCCTGGTGATGGTGCTCTCTGTAGTCAATCATATGCGGTAGTAGAGATCAATCAAGAACAAATAACAGTGGAAGTAAGAGGAAAGGACCCCGCACTCTTTGAAGTGCGAAGCCCTTTCAAACTCATGCCTTGTTCGCCAGGATCAGAATACCCTGCTTCAGAGTTTCGGTGCGTTTCACGGTCGCTGTGATCCAGCGTTCCACCTCACCGATATCACTCTCAAGCGCTCGCAGCCGTCTGGCGAGAGCAGCCGGACGCCATTTGTAGTAAGTGAACAGACTGTCGCCGTTGCGCCAGGATTCGTCGATGGGTCCGAGCGGATTCAGCGATTGCTGAGTGTAATACGTTTGCTCGACTGACACCTTGCGAATATTCTGGAACCGGCAGCCGGACAAAAGCGCACGCAGTTTCACATCGGGCATGAATCGCCGCGACAGTGAAGCTGCTGCCTCCGGAAAGTAGCGGTAATACCAGATGCTTCCTTCCTCGGGATCGAGCTGTTCGCGGCAGCAGGTGAGGATGATCAGTCGTCCTCCCGGTCGCAGCACGCGCCATGCTTCGCGGATCGCCAGTCTGGTTTCAGCACGTTGCCGCTGCTGCGTTTCAGACGGAAGATGGTGCAGCACGTAGCTGAAGAACGCTACATCGACGCTGCTGTCGGCGAGCGGCAACGATCGAATATCACCTGCGCGCAGCTCGACATTTGGTGCATGCAGCAATTTTCGCCGGCATTGTTCGAGTCCGGTCGGCGACGGGTCGACGCCAATCAACTTGCCGACACCGGCGGCATGGAAACACTGCAGATGCAAGCCGGTTCCACAGCCGGCATCGAGCAGCGTGATTTGTTCAAGCGGCGCTTGTTGCTTGAGCAACTCGACGATCTGCTCGCCTGCAACGGCAAGACGCGTCAGATCGTAAGTGCGATGCGTCGCCGCGTAATTCGTGTAACTGCTGCCAGTATCTTTTGACATTTCGCTTCCTTGTAACGGCGGGCGGCATATCTCACCATGCATGCATAATCGCCATGCATGGTAGCGGCGGGCGAAAGCCCGCATTGCCGCCCGTTCGATTTTGTCGTTTACTTCTTCTTGCCTTTGATCAGGTCGGCAACTTTGCCGGGACCATCGCAGCAGTAGCCGTCGAGTCCGCAGCAGTTGGGGCCGACTGCGCGCAGAGGCGCGCCGGTCTGGCCGGCTTTGAGAACCTCGGGAGTGAGGATCACGTCGAGCGGCACGTCGTCGGTGAGACCGGGCGCACCGTCAGCGAGCATCTGCACGCATTGGCAATTCACCGCATCGCAGATATCCTCGTGCGAGTGTCCTTTGCATGCCGCTTTCACTTCGGCGTCGGTGGCGGTCTCGGGAAGTCCGAGCGCGCGACGCAGCAACTTCGCAGAGACAGTTTTGTGTGTCATCACACCATTCCTGGTTGGAGAAAAGCAGCGGGCTTTCGCCCGCCGGTACCATACTTCGAGTTAGCCGCGCAGAACCTCGTAGAAGATGTTCTGCCCGTCGAATTTGATCGGCAGGCGTTCTTTGACGCATGCCTCACGATAGAACTTCCAGCCGCTGCGGCGCCAGCGTTTTCCGCTGAGCACCGCGGTCAAGGGCTTGAACTGAGTCAGCACTGCGAGGACGACCTCGCGGTGCATGCCCAAGTCATCGGTGTTAACACGAGCGGCGATCGCGTCGCCCTCGTAGGCGATGCTAGGCGAGCCGAAGATTTCGCTTTTCAGCAGCGCCTTGTCCTTGTCCTCATCGGTCTCCGGCACGAGGGTCAGATCGTCACCGGAACCCTTGAGCGAGGCGCGCAGGATGACGACGTCCGTGCCGTCTCTGCGTACTGCCTCGGGGTCATTGCTTTCGAGCAATTCCTTGCTGACGGCAATGCGCCGCTCACCGGCGAGCACCAGAGTGCGGTCGGTGGGAGCGAGGCGAACGCCCGGTTGCGCCTTCGGGTAATGGATCATGTGCGGGTAAGCAGCACCTCCGACCCGAGCGGTCAGCACGAAGTCCTGATAGCTAGACAGAGTGAAAACTTTCATAGTGCTCTCCTCGAAAGAACGCGGTGGCGTTCACAAGACACAGAATGGGTGGCACTCGGACAGACGCCGGCATGCCTCCTCGATGGTGGCGCGGCTGCGATTGAACGAGAAACGCAGAAACTGCGGCTCGCTCTGCACGCCGGAAAGATACTGCGGAACAAACGCGCTGCCGGGTGCGGCGACAATTCCGACGTGATCGAGCAAGTGCTCGCATACCTGTAGGTCGCTTGCGTGGGAAGTAAACGTTGATGCGCACGCCCACAAACTGGTTGTCGCCTGTGCACGCGACACGGTAAAACCGTACTCGCTGAGTGCGGCGCTCAACTGATTGCGCATGCTTGTGAGGTGCCGGCGCTGTTGGGCAGCGTATGCGGGCAGCGACGGTATTGCTTGGGCGAACGCTTCTTGCACGACTGTTGCCGGAGCACCACTGAGTAGATCGGCTGCTTGCCGAATCGCAGCCATCAGATGCGCAGGTGCGACGATGCTGCCGATTTTCAGTCCCGGTGCGTTGAACGCTTTGGACCAACTGTGAATGACCACCGTCCTCTCGCGCATGCCCGGAAGTGTAGCGATGCTGCGAGGCTTGCGCGCGAACCAGAAGGACTCGTACGCTTCGTCGCTGATTACGGTGATGTTTTTTTCGATGCAAATGCGAGCGATAGTTTGCAGTTCGGTCTGCGTGAAGTTTCGCCCGGTGGGATTGTGCGGATTGTTCAGTAGGAGGAAACGCACATGACCAGAGAGTGCCGTAGCGAGATGGTCTTCGTCGAACGTCCACTTCCGTGTGCGCAGCCGCACGTGTTTGACGCTCGCTTGGGCCAAACGGGGCAAGGCATCCAGTCCCTCATAAAAGGGCACGAACACCGTGATGCCGACGCCTGAATCCACGAGTCCCATCACTGTCGCGCTCAGTCCGCCTGTCGCGCCGTTTACGATTGTAACTTCAGTGTCTGCATCGTAGCTGAGACCGTGCGCGCGGGCAATGGTGTCGGCGACGGCTTTGCGCAGCTTCGGCTGACCACGTGGGTCACCGTAGGCGCAGTTCGACGGCATGGCCGACGATAGCGCCGCAACTAGAGCCTGCGGAGGTTGGTGCTCGGAGTTACCGGAAGCAAGATCCACGATTGGATGTCCTTCGGCTTTCAATGCCAGCGCGCGCATACGCAACGCTCGCAACGCAGAAGGGCGGGTGGCGGCAATGCGGCTCGCCACCAAATTCGGTGTGTTTATGCTCATGAATAACCTCGGACTATAGAGGAGAAAAAGGCGATGTGCTGCTGGCGCGACCGTAAAGAAGCACGTGCGCGTTGGGCAAAAACTGCGCCTCATAACGCCGTACGAGCTCTTCGTCCGTCAGTCCTTCGAGCCGCCGCTGAAACGACAGCATCGTCGCAGACGAGGTGACAACGACGACGTTGCCCGTGGTCGTTGCCGACAGTTCGTCGATGAATGCGTCGACGCGAGCAAACAGGTCGAAGTAATTTTCGCCGCCGGGAGCGCGGTAATGCAGGTCGCCCTCTCGTTGATACCGTTTCCACTCATCGGGATATAGCGTTTCCACTCCCAGATGAGTGAGATTCCAGAACTTGCCGTAGCTGCGTTTGTTCAAGCGTTCATCGCCGATGAGTTTTACTTTGTACGGCAGCTTGTTCTGGATGGCGAGGGCGGTATCGGACACCCGAGTAAAGCGAGAGTGGTAGATAGCGGCAACCTTTTGCGGGCGAGGAAATTTCCTGGCGAGTCGTTTACCGACTTCACGGGCCTGGCGATGTCCTTCGTGCGTCAAGGGCACTGAGCGGTCGGAGCCGGAGCGGCTGTAAAACAGTCCGCAGGCCGTCATGGCTAGATTGGCGTTGGCCTCGGAAAGCCCATGACGCACCACGGCGAGGAATTGGGTAGTCTGCACTTCAAGTCCCTTAACGGCAAATTGGCAAACGAAAAACCCCACACATCGGGATCCGATGTCTGAAATGTCTGTGTGTGTGGACTGGCTTTTGGCGGTGTGGTTAGGGGATTGGTTCGAAAAAAAAGAAAACGGACCTGCACCCTAGTTGCGCGAGACTGGGTGATTCAAGGCTGATTACGTACTTCAAAAACTATAAGTCTCTAAGATAACCTGCGCGAGCGTGTAACAGTTATGTTCGCGCGAGTGTTGCTAACTACGTTCGCGAAAATATGCCCGAACTTCTTCGTGAAATTACTAGTTATGTGATTTGAGTTATTTGCTTGACATCCACTTTTTCTTTTACGCTGGGGGCACCTCTACGATGTACGTTCCCCTAGGTGCTCCAACCCTTACATCAACCTTCAGCAGCTATCTTGCGCGTTTGTCTTCCGTTCATTCACGGAAACGACGCGCCACTGCTTTGGGTAAGGGGAATACCGGTGCGTAAGAAACTTTCGAAAACCGGCATCCTGTAGGTTACTTCGATGAACGAGGAGTGATGAAACGCTCCCGGTGTCAACAGCCTTCGGCAACAAAAAGGCACACACAAATGCACGTCAACATCGAAGCAGGCGCCAACGCCGGCAAGAGTACTCTCACGTCCTTGCTGTCGTCGGCAGGTTTTCCTGTGGTCCATGAAAAGGCTACCGAGGTCATTCGCCATGGCGGTCCGCTGCCGTGGGAAGACTATGACGCATTTCAATACGAAGTGCTCAGGCTGCAGAAAGCAGCCGAGCGGAAGGTGGACGCCCAGGCTCGACGCCTTGGTTTGCCCTCCTTCCGTGACAGGGGACAGCTAAGCGGCATTGTGTATCGGCTTTTGCTCGGGTTGCCGGTGCCGGATTTCTTCCGGCTCGTCGACCGGGTATGCGCCGATGTGTGTCTGCTGCTCGAGCATGTTCCCGAATGGCGTGCCGACGGCATCCGCTACGACAATCTCGACCTGACCAAGGCGTTGTTTCCGGTTTACCGGTACGTCTATGAGAAGGCCGGGATTCCTGTCGTGCGAGTGCCGTTTCTCGATCGCGCTCATGCGCGGATGGACTTCAGCCTCAGCATGCTGGGTTTGAAGCCACCGCGCAGCGCGGCCGACGGCACGTTCAACCGTCCGCCTGCGATCATCCTGCCCTAGGCGCATAAGTGAATCCGGAAAGGAGGAGTCAATGGAGAACAGCAACAAACAAGGCAACGTTGGCGAATCCTTCTCCGGATTCACGACGGTTGCCATCGATGCCCAGGTGCGCGCCTTGCGCGTCGGCGATCACAGCAGTGCTCTGTCTAATGGTGCCTCGTTGATTCGCGAAGCGCGCAGGCTCGATCAGCCTGTCCTGCTGCTGCGCATCAAGACGCCATGGGACGACAACGTGGTTGTACCCGAACTCGTACGCGAGGTCGAGCAGTATGAGCGCTGCGACGAAATCGAGAAGAACGGCATGGGCGGTGGTGAAGAAATTCTCGCCGCTTGTTCGCACCACGGCTTCCCTACCGGGAAGTTCGTTCTCTTCGGATTCTGGCTGAAGGGCTGCGTGCTTTCAACGGCTCGTCAGCTCTCATTGAGTTTGCCGGATTCCGAAATCGTTGTCGTAGTCGATGCATGCAACGCGGAAGAGACGGAGTTCGAGAGTCTGTTCGAGGACATGCCGAACGTGCGCTTGCGCACGTCGCAGGAAATCGGATCGACGATTTAGCCCCGTAAGTACGTTCAACAAATAAGCGCAGAGCACATTGATTGCCCTGCGTTTCATTGCCTGGCAATGCAACGCAGGCAAGCAATTAACCCGGGTGCTTTGCGCCCGAGAAAGGTCTGATATGTCAAAAGCAAACAGGGTCGCTCGGGCGTATGCCAACTCGAGCGTCGCATTGCTTGCGACCAAGTCGCAAGCGAAGATCAAGAATCTCGCCGGATGGGCGATCAAACGCAAGAACGTCGCCACCGGCGAAGAGGTTTGGCTGACCTCGATGGTTCCCTTCAAGGGGCAGAAGAACCCGAATTGGGAATCGCGGCCGACTACCGAGTGGCCGATTCAGAAGCCAATCTGGAAGGACTTCGATGCGTCGAAGGACACGAAGTTCCAGTGGGGATACTGCCCGGTCTACTTCGACGCCACTTCCAAGACTGGCGTTCGCTGTGACGAGGCCGACGTCACCTGGACGAATGACGTCGTGCTCACGCCGGACCTGGACGACGAGGTCTCGGTGGCGTTCACCAACGGCTTCCTGAGCACGCAGTGGCTCGCGCGCAAGGCGCCGAAGAAGGCGGACGGCTCGTTCGACTTCGACGCGCTGATCACGTGGCTGCAAACGCCGAAGAACGCGATTCGTGTTCATCAGGCGGGCGATGTTCTGCCTCTACTCATGTCGGCGATTCAGCAGGCACGAGCGGAAGGCGGGCGTGTCCACCTGGTGCTCTATGAATTCGCGGATCCCGAACTCGTCGAGTTGGTGATCGCCAACCACGACATCGTCGATGTTGTTCTCGGCAACACCGGGCCCAAGGACGAAGAGAACGCGCCGATTCGCAAGAAGCTGAAGGCGGCCGGCGTCAAGGTCATAGACTACTTCGTCAGCGGACAGGGCATCGCACACAACAAGTTCGTCATCTACGAAGACCGCAACGGCAAGATGTGCTACATCATTGCCGGCAGCACCAACTGGACTTTCACCGGTTTGTGCACGCAGAACAATACTGCCATTCGCATCAAGCACGAGCTCGTCGCGAAGCTGTTCAAGAAGTATCGCGATATGCTCGCCGAAGATGCGAAGAACCATCCGACTCAGTCGGCGTGGTTGCGTGCGCGATTGGCGAACAAGCCGCCTGTCATCGTCCTCAAGTCGGGCGCGCGTGTGCAGTTGTTCTTCACGCCCAACACGAAGGAGCGGGCGAAACCGAAAGGTCCGCACCCGTTGCCTCCGGATCGCGAGTTTGGCGACATGGTGTTCCGTCGTACGGAGGAGGCGCTCACCGCGCTCTTCTTCTACCCGGGCACGCCGAGCTATCTCGATGCCATCCGCTGGCTCTCGGCCAACAAGCCGGGCATGGCCATTCTCGAGGTGGCGGTGAGCACGGCGATGGCATTGCAGAAGGGCGACACCCTGCTGCATCATCGTCCGGGCGAGCCGCCGGTGGCGGTGGTGGCATCGGCCATCGAGCAGGCGTTCGGCGATCGTCTCGCCGAGATCCTGAAGCTGCCCGATGCACATGCCGTCATTCACTCGAAGGCAGCCGAAGGCGATGCGCGTCACAAGAATCGTTGGATGGTCTGGTGCAAGGTCGACAGCCACAACGGCGGCGATACTGCATCATTCAAGAACAACGAGAATTGCGTGTGGGTCTTCGGTCATCGTGGGTTGGCGATTGCCATGATGGTTAACCACATGGACGTCACCGATCACTATCGCTTCCGGTCGATGGTGAACCGCAACTTGAAGAATGACACCCTGCAGGGCTATCTGTCGCAAGACGATAGCTGGCAGGACAAGTACTTCGAGGCGGATGGCAGCGCGCGCAGGGAGCTCGACTATCTGACGCGTGACGATGGGCCGGAGGACGAGAGCAACATGCCGGACTTCTTGAAGGAAGAGCCGGACACAGCGGCCGCCGTCGAAGCGTGGGGCAACGACCCGGTCGAGTGGGAGAAGGAAGCGCTGACGATCGAGAAGGCGGAGCTGGCTCGGGCAACCGCAGCCGGTGAAGTCGGCACGAAGAACGCGTAACCGTTCCTATGGTACCGGCGGGCTTTAGCCGGCATTCCTGAACTCGGGGAGCGAGCGGATATTTTTCCGCTCGCTCTCCGCAGCTCAATTTTTTGCAAAAGAGTCTACGATAAAACCTAGTAAAAGTATTTCTAGGAATAAAAAGCAGCGAAGCGGAATTGGCAGATCCGCTCGCTGCTTTAGCTGGGGAAGTGAATTGTCGATCGACCGGTTCAGAACGCGTAGCCGCAGGCGCGATCGAGCTCATGGATGCCGGCAGCAATCTTGCGCGCCTGTCCTTCGTCCGGCCCGAAAAATTCCCGCAGCGCGGTGAGGTGGGCGCGCAGTTTGTCGATTAGCCCGAACGGCTCGATGTCGTGCATGCCGAGCATATCCACGTCATCGATGAATTCGAGAATCTCGACTTCGGTCTGCGCCGCCTGCATAGACAACTCTCTGTCGAGCTGGACGTAGACGAGGGCACTGGCCACGGTGGCGGCACTGTGTCCGCCGATGCCGATTTTCTCGAGCGCTCCGATGAGCGCGATTCGTCCGATTATCATAGCGGTCTCCTGTTTGTCCTGAGAACGATTCTGCACGTTGGGGGAACCGGATGGTGGCATCCGGTTCCCCAGTGAATTACAGATTCACCACGTGCAGCGTCGTGCCGGACGTTACAGCGTGATGTGCGGCTCGTGCTTCTTGGTGCATTTGGCCAATTCAGCGAGCTGGCGCTTCATGGCCTTGTAGCCGGCCGCCTCGCGGCGCTCCAGCGATACCGGATCGAAGTCGGCGTCGTTCAGTGCCGTTTCGTAGTCCGGCGATTCATACTCCACCGTGGTGATGGTGCGCTGGTGAGTTCGGCCGCGCTCGAGCAGGTTGGCGAACTTCTTGACGGCAGCCGGAGCATGAATGTGGAGTTCGTCAAGCACCTGTTGGAGGTCCGACTGCAAGTCATGGCTCTCCCGCATTTTCTCGACGATGTACGTCGAGTGCGAGCCGAAGCGGATGTCCTTCACCCGCCTCTCCACTTCCTGCATTGTGCGCGGCTCATCTCCTTCCGTGCTGAACAGAATCGGCATGAAGATATGCAGAGCCTGTTCTCGCACGTTCTGGAGAATCACGTCGATGGCAGTATTGGTATGGCAGCCGCCGTCCCAATACAGGTCACCATCGATGCGAACACCGGGGAATCCGGGTGGCAGCGCGCCGCTGGCCATGACGTGCTCCGGCGTGATTTCGGTCTGCTCGTTGTCGAACCAGACCATCTTGCCGGACTTCACTTTCACGGCGCCGAGGAACAGCCGCACCTTCGAAGACTTGGCGTTGATCAAGTCGAAGTCGACGTGATCGATCAGCGTTTGCCGCAGAGGAGCGGTGGTGTACCAGCTCGTCGCTTCTTCCGTGCCCGGTTGGGCCATGAAGGGCGGGATTTTCCGCGCCTGGAAGAAGTTGGGCTGTCCGAACCACACTGCCGAGGCAGCGCCGATCATGTGGTGCCAGGCGTAGAACGCATCGGTCCACATGGGCACAGGCATGCCGAACACGTTCGGCTCGCCTGTGAGGAACGGCTTGGTGAACTCGAGCCACGGGTACATGGTGGTGAGCCAGTCGCCGCTCGCTTTGCCGGCGGACCGCGAAGCGTGCCTGGAGATCGTCTTCCAGAAGCTGCGCAGTTTTGCCAGGCGCTCTTCGGGCTTGTTGCCCGCCATGATGGCGCTGTTCATCGCGCCGATGGAAATGCCTGAGAAAACGGTGGGGCAGTATCCTTCTTCTTGGATGGCGGCATAGGAGCCGACCTGGAACGGGCCGCGCGCGCCTCCGCCCTGATTCGCCATCGCGATGATAGTATCTTGACCTTTGGACATGATATATCCTCTCGGATCTGTAGCGTTATGCTCTCGGCAGCAGCGACGGCAGCTTGATGCTGCCACCGCCAGGAGAGCGAGATGCGGTACCCAGGGCACCGCATCCGGTGCCTTGGACCCGAGTTACTCGGCGGTCCAGCCGCCGTCGATGGAGAGCGTGGTGCCGGTGACGGTCGATGCGGCTTCGGAGCACAGGTACACGACCATGGCGCCGATTTGCTCGACGGTGGTGGCAGTCTTGTTGGGCTGTTTCTCGCCGACGAGGTTGCGCTTGGCGTCGTCATACGCGATGCCTTCCTTCGCCGCGCGGTCCGCCACCTGCTTCTGGAAGAGCGGGGTGTCGACCCAGCCGGGGCAGATGGAGTTGGCGGTGATCAGATCGGTCGCGGTGTCGAGCGCGGTGACCTTGGTGAGGCCGTTGATGCCGTGCTTCGACGAGCAATACGGAGCCTTGCCGGGCGAGCCGACCAGACCGTGCGCCGAGCTGATGTTGATGATGCGACCGTACTTCCGGTTGCGCATGTGCGGGATGGCCGCTGCCGACATGACGAACGCCGCCGTCAGGTTGATGTCGATGATCTGCCGCCACTTCTTGAGCGGCATCTTGTCGATCGGCGCCACGAACTGAATGCCGGCATTGTTGATGACGATGTCCGCACCACCGAGCTCCTTCACCGCGCGCTTTACGAGCTTGCGGATCTGGCTCGGCTTCGACATGTCCGCGCCGTCGTAGATGACCTGGACCATGTGCGTTGCCGAAATGTCGGTGCGGATCTTCTCGATGTCTTCGGGCTTGCCGAAGCCGTTCATGACGATGGCGGCGCCCTGCGCGGCGAGCGCACGAGCGATGCCTTCGCCGATACCACTGGTCGAGCCGGTGACGATGGCGACCTTGCCGGAGAGCGGGCGATTGGCAGGCGGTTGAATCGAGGTCATTTGGCTTCCTTTGCTTTCAAGTATGTCCAGTGTTTGAACCGGACGAGGTTGATGTGAACTACGGATTTCTTGTTGTTTTCAGGCGCCGTGATAGTGGTGCGGCTCGTCGTTGTCTTGCGTGACGGTCGCCGCAGGCGCCAAGTAGTTGTGCAGCACGCGGCCGTAGGGCAGCGTCAAGTTGGCGATGAAATGGTTGCCGCCGATCACTTCGAGCACAGGCAGGTCGGCCACGGGCGCATTCACATGGCCGCGAAGGTCGAGCCGGGCGTCGCCGGCGTAGGCACTGATGATCTCGAGATCCGTGAGGTTGTAGCCGACGAGCTGCGCGACATCCCAGCCTTTGCCGTCGCAAGACGGAATCAGCTTGAGATTCGCCTGCGTCTTCTGCATCTTCGCCACGATCTCTTTGGCGTGCTCGGGGTCGTGATCGATGAGGTCAATCCACTTGTAGTTCATGGTGCCGCGGGCGACCTCGCAGCCGGCGTAAATGAGCTTGCCGGTCAGGGTGTCGTGGACGACTTCCAGCGACGGTTCGGCGTGCTTCTTAGGGAAGCCCCAGATTTCACGACCACCGGTGATCGGCGGTTCGTCATCGAGGTACATCTGCGCCGTGAAGTTCACCGGCTCGCCGTTGAGCGTGCAGGGAATGACGACACCGGATTCGGTGTAATCGCCGAAGCCCGCACTGTCCGGCATCTTGATGAACTCATACAGCACCTTGTTGCTGCCATCGGGAAGCAGGGGCTCGGGCACCGCCTTGGCGATCGCCTTGGGGTCCGAGAGGTAGGTGATGATCAGGTATTCGCGGCGGAGGAACCGATAGCCTTTCGGCGGCCGGGGATAGCTCGGGCCCGCGATCGGCATGGACGCGACTTTCAGAACATCTTGAGCTTTCATATCAGCCTCTGTGGTTAAGGGGTTGATTCAACGTCACGATTCCGCTGGAGTGGTGCGCACGCAGAAGCGCGGCAACACACGCTCACCAAGTTGTGGTGACAGTCCAGGTTCTTTCTGGGCAGAGCGGTTAGCTTTTCGTGTGTATGCGGAGGAAGACTGGGCAGGAATCAGATGACACTTCGAAGCTAGCGAATTACACGGCCATAACCTATGCTCGCGTTAATGTCGCGAGAGATCGCGCAAAATGATCTGTAATGGTGAAAACATCGATCAGACGGATGATTTCCGGAAAGTATCACAGATCCCAGCGGATTCCCGTCTTCATTAAACCGGCCACAAATTCCACTAGCGCAGCTGGCCAGCACTAGCTCGCGACAGGTCACCACATCCGGTGTCATACGTAATTTCCGGGGTGTGAACGAGCCGCGCTAGACAACCTCAGCCTAGATTCAACTAAGGCGGTTTGAACGACGACTTTGCTGTTGCGCGACGACAACAGTTTCTCTTAGAGTTTCTTGCTATCTAATTTCCCGTTTTTCCGAACCCTTTCCGCGCATCTATCAGCTCACCGCCGCCGCTTCCTTCTTGCCACCGCAAGTCGGCAAAGGTCGTTGCGGCGAGTCTAGCTAGCGTGCGTCACTGCGAAACAAACTTAACAGGAGAGATCGATGCGTCGTCTCTTTTGGTTTCTTTTGGGGCTGCTGATTCTCATCATCGTCGTCATGCACTCCGGCGGCAACGATGGACGGCAACACTCTGTTCCCCAACCGCGCCAGGAAACTCGCGCCCCTCCTTCGAAGCAGGAAGAACCTAAATTCGACGGTCAAGCCATCTGGGATGCGAACCTGGACAAGGTGGTTCAAGTAAAGGTGCCACATCCCACCAAGGCGTTTTGGGTCAATATCGGCACCGGCTTCTTCGTCAGCGAAACCGGCGATGGCTCTTGCCAGATTGCTACCGACGCCCACGTGTTTACCGGCACTCCGGCAGTCACAAAAACGGCTAAGGATGGAAGCACTCAGGCCATGATCGTATCAACGGCCACCATCACTCTTCCCCGCTCGGGACAGAAGCTGACTGCCGTGCTCGAGTTGCTCGATGTGGCGAACGACCTGGCAATTGTGCGTGTGGATCACGTGCAGAATGCGAAAAACGTTTGCAAGGTGCCGCCCATCTATGACGGTCCGCGCTACAAGGGCGACCGCGTCGTACTGCTTGGCGTCGATCCCAGCACCGGCAAATATCGCGGTTCGTGGGGCTCGATTACATACCGGACGACCGCCGGCCGCGACATCGACTACATGTTGCCTGGTGAAAATCCGGATCACACTGTGGTGTCGATGGACATTTACGCTTACCACGGTGATTCCGGCGGGCCGATCTTCAATCCGAAGCAACAGGTGATTTTGGTCACGGTGGCATCGGACAATAAAAGAGTCGGTTCCGGCACTCCGGTAAGTTATCTGCTTCAGGATCTCGAACGACTGAAGAAGTCCGGTCGCAGCACCGACGGAACGTACATTTACGTGTGGCAGCCATAATATGGTGCCATCGTGATTGCTGATGGCAGAGAGAGTGGCGCATCAAGTGCCATCCTCTCTGCCTGCGTTCTTTTTCTTGCTCGTTGTTCTTTTTTGATCGGTTACTATATCAAATAGCAGAACGTGAAAAAAAAGACGATGAGGGAAGCAAGGACATGCTTCCCTCACCAAGTTTGAATAGGCGCTCATCACCATTTTCTCCCTCGGATTCTGTATCCGAAGTATCCGAGGAGTCCGCCTATTGCGAATCCGCACGCGGTCATCAGCAGTGCCCCTGCTGCTGGACGAACGACCTGCTTACAGCTTGACACCCACGCCGAAGCCGAGCGACTTCTCGGCGTGATGACGGCACACCTCGCTCATCGGCGTCGAGGGATCGAAGCCGAGGTAGCGCATCAACCGCCGGAACCCGATGTTCGTTTCGCTCACCAGAATCGCAGGTTGGATCCGCTTGAAGAAAAGTTCATTGAGGCGCCAGATGTCGTGCGATACGGTGAGTTCTTGCGACAGAGGTGTGCGCGCACCGTGCGCCGGCGACACGTAGGGCAGGCAGTATGGTGACCGCGCGAACGTGCGGTCGGGCAACTCCACCACCAACCCACCTTCTTTTGCTCCGGCCAGGAAGTCGCGGCAGTCGATGATATCGAGCACCGGTCTGTCCTCCTTCTCACGCTCTACCAGCGACGACCAGCGCGTGATTTCCACGTTCTTCGGAAGCCGCCCCTGCACCCGTCTCATCGTGCCACCAGTGACGATATCATCGTCCTGGAGCACATACTTCCCGGCAGGCAGCGCTTGCACCTGCCGTTCGAGAGACGGAAATCCCGGGCGAGCGATGATGCCCGGACTCATGCGACCCGCACACACAGGGAACCGCCGCGACACTGCCAGGTTGAAATCGCCTTCCACGCAAGGATCGAGGCTGATGATTTTCTCGCCTCTCGATTGACGTCGTGCCAGCTTCCGCTGCTTCGCGACATCCACCGTATGGAAGGAAACGTTGAACCTGACGTCCATGTCGGTTGCAGCCTCATGCGCTTTCTTGAGCAGGCGCATGAGCCCACTGCGGAACCATTGATATGTTGCGATAAGCTCGTCGCGATCGCGATTGGCAAACCACGGCTCGATGGCCCATTCACGCTCGTTGCGCAGGAAGTATACCGCCTTCGAGGCCGAAGGCGGCGCGCGATCGATGCCGTGTGCCCACCCGGCATACATTTTCTGCACACCTTCCTCGAGGGTCTTCCGGCCCTGTCGCACGTCGGTGGACGAGAAGTCGAGACTCGACTCCGCGGCCATGACGATGTGCGGGTTGTTGGCGACCAGTGGGTCGGCGGCTACCGAGAAAAATTTCTCCTCGGTGCCTGGACGGAGCACGCACACGCACCGCCCGTGCTCGATAAACGCGCGCGCGAAACGCGCGTTGTCGCCGCCGAACACATACGCCACCTCGATTTTGCGAGAGCTGGGGACGTGGCGAGCAAGGTAGCGCTCCATGCGAGAGATGATGTCGGTGAAGTTGAGATCGCGTTCCACGCCCAGGCTGGCCCAGCCGTCCGCCATCAGCCAGTCGCTGTTCATGAGCCTTTCTTCCAGCAACCTCAGACGTTGCATGGCACTCGACGCTTCGTCTCCGACTTTGCGCAGAGTGTACGCATCGTGATCGGGAGCGAGATAGCCGCCGAGCACTAGACAACCGCGCGCCTCGAGCGCGGCGCGCGCGATCTCCATCATTTTGATGTGGCCGTCATGCACCGGACAGAAGCCGCCGGTGGTGAGCAGCACCACAATCGGTTGATTCACCGGTTCGAACTGCTCGAGATGGCGGCTGATGTGGTGCGTCGGTGTCATCAGCCAGTTTTCGTCGGCACGGATGGTGCCGGGCGACGGCTCGCCCAGATCGAAGAGCCCGGCCTCAATCAGCGCTTCCACGGAGCCGAGCTTGGGATAGGCGCTGCCGAAGAACGGATCCTTCAGAATGAATCGAAGAAGCCGCTCTCTGGTTGCCGCATCCATTTCCGGCACGGGAGCGCCGCCATTACCTGTGGTATCAGTCATATCGATCTCCATAGCAATTTGCGGGAGCCAATCGGCCCCCGGCGTTAGCCGGTGACCGATTGCTCTGGCATCCCCAGCGGCTTGGACACCGTTACCTTCGCGCGCCGCGGCAAGCCGCAACGCTCGAAGATGATGTCCGTGCGCATGATGATTTTGACGCCGCCGAGCAGCGGCTCCGAGTCGTGCAACAGGCGATGGTCGAAGACCAGCGCCGAGCCCGAACGCGGATTCACACGCAGAAGGACATCCTCCGGCTTCGCGAACCGCGACCAATCGTCGAGGTCGCGCTCGGCCAGCGGCATCCCGGATTGCGGGTCGACGATGAAGCGAGTCGCACCACCTTCCGACGGTGTATTGTCGGTGAGATAGAGCACCAGGCTCATCAGCGTCCGCTTGCCGTCGTGATAGTCGAACGGCGCGTCGTAGTGCGGCACAAGCAGCCCGCCCTCTGTGTATTTGATGAAGCGCATGAGAGGGCTTACGCCCACCGCGCGCCACACCGGGTAGTCGCCCCAGTCGGTAGAGGGTCCCGACTGGTGTGCACAACGCACCACCGGCAGTTTTGTCACCAGCCGGTTCCAGAGCGCATCGGCGAAGCGCTCGTTGTAGGTCGATGCCCGCCACGACCCAACTTTGTCGCGTGTGGCATCGAACTCGGCGGCCTTGCCGTTCTGGTTGGCGGGCACCCACGCCTGCCGATCGAGCTGCGCCACGAGCTTGTCGACTTCGGCCATCGACAGAAGATCGTGCACCATCGAAGCTGTATCACCGAAGCCGCCGAGCAGCTGACGATGCGGACGAGCATCCGCAGTCGCCATCTTGTCGAGTAGCGACGGCGAGAGCCTGAAGGTGTTGACGAACTTCTTGCGGTTCGCTTTCACCGGCGGCACGTCGTTTTCCACGCGCCAACCACCGGGCACCGCTCGCTCGTAAACGTCGAGATGCACCGCCGGTGATCCGCCCAGATATTTGTGAGCGTTTTGCCGGTTGAGCGTCTCCATGACGTTGCCGAAGAAGCCGAACTGCTGGCGAGCATCCACGCCGAGTTCGCCGAGCAACTGCGCCTTCGTGAGACTATCGACGCAGAGGTAGAGCTCGTACAACTCGAGGAAATCGTACGGCGCGCCGATCAACTGGCGATCCGTCCGACCGTCGTAGATGTCACCTGTGGGTGCGGCGTTCATCACGCTTTCCGGCACGCCGAGCAGGCGTCCGACCGCGTACACCTCCGACTTGTGAAGATCGGAGATGAGATGCAGGTCGGCTAACCCGTCGCCGAATTTGCCGAAGTAGCCGATGAAGCTGCCCTCGTCGCGATTGGCGGTGCCGAGCATTATGGACGGATAGCCCTGCATGCGCACCAGCGTTGCCGTCTGAAGAAGAGCCGGCACGCGCAGGTACGTCACCAGTTGCCCCGCCGCCCATGCGTCCGACTTGGTGCCGAGCGCGTAGTCGAGCGATGTCTGCATCGCCACGTGCGATGCAGACAGATCCACCAGGTGACACTCGACGCCGAAATGCTCGGCAACTTCGCGACCGCGAATCGTCGCGTCTCGCTGGTTGGTGGTGCCTTCCGTGATGAAGTACGGCAACAGCACAGCGACGGCCCGCTTGATCGGCGAGCCCGGCACCTTCATCGCCTCGGCGACCAGCGCGGTCACCACGGCCGAGTCGACGCCACCACTGTTACCCCACACCAGCGCCGTCAGTTCCGAGCGCGCGCAGTAGTCGTTGAGAAGGCTCACCTTCGCCGCGACATACGCACGCGCATCGAACCCGCGTCGCGCTCGCAGTTTAGCGAGCATAGCGCGCAGCTGCGGATGCAGGCTATTCTTCTCCGTCATGATCTTCTCCGCGCAAGTTGAAGGTGATCGATGGACGCTCTACCGTTTCCGGCATTGCCAGTTCGTTCGGGATGACGACGTTGGTGAGCACGTAGTACTCGCCTTTGGCGATTTGCCTATTGACGAACGCCATGTCTTCGCCGGGGTGCAATTTCTGCACCGTTTTCGCTTGCGTCCAGTCGAACGTGATGCCGATGGCGTTGGCACCATCGAGCACCTTGAGCAGCACGTCCTGGTGCAAATGCAGCGGCGCCTTCAAGTCCGTTGCCACCTGCAGCGCATGACGCAGAACCAACACAAGCTCCTTGGTCCAGAATTCCCAACCGCTGGTGCCTGGCCAGGTGAACTGGTTGAACAGGATGCTGAATGCCTTGTGCCGCCCTCTGCCCATTGCCACGCCCAACCGCTCGTTTACCTCTTGAACGGCGACGTCGAAGTTGCCGCGCTCTTCTGTGTAGCTATGGCGACAAGGGTCGAACTTCTCTTCGCCGGCGAGATTGCGCGCGAACAGCGAGACGTGCTTGTCGCCGCCCGGCTCTTCCAATGAGAGGAACATGTTTTAGCTCCTTCGGTTGGTGACCAACTGGTGCCTCGCCGCTGCGATGCCTTCCGCGCACCAAACTTTGGCCGCTTCGGCAGCTGCAGCGATGGCGCTGTCGTACTGCGTGGACAACTCCTCGGGAATCGCGCGGAGCACGAATTCGAGGACGCTTTCGCCTTTGGGCACCAGCCCAACGCCGACCTTGAGACGGTCGAACTGATTACTGCCAAGCTCGCTCATCACGGACTTGACACCATTGTGGCCGCCGCCGGAACCGAGCTTCGGCTCGCCGCTTTGAAAACGCAGCTGTCCGAGCGGCAGGTCCTTGTCGTCGTAGACCAGCAGCATGTCCGGTATCGCCACGTCATAGAGTGCCGAAGCGATCTTCGCCGCGACGCCTGACGTATTCATGCCGGTCATCGGCTTGACGATGACGACGCTGGACTTGGGCACCATGATCGCTGCCATGTCGCCCGGCAGTTTACGGTCATAGTAGAACGGCGCATTGCCTGCCACCGCGTCCGCGACGCGGAAGCCTGCGTTGTGCCGCGTCTGATCCGGCTCATCGAACCAACCAAGCGCCTGCTTTTCCTTGAGCAACGAGAAGTCGGCGTTGTGTCGCTTCTCGTAGAAATACCGCTTGGGGTTACCCAAGCCGACAATTGCAGTTGATCGCATTTCGCGTTTCTCCTGGTATGACGCGGGCGAACCCGCGGACCGTTACAACATGAAGCTGTGGCGGTCGCCGAAAGCGACTCGCGTGGAATCGCCTTGGGCGACCGTCACAACTTCGATTTCTCCTCGTGTGAGCGCCGGCGATTGACGAAGAACTTCGTCGTAATCGCCGGCGTCTTGTGTGCGTGATCATGGCTGCCTTACTCCTTCCCCTCTGTCTTCCTGCGAAGACGACGGGAGAATTTGCCGATGGCAGCCAGAGCCAGGGTCTTGTAACCACGCCATTCGCGCTTGCAGCCTGCAGGCATGATTTCAGTGGACAACTCGGCAAGAACTGCTTCAGCCGCCGCGATCTCCGCCTTGGTTTTCACCATGGTTTCGAACTCGACGAACTGACCGAGCCAGATGCCCATCGGACCCCAGGCGCGATCCAGGCAGACGGTAACCTTGTAGCCCTGGTAGACGCCTTCGAAGTGAACACGCTTTTTCTTCACGATGACGCGCACACCAAAGGCGGTGAGCTGACGAGTCGCTTTCAGTTGCTTGAACGTGTCCTTGTCGATCACGTGCTCGGCTTCTTGGTTCGTGTTGGCGGCCTCTTCGCACTTGACCTTTCGCGTGTGGCTGTAGGTGACGCCGAGCGCCGTGACCTCCTTGCGAACACGTTCGGTGATCTTCGGGTCCTCAGAGACCAGGTAGAACTGCTTCTGCTTGGCCGGATGGGCCTCGAAGCCCATGTCGAACAGCCTCAGGCAAATCCGCCCGGTCTGCTTCTCCTTGTGCGCGTCCTTGCGCTCTACCTCGATGAGTACAGTCATGCTGCGCTCCTTCGGTTGATCGGTGGATTGGCGTACATCGCGCGCTTGCGCTTGTTGGTGCCGTAGACTTCGGTGATCACCTCCTCGGCCTTGGCTGCAAGCGCGCGGCCTGCGGCCATCGCCTGCTTCTTCGTTTTGCTGAAACGAATACCAAGCTGGGCCTGGTGCTCGATGACTTCACCGTCAGTGATGTCCGGCTTGTTCCGGCGCGCGCTGTCCACGAAGTTGGAAAGCGGCCAGATGCAAACACGGACTCGCCGCGGATTCCATCCGAGATCCTTAGCCTTGCGAGCATAGTTATACAGGCGTTCGATGTTGCAGTCGGAAGTCTCCGTGCTGCCCAAAAACATAATTGCGTGGGCGAACATAATTCGTCCTCCTTTCTTGAATGTGCGGTTGCGCAGCGCTCGCTGAGCGCCGCAGTTAGTACTTGTGTGGTTGTGGAGCTAGCTTGTGTGTGCTGATCTCCCTCTGATTCGCGTGTGGAATAGAGGACTTATCTGTACTGGTTTCAATCAGCGCGAAACAATAATGAGTTTTCGCGATAATAAGTAATTCCCGCATGTAACTGACTGGTGACGTTTGCGCGAAGCGATCTCGCGCAAGAGATCACGCCGGGCGACGCGCGGTGGCCCCTTCGCTGCCGACTTTTCAAATAGAAACGGAATCCGGCAAAAGTCGTTTCTATTTGAAAAGTCTCGGGTGACCGAGCGAACGGTCGGGGAGGATGCGCGCGTTTAACGTCTGCGTTTGCGAAGCCGAGCGAATTGCTGTCGCGCCGATCGTGATATCTGTTACCTTGCGTAGAACCACGTAGTGATCTGAATAAATTGGGGATTAAACGTGAGCCTCGATCTTTGTTCAACACCGTGATTCTGCCTGACTAAAGACCTCACTACGTTTTTTCTTCTAAAAGAAACTGAACGACTAAAGAACCCCAGACATACCCGCATTGCACTTGCACTTCCACGCTATCGCGTGGATGCGGCGGCATTGTCTGGAATCAGTGAGAAACAATCCTCCGTTCACCAGGCGGAAATGGTCCCGCCATAGACAGAAGGTAGAGAAGAGATGAAGTCTTTCGTATCGGCACTGATGGTCTCCGCCAGCATGCTGGCGTTCTCTCCTGCTTTCGCAGCGCCGACAGCGTTGCCTGATGTCCCGACCTCCGAGGTCTGGCAGGCCCCCGTCTCCGAGGTGCAGTTGTCCGATTCGTTCACGGATCAGATCAAGCAGCTCGAGCGCGACAGCGGCCTTCAGATTCGCGTCATCGTCACCAACGGCGGCGATGACTTGGGCGGCGACGTGCGCGGGTGGTCGGTGGCCATCTTGCGCAGTTCGATGGGCGAGCAGTGGATGCGGCAGGCGTCCAACGACCCGCGGCACACCGTCGTCGTGATCTACACCGCCGAGGCGGGGACGTCGCACGGCTCCACCGGCGTTCGCGTCGGCAGGGCGCTCAACGACATCGGCATCCTGCCGCCTCACCTCAGCGCCGTGGATGGTCCGATACTGCCTGTGGTGCGGGCTGCTCAATTCCCGACGGATGGGGAGGCGGCCCTGTTGCAGGTGGTCAACAACCTCGTGGCGGAATGGAAGGCGGGGCATACGCTGCGCTTCGACGCCAACGGCGTCATTGCTCAGGCGGCCGCACCGTCTTTTGCCCCACCGGCGCCTGCGGTCGCCTCACCTGCTGCCACCGCATCCGCGCCGTCGACCGTGGCGACGTCCGTCAACGACGTGCAACCGGCTCAGACCGACGACAATAGCTCCGGATTCGCTTGGTTCTGGTGGCTAATCGGCATCGGCACCATCGTCGTCGTGATGTTGCTCGGCACGCGCGGACGGAACTCGCGTTCCGGCAAGCCCACCGTCGCGAGCAGCGGCGGCAGCTCGACGAACGATGCGCCTGCCCGCGACCTCGGTGACGTCGCGCAGGAGAAGGACGAGGCGGCTCGGCGTGAGGCCCCGAAGCCGGCTAACCAGGGCACCACCGCGTCCGACAGCGAGGCCGAGATTCGTCGCGCCCTTGCTGCGGCTGAGGCTGCCCAGGCGCACCGCACCACGACCCGTCCGGTCGACACTGCCCCTGCACCGCAGCCGGTGCGCAGACCCACGCCTCCGGCAGCGCCGCGTCGCGTCGAGCCTGTTCGCACTCCGACCCCGGTTCGCTCGGCGCCGGCCCGCACTCCTCCGCGGCCGTCTTCGCGCGTAAGCACGCCCGCTTTCCGGCACAGCAGCGGCGGTTCGACTGTCATTGTCAACTCCGGCTGCACCACCGTGGTGTCGGCGCCCAACTGCGCCAGCGCTCCCAGTGCCCCGAGCACTCCAAGCTGCGGCACCAGCACCCCCAGCGCCAGCTCGTGTGGTGGTGGCACCGGCAGCAGCGCCAGCTCCTGCGGGAGCAGTGGCGGTAGCAGCTGCGGCAGCTCGTCGTAACAAGTGTATCTCTGAAATTGGTGTAACCAAGGCGGGCGAAAGCCCGCCTTCATCAAGAGGGAAACAAGATGAGGTTTTTCGCACGTACGTTCGGATTTGCTGCCGGCATATTCCCCGCTTCGCTGGCATTCGCCGATTCGGCCACCACGCCCGGCAGCGACAGCGGCCTCGGCGGGTTGCTGCTTGTGGTCGCGGTCATCGTCTTGCTGGTTGTAGGGATCGTCTGCTGCTGCGCATCGAGCGGCAGCGGTAGCGGCGGTCCTCCGTCTTCGCGCGTCAACAAGCCCGGCAAGCGCGGCAGCACCAGCGGTAGTGGCTGCACGACGGTGGTCGGCGTTGCGACCTGCAGCAACCCGTCCTGCACCGGGGGCAGCAGCTGTGGTGGCAGCAGCTGTGGTGGCGGCGGCTGCAGTTCGTAATCGAACGTAGGTCATGAGGGCGAGGGCGACTTCGCCCTACACCTTGCAACAACGAAGAGGTGAATATGATCGACTCAGCAAATGACCCCGTCTGGCGGAAGCTGGAGAAGTTCGAATTCGACCGCGATCCGACGGCGCCGTTCCTGTTTGCGCATCGCATCGCCAAGCGCAACAACTGGTCGCTCGAATACTCCAAGCGCGTGATCGAGGAAACACGCAAGTTCCTCTATCTCGCCTACAAGTGCGGGCACATGGTGACGCCGTCTACCTGGATCGATGAGGTTTGGCACATTGCGTTGATGCACACCAACACCTACTGGGTGCGCATGTGCAACGACATCTTCAACGTGCCCATCCATCACAGCCCCGGCGACGGCAGCGTGCAGGATGAGGACAAGTTCACCGCCTGCTACGACCGCACGCGCAACAGCGACTACGTCCAATACTTCGGGGAGCCGCCCGAGGACATCTGGGGGCAGGTGCACGCTCGCGTCGATTGGCGAGAGGTGCTCAACGACAAGCCTCGCGGAAAGCCGGCGACGATGGAAGGGTTGTCGTTCATCGGGGAAACTTCCCTCGTCGACGCGACACTCAATCAACAAGAGGTTTGGGATCGCATGGCGAACTTCCGCTTCGACCCGAATCCGGACGCGCCGTACACCTTCCGCGCCCGCGTCACCAAGCGAAACGGATGGACTCCGGAGTTCACAGAGCTGGCGGTTCAGGAATACCTGAAGTTCATCTATCTGTATTGGCTCACCGACGGCGGCGTCGCTCCGTCGCGTTGGATTGACGAGGTGCACCACATCCACCTGCTGTACACCGAGTCGTACTGGATCAACATGTGCCGCGACACTCTCGGCAAGGCGATCCACCACCAGCCCGGCAACGGCACGCCGCAAGGCATCGCCGACAATGCCGCGCGGTTCGCTCGCGTGTTCGACGTTTACCCGAAGGTCTTCGGCTGCGATCCTCCCGCGGAAGCGTGGGGTCGCCCTGAGGGTAGCGATTGGCGGCGCCTGCTCCTCTGGGTGCCTGCGCCCGCCAAGATGAAGCTCGACGTGCTGGACATGTTCCCGCACGATTCAGACGAAGCGACACCGTAAGGACGTCGCCGAGCGAGGAGCCGCCACCATCGGCAAAGCTCCTCGCTGCGTCGAACTATGCTATCTGCAACTTGAAGAGGAAAAGACAATGTCGGTTTCTTTGACTAGCGACGCCTACTACAGCCGGGGCGACGCCTTCCTCAGCGTCCACTACTGGACGAGAATGGTGATGTTCCCGTTGGTCGCCGCCGCCGGCGCGCTGCTCGGTGACAAGCTTGGAGCATCGCTCGGTACGGGTCCGGCGATAGTGGCCGCGCTAATTGTCGCCGTGATCGCCTGGTCGCTCTGGCACAGCGAGCGGGTTTCGCGGCTGTTCGCCAAAGTGGTGGCATTCCCGTTCGGCCTGCGCGTGTGCGACTATCGCCATCGCCGGCGGCGCGGGTCTCGCCTGGTTTCTGACGTCGGGTTCAACGTCTACGGCCGCGACTTCGGGTTCCGCTACTTTCGCGGGGTCGGACTGCTGGGGCTGATGGACTCGATTGACTACCTCAACGATCGCGAGCTGGCAAAGATTCGCCACCTCGGGTCGCTCCGAGAATTCTGAGCGAGGGAGAACCGATGTCCCAATCAGCACCACTCCCTGAGAAAACCGTATATATGATGGAACAGCTCTCCGAATGGCATTTTGGATACGCCCATAGGAAGTACAAGGTTTCCAAAAACCACGCCGGGGTAGCTCGCGCCATCTATATCCCCGACCTGCACGTCATCCTGCAGAGGCCGGCTGTTGATGCCACGTGCCTGCAGTTGGTGTGCGGGCATGTGATACAGTCGATGCGCCTGCGCGAATACGCGCAGATGAGCTACCCCGTCGACGACAGCTTGCTGTTCAAGTTCGACGACCAGCTGTACACGGTGCGGTACCAGGCCCGGGAGGACGAGATGTGGATCGTTCTGCCCGATGGTCGCGTTATCGAGCCGCAATGGCAGTCCGAAGCCTTGCCCAGTGCCTGGAAGCAAATTGAGAACGCGAAGTTCATCCAGCACGTCGGCGAGCAAGTTGTCGCCGAGATCTGCGAACGCTAGCGCTCTGAGTAGCGGTGGTGCCACCCGGTGGCACCACCACTACTTCCTTCTATTAGTTGCGCGAGATACTATAATCCACCGTAGTGGCAGTCTATGCTCGAAAAAAATGATGAGGGGGTGCAGCGCACCACCCTCATCAAAGATTCTCACCATTTACAAGAAACGGTGTGCTTGCTCCGAGAGAATACAAATCTGCTCGAAGAGTTTGTCCGTTGCCTTGTCGTGATCGCACGGGAGCACTTCGACCGGAATCGGCGAACCGAGTACGATCACCGCACCATAAACAACTTCACCGAAGAAGCTGCGGAAGCCCTTGAACCCGAGTCGATTCATCCGACGATGAAACGGTGTGGCATGTTCGGGGTTGCGATCGAAGGCGATGCCGAACGGCAAGTACGCCACGGACGTCTTGCTTTTCTCAGCCACTTTCCGAGCGAGAAACGCCGTGCCCGGTTTGAAGTCGGTGCGCACAAGGATGTTCTGCCGGTTGAGCTGACCTTGCGGAAAGATCATGAACGAGGCGTCCTCTTCGCGGCGCATGGTCCTGATGGCAGCCAAAAGCGCTGCTGCGGCCGAGTTCGGCTTTTCGTGCACCACGATGCCGCCGGTGTATGCCACCAATGGCGATCGAATGCCGGAAGCCTGGTTGTGGGCGATGAAATAACGCAACGGGCGTGCTCCCATCATCCACAACGACAGCAGCGAATCGCGTTCGGTTTGGTGATTCCCAAGCGCGATTAGCCTGCCGAAGTAGCCGAGATTAGTTTCGCCGATGACGCGAATGGGTCCGACGAACAGCCAAGCGAAAAACTTGCCGAGCAGCACTCGCAGAATGCGGCTGGTCAGTGTCCCGCGTGGCGGCGCGTATCCGGGTTTCATAACGCGGAAGCCGAGGTAGACCCAGAAGCACAAGCGATAGAAAAGATAGGTCGCAACGACGCTGCCCACCATCAGCAGCGGCGAGTGAAAAATACTCATGGTGGTTTCCTAAAGCACAGGCAATGGAAGCGGGCGGGACACCCGCGCTCCAATGTGGTTACAAAGACTGGTCGCGCTTGAACTTCTTGCAGGTCTTGTTTTTCTTGCATCGCTTGCACTTGCCGCAGCGCTTCTGCTTCTTGCAACGCTTGGCTTTGTCGCAACGCTTGGCTTTGTCGCAACGCTTGCACTTGGTGTCGTGTTCGGTCGCTTCAGTTGTTGCCTTCGCGCTCGAAGTGTTGTCGGTCTTTTCCATCGCAACCGAAGTCTGGTCCGTGGCTTCGGCGGTGCTAGCATCGTCGGAAGTTGCATCTTGCGAAGTGGAACCAGCACCGATGGTGGGTTCGCATCCGCAAGCGGTTTCGTCACGAATGGAAACCGGCTTGTTGTTGATGTCGACGGCGACGAACACCATCGTGCTCGAAAGCACAGGAATGATGTTGCCGGCGCGATCGGCTTCCACTTCTACCTTGACGGTGACGGAAGTGTTACCGACTTTGACGACCGTGCTGTAGAAAGTGACAGCGTCATTGACTTCGACAGGCTGTTTGAACTCGACCTCATTCATCACCCGAGTAACCATGTCGGGCAAAAAGCGCTGCTTGCAAACACGATGCGCGGCGTAAGCACCGGCAAGGTCCATCAGCTCGAGAAGTCGGCCGCCAAAAATTTTGCCGCGACCGTTGGTGTGTTGAGGTTGCATCGTCATGCGAACAGCGATAACGCGTTCCATGTTGAACCGTGACGTGTCATTGCTCTGATCGGCGGCGTGGAGGGCGACGCGTGGCGTCACCCCTGAAGATTTGTCATTCATGGGTGTTTCTCCCAGCGAGAACCGGATCTCGTGTAACAGAGAGAGCAGAAACCATCCCGACGTTCGCGAGAACGATAGAGTGAGAGATGGATCTGTGACGGAATGTGGATTAGGTCGGCTTTAGATCTCTTAAAGATCGGATGTAAAAGAACAACCTACGCTAGCGCCGGAGCTGCAGCCCGTTCAACGCTCGAAAACCCCCTTTTGCCGGTTCAAAGCTAGCGCAGGTTAGTGCGATCAGGACGAGATTACTTTTCGCGAGTACGCTTGACAATCGGTTACCTCTCGCGAAACCAGTCCCGTGCTGTTGTTAGCGTCGAAGTATCTTCCGTTTCACTTTTAGATCTATCCCTGAAGTAAACCAGCTCTTAAATTCACGCATGCACTCGCCGTCCGGTCACCGGCCGACTGAGCATGCGTTGGACCCGCTGCCAACCAAGGACAGCTGTCATGGAAATAGTGTTCTTAGCTCTGATTCTGTTCTTCGCGATATCGCTGTTGGCGATAGCGCCGGGAAGAACCAGGAAGCGCGATGAGCGCAGACACGACGTTGTTACCCACGGCCCGCCTGTCACCCGCGAACCAGGCGAGGAAGCCACCACATTGCTGGCCAGACTCGACGAGAAGCTCGCCGGCTCGATATTTTCCGATCACGGCACGCAGATCGGACGGTGGTGCATCGAACAAGCCAGCGGCAAGCTTGCATCCGCGCGGCAATCTCACGTACGCCGTAATTGGCGGCAAGCGAGAAGCGAGGCATGGACCGGACTGCTCTACGCTCAAGTGGCTTTGGCTATCAACGCCGAGTACTTTCTGCAGCGTGGCGCTTTGTCCGGTGTGGTTGTTTGGGGGGAAACGGCTGCCGATGCTGCTGCACCGGCGCAAGATTACTGCGATGTCGGACAACCGAGCTATAGCGCCATCAACCGCGAATGGCTGCGTCTGGGACAACTTCTCGCGCGCGCAAAGGCAATGCTCGAGCACGCCGATGAGAAGTTCCCGCAATTCGTGGATGTGCACACGGATCTTGCTCGGGCGGAGGACTACTTCAAGCAGACGAAGAGTTCGCAGTACTGGGGCGACGCGCACGAACTGACGTGTGCCGGCGTGTTTTTTGCCGACCTGGCGATCGAGACGGCGACGAGCTACTTAGCCGCTCGCGCTAAGCCGATTTCGTTTGCGCCTTCGTCCGCGAGTACACCGGCGGTCAAACCACCGAGCACGAATTCCGACAATGCGCGGACAACGATCCAATCGGCGTGCCGCGGCATCCTCCTCGCAGGTGAAATCAGCGCTGCCCACGAAGAGGAAACATCCGTCGTGCAGTTCCACCTACATCTGGCGCTGCAGCATGTCGTGAAAGCAAAAGCGAAATACCGCGACAAGAAATTCGGCGCGTCGAGATACGAGGCTGCTCAAGGCTGGTTCCACGCCAACCTCGCCCGCGACGCGATCGACACCTACGCTTCGGAAACTGCGTTGCTTCAGCACGGACAACCGAGCACCATTGGCGTACACGACGGCGAGAAGCTGTCGGAGTACTCTCAGACCGGTTATCGCGACCGGCACAGGGGACAACTGGAATGGCGCCGGCTGGCTCTGACCATCGTCAAGCTGGAGGCGCTGCTTGCAGTACGCGATCCCGAGGGCGATCATGGGGTGGTGCTGGAAACAGCAAACTCCTATGACATCAAGGCGGACAAGGTCGAACAGTGGACCGATGTCGCCGCCGTGGTCGCGAAGGGATTGCGCTTTATCGAATCCGCCGCCAAGCGGATCGACTCAAATTAACCGCGGCGGATTTCCGCCAAACGAAATCGCGGCTTTGCCGCAAATCGAGGACTGAAACGAAATGTGCCTTGCAGTCAATCGCTACGAGCAAGAACGCGTTGCGTTCAGCGATACCATCGAGGTCGGTCTGGTGGTGAAGAACCCCAAGAGCCGCCGGGTGGAACACGTTGTCGCTTACTTCAACCGGCCCGAAGTGAAGGAGGCCGCTGCCCCCACCTACCGTCGTAACCGCGGCTTCAACCCGGGCCTGGAATTGCAGTTGCCGCGCGGTCGCGTTCCCATGCCGAAGGCGACAGGTCGCGGCAACGCGATGCTGATTTCGCTGCCCGTCAAGAAGGGCACCAAAATCGGGCCCGACATGCTCATCGCCGTGAAGGACTATGAGCACTTCATGGAGGACTACCAGAACGCGGTGGCGCCGCCGGTGCCGAAGTCGCCGCTGCGCCGCGGCGGTGACTTGTCGTTCTCGCGCAGTGCGGACGGACCAATCGTCGTCAAGGGATTCGACAACGGTCTCTATGATGTTGTGATCGCACGCGATGCCTCCGAGATTCCCTCGGTGCTAGCCCAGGTCGATGACGCCAAGCGCCCGCAGCTCCAGATGGATCTGTTCCGCGACGTCGACGCCGCGCACGACTACGAGATGGTGCACTTCCTGTTCTGCTTCGCCGAGGAGGACTCGGGCAAGGCGGGCTGCGTGGCGATTCGCTACACCCCGGCCAATCCCAAGAAGATCTTCCTGCCGGCCCTCGACGGGCACAACGGCAAGATCGAGCGCGGCGAGGTGGAGCTGAATCACACGTTGGTGCTCGGCTCTTACAAGATGCGCGACGGCGTCGGCAACCGGGTTTTCTTCCGTGACTTCGCGGGCGACGCCTACCGCCTGCGTTCCATGCGTAGTGCCGAACGTCCGTACTGGATGCTCGACCGCGTGATCGGCGCCGTTCTTCCCAAGGGCATGCGTGTGCCGCAGGGCGACTTCGAATTCGATGTCGCCGATGTCGAGCGCGGCGTGTTCAACGGCGTGCGTCGTGTGCCGTCCGGCTGGGCGAAGCTGCCCGAATACAAGAACGCCGCCACGGTCTACATCACCAACTGAGCGGATCTGCCTTTGTCCGTGTAGGGGAGACGTCGCGCGTCCCCCACAGGGGCGATGCACGGCATCGCCCCTACACGGTGGTGGACCACATTCGAGTTCTCTAAACCTCTAAGGAGATACCATGGCAAAGTACAAAGGTGTCACGCCCGACAACGCGTTCCCGGGTGATGCCCAATATTTCGAGTACCGGCCGGAGCAAGTCTTCGGCACAATGGTGCCCGTGGTCGTCGACGCGAAGATCATTCGCAAGCGTAAGGTGAAGCCGGAGAATATCTGGGTCTTCCCGATTTATGACTTGCTCGCCAATCCCGACAAGGTCTTCATCGGCTTCGGCTTGCCGAATGCGTACATCGCGGTTCCCGACGGCAACGGCAGCTATGTCAAGCTCGCGGTCAAGTCGCTCAAGCGCGCTGACACCACCATCGACGACACGCACGATCTCGTGCAGGCCGGCATTCAACTCGTGTTCCAAGACCTTCCCGAAGAGGGGCGGGTGGCGATTCTCGAGTCGATGGAGAGGGTGAAGGGGCAGCGCTTCGAGACCTGCTGGATCGGTTGTGCCACCGTCCTCGAGGACGCGGGCTTCACCTCCGGCGACGAGCCGCTCAGCTCGCACAAGCTGCCCGGCGACGTTATCACCAGCTTGATTCGCCACGGACTCAATTGGCGCGGTACCCCGGTGCAGGTGCGCACCTACCGTACCGGTGGCACGGACACGATCGAGCGCTTCACGCTGCAGATCAAGCACGCGGAGATTGCCACCTTCAGGCGGCATGCGCGGCGCAATCTGGAGAAGAACGCGCGCGTGAGCAAGATGGCTGCCGCCGGTTTGTGGTGCATGAACCTGCCCGCGAAGGTTCTCGGCAAGCGCGATCGCAAGAACCAGCAGTTCGAGATCGCACCAGGTTTGACCTATGGCGGCGAGTATGAGAAGGCGCAACTCAGCGTCTCCATGCCGTCGGCCGTTGGCATGCTGCTGCGACTGTTCTGGGGTTCGCATGCGCTCTTCCAGGTGCAGCCGCAAGGCATCAACATCGACGAGTTTCTCCCGGATACGTTGGCGGCATTTCCCCTGCCGAAAGCGACTGCGGAGAATCCGAAGCCGAAGTTGAGCATGGCCACTCGTCTGAAGAAGCACGTCTTGTTTGCCGAGGGGCCGGTGCGCCGGATTATGGGTGTTCTGGCGCCGACTTACACGGCGCCCGTCGAGCGTGACGAGCGCGACTTCCACAGCGCCTTGCGCACGCACACCGACAAGCACCCGAACAAGTACAACCTCGTCTGCTTCGGCGAGGGCGAAGATTGGGTGCTCCGCGTGTCGCGCATCCAGGTTGGTCTGGGCAAGATCAACGGCATCGTCGACTGGATTCTCGCCAAGCACGTCTTGATGACGGGCTGGAGCAAGAAGGTTCGCTTCTGCGGAGAGATCTGGAAGGATGCCGACGGCGCCATCTGCGTCAGCCCTAACTCCGGCACCTACAAGCCGGACGAGAAGGAGCTCGACGCTTTCGTGGCCATGCTGCAGAAGGTGATGCCGCACGTCGTCGTGAAGAAGGTGTCCTATAGCGACCCTGCCGCCGCACAGCCGGCGGTCGCAACTTCCGACGCGGCCCCTGCCGCGGAGCACGCCGATCAACCCGAGCCGCCGGCTCCGTCCGCGGCGTAACCGTTCGTTCACTGGCGGTGGTGGCATGTCTGCCACCCCCTCGCTAGAAAGGAAACTACGATGGAAAGCTTTATCGAGTTCTTGACCGCGTTGCTGTTCGTCGTGGCGACGGCCTCGCTGTTCGCCAAGGACGAAGCCAGACGTGGACTGGGACGTGTGGTGTTCGGCCTGGCAATCGTTCTGACTGGCGTCTCTTTCGCCGGCTTCACCAATGCGGGCTGGTTCATCTCGACGGTGATCATACTTTGCGGCTCCGCCACCAGCGCTTTCGGCTTCCGGAAGTATGCGCGGCGCAACCTGACCACCGCGCCCGCGAACAACGACGACCCGTCGGTCGAGCTGCACTGATTCGCCGGGGAGCAGGTCTGCTCCTCGGATCTGCTTCCCACCAAGCGGGCTTACGCCCGCCGTTACGAAATTCGAAATGTAGCGGCGGGCTTTTGCCGCATTGCTCACAACACTGAGGAGACCAACATGTCTTCCCTACTCAATGTCGGGCTGTTCGACATGGACGGCTCGCTATGCGACTACGAAGGGCGCTTGGCTCGTGACCTCAATCGGTTGCGCAGTCCAGGCGAACCGGAGATTGTCAATCTCTGGAAGCTGGAGAACAAGTACCCTTACATGCGCCAGCGCATGCGCCTGATCAAGAGCCAGAAGGATTGGTGGTTCAAGCTGCCGCCGATCACTCTCGGCATGCGTGTGTTCGATGCCGCGCGCGAAATCGGTTTCACCAACATGGTCCTCACCAAGGGGCCCAAGCGGTTGCCGAACGCCTGGGGCGAGAAGCGCGCCTGGTGCGCCAAGTATCTCGGCAGGGACGTCCCCGTCACCGTGACGGAGAACAAGGGACTGACCTACGGTAAGTTCCTCTACGACGACTTCCCCGAGTACGCGCGCGACTGGCTTGAGCACCGCCACAACGGGCTGGTGATCATGCCGGTTACCGACAGCAACCGCGACAACTTCCCGGTGCACCCGCAGATTCTGCCTTGCACCGAGGAGAACTTCGACGAAGTCTACGCAGCGCTCGTGGCGTGCTATCACCGGATGCCCGGTGAGCCGCTGAAGCTCTAATCGTTCGCCAGGGCGACGCATCGCGTCGCACCTACAAATCATCATCTCTATGGAGGCTACATTGACTGCAGTCAAACGTACTCTTGGTTCAGAGGTTGTCCGCACCGCTGCTCCTGGTGTGCCGCTCGAGAAGGCGCTCGAATCCGCGCAGTTCACCGATTGGTACAACCGGCTCGACCCGAGGTTCCACGTCAAAGGCGTTCATGTCGATTCCGTCGACATGTTCGGCCCGCGCGTCGGCTTCATCAAGTTCAAGGCCGACGTCATCGACCATACGGGCAAGCCGATCAGCGGCATCGTTTTCATGCGCGGCGGCTCCGTCGCCATGTTGCCGGTGTTCGTCTGCGGGCGCCGTTATTACACGGCGCTCTGCGTGCAGCCGCGTCTTCCCACCGGGCAGTTCGACTTCGTCGAAGTTCCCGCCGGCACCGTCGATGGTTCCGGCAACTTCGCCGGCGCTGCGGCTCGGGAAATTGAGGAAGAGCTGCACATGACCGTGAGCGAGAAAGAGCTGATCGAGCTGGGCGCCGCGACCATCCGCAAGGATGGTCTCTGGCTTTCACCCGGCGCCGCGGACGAAATGATGCGTTTCTACGCATTCGTCAAGCGCGTCAGCAAGCAATGGCTCGCCGAGGTCAACGGTCGTTGCACCGGGCTGCTCGAGGAGCATGAGCAGATCACCTTGAAGATCGCGCCGCTCGCGTCGCTCGTCGACGTGCCCGACGCCAAGACGATCGTCGCCCACGCGCTGTTTCACAACGCGCGCCGCAAGGGACTGATCAAGATTCCGGCGTAAACTCGGAATAAAAGATAACCGACCGACGCTCGCGCCGGTCCCCGACTTTCAAGATCGGCCGGCGACTACGCCTGCCCTAAGGAGGTTCGTGTGGTACTAGAATTACCCCGACCCATGGCACTGTTCCCGGACCTGTTCGTTATCACGGATCCGGGCCAACTTCCCAAGGGCGATGTGGATGACGAGGACACTCTCGCTATCGCCAATTTATTGATCCGCCTCAACATCCTCGATGTGCTCGGTGTCGTCGCCAACATGGCGCCGGCAACGCAGCGCGCGATGCTGGCCAAAGGCACGCTGAAGATTCTCGGGCAGGGACACATCCCTGTCGGCAGGGGCTCGGCATGCATGCAGCCGGATGATGACGGCATCGACTACCGATACAGCGTCGGCTATCTTGCTCGCCGCGACGAGGTTCGCAACGGCAATCGACTGATTCTGAAGACGTTGCGCGAAGCCAAGCCGAAAGGCGTTGTGCTCTTGCTCATCTCCGGACTCACCGATGCGGCGTACATTCTGCGCAAGCATCGTGATCTGTTCGTCAACAGGGTTCGGCGCCTCGTCATCATGGGCGGTGTTGTAGCGGAGGGCGACATGCCCAAGCTTGACGCTGATGGTCGCATCGTTCCCGACAATGCGAACAACCATACGTTCGACATGGAGGCGGCGAAGTATCTGTATCGCGAGGCGCAGGATGCAGGCATCGGGATCACCGTCCTGACTCGCCACGCGGCCGGCGCTTGCAAGGTTCCGCGGGCAATCTACGACGACATGGCTGCGACAGGACATCCAGTCGGTATCCGCCTGCGGGACACGCAGAAGTTCGCCATCGAGCATCTGTGGCAGCGCGCTTGCGCTGCACCTGGCGACAAGGCGGCCCGCAAGGGGTTGCCACCCGACCGCGACAGAGCCTGGTTTTCCAAGGCGTTCTGCGGCGGGGAGGGCATGGATCGCAATGTGAACGATTCCATCTGGGATCTGGTCAAGACGTTCATGCTCTACGATCCGGCCACGCTGGTCGCTGCGATTCCCAATCTGCGTGAGCACTACTACGCCCCGCATATTGTCGAGTACCGCGGCGCCGAGCACATGATCATCGGCGTCTCGCCGACCTATCACAATGTGCGCGACGGTGCGGAGCTGTCGAAGTTCATGCACACGGCTCTCGTGGAAAGCCTGCGTGAATCGACGACGGTGCTCCAGGGCATTCGTCGCGCGGGGTAACCCACGTCCGTTCATCTAATAGTTCAGCGGGATCGCAGAGAGCGGACCGCTGAAGCTTTTCGGAGTGAAATACGAATGGAGAACCAAGTTCTCTCGGCCGGTTCGCCGACATCGGTGCCGACAATTTTGGCGTTCGTTGATACGCCGGATCCGGACAACTTTGCGCAACTTATCGGGCTGCACAAGCTCAATCCCGGTGCCACCGTGCACGTGGTGATTACCGGACGTCCGCTGCGGTTTGACGCCGACAAGAGTCACCAGAACTGGGACTACGACCTGCCTTCTTGCCGCATGGCGCAGGAGGCGTCCGCTCTGCGGGTAAAGAACTTCCTCAAGCATTTCGGGATTACGGTGACGCGCGTTTTCGACGGCGGCATCGCCCCCCGTACGCTGGTTCCGCACTGGATCCACTTTGAGGACTACTACAAGTTCTTCGACAACAACAACCTGAAGGCGATTCGCTACTCGGAGGTGGATCCGCAGGAGGATCTCGTCAAGATCCTGCTTGCGCTCCCCGAGAAATCCGTGATGGTGGCAGTTGGTGGTCCGATGACAGGGCTGTACCAGCTGGTCGTCCGTCACCCGGAGATCGCATCGCGCTTCAAGGAAGTGCACGCCATGTTCGCCACTTGGGGCAACGTGTCCCTCATGGACTTCGGCGACAAGCCGAGGGGCGCCGTGCAATTCAACGCGGCATGCGATCCTCAGGCAGCGCACTTTGTGCTCATGGGTCTCGACTGCCCAATCTATTTGATGCCCACCGAGGTGACGCGCGTTGCGGAGATCGGATTCATCAACGCCCAGGCATTGAAGAAGGCGTTGCCATCCAACGCCGGCAGCGAGGCCATGTACACGTTGTACTGCTACTGGTACGACGCGGCGGTGAAGCCTCGCCAGGAGAAAAACCCGAACGAGCTCATCTTCATCCATGATTTGGTGGCCGCGCTCAGCCTCGATGAGAAGCTGCGCAACTCCATCTATAACGTGGTGCCGATTTCGATCGAGCGCGTGCCCTATCTTCCGACCGAACAGAAGGAGTGGGGCATGGTGACGATGAAGCAGAAAAAGCGTCACGGCAAAGGCGCGCGTCAGCTCTACGCTGCCACGTGTTTAAAGCCCGGTGGTGCTGAGATCTATCTCGATACGCTGCGGCGCATCTTCGCGTAACTGCAACTTCGCGTAACTGCAACATGGTAGCGGCGGGCGAAAGCCCGCCGTTGTCGAGCAACGGAGGTTCGATGATCTGCAAAGCTTTCGCTCTGCCCTACGTCGGCATGATGCAGCTCAAGCAGCTGCGGCCCGATTTTTTGAACCGGCATCGGTTCATCAGCATCATCGAACCTCGGCCCAGCCCCTGGTGCGACCTCGATCTGGGGAAGCCCATATTCTCCGAGGACACGCAGCGCACCATAACGTTGCGCTACGATGAGATGGCGCCGTCGATGTTCGCCACGCTCGAAGAGTACGAGCGGGTAGTTGCCGACTGTCGGGCGCGCAACGGGACGGAGTTCGTCGTGTTCGACGAGCACCACGCTGACCGCGTCATCGACTTTCTCGTGAGCGCTCACAAGGCACCGGAGAAAGAGCGCTTGTTCGTCAACTGCATCTTGGGTGTGGCTCGAAGTGGTGCCATCATTCGCTTCGCCGCGGATGTGCTGCACCTCGATGAGGCGCAGTTCGTCGAGATGAACCCGGACATTCTCCCGCACGAGCATTCGTTGGCGCTCTTACATGAGCGCTGGCGGGCTCGCGGTTTGTCCTGAACACGGAAGTCTTTCGCTATCGAGATTTGAAACCTAAACGGAGACGGCATGATTTTAAAAGCCTACAATCCCCGCAGTCGATACCTCCACCGCGACTTGACTTTGAACGAGGCGACAGGCATCCTCACTCGGAAAAACGGCCAGCGTATGAACAGTGCAAAGTTTGTGCTGCTACCTTTCACCGGGCTCGAGGACGCCGGTGGTGAGCCTGTATACCTCGGCGATAGTTTCGGCCGCACCGTCGACGAGAAGGTCGAAACGTTCATGGTCGGGCCGCTGTCTCAAATGGGCGTACTCGTGAAGACGTTCGAGCTGGCTGGATGCCAGACGAAGGCCGGCGGGAAACTCGTTGGTAAACCCAAAGCGTTGCCGCTGACGGCCGAGTCGCTGGCGACCCTGACACGCCGAGACAACGTTTTCGCCAATCCGGAATTATTCGTCCCTCAAAACACGCCATACTGCTACCACTCCCTCGGCTGGAGCGATGAGTATCTTCTCGGTGTCGCTTGTCCGTTTTGGCATCGCAGCGATCATGGTCTCGTGTACTGCCGCCTGCGCCAGGTTGGTTCTCTGACCGATGAAGCGGGCGAACGTTCCGATGAGATGCGCCGCAAAGCGCTGGCGCATTTCGGCACGCAGGATGCAGTCGACGCTGCGGACCAGGTGGGCTTGCTTTGGGATCAAGTGAAATGCTGTGGCATTTCTGATTTCGAAGACGAGCCGGAGTGAGAGCGTATTGCGCAGGAGCCAGCATCGCCTGGCTTCTGCACGAAGCTGAATCGGAGGTCGAAATGATCGACAAAACTAAGCTGCGCTCAGTGCGCCGACGACGGCGTTCACAACCTTCGTCAACGGTGCCCGTTTTGGTGCCGCACCCGCTAGAGCCGAAGTCTGTCGTGCTCGGCGGTGGTGCACGGCGAGGCGGATATCTGCTCGGGCTCTTGCGATTGATCGAAGAAATCGGACTGGAGGTTCCTCACTTCACCGGTATCTCGATTGGCAGCTTGACGGCGGCTCTCTATACCAACGGCAAAACGCTCGCGGAAATTGGAGAGATCCTCACGGACGGGCTGTTCAAATACAGCCTGTACGCCTGGCTGAATCCGAAGAATTGGATCACCAGCATGCGCGACGATCCAGCCGATGGTTCTGCCGCCTGGTGGAATTGGATGATCGCGCTGCGCCCGACGTCGGATCCGCTGAGTGTGCTAAGCGGCGGTGTCATGGATATCGAGCCCGTCATTCGTGGCTTGGTGAGTAGGCACTGCGTGCAACCAAAGCCCAACTTGCGCATCATCGCTTTTGACTTGAAACGGATGAAACCGGTTATCTTCGGCGGTGAGTTTAAGGGCGAGACGGAGAAGGCAATATTCATCGGCCCCGACTATGACATGGCCGTAGCCCTCGCAGCTTCATGTTGCGTGGCCGGTCCAGGCTTGTTTCGCCCCGTCGTTTGTTATATCGACGGGCAGAAATATCGTCTGGTGGACGGCGGCTACTACCACCCTCATCCGGGCATCTTCAACGAGGAGCCTTCCATCATCGCCAAGCTGATCGATGTTCCTTCGTTCATCGCTTCCGACAGGGACTGCGACGTCCATATCGATCTCGGTGCTGCCTGGGAGTCGTTCTTCAGCAAGGTTACCGACGAGGATCTCGAGCACATGTGTGCTCAGGGTTATCAGCGCGCACGTGAAGCGTTCATCGCTCACGGACTGATTCCATGACGCAAGGAGAGCCCGTTTCAATCGGGCTCTCCTTCGTTCCTCTTCTCTCTCGCCAGCTTCTGTTTTTCGGTTTCGCTACGTAGTAGCATAGTAGAATCGACAGGGTGGGCGCAAGGCAACTCAATTGGCAGGCAGAAGGGAATCGAAAACGCGTGTCATGCGTGTCCAGTGAGAGCCTTGCCAGAAGTATTGTCGGCAATGGGGGCAATACCAGTAGGCGTCGTGGACGGCGGCACTGCGTGGTGGCACGTGACGTTTGGCTTCTTCCGAAGAAGCAGGCTGAAGCAAGGTATTGCATTCCACACAGCGTGTGAACTCATGCTCTCGGTTTAGTTTGAAATGTTCAACTACTTGCTTGAGCTGCTGCAATCGTTCAATCGATTCGATCCAGAGAACGGTCACCGCTCCGCTGGTCACGACTCTTCGTTCCAAAATGCCCGCATCTTTGGTTAGTACAATTCGCTGTTGTTCCTGCGCGATGCGGACGAGGTCGCCGTCATCGATAGGATTGATGAACAATGTGTCGTAACCCAGAGCGCGCAACCACGGCGCGAGCTTGCCGACATTCATATCCACGATAAATCTGGGCCTCGGCATCTAAATCTCGAGTGAGTTTAACCATTCAATGGGCCACTTCGTTCAAATTCTGGCACGTTAGCGCAATGTGCGATGGATAATTGGCTCTCATCATGACATATCGATTCACTGATTATTGCATCGTGACTACGTCTTGCAAAATAATCAAATCCTATTTCGCGACACAGATCAAAGAGTTCACGAACAACAACGACACACCGTGCTGCAATCAGTTTGTTTCAATACGGCTCTCTAGCCGGGCGTGGTTGTTCTCGTGCTCGTCGCGATACATCGTTAACTTGAGAGGAAAAATGGCTCACAAGGTTCTATCTTTTGCGGCCGGCATTGCGGCGGGCGCGCTCATATTGTCTGCTCAGGCTTTTGCCGCACCTGCCTCGGCGCCGATTCCGCCTGAGCTTGCCGGGACATGGCTGATTACCGAGGATGCCGGAGCTGCTTTGATCAGTGCTTTGGATGATTCCGCGGTGGCGGCACTGCTTGGCTCGGGGCTCACCATGGACAGCAGCGTCTGCCAGAAGGTCGATGAAGACCAGGAAGAACCGTGGCTGGATGCGACCGGTGCCACCCTTCGAACACTGACCATCTATTGCTCGGCGAAGCCGGTTGCGTTCGGACTGCAGCTCGACGATGATTCCCATGCGTTGATGCTCGTCGACGGGCATTACTTCAAGGCGGTGAAAAATGCACTGCCCGACAATCCTGAGACCCTCGCCGACCATTTCGATATGACGAGTTTTCCCTCGTCTTTAGGACCGCGTCATCTGCCCGCGGGCACGACGCTCGACGATCTGCACTTCCGTTTTACCGGTTCCGACCTCGCTCAGGCGACGTTCGAAAATCAAAAGGACGGGTGGCGGTTTAGCTTCACGATTCTGGGCTATGGCCATGACGACTATGGCGATACCGCCCTCGTTTGTGTCGAGGACCAGAACATCGGTGGTGGCAACTACCATACGATGACGCCGGTGATGTTTCGATGGAACGCCAAGGGCGACCGTCTGATCGGCAGTATTGCTCCGGCCACGCCTCGTTGCTTGCCGGTGTCCGGCCAAACCTCGCCCTAATCGCCTGCGGCGATCGATTACCACGAGGGGAAAGCTCCTGATTTTAAGGTGCTTCCTCCTCGCGGTATTAACGGATGTTTTTCGCAATGCTAGTGCTATGTTGATGCAATACTACACCATCTAGGATAAACGACACCGACCAAAAATTGCAAGGCTGAACGCGCGACGTCTCAGGTGCTGATGTAGGGGCAAGGCTTGCCTCGCCCCTACATCTAATGAAGTTCAGCTTCGTTCCATGTTAGGACAAACGACCAGACGATGGCTCGAGGAGCTTCAGCAACACGCGCGCGATGTTGACGGCATCGTGCACGCCGCAGTGCCGCCGACCTTCGAACTTCAAACCGAACTCAGCGAGCATCGCCTCGAGTCCGAGGTTGTTGTCGCTGCGGCGGTGCAAAGCGAAGAGCGTCGCCACGTTTTGGTGGAATTCCCCGAGAGGGCAAGGAACGCCCATGAGCGCGCACTGCTCTCGGAAGAATCGCACGTCGCCGTTGGAATCGGTGGCGAGCAGCCGATTCGTTGCTCCGTAAAGATTCGCCATGCGACGGCAGGCTTCGGCAAAGGACATGCCGACGCCTGGTCGCCGGAGCTTTGCCTCGGTCCATCCGGTCAACTTCGTGCAGAACGGACTGACGCGCGACATCGTCGGAATCACAGGGATGCTGACGCGCTTCTCGATGGTCAGCTTGCGCCGATCCACCATGCACAGCCCGATCTCGATGATCTCCTGACGTTCGCCGGGCGGAAAAACGCCGTCCTCGTAGCAGGTGAGCTCGAGGTCCATGACGTTGATGATGTTGGTAATCATGGTTCACCTCCTTGGTGCGGATGTGGGTGGATCCGAGGCGCGCGGAAATGCACGCCTCGCTCTTTGATATCCAGGCGCTATGCCGTGCATCTCCCTACTTCAGAGGATGCTCACCTTCTGATTCGGACGAAAACGATCCAATGCCGCCTTAGCGCCCTCGCCCCATTCACGGATGACCTGTTCGATCATCTCGCGGGCCGCAGGCAGAGTGGCATCGATCGATTGCAGTCCCAAGCTGGTGTCGTTCTTATCGTCGGCGCCGATGAACGTCACGTCATCATCACCTCTCTTGAACGTCAGCATGATGCTGCCGGCCATTACGTAGGTCATGATTTCTGTTTCGCCATAGATGCCGGACATGCCACGCTTGTCGCAATCGATGATCGCCGCTTGCATCCCCCTGGCATAAACCTCGGCGATGAAGCGATTCTTGAACTCATCGATCTGCCGGAGCGCTTCCTTGTAGGTGTCGTCCTGACGACACATAGCCGTCATAATGTCGTGGATGTTCAGGCGAACATTCAAGGACGGATCTGAGTCGTTGAGGAGACGCCCGAACCCGTTGGTCGGAGCGCGATACACGATGAAGTGGATCTCGCGATCGACGAACTCACCAAGCGAGGATTCGAGTCCATGCATGTAGTAGTCCTTGATCTGCTTGTGCCAGCAGACCACGTTCGCGCGGACGAGGTAGTTAATTTCCGGTGCCGGGCTTGGCTCGAAATTTTTCTTCGTCAACCGCCTCATGTCGCATTCTGACTCGGCATGGTTCATCGCGGCGAGCCGGAACAGATCGCGAACGCGCTCGCGGTCATTGGCGAGATAACGGCGGCTGGCATCCCAGTAACCGATGGTGGCAACGATGTCGTGTGCGGTGGTAACGCCGCAGATAACCTCGTGCGTCGTGGCCGCCTGTCCCTTGCGCTCGTCGCTGAACTCGATGGTGGTGCGGCCGACGCCGTCGATGAGCATCGGCTGGTACATGACGACGTTCTCGTCGGCACGTTTCACCTCGATGTAGATGCGATCCTTCTCCGGGCTATGCGGCCACTTGCTTGCGCCGTGCCCGTTGAGCAGGCGCAGCATTTCGTCGATCACCGGCCACTGAGCTTTGAGCTGAGCGATCCGAGCGGGTGTTTGTGTCTTCATAGAAAAGTCTTCCTTCTGGCCTTTCGCCAAAATGTCGAGACCAGCATTCCGCTGTAGGTCTCGGAAGTGGAGGAAGTCCCGCCTTGCGCGGGACAGTATTGCTTGTGTGGTTGTGGCGGACGCAAACGCGCCCGCCATAGAGACCGACTGTTAGAGTCCTCGCGGACTGCGGCTTTCTGCGGTGCCAGGCACCACAGAAAGCGCCGGGCTCGACATCACGAAAACGTGACGCCGTCCGCCTATGTCCTGCTCCGGTTTTACGTCGGCTTCCCAGCCGGCGGCAACCAGTTTTGCAGCGACCTTTTTCATCAGCTCGATGTCCGCTTCGCGAGTGAGCGGGAAGCGGAACGTACGGCCGTTGAAGTGCTTGGGCTTGCCCGTGCCGGGTGCCGGCTCTTTCAACAAAGCCATGATGCGCGCGACTTCATCGTCGATGCGCCCTTGCTCGTCGGTCCAATAGTTCGCCACGTCTTGCGGCGTGAGAATCGTCATTGGTTCCTCTTATGGCGATCAGGCGGAAACGGTTGCCGCCTGTCTCGCGCGTTTGACTCTGACGCCCAGCGGCGCCAGAGTGTATGTGGTGGCTCGCACCACGTTGGTGTCGGGCAGGATGTCCGCCTGCCGGGTTTTGGCCGCGCGGGCTTTCGCCTGGGCGACCAGAGCTCTCGTCTCTGTATCCGCCGGGTCGAGCACCGCCAACTCGTCGAACCGTTTCTCGACGAGAAGTGCCGGAATGTCTTTGCCGGCGAGCGCCACCACTTTGGTGCGCACTACCTCCGGCTCGACTATGTCGCAGACGGCGATGTGCGTAGCCGCCGCCAGAGACGGCGCGACGAAGCCCACGTCGTTGTCGAGCATCACCAGCGGCAACCCAAGGCGGCTGTTGGCGAAGTCGGGGCGAATGAGCTTGACGTGAACGTCCGCGCTTTTGAACTCGCTGGAGGGATCCAGCACGCAATTCTCGAGCGCGTATTTCACGGCTTTGTAAATGTGCGGTAATGCCGCCGAGCGCGCC
>Ga0134128_10000558_pt1 | contig 51471 bp, 58 predicted proteins | sample KB31754_FD_96462 | JGI IMG/M metagenome (GOLD analysis project Ga0134128, IMG submission 96462) | Terrestrial soil microbial communities with excess Nitrogen fertilizer from Kellogg Biological Station, Michigan, USA - KB3-175-4 | ecosystem: Environmental > Terrestrial > Soil > Unclassified ... | reverse complement strand
GCTCAGCCTCACCATCATACATCAGGATATTTATCGGGGTTTCCACCATTTTTAATAAATGGCCTGCTACTTCCCAGTTCCCTAAATGGGCGCTTACAAGTATACCTCCTTTACCACCTGCTACCAGTTGCCTTATGTGATCTATACCATCATTATCAAATGTAAACGGGGTTTTTATATCCGATAGAATTGCGATCTTATCAATCAATGTCTGGCCAAAAATGATCAGGTTTTTTTTAATCATTTTTTTTGTCTTTGGTAATGTATATCCTAACCTTTTATGATATAGGTATTCCAACGGCCTCGTGGCAGACGGAGCAAAAAAGCGATAGTACAAACTGACAAAATGAAGTAAAGCATACGCAGGCCTAACACCTCCCCAACGCAGCAACCAAACAAAAATACTATAACCAATAGCAGAGCCGCGGGAACGTCCTTCCCAAACATGCTTATCAGGCATTGGCTTGTAAGTACATACGGTTTAATATATAGTCATAAAAGTCCTGAATAGTGTGCATCTGTTGAAAATCTTCGGGCTTAACTTTAAAACCAAAATTTTGTTCAATAGCTACGACTAGGTCTATATAATCAAGACTATCCAGATCCAATGTCTCTTTAAGGTTTGCCTTAGGTTGTATGGTACTTTCTTCAACCTCAAAATCTTCTACCATAAAGGCATTAATTCTTTTTATAATTTCTTGCTGATTCATAAGCACAAGGGACAATATCAAAAGTCTTATAAAAACAATTTCTCTTATTAAAGAAAATTTAAACTTATAAAACTATTGATTAATAAATAACGTTACAAAGTTAAAAAATGAATTTTACAAGATATATTATTTTCTTATTTATTTGAAATCAAGAGGAATTGCAAGGGTAATGCTGAAATTCCGGCCCATATTGAATATTCCCATTCTGCCGGTAACATCGTTTTCAGGGGTATATTTCAAACGGCTGAGGTTACTTTGGTAAGCAACATCTGTAAGGTTTTGCCCGGCAAGCGTCAGAGTAAATATTGTTTGCTGCTTTTTGTTAGTAAAATCCGCACCAATACCGGCATCAAGCAATGTATAGCCGGGTGTGGTTGTTTCTGTGCCATAGGCGCTGAATACATTGTTCTGCGCTGAATTAATATCCAGTCCAACCTTAACGTATGCGTTTTTTAAATGTTTCCCCAGCGATCTTTTCTCTGCTTTCAGGTCGATCAGCCACCTAAATGGTGGTATAAATGGAATATTTGTAGTACTGTCGGAGGTTGGATTAACAAACTTTCCACGAACGTATGATAGAGTATTTTCAAAATGCAGCCAATCAAGTGGATGCGGATGAAGATCTACATATAACTCCGCACCATAAAGGTTGGCATCGGATTGGCCATATTTAAATGCAGGGTAGTTCTCTGCATTATTTTGCGTAGGTATTGAATCAGTTCCGTTTACATTTAGCAGCTTATGAATAAATATAAAATCCCTGATGTAATTATTAAATACAGAGGCATCTACCATTACGTGTTTTGTATTCCACGAAATGCCCGCATCACCTTGTATGCTGTTTTCTGCCTTTAGATTTACATTGCCGTATTCATAGCGCACAGTACCGTCATGCACACCGTTTGCAGATAACTCTGCGATGTTAGGATTACGGTATCCGCTTGCAAGATTGAATTTTATAGTTGTTCTTTTGTTTATATCATAGCTGGTACCAATGCTTCCGGATACATTTGAGAAATTGCGAGTAAAGGGATTGAACAATTCCATTACATTGCCAGCTCCACCTGTAACATCATTTACATATTTTGCCTGAGTACTCATCGTACGGAAATCATACCGAAGCCCTCCTGCCAGCGTCCATGCTCCCCATTGTTTTTTAGCAATGCCATAAGCGCCAATATCAAAGAGATTATAATCAGGTATCAAAAACTCACTACCTCTGTTCTGGTTTATTTGCTCCATTCCATTAATGCCGGTTGTTATTCCCCATCCCTTCCATTCGTGAAGAAAATATTTAAAATCGTAAGTGTAAGTATGGAGTAGTAATGAAAGCCCCGGTGTATTAAATAATACCGGATCATTAAATTCCATACGATCGTTTTGCTGATAACCAAGGATCATTGCCAGCCTGTTGCCATTGTTCAGATAAAGCTCAGAATTCCACACCAGTTTCTGATGATTGATATGCTGATAAGGTGTAACCATATCATACGATCTGCCATCTGAAGGAGCAACTATTTCCTGTACGGAAGTACCACTAACATTTACATCTTTTAAAAAATTCCCAGTTGCAGTATCCCGGTTACCTTCAGGGATACCAAGCTTTTCATTAAATGAGCTATACGATAATCTTGTAAATCCCCATTTTTTATTGATACCAGCGCTTAACCCATAATTGGTATTGGAGAAACGCGTATCATACACATAACCGTCGTACTTATTTTGATAATCATGCGCATTCTTTTGAGTAGCATATGCATTCCAACTAAGTCCATTTACATTTCCCCCTAACTGTGCATGCAAAGCGGCTAATCCATCATTTGTCTGATAGTTGGATGAAATATTGCCTTGTATTTTACCTTCCGGCAATGGCTCATCCGAAATAACATTTACAACTCCTGCCAGTGCATCAGAGCCATAAGCCAAAGAGGCCGGGCCTTTTAAAACTTCAATTCTCGATACGTTATAATCATCTATTTCTATTCCATGCTCATCGCCCCATTGCTGGCCCTCCTGGCGTACACCATCATTCAATGTTATAATACGATTGTAACCTAATCCGCGGATAAATGGTTTTGATACAGCAGGCCCCGTGGTCAGCTCGTTTACACCCGGCAGTTTCGAAATAGCGTCTATTACATTTGTAGAAGCGTTCTCCTGCATTTCCTTTATGCCAATGCTTTGTATCGGTGTAATGCTTTTCCTTTCTTCAGTGGCAAGACTTGTGCCAGTAACTACCACTTCATTTCTTTCAATCACACTTTCATTAAGTTGGAAATCCTGCCTGGTAACACCATTTATTTCTATAGCTTGGGTAACGGTGGTATAACTAAGCAAACTAACCTCTACTAAAAATTTCCCTTTGGGTAAATTATTGATCTTATAATGACCTTTGAGATCAGTTGCAGCACCTGTTTTCAGATCTGAGATCTGAACAATAGCACCAATAAGAGGCTGACCATGTGTATCTGTAACCGTGCCTGTCAGCTCGTTGGGAGTAGCCAGTGAAAATAAAGGAATAGCAATGAATAAAATGAGGTAACTGACAAATAGCCTAAGCATTATTATTTTATTTTTAAGAAATATAGTTAAGACATGTCCCCCAACCATTAGAAAACATCAATATTCCGCATTAACTATGCCAAATATCAAGAGTTTGCAAAGATAAGGTACCCGGCAAAGACAATTGTTAAATAAATATTTAGCTCTATTTGTTTTGATTTATTGAGATAACTTTGCGGTCCGATAACGTTATGAATAGAAAAATAATCTATTCCATTTGTACACCCATATTAGCAATAATAATTTCTATTATATGCTATGGCAATACGTTACAGCCTGCCAAACCTAACAACACCAATTCTACAATTAAAATTACCTATCAAGGCCATACTGTACCTTACAAATCTCTTTTTGGTTCATTCCAGGAAAAGCAAAAAAATCAGCAGAGGTGCATAATACGTATAAAAGCATGGGACGATGCATTTGCCATCGACGTGCCTTTTATATGGAGCTATTCCAAAAAGCTTTCCTTTTATAAAAAGATTAAAGCCGCGGACTATAAAAGTTATATTCACCAGGGTAATTCACATCTTGTTCCTCTAAGAGGGCCTCCTGCATATACAGTTTTAGCATAATTCCATTTCTTAAATTTAAACTGTATTTAATTCCGGCATAATTGAATTTATGCATTATTAATAATCATATGAATCATTCTAATAGTTTGCACAGTAAATGGTGTGGCTTGGGTTTATTGATATTTTTCACCCTATATATCCCCCTATTTACACAAGCGCAAACATTAAAATTATACGACGCAGTAAATAAAGCAATTGCTAATTACCCACTGATCAAACAACGTCAATCTGAGGTGGCAGCAAGCAAGGCTCATATTACTACAGTAAACGGATATGTGCTTCCCGATTTGATTTTGGGAGACGAAGCGACTACAGGTACTGCCAACAGCCTTGAAGGTGCCTATTTTTCTTTGGGAATGATACCTTCGGTATCAGGCAGTATAAATCCAATTGAAAAAAACAATTTAGGTAGCGGCAATATCGCCATATCAATGCTGCAATGGGAGTTTTACAATTTCGGCTATTATAACGCCCAGAAGAAGCAGGCACAAGCTGAATTAGCAGCTACAACTGCCAGACTGAACGGTGACAATTACCTCTTAACAGAGAAAATAATATCCCTGTACCTCGATTGGGTAAAAAAATACCGTTTGGTACAAATCGAAAATGAAAACCTGCAACGTTCAGGAACAATACTAAATGCAATAAGAGCTACGGTAACAAGCGGTCTTAAACCGGGGGTAGACAGCGCCACTGCAAGTGCAGCATACGCTGACGCACGCATCTCCTATCTGCAGGCTTTGGATAATTATGATTACGACAAAATATCCTTATCTACATATACCGGCTCTGATACAAGCATTCAGCCTGATACTGCGATCATCACGCAAGCATTTCAAAACAAGCTATATCAATTTCAACCATCAGACAGTATAACAATAGATCATCCTTTACTCGACATTTTCCAGAAGCAATATCAATTGCAACTGGCAAATAATAAGGCTATTTCGAAGGCGTATTTGCCAAAATTCAATCTTCTTGGCGCTGCATGGCAAAGAAGCTCCAGCATTACTTCTTCTGATAATTATGCCCCGAATGTCACTGATGCATTTCAAAACAACCGGTACAACTATTTATTTGGCCTGTCGCTGACTTATAACATCTTTGACTTAAAACATCAAAGAGATGAGCTTAGGGAAGGCAGATACACAGCCAATGCCCAGCAAAGCGCTTTACAAACGGAGCAGCTAACACTGAATAAAATGCTACAACAGGCTAATTCCTCTTATTCTATTACAACCGAGAAATTAAATGAATTGCCTGTGCAGCTTCATTCTGCAGAGCAAGCCTACGGTCAGCAGATCGCATTATACAAAGCCGGACTGAATACATTAATAGATGTGACTAACGCACTGTATGTATTAAGACAAACCCAAACTAATCTTGTTGTAGCTCAAGATGAGTTGCTGCAGCTAATATATATACGTGCCGGCCTTAGTAACCAATTAGATATTTTCTTACAAAATTTTAAATAACAGATCATGAGCCTTGTATCAGCTTCGCTGAAAAGGCCGATCACTATACTTGTAATAGTATCGGCGGTCTTTTTAAGCTCAATATTGGCGATCAGCACAATACCAATTGATATATTTCCAAAATTAAATCTTCCGACTATATATGTAATCGAGCCGTATGGTGGCATGACGCCACAACAGATGGAAGGCTTTTTCTCTACACGTCTTGCTGACCAGTTCCTTTATATAAACGGGATAAAAAATGTTTCCAGCAAAAACATCCAGGGGTTAAGTATGTTGAAGCTCACATTCTTCGACAATACAAATATGGCCGAGGCCTCAGCACAGGTGGCATTACAAGTTAATCGTGCGATGACATTTTTTCCGCCCGGTGCATTGCCGCCGCAGGTGATTCGTTTTGATGCTTCTTCCCTACCTGTAGGGACACTGGTATTTAGTAGTAAGACAAGATCTCTCGATGAAATTAATGACCTCGCATCTACTCGTATCAGACCACTTTTCTCTACTGTTCCCGGATTATCTGCGCCACCGCCAATTGGTTCAAACTTGCGCACGGTAGTTATAAACATTGATCCTGACAGATTGCGTAGCTATAATCTTACTTCAGATGAAGTGGTCGAGGCAATAGCAAAAAACAACGTAATGTCTCCGTCAGGAAATATTCGTGTTGGCAACATTATGTATATGGCCACTACAAACTCGCTTGAAGATAAGGTTCAGGCATTTGGCAATATCCCTGTGAAATCAGACAATCTTAATACCATTTTTCTTAAAGATGTTGGCACCGTTCAGGATGCAGCGGATGTTACAACAGGATATGCCCTTATTAATGGCAAGCGTTCTATCTATATGCCGATCGTTAAGACTGCAGATGCATCTACATGGGATGTGGTTAAAAAATTAAAATCAAAGATCCCGGAAATGCAGAGCCTTTTGCCTGATGACGTGCATATAAAATATGAATTTGACCAGTCTGTATTTGTTATAAATTCAGTAAAAAGCCTGGTTTCAGAAGGTATCATTGGAGCTATCCTTACCGGCTTAATGGTGCTTATTTTTTTAAAGGATTGGCGTAGCTGTGTAGTTGTTGTCATTACCATTCCTGTGTCTATTCTTGCTGCCGTGCTTTGTCTGAAACTTGCAGGTCAGACGATCAATATTATGACATTGAGCGGTCTTGCACTGGCAATAGGTATCCTTGTAGATCAGGCAACCGTAACGATTGAGAATATACATCAGCACCTGGAAATGGGGAAACCCAAGCGCCAGGCTATCTATGATGCGTGTGAGGAAATTTCTTTCCCATTGTTCCTGATCCTGCTATGCATTATTGCAGTATTCGCACCATCTTTTGTTATGCAGGGTGTGCCAAAAGCCCTATTCCTCCCGCTTTCTCTCGCCATTGGATTTGCGATGATCGCCTCTTACTTCCTCGCGCAGAGCCTTGTACCTATTGTTTCCAACTGGCTATTAAAAGAAGGAATGTTTCAATACCATCATGGCACAAACCACGCACATGCAGGATTGGGACTTGATGAGGAAGAGATTGAGCAAATAGAGAGCCACCTTGAAATGGAAAAGAAAGAGCCTGAAAAAAACGATGGGTTTGAAAAGGTAAAAATTCGCTTCATGCAGATGTTGCAAAGAATGATAGTACATAAGAGACGAAATGCAATACTCTACTTTGTTTCAGTTTTTATATTAGTTGGTATTGGCTTTGTGTGGATCGGTAAGGATCTGCTACCAAAAACAAATAATGGTCAGTACCAGATAAAACTACGGTTACCGGATGGTACACGTTTGGAGCGAACAGAAACTACGGTATTGAATGTATTGAATATCTTAGACAGCGTCACAAATAATCATGTGGAAATATCATCGGCATACGCAGGTATGATGTCAACAAACTATGCTACCTCGAATCTGTATGTGGATAATAGTGGCACACATGAAGCGACCATCCAGATCCAATTGGATGAAGACTTTAAAATGGGCAAAGATAAATTTGAGGACATAATACGAGAAGCAATACATAGAGACTTACCCGATGTGCGCATTTCATTCGAGCCTATTGAATTGACAGAGAAAATCATGAGCCAGGGCGCTTCTACTCCCATTGAAGTGCGAGTGGCAGGAAAGGATATGCAGCAAATTGAAGGCTATGCCAACAGACTGGTTACAGAATTAAAAAATGTATCCTTCATGCGGGATGTGCAAATACAGCAGCCACTTAAATATCCAACAATTAAAATCATACTGGATCGTTTTAAGATAGCCCAAATGGGTTTAAATCTGAATGAGGTCAGCCGTTCTGTTGCTGCTTTTACTTCCTCAAGCCGCTATACACAAAAAAACCTGTGGCTGGATCAGAGAAGCGCTTATACTTTCCAGGTGCAGGTACAGGTACCTGTATATGTAATGAACAATCTCGAAGATCTAAAAGAGATCCCTTTACAGCCAGGTAAATCAAATTTATTGCTTCAGGATGTGGCTTCATTCCAGGTAGATACTACAGAGGGTGAAATCGACCGTACAGGTCCCAGACGATATGTAACAGTGAGCGCTAATCTATACAAGAAGGATCTGCAAAGCGGAACGGATGCTGTAAATAAAGCAATAAAAAATTTAGGTGCATTACCAAGAGGCTTAGTTGTAGAAGTTAAGGGGATGTCTAACCTGCTTACAGAAACACTGGATAGCTTACAAAGCGGGCTCGGTTTTGCAATTGTAGTTATTCTATTATTATTAGCTGCCACTTATCAATCATTTAAAGCATCATTGGCTGTATTATGTACCATACCTGCTGTATTGCTGGGTTCTATTGTTATTTTATTACTCACAGGCGCTACATTAAATCTGCAATCCTATATGGGTATCATCATGTCAACAGGGGTGTCGGTGGCGAATGCTATCCTTATCGTTACAAATGCAGAAAAACTCCGCATTGACTATAATAATGATGTGATAAAGGCTGCCACTGTAGCAGCATCAGTTAGGTTACGCCCGATACTTATGACGAGTCTCGCAATGATAGCAGGTATGATACCTATGGCCAGCGGGCTTGGCGAAGCAGGTGATCAGACTGCACCACTGGGACGCGCTGTTATCGGAGGTCTTATTGCTTCTACTTTTGCTACATTATTTATGGTGCCGCAATGCTACGCACTATTACAAAAGAAAGCATCGTTGAAATCACCATCATTGCTTCCTGAAACTTCTAAACCTGTTCAACATTCAGAACATCTTCAATCACAACATTCAAATTAAAATAGTTTATGAAATACATACTTAGGTTATTGTCTGTAATAGTTTTCTCTGCATGGGTTGTTTCGTGCGGCCATTCAAAAAAAGAAAACAGCGACCAACCAGCACAGCAAACGACCCAAACATACAAGCTCGTTACTTTGGAACCTCATCAGATCAGCGGCGCAATACAGCTTCCCGGTTTACTGGAGCCATTTGAATTTGTACAGATGTATCCCAAAGTAAATGGCTTTGTAAAAAATGTATTTGTGGACAGGGGTAGTGTAGTGAAACAAGGACAAGTGTTGATAACGCTTGAAGCCCCTGAAATAGAACAACACGTATCTGCCGCCAAACTTCAATATACACAAGCCCATGCCAACTACCTGATCAGCAAAGACAAATATGAGCGCCTGCTTGAAACAAGTCATACACCCGGAACTGTTTCTCAATTTGACCTTTCAGCTGCGCAATCTAAAATGCAGGCAGATAGCGCTACTGCCCAGGGAGAGTATGCAAACTACAAAGCCCAGGAAGTGATGCAGGGCTATCTTACGGTAACATCTCCCTTTGATGGTGTTATTACAGAAAGGGATATTCATCCCGGTGCTCTTGTAGGGCCGGGCGAAGCAAACAACAAACCAATGCTAATATTGCAGCAACTATCAAAACTACGACTGGTGGTAGATATTCCTGAACAATATACCTCCCAGCTTGCTGATGCCGATGGAGTACACTACCGCATAAATGCCTTGCCAGGGCAAGATTTTACCGGGAAAATAGCCCGTTCTGCCCAGAGCCTGAATAACTATCGTTCCGAAACAATTGAAATAGATGTTTTTAATCCAAAGGATGTGTTCAAACCAGGTATGTATGCAGAGGTTACATTACCGATAACAGGTAGTGCTAATGCTTTTGTTGTCCCTAAAAGTGCTATTGTTACTACTACTGAAAGAAAATACGTTGTTCAGATAATAGATAACCAGGCTAAATGGGTAGATGTAACTGAAGGTAATGAGAATGGTGATTCAACCGAAATCTTTGGTAATCTTCATACTTCAGATCAAATTGTAGCTAATGCTAACTACCAGATAAAAGAAGGCCAGACAATAGCAGCAAAATAAATCTTTTAAAAAACAGCAAAACAGCCTCTTTCGAGGCTGTTTTGTTTTACATTCTTTCAATGATCGCTGCAATACCCTGACCGCCACCTATACAAGCAGTAACTAAGCCATATCTTTTATTAAGTCGCTTCAGGTCGTTTAAAATCTGCACTGTGAGCTTTGCTCCTGTACATCCTAATGGGTGTCCTAAGGCGATGGCACCACCATTTATATTTACTATATCGGGATTTAATCCCAATTCTCTTATTACGACCAATGATTGTGAAGCAAATGCTTCATTCAGCTCTACTAAATCTATCTGGCCAAGATTCATCCCTGCTTGTTTCATTACTTTAGGCACTGCTTTTGTTGGCCCTATGCCCATTATACGCGGATCAACACCTGCACTGGCACAGTTGATAAGCCTGCCAATGGGTTTTAATCCTAACTGATTCATTAACTTTTCGCCCATCACAATCACGAAAGCGGCGCCATCTGAAGTCTGCGACGAATTACCAGCGGTAACTGTTCCTCCCTGTGCGAAAACAGGAGGTAATTTTGCTAACGCAGCCATTGACGTGTCAGGGCGAGGGCCTTCGTCCGTATCAACTACATATTCGCGCTCGGTCTTTTTATTTTTTTCATTTACGTATATCTCCTTAACTGTTATTGGTAATATACCTTCTTTAAAGTATCCTTCTTTTATAGCATTAAGCGCTTTCTGATGTGATTTTAATGAAAATGCGTCCTGCTCTTCGCGAGTTACTTTGTAATCATTGGCGACCTGTTCGGCGGTGAGGCCCATGCTTAAATAATAGTCAGGGGTATTTTTTGCAAATTCATAATTAGGCATTGTGCGCCAGCCAGCAGTGGGCACAAGACTCATGCTTTCTGTACCACCTGCTATAATGCAGTCAGCCATGCCATTGCGAATTTTAGCAGTTGCAATTGCTATACAATCAATCCCCGAGCCGCAATAACGATTTACGGTTTCGCCGGCTGCCCACTCTCCTACAGCCCGATTAGCTATGATACGTCCCACCTGTAAGCCTTGCTCCGCCTCCGGCACAGCATTACCCACTACTACGTCGTCTATTAGCTTTGGATCTAATTGTGGCACACTTGCCAAAAGACCTTTAATAACATCGACTGCGAGATCATCAGGACGATAAAAGCGAAAACCACCACGTTTGGATTTGCCAACAGCTGTGCGATAACCGGCAACAATAAAAGCATCCTGCATATCTTAATAGTTCTGGGGTGAAAAATTAATTAAAGTTAAATATCCTGCTCTTATTGCGTAATGTCGTTTGAAAAATTTAACTGTCTTCATAAGATTGGTCTATGATGGCATTATTTTCTTATAAAAAGTGTAACTGTATAAGTATTAATTTAGTGTTATGGAAAAGGATAAAACCCTTGTAATAGGCGCTTCTGAAAATCCCCAACGTTATAGCAATATGGCGGTACTCCGTTTGCAAGCCAAAGGGTATAAAGTAGTAGCTATTGGCAATCGAAAAGGCAAGGTTGAAAATGTAGAAATCATCACCGAACACCCTCAGCGGGAGGATATAGGAACTGTAACATTATATCTTAATCCAACTAATCAAAAAGCGTATTACGATTATATTATTTCATTAAAGCCTAACCGCATTATTTTTAACCCGGGAACCGAGAATGAAGAATTAGAGCGCCTGGCTCTTAAAGAAGGGATCAATGTACTTGAAGCATGCACTCTTGTGATGCTCTCAACAGGTCAATATTGATCATTCTATATTATAACTATGTCCCATCCACAAGGCACCACCTATGCTATCTCTACTTGCCCCTGTAACCGAACTTAATACTGTTGTTTCTTCCCTCCAGCGTAATGCGCCTATCAAAGCCATAATTAAGGCTTCTTTATATTTTATGACTATTGCATCCGGCATAGCTACAGTTACATTTAACGGCGAGAGGGCTTTTTGCAGTTCTACCATTAAAAATTTATTGAAAGCTCCACCTCCGGTAACCAGCATTGTTGCCAGTTCTTTAGAATGAGGAAAGCGCTTTACAGCTTCGGCTACCTGGTCTGCTATGTGATATACAGCAGTATGTAATAGATTGTTTACCTCATGATTACTTTCTAACAATATAGGAAATACTAATTCTCTGGCTGCCTCATTGCTTAAAGATTTTGGTGGCGGCAAGCGGTAGTAAGTAGCGTCATCCAATTCGGACAAAACATCGGTGAGTAAAATACCGCTTGCCGCAATGGCACCATCTTCATCCATTTCCTTACCAGCTCTTTGAGCCAGCGTATTAAGCATTTGATTAGCGGGGCAAATGTCGAAAGCCAAAAGGGAGTCATGATCGCGAACTGTGATATTTGCAATGCCTCCTATATTCAGCCAATAATCATAATAGCCAAACAGCAGTTTATCTCCTATAGGCACTATGGGTGCGCCCTGCCCTCCCAGAGCAACATCTAACGCTCTGAGATCACTTACAACAGGTAGGCCCGTTATGGCTGCAATAGATGCACCGTCGCCAAGCTGTGTAGTAGTTTTGTTCTCAGGTTCGTGAAAGACCGTGTGACCATGAGAAGAAATAAAATGTACCTGATGCTCTATTCCATGCTTTTTTATAAAATTATTCACCTGCTCTCCAAGATATCTGCCATATTCTGTATTTAATTTCAGAAAGTTGCTTATTGTGAGCGGCGAAATATGAATCAGCTTGTTCAGCCATTCCTCACTATATGATATGCAATCTGCAAACTTTATATCAAAAGCCCATTGTCCTCTTACTTCTTCCAAATGCACATATACTATATCCAGTCCATCGAGGGAGCTGCCAGACATCAACCCAATAACTTTATAAACCATGTTGCAAAATAACTAATGGCTTCATTTTTATTAATAAATTTCAAGCGTTCTGCGCAAAGCTGATCTTACATTGCTTTATTAATTATTCCATTTTATTAGAAAACCATTATAAATTTTAATTAAAGTTGTTTATTTTGGCAAAAAATTTCGATATCATGAAAAAAGTACTCACCATTGCCGCTGCCCTTCTGTTCATGGGCTCAATCAGTTTTGCTCAAGATGCAAAAACAACTAAAATGAATGACAAAATGGACAAAAAAGAACAGAAGGTTCAAAAGAAAGAAACTAAGGCTAAACACAAAGTAGACAAAAAAGAAAAGAAAATGGACAAGAAAGAAGACAAAAAACCAGCCGGTAATATGTAATTTTTGTGTCTGATTTGATATTTAAGAGCCTTCCTTAAACGGAGGCTCTTATTTTTTACACATTTTCTGTAATAATTTGGGGGATGAGAGTTTGGTCAGACTGAGTGCATGGGTTCGGAGATATTTCACAGCGTTCAACAAGAATAATTATTGGGCAATAAAAAAGCACACATAAAATAATTATGTGCGCCCTCTCAATTATCCTGCAAAGAACTGTTTATTTTATACCAAATAAAACACCTACGTTCAGTGCAAGGTTGTGATTTACATTATAGTTACCAGAAGGGTCCTTGACAGCATCTGTCAACCCTTGATAGTAGCCGAGGTCAAGATTGAGCCAAGTGGCACGTACCAAGCGAATATTAACACCTGCACCAGCATTTAATCCAAAATCGAATGTTCTGAAATCGTTTGATGCACCAGGTATGTAGGCATCGCTGTAATAAGGACTCATACTACTTGATTCAGCAAGCTTTAATCCGAAAGAAGGTCCCAGGTATAATTTAGGACGTATATTATCATTCTGTTTTCCGAAGAAATAATATGCACGTAACGGCAAGCGCAGATAAACAGGATTAACCATGCTTATATCTCCCATCATATCTTCTTTACGATAACCTTCTGAGGATACCTGCAACTGACCACCCCATCCCCAGTGAACATTCTTTGCATATATAAGCCCAACACCAAGGTATCCAGAGGGTTGAAATTTTGTTGTACCAGGCATATTACCTACCCAGCTTGTACCAAATCCGCCTACCGGCCCTAAAGAGATATATTGTGCAAATGATTGGGGTACAGTTGCAAACATAATCGTTGTGGCTAACAATAAAATCCGTTTCATAACTAATCGTTTTGGTTATATCAATTTTCGAAAACACTATGCCACTACTGCTGTTTTTGCAATGCAACAATTATTTCTTTATGGTTTCTTTAACAGTTATATATAGTAATGCATATAAAATATATTAATTTTCAATAGAGAAAGATATCGTGGCATAAAAGTGTTTATTAGTTTTGTATAAAGCCCCTTAGACTATGATGGATACAGTTTCTGAAATAATCAACAAATTGCGGAAAGAAGGATACACTGAAGACTTTAATCTGCAACCAGATTGCCTGGAATGCGACCAGAACAAAACCAGAATACTTAATGGAGAATTTATCATTGATAAATTTTACCGTTTTGAGGGTGACAGCAACCCGGATGATGAAGCCACTGTATATGCGATCTCCTCACCTAAACATGGTATTAAGGGCATTTTAGTAAATGGGGGTGGTATATATACAGATGATATAACCGATGAGATGCTGCAGTCGCTAAAAATAAAAAAACAATAAACTGATCGGTAAAATTTAAAAATAAAGATCATGAGCACATTTCAGCAAGTGATACAATCGGACAAACCAGTTTTGGTAGACTTTACAGCAACATGGTGCGGGCCATGCCAAATGATGGCGCCTATATTACATGACGTGAAATCAGCAATGGGCGATGATGTAACAATCATAAAAATAGATATAGACAAAAGTCCGCAGGTAGCACAACATTTTCAGGTGATGAGTGTGCCGACCCTTATGATATTCCGCAAAGGGGAATTGAAATGGAGACAATCAGGAGTGATGCAGGCAAAACAACTGCAGCAAGTAATACAACAATTTAAAAACTGACTTTGTCTTAGTTCATAATCAGTATTTAAAGAAAACTTCTGTCGCCCCAAAGCCATATTTGCCATGCCATTCATTGGCAAACTTTTTCACTTCGGGGATCTTTGATAATAAATTATGGGTAGCTTTTTTCAAAGCACCTTTCCCTAATCCATGTATTATTACTACCCTCTCTTGTCTATTCACTATAGCTGTGTGCAAATAACGCTCCAAAGCATCCAACTGAATCTTCAACATTTCGGTATTGCTTAAACCTTTTGGATCATCAATTAATTTTTCGATGTGCAAATCTATTTCGTAAGGCACCGGCTCTATACGAGAAGAAATATTACCCAAGCTAATTAAAGATGGTTTTATTACAGGCTCAAACTTCTCTTTTGGTTGTCGTTTTTTTCGCGGAACAAAATCTTCTATCAATAAATAGCTAAAAGTAGGCTCATTGTTTTTTAATACCTCTGTGATATGCTCAAACAGCTTCGCAGGTCGAATGCGCAATACACCTTCCTCTACTTCATTTTCAGCATTTGCAACATCTGTAAACTGCCAGTGGAAACGAGGCTGGTCGTTCATGTCTTCAAAAGCTATTTTATGCAGATACAGATCGCCAAATGCATGCAAGGCTCCTTCGTGCCGAAACTCACTTTGATGAGCAAAGCGAACATCATAAATAAAACGAATAGAAACCGGCAATTCATTGAGCAGATAAATTTTTATATAGTCAACTATATCTTCCATTTCGTCCGATTTAAAGAAAGGCAGGAAAGAAAGATAAATGCCCTTTGCAAGACGAGGTTTTTTAAATTGCTCTTTTTCGACAGGTAATTGTTCAGGTTGTGAACCCTTCTTCTCTTTTCTCTTTTCAGTAAACCATTTTAAATACGGATGATCTATCTCGTCGTAGTGAACAGGAAAAGTAATACCATTCACTTCGACCTCAAGCATCTGGTCATTTATATACGCAGCAACATGCCCCTCCTCGCCAGTTCGCTTTAAAACTATTTTGTCGCCAATTGAAAACTTCATTACAACTCCGCAATTTTTTCTTTCAGAAAAGCTACCATTTTGCGGATAGCTTTTCCCCTGTGACTTATTTCGTTTTTAATATGCAATGGTAATTCACCAAATGTCCGGTCAAAACCATTAGGCATAAATATAGGATCGTAGCCAAACCCCTCATTGCCAATTTTCTCATTAATAATCCTGCCTTCGCATGTGCCTTCAAAAAAATAAGTTTCGTTTTCCCATATCAGGCAGATAACTGCTTTATAATATGCTGTCCTATCGGTTTTTCCAGCTAATTCATTTAAAACCTTTTGCAGATTTTTTTCGTCATCGCGAGTTCCTGAATAATGAGCACTATCTACACCAGGCGCATCATTTAATGCGGATACACATAAACCACTATCGTCAGCAAAAGTATTTTTACCAGAAAAATTATAAACAGTAGATGCTTTAGCCAAAGCATTTTCTTCAAATGTTTGAAATGGTTCAGGAATTTCTTCTTTAAATCCTATGTCGTTTAAAGACAGTAAATCTATCTCTTCGATCATCGAATTGATTTCCCGTATTTTACCAACGTTATTAGAAGCAATTATCAGCTCTGCCATTAAGCAAAGTTAATCGTTACGCACTATTATATTTGTTTGACGTGCTGAAAAGCCTTATGCTGTATAGCAGGGCTTTCTTTTTAAGAATAACCTCTTTTGGGATTCAACTATTTTTAAAAGGAATATAATGCAGATTAGGTTTGTCCCTGAGCATTTTCCTAAGGTAATTCGCTATTACAACTTCAAGCTCAGGTTGTTGAGGCAACAGTATGTCCTGAATATCTTTATGAACAGAAGAAAGGCAAACATCAGTATTAAAGGCTTCTAAAGCAGCTTTCCCAAATGTTTTGCACTGCCGCTCGTCGAGTCTTTTAATTTCCATCTTACTAATTCTTGACAGTAAATCCGCCCATTCGCATTGCAATAGATATTTAGGGTGATATAAATTAAGGATACCTTTGAAATCCGTGTGACAAAGCCCCGAGACTGCAGTGGCAAGATAATCCACATCCATAAATGTCATCATGTTGTATCCGGCTCCATATATGGGGACAAAGCCATATTTATTCATCACATCAGTATAATACCACTTGAACCATGAGCCTAAACCTATCACCCATGGAATTCTGATCAAAGCAACATTTGCATTTCCCTTTTGCGCGGCTTTGAAAAAAGGATATTCGGCGTGTACATACTCGCGGGCAAAACTAATAGGGCTCAGATCTGTATGTTCTGTGACAATCATATCAGAGTGATTACCGTATACAAGGCTGCCAGATATGTATATAACCTTTATTGACTTGTTGATGTTTTGAACTTGTGTAATCAACCTTTTGTTATCAATTTGTCCTTTCATTGCCATGCCATATCTACCTACCCTGCCCAGCATTTCTGTTCTGCTTCTTGCGGCATGAATAATGACATCCGGAATTACAGGCAAATTACTTATATCTAAATCGGCCAATGATGACCTGACAATGCAAATATTATCACATCCATGTAAATTATGTAACATACTTCTATGCTGCACAGCCATAATACTATATTCATCTGAGCATATCATTTTTTGCAAAATGCTCTGACCAATAAAACCGCTGCCACCGAGTATGAGTACGTTTTTCATTTCAACACATTGAAATTCTAATGGTGTTTTTTGTCAACGTGATTCTCCAATATATTCAGAACTTTCTTTTGGTAATTATGGGGGTGATTTTTAGAATGATATAGTGTAGTCTTAAATGCCAGACTATAATCTTCTTCGGGGTAATTCTTACTGAACCATTTCTTTCTCCAGCGTATATCCGTTTTGTGCATTAGCCATTCGTTCAATTTAGAAGGGCTCAAATGATCTAAAAGAAACTCAAGACACTTCTTTATAAAACCATCCTTTTTTTCAGCCCGTGTTTTAGGATATAAACGCAGATATCCATTGGGTATATATTGTGACAACCATTTATTTTGCCTGATGATACCTGAATAAACAGATACACCAGATATAGGTATTATGCTATGCAATTCGATAGCTGTGTAAATATTCTTCTCTTCTATTTCAAGGTGCTCTGAATCTATAAAATAATTCATGCAGAACTGATGCTGCTTACCTACCAGAAAAGTCAACTTTTTAAATAAATGAAGCAGTGTACGACAAATCCAAAGCCTATTATGCTTAGTGACAATGAAGAAATCATAATCCGTATTTGCGTCCGCATAACCTTTAGAAAGAGAACCTGATATACTTACAAATCTTACAAAAGGAAAGCTATAAATAAATTTACCAACGCGTATTGCACTTTTTATATGTTCCTTTGCGAGATCATTAGCTTTTTCCCTTCTTCTAACTAACTGCTTTATATCAGGCGCTATGCTATAATAGTCTTTATACTTATATACTGCCATATCAGCTTCCAAAAGAGAAAGCGCTTTATCAATCGAATTAATATGACAAAGAATAGGACAGTTATTATGTATCTCTTCTCTTTTTAGCGGATATCTAAAAACATCATAATAGCGCAAAATATAAAGCACTGCACCCTGAATATTATTATCAATATGAATAGGTATAAATGGCATTATATCTCATTTTTTGAGTTTGTCAATAGTGATGCAGGGTTAGTTTAGTAGATGTTATTCTTTGTGTCTTTAAATTCTTTAGGACGAACTACTGTGAACATCCTGGAGATATTAAAGCCAAAGTGTATTTGCCCTTTTGCCCAGTCGTCGGTTGTTTGTCCAATAAAAGTCCGCTCTGTTATTCCTGTCGCATTTGTAAGCATTAGCTGAAATACGTGTCCGCCCGTTTCTATGTCTACACCTATTGATAAAGAATTATGATAGCCTTCTTCAGCTAATGAAGCACCGGGCAGCACATAATAATATTCGCCGGTCAACGCAAAACGCTGAGATAATTTAATACGCCCTCCCACGCCAACAGCCATGACATTATTTGGTTCATCATGAAAAGCCACCAAATTATAATGGATAAAAGAAGGCATTAGCTGCAATGACAACATATCATTGAACTTGTGGGCTATTAATAATTGATTGGCATAATACAAGCGATTATTAAAGTCGTACTTTTCACCTGCCGGCAATGCCGGAGCAGGCGTAGTTTGAACGGACATATCGCCAAGATAGCTGATGCTTATTGGCATACTATTATTAGTTGTCTGCCTAAACAGTTTTATTTTAGCAAATCCATCATCTTCTTTCTGATAGGTGCTGTGAGCAATGCCAATCATCAGCCAATCTGTAATGCCATAATCGAATCCAATTTTAGTAGTAGCATCATCCAATCCAAAAAAATTCTGTGAGCCTTCACTTAATCTGCCAAAACGATGTGAGATACGAAAATCAAGCACACCTTTAGCATCATTTTCAATGCTATGTCCATTAATAATACGAGTGGCTTTGAACGTGGCAGTTACAAATTCCGTTTTCTTCTTAACAGTATTTTGTTCGTCATTTAGCATCTTCAACAAATCACTACCAGGTTCATCAATCGTTGTATCAGTACCGATTTTCTTTCCTTGCTGTGCCAATCCATTAAAGGAACAAACAGCTAAAAACAAGGTTAAAAAAATCAGTATCCTTCTTATGTGCATGATTAATTATTTCAAAAAATTATTGTCCTACTTTACTTAGAATACTATTTACTGTGATCTCTATTTCCGAAGCTACTTTATTAGCAACAATACCAGGTATCTTGATACCATAGTCTGCAGTCTTTACCTTAAATTTTGAGTTAATTGTTATGTCATTTCCTTTTACTGTAATTGTACCGGGTTCAGTCACATTATTGGTCACACCATGGATTGTCAGCTTACCGGTTGTCTTAACATTGTAAGTACCGTCTTTTGAAAAGTTTACATCGCCCAGATCATCAATTTTCCCTTTAAACTCTGCCTTAGGGTATTTATTACTTTCCATGTAGTCGTCATTAAAATGCTCCTGCATCAGCTCTTTCTCAAACTTGAAACTTATTATGGGAGCCTGAAATACAACGTCTCCACTTTTTCCGTCAATAATACTGGCGACCTCATTATTAAAAGCCTCAATATTTTCAATTGGAGTAGACGAAAAGAAACTTATCTTTCCTGTACGAGTCAAATACTTTTGGGCAAACGATGCGTTAGTACCGCAAAACAAAATCAACGCTATTATTGTTACCTTTTTCATAAACTATTTTATCAATTATTTGGACATCCAAGATTAATCCATCTTCTTATTTTATTAATGTTACAATCTGATAATTTTTCACCATTCAATGGCATTTGAGGATAGCCATCAGCATAAGTAATTACATTCAGCATCAAACCGCTTGTTGCTGCAGTATACACCCCATTATAGGTGGTATAATCAAATCCATTTTGAGCACTCACTGAATTATGACATCCGGTTAAGGCACAATATTGAGCCACAATAGGCTGTATTGTACCAGAATATGTAACGTTAGTTGTATCGCATGTATCAGCAGGATACAGATCCTGTTTATTTTTACTATAACAACTGCTTATTAAAACTACGCATAATATTGCTAAAACTTTCCTCATTTATGATCATTTGTGCACATGAAATAAAAACGCATGTAAGCGACACTTTGTTCAATTATTAACACTTTCAAAATAAATATTATTGTGCCGCTTACTCTGCGTTTCACCAGGTGGGATGAATAGCTCTTGTCAGGTCTATGAACTCATTAGAGTTTTTGACTGTTATGGTTTGCCCCTGTTAAACCTTTCCATGCAGTTTTTACTAATAGCTGCTCTGCCCCCAAAGCTACTACTAACTACACAGAAATTAAGACTCGAGCATTTCAAATACCTGCTTTGTAATACTAAAGTAGATACACCTGCTACCTTATAAAAATGCAATTTGACGAAACGGGAAAAATGATTGATGAAGTGCTTGATAAAATCTTTTATAGCTCACCGGCAAGCCATTGTTTAAAATCGGCAGCCCTTTCTGAGCTAACAATCGGTTGCTCTTTTATAGCAGGCTTCAATGTGACAATCACACGCGCCTTAGTATATGTTTTCATTTCGCCGATCGCTTTGAGGCTGATAATGTATTGCCTGTTGATGCGGAAAAAATCGTGAGGATCCAGCATTTGTTCCAATGAATCAAGGTTATTATCCATTGGATAATTCCGCCCTTCTAATGTACGTGCAAAGGTTGCTTTGTTTTCGCTATAGCAGTAAGCAATATCCTCTACAGGAAGAGCAATAATATGATCGCTGAAACGAATCAGGAAACGTTTCTTATAAGATAACTTAGGTTCCTGAAATGAACCTGATTTGTTAAAAATCTCACTGAACTGTTTTATCTTTTGGAATGCACCTTCAAGATCTTCTTTTTTTATTGGCTTCAGTAGATAATCTATCGTCGCTGACTTAAAAGCTTCGATAGCATAATTATCATGAGCAGTTGTAAATATAACAGGGCAACTGATATTTACAGAATTCAGTAAATCAAATCCTGAACCATCGGCAAGATGTATATCCAGGAAGACAATATCGGGAGATGAATTTTGTGCAAACCATTCTCTTGCCGCTTTTACATTGTCGATGTTTGCAATAATCTCAGTACCCGGGGCTACCTCGTTTATTAGTTTGCTAAGCCTCTTAAAGGCAGGTAACTCGTCCTCTATAATTAGTACTTTCATAATAATGGTAATATTACGATGAATTCGTTTTTATATGCCCCGAATTTTATGCGCTTGTTAGTTAACAGTGCATATCTTTTACGAATATTAATAAGACCTAAGCCGGAACCTTTTTCCTTACTTATTTTTAATTGCAAAGTATTGCGAACTGTAATATCATTTGCAGTCGCGATTATATGTATACTTAGAGGCTTAGATGCACTTACTATATTATGCTTTATTGCATTTTCGACTAGCAATTGCAATGCCAATGGTATTATCTTTTTTCTCTCCATTATATCTTCAGGTATATCCACTTCTACACAAAGCGCATCGCCAAACCTGCTTTTCTGTATATAAATATAACTGGATAAAATTTCCCATTCTTCAGATAGGTTGATAAGATCTTTATCCCTGTAAGCCAGGGTTTTTCGATAAAGGTCTGACAACTGCACGGTATAGTCTATGGCGGTGTCCTTATCTTCTTCTATCAGATTGGTGAGTGTGTTTAAGCTATTGAATAGAAAATGCGGGTTTACCTGGCTCTTTAAATGCTCATACTCAAAAATCATCCTTTCTTTTTGCAATTGTGATATCTTTTTAAACCTTTTTTCCCTGATCTTAATATATACATATCCTATCGCTAAAACAACAAGTATTACAAATAAAATGAACCACCAGCGCCGCCATACTGGAGGAGCTATTGAAAACGAGTATCGCGCCTCCTTAGCATTATCAAAGTTATCACTCAAAGAAGCCTGTACCCTGAATAAATATTTCCCCGGCGGTAACTGGGCAAATGTTGCTGATTCATCATCAGTAAGTATCCATGCATCGTTATGCCCCCCCAGCATGTAACGGTAATGCAGCTGCTCCATATTTGAATAGCTAATCCCTTCAAAATAGAAACTTATATGATTTTCATTATAAGAAAAATTATGTTTATAGCTATTAATAGGATTTAAAAACATACTAACCTCTGATATGTGCACTTCGGGTTTTATATCGAATGCAGTATGTATGCTTTTAAATATTGTAAACCCATGTTCATAAGGAACATAAACATTGCCCTCCATATCGTTAGCCGCACAATTCAGCATATTTGACAGGCTATCAATACCCAAGTCGGCATGGCGCCTGAATTGCCTATATTGTCCGCTACCCGGATACCATTCATCCACCCCTTTCTGATTTACAATTATCACCTGACCCGAAGCATTGGCAAGCACTGTATATATATTAATATCCTGCAACCCATTTCTGCGGGTGATCCTACGCCACGTTTTCCCATTAAATGAATATAATCCTTTAAAAGTACCTGCCCACATATTTCCATAAATGTCCTGTGCAATCGTATATATTACTTTTGAGTTCAACCCGGAAGATGAATCCCAGTGATAATATTGTTGCCCATCGTACATACATACCCCTGCACCATCTGTAGCCATCCATACATGCCCTAACCTGTCTATGAATAACCTGTAAACATAATCGCTGCCTATACCAGAACGCTTATTGTGATGTTTTACATCCACAACTTTACCACCCCCTGATGTAGTAATTTCTTCAACACCATTAAGACTTGCAACCCAAACGCGATCATTATATCCTGCAAGATCGAGTATACTACTGTTATTTAAGGTTGGAATATCTGTTATCTGCCGAGGGCTTTTCTCCCCTTCTTTCCAATACCATACACCCTTTCCAAATGTGCCCATCCAAAGCCCTTTTGCTGTATCAGGGTAAATGCATGTTATAGCGGCAGGTACAGATGTGTTATACCTGGGTATATCTACAGAGTCGTTTAAGTGCATGGAGAAAAGACGATTATTCTCGGCAAACCAAAGCACATCATTTTTATCACAGATAATAGCTGTAAGGTTATGTAATGAAAAAGAATCAATTTTGATAAAGGAAGCATACTCTGCTGTTATCATTGTTATACCCTGATTTGTTGCACACCATATATTTCCTGATTTGTCCATTATCAGTTTGTACAACTTTTTACCTTGAATAGGATATGGTATGACACTAACTGAGTCATTCACGAGCGACACATGGAGCAAGTAGCCATCGTCTGTTATTACCCATGCGCGATTGCGACCCAATGGAATAATGTCATTCACCTGGCCCCACAACCATTTATTGCCGTTTTTAGTTATTTGCCACGATGCATTATTTGTTGCAAGATCAAGCCTGATCACCCCACCCTCCTGCGTACCAATCCAAAAAGATTGTGTTCCGGGAACCCGTTTTAATATTCTCACAATATTGTCGGGCAATCCATTTTTTGTCGTAATGGCATTGACCAAAACTTTGCCATTCATACTTCTTACTATGTTAAGCCCCTGATCTGTTGCAATAAGAGCATAATCCTTCATCACAAGGGCGTTATAGTTATAATTGTCTGACAAACCGCTACCGGTATCTAATAAAATACCGATATTGTTGTTAATCACGTAAGTACCCACTTCTGTACAAACCCATAATTGCCCTGCTTTATCCACATGAATAGACAGAACAGGTGAGCGCGGTGAGGCATTGACGGTATGTATAGGTGTAACAAAATTGCGAATAACGACCCCAATTGTGCCGTTCGCATAGCCAACCCATATATTGTCGCCTGCTGCGGCAATCGCAGTTACCGGCTGATGAATACTATCAGTTATTGCAGTAAATGTTCTTCCATTAAAACGATATACGCCATTCTCAGCTGCAAGCCATATATATCCAATATTGTCCTGCACCAGATCATTTACCCGGACAGGTGAATTGGATTCATTGAGCCAAAAATCTTTATTAAAGGGACGCTGCGCGCCCATCTGAAATGATAAAAATGAAGCAATAAGAAAGATTATATACCGCATAAACTATTTCTTAGGAACAAGTATAGCGTTTACGGATACGTTTATATCAGGAGCCAATTTATCATACACAACTCTCGGAATTTTTATATTGTGATCGGCAAGTGGCACAACAAAATCTGATTCTATTGTCATTACTCCATTTTTAACATTGATCTCTGATTTTATAATCCGCTCCTGTTCTGCACCATGAATCTTTAATTTGCCCTTTGTTCTTACAGTATAGTCACCATCTTTTGAAAGGTCCACCTCTTCAATTATTTTTCCTATATAAGTTGCAAATGGATAATAAACTGTTTCCATATAGTTTTCATTAAAATGCTCTCTTTGCAATGGACTGTTAAACCCTACAAACGAGGAAATGTTCAATTTGAAAGCAAATGTTCTTTTCCGAATATCTATGGCGCCCTTTAACTGGTCTGAAGAAGCTTTAATAAGTTCCTGGGGGGCATCTGAATGGAAACGTACAGTACCATTGCTTATCTCATATATTTCACTTTGGGCAGATGAGGCAAATGAAAAAAAGAAAAGCAATAGCGGCAATAAAAGTCTTCTCATTAGCTAAAATAAAAATAATAATTTAAGTTTTCAATTATCTAAAAATAAATATATTATAAATTTATTAAATAAATAATTTAATCAAAGACATATTTACATTTGCAATAATTTTAAGGAATAGTGAATTATACAAATCAAAGTGATCAATGGAAATCAATTCTGAGATAGAAGATAAAGACTTTGTACACATCTGGACATGCAACATAAACAGCAGTAACATCCCTAAAAGTAAAATTCAAAGTGTTTTTTCGGCTACCGAGCTATCAAGAGTAAAGGCATTCAATGATCCAGAAGATAAAAACCGGTATATTAATGCTCATTTTTTTCTAAGAAATATTCTGAGCAAATACACCAGCTCTTCACCTGAAAATATTGAGTTCTTTTACTCACCCCACTATGAAAAACCCTTTATAGACAGCTCATTCAATATTAATTTCAATCTTTCTTACCGTAATGACTGGGCGCTACTCGCAATAACGGATCAGGCAGCCGTTGGTGCTGATATAGAAATGCATATTGAAATAAATGGATTAGACACATTTGCCTCCAATTTTTTTTCGGAGAAAGAAAGAAGATGGCTTAATTCTGTGCTTCCCGGCTCTGAACAAAATAAAAGGTTTTTTACCGTTTGGACCCTAAAGGAAGCATACATGAAAGCTACCGGTGAAGGGCTGAGCATGCAATCACAGGATTTTTCAATTATCATAAGAAATAATGAACCTATACTGGACTTGCTTAACGAACATGCAAATGCCAAATGGATATTGAAGGAAATAAGCGCCCCGGATAGCTATTCTGCTGCTATAGCCATTAAAAAAAACATAGGTACACCCAATATCATAGTTCAAAACTTTCCAATATTAGACCTAAGCCAAGTCTGCTCCGTAGAATAAACAGATATAAAATCAGATAATTCTCAATTTCAAGTTTTTGGATAACTGTATTTTTCTATTTTTGTTGCCTGTCTAAATAAAGCTGCATGAATTATCGCAAAATGAATAACCTGGCGGGATGGATCGCCGGAGGCATTACCTACATAGTCTATCTACTAACAATGGAGCAAACTGTTAGCTTCTGGGATTGTGGTGAGTTTCTTTCCTGTGCCTATAAACTAGAAGTAGGACACTCTCCTGGTGCCCCATTTTTTATGATGGTACAAAGAATGTTCGGACTTCTGGCTGGAAATCATCTCGATAAGGTTGCTTTATTTATCAACTCGGAATCTGCACTGATGGGAGGACTAACTATCCTCTTCCTGTTTTGGTCTATTACCCACATGGCTAAAAAGCTTATTGTGCCTAAAGGACAGGAACCAGATTCCAAACAAATATTACTCATTTTAGGAGCAGGTATGGTAGGCGGCCTTGCTTATACTTTCTCTGATACTTTCTGGTTCTCTACTGTGGAAGCGGAAGTATATGCAACTTCTGCATTTTTCACAGCCATCACCTTCTGGGCTATGCTGAAATGGGAAAACGTTGCAGATGAAAAACACGCTGACCGCTGGATCATATTGATAGCTTTCCTGATCGGTATATCAGTATGCGTGCACTTGCTAAACTTACTTAGTATCCCGTCGCTGGCGATGATCTATTATTTCAGAAGGTATAAAGTGACCTATGTGGGCACGCTTGTCGCTTTCATTGTAGGATGCGTACTGCTTGCATTCGTTCAATTTGGAATAATACAATACATTCCACTTCTTGCATCTAAGTTTGATATTTTCTTTAGCAACAATTTAGGGCTACCCTTCGACACAGGTTCTATAACATTCCTTATAGTACTCTGCGCTGTCTTAGTATGGCTGTTAATCCTTGCAAAAAGGAAAAAGCTGTACCTGCTACATACTGGCATTCTCTGCATTATGTTCATCATCATCGGCTACTCAAGCTATATAGTGCCTGTGATACGCTCGAGAGCTGATGTACCTATTGACATGACGAATCCGGATAATGCTATAACGCTACTCTCTTATGTAAACCGCGAACAGTTTGGAGAACAACCAATATTATTTGGGCCTGATTTTGATACACAACCAACCGGCGTAAAAAACAAAGGCTCAATATATAGCCAAACAAAAAAGAATGGTAAAGATTATTATGAAACAGTTGGGAAAAAATTAGAACCTATCTACGATGCAAGTACTGAACGTTTCTTCCCACGCATCTGGGACAATAATGACCAATCTCACATACAATTTTATAGGAACTATTTAGGAATTACCAATGGAGAGTCTCCCACATCAGCTGATAATATGAAATACTTTTTCGGGTATCAGATTGACTGGATGTGGTGGCGCTACTTTATGTGGAACTATGCAGGGAGACAAAATGATATGGAAGGCCAGGGCGAAGCGAAAAATGGCAACTGGATATCAGGCATCAAATTCCTGGATAAGATGCGCGTGGGTGATATAGACGCTATGAGTAATGGCTATCGTGATAACCCGGCACGCAATCAACTATACTTCCTGCCATTCATCCTTGGTCTGTTAGGTCTGGTTTTCCAATTTAACCGCAACAGAAAAGATGGCTTAGTAGTCCTGATCCTGTTTTTCTTCACGGGAGCAGCTACCGCTATATACCTGAATATGCCACCACTACAACCACGTGAGCGTGACTACGCATTTCAGGGATGCACCTATGCCTTTGCCATGTGGATAGGTATTGGTGTGCTAATGGTGCAGCAATGGCTGCAACGAACGGCAAAAGGAAAAATGTCGGTATACCTGGCAATCATCTTATGCCTTGTATTAGTGCCTGGCTTAATGGCAAAAGAAGAGTGGAATGACCATGACCGCTCAAGGAAATCGCTAGCAAGGGCTACAGCATATAATACACTTATGTCATGCGCACCTAATGCAGTACTCTTTACTTATGGTGATAATGATACCTATCCGGTATGGTATCTGCAGGAAGTGGAGCATATACGACCTGATGTCAGAATCATCAATATGAGCTTATTGGGAATAGATTGGTATATAGACCAGCTAAACTACATGATAAATGACGCAGATGCTGTGCCAATGATATGGAAAAAGGATGATTATGTAGGCGACCATCATAACTATGTCCGTTATTTCAGTAATCCTCAAATACCACAAGACAAGTATTTCAATATTGAAGAAATATGCAAATTCATGTCGAGCAACGATCCCCAGAATAAATTGCAAACCAATACAGGGGATATGGAAAACTACATGCCATCAAAAAAGCTATTTGTACCCACACTTAGCAAAGGTGAACTAGTGAAGGATGGCCTGGTAAATGCTGCAGATACAGCCCATATAACTACAGAAATGAAATTTACGTTCCCCAAAGATGTGGCTTATAAGGACGATATCGCAACCCTGAATATTATTGCAGCAGTTGCAAAACAAGGATGGAAAAGACCTCTATATTTTGATGGCGGTCTGCCGGGCGATAACTATATAGGCCTGGGTGATTACATGAAACTGGAAGGTGTTGTTTATCGCTTATTGCCATATAAAACGACTGATTCTGTGAAACCAAATGGGGGGGACATAGGCTCTGTAAATCTTGATAAGAGCTATGACCTGTTCATGAATAAATATATATGGGGCGGCGCGGATAGAAACGATGTGTACTTTGATGAAAAGAACCGTATCATGTTTGCTGCATATCGCCTGAACTCAGCAAGAATAGCAAATGAACTGACTGCTGCCGGCCGGAAAGCAGATGCTGTAAAATTGCTGGATAAAGTAGTAAATAGCATTACAGAACGTTCCTATTTCTACGATTATATCGTTTACTTTATGACTGCCGCTTATTATAATGCAGGGGATGTAAAAGGTGCCCATAATTTATCTTCAAAACTGGTGAGAAATTGTGAAGATGATATTAATTGGATCACAACACTTTCTGATGACCAAAAAGATCCGGAAGCAGGCGATGCGCAACGTGATTTAGCTATCATTAACATGATTGGCAACACTGCTCAATCAGCAGGAGATACTACTGCGGCACGTAATCTGAATAAAAAGCTACAGTTGCTACTGCAAAAGGTGGGACCACTTGTAAATAGAGGCCAACAACAGCAGCAATAATAAATTAATATTGATACCGGAAGAACCCTCCTGACCAGGAGGGTTCTTTTTAAAACCCATATTTAATGAAGAATAAAATTTTATTAATAGCCATAGCAACCTCACTTATTTCAAACATCACAGTTGTACAAGCGCAACTTTTCAAAAAAAGGCTTAAGGATGAAAATCCTCCCAAAGCGATATTAGTACAACTAAATACCGAATCCAATAAAATAAATTATTTCTTAAACCATAACAAACCTGAGGAAGCGGATAGGATAAAAAACGAGGCAGCAAAAATATCGATTGCTGCAAGAAATGATTTTAAAGCTCACTTTTCGTTTTGTCCTGTTTACTTTTTTGCAGATACAAACTACAATCTAATCAAAGCAAGAAAATTTAACGGGGTATTATTAAATTCAGATGGCTCAATAGCTCATGATATCGCTATTACATCTAATGATACGTGCTATTACATAGCTATTTTTGGTCACGCTCAGAGTGAAGTTCGCCCTACGCACACTAATAATAAGGTGGAACAAGATCCGACCTATCTTTTAGGAAGGGGATTAGTAATTCTAAATTATAGATTTGAACAGCTACCTCCTACAGAATTTCATTATGTTTACAAAATGGACTATTATGATTTATTTGCAAAACCAGATCCCAGGTATTCCTATAAATCTAAAAAGTATGACATGGAATACTATCCGTCAGCCAACAGACTCAATAACCATATTATTAATTACTTCAATAGGTAAATAAAACCCATCATTAATAATAACAAAGTATTTGCAATAAAGGATTGCCCTTCCGGTTATAGCCATGGAGAGTAATCTTTTTTAAAACCATAATTTTATAATATGGATGACAAATACTTTATTAAGACAATAACTGTTTTGATCTGTTTCATTTCGTGTGCGTTTATTACAGATGCACAGGTTACAAAAGTGAGATCGGGCAAAAATGAAATGCCACCCAAAGCTATATTGGTACAGATAAATACAGAATCCAATAAAATAAAGTATCTACTGGATCATGGTATGACAGAAGATGCAGATGAAGTGAAAAATGATGTTGAAAAGGTTACTGAAGCAACAAGAAATGATTTTAAAGCTAATTTTTCTTTTTGTACGGTATACTTTTTTGCGGATACAAATATGAATTTGATCAAAGAAAAAAAGTTTGATGAAGTTTTATTCAATAATGATGGCTCAATTGCGAAAAACATCGTGATTACTCCTGCTGATACCAATTATTATATAGCTATGTACGGACATGCGTATAGCAATCCAGGAGTAACGCATGCAAATAACCAGGTACAAAAAGATCCAAGTTATCTTTATGGTAAAGGGTTGGTAATGCTCAATTACCAATTTAAACAACTGCCGCCCAACACTTTTCATTACCTTTTTAAATTTGACTACTTTGATTTTTTTGTAAAAAGAGATCCCAGATATTCATATAGCTCTAAAAGATTTGATATAGAATATTATCAGTCGGCAAAAAGACTCAATAAATTAATAACTGAATATTTTAGTACACCACATAATACCTATTCTAAATGACACCATGCTACATTGGTAGTAAATTCTTTGCCCCTCCTGTGGAGCATTAATGTAACATAGGTACCGGATTCCTGATCGTAATCTGCACTTTCCAAAAGATTGCTTTTTGATTCATCTCCTGAATTTGTGCTAAATAAATAATATTTTTTCACTACACGATCCTGATCCATTTTATAATAAAATGCGTCTGTATAAAAAAATGCTTTCTTATAATCGTAATCTGATACATAAGCACCTGGGCTATCTATTGTATTGTTATAATTTTTTGCAAAGTCGTTGTAAAATATGTAGTAGCGATCATTGTTGTTATAACACGTTATTGACGCAAATTGGTCCTGGAAATTTAAAGTAGGGTTTCGCCTGAATAAATATTTAGAAACGCCCCTATCTGAAATTTCTGTAGGACTTAGAAGGCCATTTATAATCTGTGTTTTAGGTAATGCTATACCCCAGCTCTCTCCGCCAGTATCATCGTATTGTGTGATACCAATGGCACCAAGATCAGTTACCCGGGATGAAGATTGGATATTTATGTTAGTATTGCGAGCATACTCTTCGTATATAACAGTAGTTAGCCCCACTGCATTTGTAAACATTTTTACCGGGATGCCTGCAAAAGAACTATAGGGAACGTTGAAATGTCGGATGTAATCATTTATCTTATTATTCACCAACATTGAGGCTCGTATATTTAAATTAGTGGAGTCGAAAATAAAAAGATAAGGATTCAGGAAACGAAGTAAATTCATATTCCCATCCTGAAATAATGTTTCCTGACTCGAAGCCTCTAGTAAAAGATTAAGATGTCGGTGAGCTGAATCTACTGTGAAATTTGTGTAGTAGGGAATTATATCATCCGGTATATCCGATGCAACAGTAAGGAACCGATCACGACTTTTAGGCAGGTATGCAAATACCAGACGACGGGAGTAAATAGAAGTAAGATAAGAAGCCCGATTCGCCTTTAAATTGGCCAAACATAATGTAATACACGCTGTTCCATCGGTAGCAATATTAACGTCTTCCAATGTAAGATATTCAAACCCATCTATGTTAATATTGAGCGGGATATCCCTAACCATTTCATTTTTCTCATTGTACTGTAACAGCTCTATTTTAGATGAAGGATGTCTTTTGACGTCTCTATAGCAAAAAATAGAATAATTGTCTGAATTCTGGTCTTTTAAAACGTAGCATTGAGTGATATTACCTAAACTGGTGGACTGAACAATAATTTTCTCTTCGATCAAGCTGGCATTTGTTGCATCTATTCTTAATCTTATCAAAGATTGTCGATTATCTACTGCCTGTTCAATAAATAATACTGCTTCATTGTTTACTTCGAATATGCCTTTTATTTCGGAGCGGTCGAGCGCATTAATGTCCAGAATTTTGCAAATGTGCTTTTCACTGGCAATTTCTTTGTGTGATTTGTCGAACACTTTAACCACAATGCCTTTCCTTGGCTCAAAATGAAAAAGCATTGTGTTGCCATTTTTCATTAGTAGCAATTTGTTCCAGCCTTCTAAAGGAATACTAACTGATGCACTTGTATCGTAATTAGTTTGAGAGAAAGATGAAAAAGACAAGAAAGACAATAGTAAGGTTATGATATATTTCATATTATATAGGTTTGGCATTAAATATCTATCTTAAATGTAATAATAAGAGTTGTTAAATGAAACCCAAAACCTGCTATGATGCCACACTAGACCTCGTGTATGCAATAAGTGCATCATAATATAAATCATAGCTTCCTGAAGATATGAATAAGTATAAATAGGGATCAACAAGCTCCAGTTCCATAAGTAGAAAAGTTTCATTAACGATTGTACCATCTACACGGATATACAAGCAGTTTTGGGCGAAGTTGTCAATGTATTTTTGAATAGAGAGTAATAGCTCTGCCGATGGTGTAAAAGGATGAATAGTCCCTCCGAGGTGCTCCTGGGTTCTAAAGTCTCCGGACTTAGGCCTTTTTATTACAGAATGACTAAATGCACCATTAAAAAACATGAATGAAACTTCACCCGATTGCTGAATTTCCTTTAAAAACGGCTGCACCATGTAATCACCTTCTTTTAAAAGATCATTTATTAACGGGGTGAATTGTTCGGCTTCATCAACGCTTACAGCAAAGGTGTTTTTGGAGCTTGCACTAATACATGGCTTGACTACAATCTTTTCTGTATTTAATGAATAGAAACAATTTTTGAAATCTATGTTACTACCCTTTTCCAGATATATTGTTTCAATAACGTTCAAGCCTGCATCAGCTATATCTTTCAGATAATGCTTATCTATATTCCATCTGATAGTATTTGTGGAATTTAACAACCGTACATTCAATGAATCTAACTTATCAAGCCATGATCTGAATTGATCTATCTTCTCAACATAATCCCAAGGTGCTTTTAATATTACATTATCATAGCGCTCCCATTCTATCGTAGGATCTGACCATACTTCTGAATGAACATCTACACCCTTTTCTTTTAGAAATTCAAAAAGCTCCTCATTCTCGAGATCTGCCAGACCGTATTCCCCTTTATTGCTATAACATACGTAGGCTGTTTTCATGTTATTCTCTTACTTACAATTACAAATAGAAGTAAAATAATACAAAAAATAATGCCTTACTAACCAGTAAGGCATTTAAATTTACTGAGGTCGAGAGCGGATTCGAACCGCTGTATAAGGTTTTGCAGACCTCTGCCTAGCCACTCGGCCACCCGACCTTTCCAAGGGATGCAAATGTAGTAAAAAATCGTTTCTTTACAATTGTAAATTCAAAAAAATGAATACTATTGGTGCTTCCGAATTAATTATTACCAATCGTGGCACTATTTACCACCTCGACCTGACACCTGAACAGGTAGCAGATACAATCATTACTGTCGGCGACCCTGCACGGGTAGCAATAGTATCGCAATTTTTTGACAGGGTAGAACACAAAGTACAACATCGTGAATTCATCACTCATACAGGTTATTTAGGGAAAAAACGAATGACTGTGGTAAGCAGTGGTATTGGCCCTGATAATATTGATATTGTAATAAATGAGCTGGATGCTCTTGTGAATATTGATTTTAATACGCGACAAATAAAAGAGGTTAAAAAGTCAATTTCCATATTTCGCATGGGTACTTGCGGAGCATTACAAAATGATGTACCAGTGGATAGTATGGTGATATCATCTCACGCTATAGGCCTGGATAATTTGTTGCATTATTACAAGCTTGCCAACAATTCGGATGAAATCTACATTCTGGACGAATTTCAAAAGCACACCGGCATGAATGGGAAACCCATCTGGCCATATATAGCAGAAGGAAGCATATCGTTACGCAAACACTTTGGCAAAGAATATATACAAGGCATCACCGTTACATGCCCGGGATTTTATGGTCCACAAGGGCGTATATTAAGAGGAAATATTTCTTTTCCCAATCTTATAGATTCATTAAGTTCATTCCAAAGCAGGAATACGAGAATCATTAATTTTGAAATGGAAACTTCTGCTATATATGGGCTGGGTAAAGTTCTTGGTCATTATTGTTTGTCCATCAATACCGTTGTATTTAACCGTATTCAACAAAAAAATACGATGGATAAAGAAAGAGCTATAACCAATATGATAAAACACTCTTTAGAAATTATAGAAAAGATATAGCAGAAAGGTTTAAAACTATTCGCCCTACTCCTTACTTTTACACGATGTACCCCGATTTCCAATATCTTCTTCATGGCATTTTTGGTGTAGACATGCCTGAATGGCTCAGTATTTTTAAAACTTTTGGATTTTTCGTAGCTCTGGCTTTTCTCGGAGCCGCATGGACTCTTACACAGGAATTAAAAAGGAAAGAACAACAAGGCCTTTTGATACCAACAATAGTACCTGTAGAAGTTGGGAAGCCAGCCTCCGCTAATGAATTGTTTTGGTCTGTGTTATTAGGATTTGTCCTGGGTTATAAGATTGGTGGAATTATCGGAGACCTGAAAGATGTTACTCCTAACCCACTAGGTTATATTTTCTCAATAAAAGGAAGCCTCCTGGTTGGCATTTTGGGTGCATTAGTGTTGGGATACTCAAAATATATTGAAAAGAAAAAAAGACAACTGCCCGAACCTGTAATAAAGAAAGTTGCTATCTACCCTCACCAGCGCATTGGTGAAATGGTTGTGATAGCGGCAGTTGGCGGACTAATAGGAGCTAAAATTTTTAATGCTTTTGAAAGCTGGGATGATTTTATAAGAGATCCCGCTGGCAACCTTCTATCATCAAGTGGTCTTACATTTTATGGTGGCCTGATAGTGGCAACAGCAGCCTTTTACTATTATGCGCGTAAGTATAAAATACCTTTTCACCATTTGTGCGATGCTATAGCTCCCGGACTAATGCTTGCCTATGGCTTCGGGCGCTTTGGCTGTCAGTTTTCAGGTGATGGTGACTGGGGAATATTTAACAGCGCATACGTTACGCAACCAGATAATTCTTTGAGGCTGTCAAGCCGCGGCGATTATATGCACTCGCTTTATTACAACAGAGAATATTTTCTTCACTACCTGAATTATCCTAATTACATAAGTGTGCCTAATGCACATGTGGCTGCACCAAGCTGGCTTCCTCAATGGATGTTCGCAATGAATTTTCCGCACAACGTTGCACATGAAGGCATTGCTATAGCTGGCTGTACAGGAGATTATTGTTCGGTGCTTCCTGTGGGTGTTTTCCCGACTTCTTTTTATGAAGCCATTACCTGTATTATACTGTTTTTTGTATTGTGGTCTATTCGCAAGCGCATCAAATACCCGCTTCATTTATTTGGCATCTACCTGATCTTAAATGGCATTGAGCGATTTTTAATTGAAACAATCCGCGTGAACTATAAATATAATCTTGGATTTATTCATCCTTCACAAGCTGAAATAATATCGACCCTACTTGTAATAGCAGGAATATGTATTCTTTTATTTTACAAAAAGAAGAATGAAATAGTTTCTGAAAAAGTTGTGATCACCCCTTCGCAATAATCCTATTGCAAAGCCGAGAAATATCAGAACCGGTTATGCCTTACCAGTCTATACCTAATGCCTACTGTGGCGTTATATGCCATTGCCTGGTAATGCAGTTTTTCAGTAGAGTGTATCATCGGTGCCTGAGCGTCGTAAGAGAGATTGTAATAACGTAATGCCGCTTCTATATTTACTCCTAACCTGGAAGTGATACCATATACATAACCTAATTGCCCTCCTACAACAGGACCTAAGCCACCGTCGGGAGCTTCGTACGATTCGTTTTGCCCATATATGGCTTTATAGTTTCTTGCTACACCATAACCGGCCGCAACACCAAGATAGAGATAACTATTAATCAAGTTCCACTTGCCGTTAAATACGACGCTTAATGAAGATGCTATTTTTGAATACACAAATTTTTTTCCATCATTCCCTATCGTACTCCCATGATAGTAAGAATATGATGTACTTGATTTATCAGATAACTCTAAAGCATCTATTTGTAAGCCTGCCTGCCAATGGCCTAAAACGCTATAGAGTGCATTTATATGCCCTGCATAATTTAGAGTTGGCTGGTTACCCTTATAAAAAACATTACCTGTCGGTTCGCTATTCATGCCTACACCGGCATTTACTCCAAAAGAAATGTGTTGTGCGTAAGATAAGCAAGGTAAAATAAGAAAAAGGAAAACGAGAGATCTTTTCATGAGTTTGTATTTGTTAACTCAAAAATAAAACAGAGTTTATTGTAAATTAACAGGAGTGGACTAATAAAAAATATTTTATTCCATCTCCACCATTATATATTGTCTTTATTATACTTACGCCTTTAGTTGTACAAAAATATATTCTATTTCTATTCTTCATTTTTCAAGAGCACTTCTATTTCTTATGTTTTTAATATACAAAAAGCCTCTGGCAATGCTTGCCAGAGGCTTTAAAAAAAATAGCAAAGTATATTACATGCGCGTAAATTTCACTTCAAGCATTTTAAAATCCTGCCCGTTTGCGCTGGTGTACATATCCATCATTTGATTGTTATCATCAATTACTTTAAACACTTCTCTTACCGGCATGTCTTTTCCTGTTGACGGATCAGTTTCGCTGCCTGTAAAAGTAATGCTCTTGCTTGCATCATCCCATGTACCTTCCATAGTCATCATACCAGTACCCATATTATCTATCCAGCTATTGATGAATTTCTTTTTAGCATTGTCGTAAGCCAAAGTACTAATACCTTCGAATGGCATATTCATCATATTGCCATGAAACATTGATTGCTGATAGCGACCGCCTAATATCATAGTGTTTTCACACGTACCTTCGCTCTTTTGAGGCTCAGTATTTGGAGCCATCCACATACTTGTTTCGGTTTTCCATTTTCCGTTGCTTTTTGCCAGCATTTCATGCACCTTTCCGGGTGTCATATAATCCATCCAGGCTTTCATTTCAGGACTGTTGTTAGCGTCACTACCGGACTGAGCCATAGTACCTGAAGCCGTAAAACAAATAACGGTTGTAAATAAGATGATAATTTTTCTCATGTTCAATTATATTTAGAAAATCAAAAATAGTAATAAGTATTAATATATCTATTAAGATGTTGTTATCTAATTGCCTGCACAAACAGGATATAATATAAACCATTGTGTTTCAATAGTTCTTAAGAAGGGCATGGATTTTTTATGTTAAGCATTATGGAAGTTGAGATCAAAATAACCAAGCGAAAATTGGAAAGCCTGGCAGATAATGCAATAAAAAGTGCAGAGGCTATCAACCTTGTATATGTAACAGATGCTGAGAAAGGAATTACACGCATTAAAAAAAGAGACGAGTTTATTTACCTATACAACGATAAGAAAGTTGAAGACGAAGAGATTTTAATACGCATAAAACGCCTTGTAATTCCGCCTGCCTGGCAACAAGTATGGATATGCGCCGTAGCTAATGGGCATCTGCAAGCGACAGGATTAGATGCTATGAACAGAAAGCAATATAAGTATCACACTCTTTGGAATACATTACGCAACCATACAAAGTTTTATCATCTTTTTGAATTTGGCAAAGCACTTCCGGCTATCAGGAATAGGTTAAACAAAGATCTCGCTCAACAAACACTTACACAGGAAAAAGTCTTGGCCGCGATCATATCCCTTATGCAGGAAACCAATATACGCATAGGTAATACAATGTATGAAAAGCTATATGGCTCCTTTGGATTAACCACATTAAAAGATAAACATGTAAAGATTGAAGGCAGTAACCTGCAATTCAGCTTTAGAGGGAAAAAGGGTATTTACCACAATGTGTCTTTAAAAAATAAAAAACTGGCAAGGATAGTGAAACAATGTCGTGATATTCCGGGTAAAGAATTATTCCAATATTATGACGACCATGGAGAAAGAAAAAGTATTGATTCAGGAATGGTTAATAATTATATCAAAGAAATAAGCGGAGGACACTTTACTGCAAAAGATTTCAGGACATGGGCCGGTTCCCTGCATGCATTAGAGGCATTCAAATCATTAGGATGCTGCGATACAATTACAGAAACAAAAAAGAAAATAGTAGAAGCTCTCGATATGGTAGCCGAACAGCTTGGTAATACAAGGGCTGTTTGCAAAAAATATTATGTGCATCCTTCCATTATAGATCATTACAGCAATAATACGCTCGACAAATACCTGAAGCTGTTAGAAACTACACAGGCAGATCCTGAGTTATCAGGATTATCAGCAGAAGAAAAAGTATTAATGAAAATGCTTGAAGATGCAGGCTCAATTGTTATTGCTGCATAAAAATCATACAGCAATATTTGCTTCAGAGTAAGAGCTGCTATTTAATTCTTTATTTGCCTGTTCTGCTTGTTCAATTGGTGCGAAATTGGATAGGGCCTCCCCTCTACCTTTACGCACTACGGTAGTATGCTCAAAATGCGCTGAAGGTTTACCATCAGCAGTTACTACAGTCCAGCCATCTTCCATAGTATAAACTTCACGTGTGCCCAGATTTATCATCGGCTCTATAGCCAATACCGTACCCTCTTGCAGCCTCTTTCCATCTCCACGGCGACCGTAATTAGGCACTTGCGGATCTTCATGCAATTTCTTACCAACGCCATGCCCAACTAATTCTCTCACAACTCCATATCCATTTTCTTTTGCAGTAAATTGCTCAATAGCAAAGGAAATATCACCTACCCTGTTCCCATCTTTAGCTTGTGCTATACCGCGAAATAATGATTCTTTTGTAACTCTCAGTAATTTAAGTATTTCAGGCTTCACATTGCCAATAGCAAAAGTATAAGCGTGGTCTCCATGAAAGCCATTCATAAACACACCACAGTCTACAGAAACAATATCACCATCCTTCAGCTCATATTCACCTGGAATGCCGTGCACCACTACCTGGTTAACAGAAATGCATAATGCAGCGGGATATCCATGATATCCTTTAAAGGACGGGACACCACCATTATCGTGAATAAATTGGTCAGCCATCTTATCAATGGAAGCTGTGGTGATGCCGGGCTTTAAAAATTTTGCCACCTCTGTTAAGGTGGCAGTAACCATTAAAGCACTTTTTCTTATTAATTCGATTTCTTCGTTACTTCTTATATGTATCATACTCACAAGCAAAAATTAGATTGCACCACTGCTAACAGCAGAACGTCCCGAAAGACGGCCGGTCTTCATCAGACCATCGTAATGGCGCATTAATAAATGGCTTTCGATTTGCTGTAATGTATCAAGAATTACACCTACACCGATCAGCATGGAAGTACCACCGTAGAATGATGCAAAACCACTTGTAACACCTAATAGGGATGCAATGCCCGGAAGAATACCGGCTATAGCCAAAAATACAGAACCTGGAAGTGTAATACGATCCATGATAGTACCTATATAATTTGCAGTAGCCTCACCAGGTTTTACACCGGGAATAAAGCTGTTGTTACGCTTCAGGTTATCAGCCATTTCAGTCGGGTTGAAGATCAACGCGGTATAGAAATAGGTGAAGAGTATTACCATTATGGCATAGATAAGATTATACACGAACGATGTATGATCTGATAATGCACGGACAAGAGAGTTCCCATTCTCACTGCTGGTAAAACCAACGATAGTAGCCGGAATAAACATGATAGCCTGCGCAAAGATGATAGGCATTACACCTGCTGAGTTCACCTTTAAAGGAATGAAATCACGGGAACCGCTTACTTCGCGTGCTGCATTACTGCTGCCAATTATACGACGTGCATAATTCAATGGTATTTTACGCACACCTTCCGTAAGTAATATTAAGCCTACAATAACAGCAATGAATATAGCCATTTCGATGAGGAAGATCAATAATCCACCGCCACCACCAAGGTTCTTAGCACTAAACTCCTGAGCCATTGATGCTGGGAGACGAGCAAGGATACCCACCATGATTATGAGTGAGGTACCATTTCCAATTCCTTTATCAGTAATTTTTTCACCTAACCACATTACAAACAATGAACCTGAAGTGAGCACAACTACTGTTGATAACCAGAAAAGGAATGGACCAAATTCTGCAACGATTGCAGGACCGCTTTGTGTACGCAAATAAGCCACGTAAGCACTTGCCTGAAAAGCAGTAACCACTACTGTTATATAACGTGTGTATTGGTTAATTTGGCGACGGCCGCTTTCTTCACGCTGCATTTTGGCCACCTGGGGAATAACGATACCCGCCAGCTGCATAAAGATAGATGCAGATATATAAGGCATTACCCCCAAAGCAAAAATAGATGCACGACTGAACGCACCACCGGCAAACATATTAAACAAGCCAAGTAAACCTTCCGTACTACCACCTAAAGAGAGTAAAGTAGGGTTGATGCCTGGCAAAGTAATATAACATCCCGCACGGTATATCAAAGTCAATAATAACGTATATAGGATACGCTTGCGGAGCTCTTCAATACTCCAGATATTTTTAAGCGTTTCAATGAGTTTCTTCACGGAGCTGTTGTTGATCTAAAATGAAATGCGAATAAACGATAAAAGACGCACTTCTCCAAATACGTCTTTCTATGGTATAATTGTTTTTAAATAAGCTCTACGGTACCGCCAGCGGCCTCAATAGCTTCCTTAGCTTTTGCACTTACCTTGTTCACTTTGAATGGGATATTAGCTTTTAATTCTCCGCTTCCCAAAACCTTCACAAGATCAGTACGGCTAATCAGACCATTTATGTATAAATTGTCTAATGTAAATTCTTTTATATCATATTTTTCAATCAGGAAATCAAGCTGACCCAGGTTAAATACTTTATATTCTACACGGTTAATATTTTTGAAACCGCGCTTGGGCATGCGACGCTGGATAGGCATCTGTCCACCTTCGTGTCCTTTCTTTTGCTTATAACCAGAACGGGATTGATGACCTTTGTTACCTTTTGTAGACGTACCACCATGTCCACTACCTTCACCACGACCGATACGTTTTGTTTTCTGAGTAGAACCTTCTGCAGGTTTTAGATTGTGTAATTGCATTTCTTACAATTTTTGAACTTGCGCGGAATGTATAACCGCTCGCAAATTGATTAATAAATTATTTTACTTCTACTACTTTCACAAGGTGATGTACAGCTTGTACCATACCCAATATTTGTGGAGTAGCTTCTACCTCTACTGAATTGTAGAGCTTACGCAGGCCAAGCGCCTTAAGGGTGCGTTTTTGACGCTCCGGACGGTCGATGCCGCTTTTTACCTGTGTTATTTTGATCTTAGCCATGACGCTATATAAATTCAAAAGTTATTATTCTGTTTATAAATTCCACCTCTACTCTTTGATCTCTACTGATATACGTATTGTTGACGATAAAAGTTGATGCCCGCCGGACTTTAACATTTAAGCCGAAGGCCAACTATAAGCTATCCTATCCGTTAAATACTTTCTTCAGATTTACATTGCGATGCTTAGCAACTTGTATAGGCTCACGAAGCATACTCAATGCAAGGAAGGTAGCTTTTACCACATTGTGTGGGTTAGCTGAACCTAATGATTTTGAAAGCACGTCTGTGATACCAGCAGCCTCAAGTACAGCGCGCATACTACCTCCGGCAATTACACCGGTACCATGTGCAGCTGGTTTGATCAAAACCTTTGCAGCGCCTTCTTTAGCAAGCTGGTCGTGAGGTATAGTACCATTCATTACAGGTACTTTGATGAGGTTCTTCTTAGCATCATCAATACCTTTAGTAATAGCTTCCTGTACTTCTTTTGCTTTACCCAGTCCATGACCAACTACACCATTGCCATTACCTACAACTACAAGTGCTGAAAAGCTGAAAGCACGGCCACCTTTTGTGGTTTTTACCACACGGTTTATAGCCACTACCTTTTCATGCAGTTCCAGGTCCCCGGCTTTTACGCGATTAAATTGTGTCTTCGCCATATATTCTTAATTAGTTGCTGTGTGCTCACCAGCCTTTATCACAGCTTACTTATTATTTTTAATATTTTATAATTAGAGTTTCAATCCACCTTCACGTGCTCCATCGGCTACAGCCTTCACACGGCCATGATACAGGTAACCACCACGGTCGAAAACACATGTTTCGATACCCAGATCTTTAGCTTTTTGTGCAATAGCTTTTCCAACCAATAGAGATTTTTCAACCTTATTACCTTTCTGAGCAGTAATATCCTTTTCACGGGAACTAGCAGCAGCAAGAGTAGTGCCTGTATTATCGTCTATCAATTGCACATAAATATCTTTATTGCTACGAAATACAGAAAGGCGTGGCTTTGCAGCTTCTCCATGCAATTTCTTGCGAATGCGCCAACGCAATTTCTGACGACGGATTACTTTTTGATCAAGTGACATATACTTCTTTTTTACGGGCTCATGCTGCTTGTCGCAATATGGCTACCGGATTTTTAAATTTATTAACATAAGCAATTCTCCCCTTACAGGGAGAATTAATATTATTTACCAGCAGACTTACCGGCTTTACGGCGAACTGTTTCGTCTGAGTAGCGCACCCCTTTACCCTTGTATGGTTCTGGTTTACGCAGGCTGCGGATCTTTGCAGCTACTTGTCCTAACAGTTGTTTGTCTATTGATTCAAGAATTATTTTTGGGTTCTGACCTTTTTCTGCAGTAGCAGAAGCTTTGATCTCTTTAGGAAGCTCAACAATAATATTGTGAGAAAAACCTAAAGATAGATCTACCTGCTGCCCCTGAACAGTGGCACGATAACCTACCCCTACCAATTCCAGTTCGCGTTTAAAACCTTCGGTAACGCCGGTCATCATGTTTGCTATCAGTGCACGGTATAAGCCATGCAATGCGCGGTGACGAATCTGGTCTGTAGGACGTTCGATGATGATCTCACCATCCTGAACGCTTACTTTAATATCACGGTCAATCGCTTGTGTCAATTCACCTTTTGGTCCTTTCAGGACAATTTCGTTGTGTGTTGTAACGGTTGCTGTAACACCTTTTGCAACTGTCACCGGTTTCTTACCTATACGAGACATTGTATCGTTGTTTATTGTTAAAATCGAACCTGATCGGTCAGCCTGGTAAGCCCGGCTTAATGTATCAGACCCGCTGAATTATTATTAAAAGAACTAAATCACTACTAGTAAACGTAACACATTACTTCACCACCTACGTTCTGTGTGCGGGCTTCCTTATCAGTCATTACTCCCTTTGAAGTAGAGACAATTGCAATACCTAAGCCATTCTGTACACGATGAATTTCATTAGGCTTTGCATATTGGCGTAAGCCCGGACGGCTTACACGTTCCAAAGATCTGATAGCCGGCTCTTTAGATTGCGCATCATATTTCAATGCTATCTTAATAAGGCCCTGCTTGTTATCATCTTCAAATTTGTATTTCAGGATATAACCTTTTTCATACAGAATTTCGGTCATACGCTTTTTTACATTTGAAGCCGGGATTTCCACGATACGATGGCGTGCCATTTGTGCGTTGCGGATACGAGTCAGGAAATCTGCTATTGGATCTGTTACCATTTTTCTTTTTAAGTTTTGTAAATAAAAATTGTCACCGGTTTCAGGATATGTATCCCGACCTGGAAACGTTTATAAATTACCAGCTTGCTTTACGAACACCTGGTATTTTGCCATCGAGCGCCATGTCACGGAATACTACACGGCATACACCAAACTGACGCATGTAACCTCTTGGGCGACCTGTCAGTTGGCAACGGTTCTTCAAGCGCACACGAGAAGAGTTCTTTGGAAGTTTATCCAAAGCAGCATAATCTCCGGCAGCTTTCAGAGCAGCACGCTTTTCAGCGAATTTTGCTACCATGCGTTCACGTTTGCGTTCGCGGGCTTTTACTGATTCTTTTGCCATTTGCTATCTTTATTCAGAATTATTGATTGTCTTTCTTAATGTTCTTAAAAGGCATTCCAAGCTCTTTCAGCAGTTCGTAGGCCTCTTCGTTTGTCCTGGCTGTCGTCACAAATGTGATATCCATACCACTGATCTTATTTACCTTGTCGATATTGATCTCAGGGAAAATGATCTGCTCTGTGATACCCACTGTATAGTTACCACGACCATCGAAAGATTTATCATTGATACCTTTGAAATCACGTACACGAGGTAAAGAAACCGCGATAAAGCGATCCAGGAACTCGTACATATTAACACTGCGAAGTGTAACACGGCAGCCAATAGGCATTGCTTTACGCAATTTAAAGTTTGATATATCTTTCTTAGAAAGTGTAGGTACAGCTTTCTGACCGGTGATCTGTGTCATTTCATTCACAGCGTCATCAATCATTTTCTTATCAGATACAGACCCTTTTACACCCTGGTTCAGACATATCTTTACAAGGCGTGGGCACTGCATAACTGTAGAATACCCGAATTTCTTCATCAATGCGGGCACGACTTCCTCTTTATACTTTTTCTGTAAACGAGGACTATATATTGTATTCGTTGCCATTATTTAATCTCCTCCCCTGTTGTTTTAGAGATGCGTACAAAATTTCCTCCGTCGCGTTCGCGTTTGATACGTGCAGGTGCTTTTGATTTTGCATCCCATAACATCACATTAGAGATGTGTATAGGTGCTTCTTCCTGTACGATGCCCCCTTGAGGATTCTGGGCATTTGGCTTCAGGTGTTTGGTTACCATATTTACTCCTTCAATAAGCACGCGTGCTTCAGCAGGATAAACGGCCAATACCTTATGTGGTTTACTGCGGTCTTTATCATCACCGGCAATAACGACCACATTGTCGCCTTTCTTAATATTGAACTTAGGTTGAAATCTCTTTTTCACAGTTACTATGAATTAGCGTTGTTTCCACATCCCTGAAACGGGCTGCAAAAGTACAACATTTTTACAATACTTCTGGTGCCAGGGAAACAATTTTCATATATCCCTTATCGCGCAATTCGCGGGCTACTGGTCCGAAAATACGAGTACCACGTGGTTCGTCTGAATTGTTCAACAATACGACTGCATTGTCATCAAAGCTGATATAGGAACCATCTCTGCGACGGAGCTTGTTCTTAGTGCGAACAATAACGGCCTTTGAAACGGTACCTTTCTTCATACCGCCGCCAGGGAGAGCATCTTTTACAGATACCACTATCTTATCTCCAATACCGGCATATACTTGTCCCGAATTGCCCAACACGCGAATGCAAAGCACTTCCTTTGCACCACTGTTGTCGGCTACATTGAGCCGGGATTCTTGTTGTATCATCTTTAAATAAGATTACTTAGCTTTTTCAATAATTTCTACCAGGCGCCAGCGTTTTGTTTTGCTCATGGGGCGCGTTTCCATAATGCGCACTACGTCACCGATACCGGCTGCATTTTGCTCGTCGTGTGCATGGAATTTGGTTGTTTTCTTCAGGAACTTACCATAAATGGGGTGCTTTACCTTACGCTCAACAGCTACAGTGATGGTTTTAGCCATCTTGTTGCTGCTCACTACCCCGATACGGGTTTTCCTGCTTTTTCTTTCTTCAGTCATTGTTGTTGACATCTATAAAAAATTTTAAAAACCTAATGCTCTTCTACGCTGTTCTGTTTTCATACGCGCAATATTGCGGCGCAGCTGGCGAATTGTAAGCGGATTTTCAATTGGGTTAACCGCATGGCTGAAGTGTAATTTCTTCAGGCGCACTTCTTCATCACCAATCTTGTCGGCCAGCGTCTGATCATCCAGCGAGCGATAATCCTCAACCTTCGCTTTTTTTGCTTTTGCCATTGTTACTTTTATTTTTTAGTCGTTAGCAGTTAGTCATAAGTCTAAAAATCTCTTACACGAATTCCGAACAACTAACTTTTATAATTTATTTATTGTTTCACCAACTTCACTGTTCCAACTCACTTTATATTATCATTATGCACCTGCATAATCCCTGCGAACTACAAACTTTGTTTTGATAGGCAGTTTTTGTGCAGCCAGTTCAAAAGCTTCCTGTGCTACCTGCTGAGGTACACCGTCTATTTCAAACATGATCAATCCCGGTTTCACAACAGCAGCCCAGAATTCCAGGTTACCTTTACCTTTACCCATACGCACTTCGAGAGGCTTGCGGGTAATTGGCTTATCAGGGAAGATCCGTATCCACACATTACCTTCACGCTTCATATGGCGGGTCAAAGCCTGGCGCGCAGCTTCTATCTGGCGGTTGGTGATCCATTTGGGTTCCAACGCTTTAAGACCAAAGGAACCGAACGCAATAGTTGTACCACGCTGAGCATTTCCTTTTATCCTGCCTTTATGAGCTTTACGATGTTTTGTTTTTTTCGGTTGTAACATTGTTACAAGTTTTTATAAAGTATTCTAAGAATATTTTTTATTATCGATGTCCTCCGCCTCCGCGATTACCACCGCCACGATTTCCACCGCCTCCGCGATTGCCACCACGATCTCTATCTCCTCCGCCACCACGGCGTTCTCCACGTTCGCGATCACCACTACCACGGTTTTCTCCACCCTGGAAGCCTGCAGCACGATTGCCACGGTTGTCAGAACCTGCAGAGAAGTTAGGATTCAGATCACGTTTGCCTAACACTTCACCTTTACAGATCCATACTTTGATACCTATTTTACCATATACAGTAAGAGAGAAAACAGAAGCATAATCAATATCCATGCGGAAAGTATGCAATGGAGTACGGCCTTGTTTAAATTCTTCGGTACGGGCAATTTCAGCACCTGCCAAACGTCCGCTTACCTTGATCTTAATACCTTCAGCTCCCATACGCATTGCAGTAGAGATAGCCATCTTTACAGCACGCTTGTAGCTTACACGGCTCTCGATCTGACGGGCGATCGTTTCACCTACTATATTAGCATCCAGTTCAGGACGGCGGATCTCCATAATGTTGATCTGCACGTCTTCTTTCCCTGTCAGCTTCTTAAGCTCTTCTTTGATACGATCCACTTCTGCACCGCCTTTACCTATAATGATACCAGGCTTTGAAGTATGGATGGTAACTATCAGTTTACCCAAAGTGCGCTCAATAACTATACGTGAGATACCACCTTTGTTGATACGCGCATTCAGGTAAGTGCGGATTTTATGGTCTTCAACCAGTTTCTGACCAAAATCCTTTTTGTCACCATACCACATTGAGTCCCATCCGCGGATGATGCCCAACCTGTTACCTATAGGATTAGTTTTTTGACCCATTCTTTATATTATTAAGATTGAATGTTTGAATTTTCTACGTTAGCGTTTACTGCATTACGGCTATCCACTATAATAGTGATGTGATTACTGCGTTTGCGTACACGGTAAGCACGGCCCTGGGGAGCTGGTTGCATCCGTTTCAGAACGCGACCGCCATCTACAAATATGGTCTTAACATACAGGTCAGCACCGGCAACGTCAACACCTTCGTTCTTCACTCTCCAGTTTGCTACAGCACTCAGCAACAGCTTTTCCATAGGAACAGACGGATGCTTGGTGCTGAATTTCAACGTATTCAGCGCTTTTTCTACGTCCACGCCGCGTATCAGATCTGCCAACAGGCGCATCTTGCGGGGTGATGTAGGATAATTTCGTAAGCGAGCTACAGCTTCCATTTTACTTTATTTGTTCTTATTATAGACTCCGCCAGAAGACGGTAATCAAATTATTTATTATTGTTTTGTTCCGCTATGACCTTTGAAGTTGCGCGTTGGTGCAAATTCACCCAGTTTGTGGCCTACCATGTATTCAGTCACATATACAGGAATGAATTTGTTACCATTGTGCACTGCGAAAGTTTGACCTACAAAATCAGGCGTGATGGTAGAGCGGCGGCTCCATGTCTTCACAACACCTTTTTTTGCTTTGCCTTCGTTTACGGCTAAAACTTTACGTTCCAGCTTCGCATCTACATAAGGTCCTTTTTTAATTGAACGAGCCATTATTATTGACTTATTTTATTTTGTTTACCTTTTCCCTTTTACGGGATAAGGAATTAAAGTTTTTTACCGTTTTTGCGTTGAATGATCAGCTTATCAGATCCTTTCTCTTTACGTGTTTTCAAACCTTTGGCATATTTACCGGTACGGCTGCGTGGATGTCCACCTGAAGCCTTACCTTCCCCACCACCCATTGGGTGATCTACAGGGTTCATTGCTACACCGCGGTTGCGTGGACGGATACCTTTCCAGCGGTTACGGCCTGCTTTACCCTTAGATTCCAGCCCATGGTCGCTGTTCGATACAATACCTACAGTTGCCATGCAAGTGCTCAGCACTTTACGCAATTCACCTGAAGGCATTTTCAACACACAGTATTTTTCTTCTTTAGCGTTCAGTTGGGCATAAGTACCTGCAGAACGAGCCAGGGCACCACCACGGCCGGGTTGCATTTCTATATTATGCACAACAGTACCTAAAGGCATATTCTTAAGTAATAATGCATTACCCACTTCAGGAGCCACACTATCACCACTTATAACCTTAGAACCAACTTCCAGCCCCTGCGGAGCAATGATGTAGCGTTTTTCGCCATCTACATAGCTAAGCAGTGCGATGAAAGCAGAACGGTTAGGATCATATTCAATGGTCTTTACCGTTGCGGAAATATCTTTTTTATTACGCTTGAAATCGATGATACGGTACATTTTCTTATTACCGCCACCAATGTAGCGCATAGCACGACGGCCCTGAGCGTTACGGCCACCTGTACCACTTAGTGGTTCCAGCAGGCTTTTTTCAGGCTCTGATGTAGTAACTTCTTTATAAGCGTTACCTATTCTCCAACGTGTTCCGGCTGTTACCGGCTTATATTTACGTAATGCCATTTTCTTTTACTTTTTCAGATCTATAGTGAAAATAAATCTATCGAATCTCCTTGAGCAAGTGTTACCACTGCTTTTTTATATGATGGCTTGCGGCCAGACAAAAAACCTGCTTTGGTATAGCGTGTTTTGTTTTTAGCAGGGACCACTACTGTATTTACATCAGCAACTTTTACCCCGTAAAATTCTTCCACAGCCTTCTTGATTTCCAGCTTGTTGGCAGCCTTTCCTACCATGAAGGTATAACGGCCACTTTTTTCCATCTGGCTGTTTACCTTTTCAGTAATTATCGGCTTTATCAACACATCAGAGAATTTCATTTTATTAGTATTTCGAGTTACGAAAATTTTATTATTTTAATTGCTTTCTACTCAGCAACAGCAGGTTCTTCATTGAACAACTTAGCTGCGCTTTCACTGAATATGATCATTCCAGCATTGGTAAGATCATACACATTCATATCACTTAGCACTATCGTTTTATTATTCTGCAGGTTACGTCCGCTCAGGTATACATTAGCATCATACTCAGGTAATACTACCAGTGTCCTTCTGCTATCACCACGAAGTACGTTCAGCGTTGCTGAAAAATCCTTAGTCTTTGGCGCTTCCAATGTCCAGTCTTCCACTATCACGATCTTGCTTTCCTTTGCTTTATGAGCAAGGGCAGATATCTTGGCAAGGTCCTTTACTTTACGGTTCAATTTAAAACCATAAGTGTGCGGTGCAGGGCCGAAGATAGTACCACCACCTTTGTACAAAGGGTTACGGATGTTGCCCTTACGGGAGCCACCTGTACCTTTTTGACGGTGCAGCTTACGTGATGAACCATGTACTTCAGCACGGCCTTTGGTTTTATGCGTACCCTGGCGCTGTGCAGCCAAATATTGCTTTACAGCCAGGTAAATGCAATGATCGTTTGGCTCGATGTTGAAAATATCATCCGGCAATTCTGCTACGCGGCCGGTCTTTTCACCTTTACTATTTAAAACGTCAACTTGCATGACTAATTAGTTCTGAATTAAAACAATAGATCCATTATGTCCTGGTACGGAACCACTTATTAATATATAGTTCTGTTCAGGGAATATTTTTACCACACGCAGGGCTTTCACCTTTACACGGTCTGTACCCATACGACCGGCCATGCGCATACCTTTAAATACGCGGCTGGGATATGATGAACCACCGATAGAACCTGGAGCGCGCTGACGATCGTGCTGGCCATGGGATGCTTCACCCACACCACTAAAACCGTGACGCTTTACAACCCCCTGGAAACCTTTACCTTTTGTAGTGCCGATAACACTTACTTTTTCACCTTCGGTAAAGATGTCACAAGTGATAGCTTCTCCAATTTGTTTATCAATGGAACAATTACGAATTTCTTTTACAATAGATTTAGGCTCAGTATTAGCCTTAGCGAAGTGATTGATGAGCGCTTTAGGAGTATTCTTCTCTTTTGCATCGCCGAAAGCGATCTGCAGCGCATTGTAACCGTCGGTATCTACGGTTTTCTTTTGAGTAACCACACAAGGACCAGCTTCGATAATGGTACAGGCAGTTTGCTTACCATTCGGCTCAAAAATACTGGTCATGCCGATTTTTTTACCTATAATACCTTTCATTATTATTATATTTTAGCTAAGCGCCTGGTTTACTGTGTGTGGACCAGGATTAGCCGTTTTTCAATTTTGTTAAAGAACCAAACTTCATTTAACCCTTTCCTTCCGTGGGAAGGTTGGGGTACTACGCTTTAATCTCTACTTCAACACCACTTGGCAGGTCAAGCTTCGAAAGTGCATCTACTGTACGGGAAGAAGATGTATAAATATCCAACAAGCGTTTATGCGTGCAAAGTTGGAATTGCTCACGGGACTTTTTGTTAACGTGTGGTGAGCGCAATACTGTAAAGATCTTCTTCTCTGTAGGCAAGGGAATAGGGCCTGTTACAACCGCTCCCGTATTGCGTACAGTCTTCACTATTTTCTCTGCCGATTTATCTACCAGGTTGTGGTCGTAAGACTTCAGCTTTATTCTGATACGCTGTGACATACTTATTAAATATCTTCTAAACCCGTAAAATTTGGGACTGCAAAGGTAATAAGTAGTTTCAATTCAGCAAAATATTTTACCGGAAAAAATTAATTTATTCTTTACACAGGCTTAATTTTTACCTGATATGTGGAGTTTTTGGTAAAAATACCAGAAATGCAAATTTATTTAGATCTTCTTAATTCTACTTTCTTACAAGAAATTCAGGCAATTATTATCTATAATCAACACATTTAAAATAAATTAGAAAGTAATTTTTCTTTTCTTCATTTCCAGCTTTAGATTTTCGGGTATTTCCCTGAAATTGCAATGCTTTGCATGTTCCAAATGCCAGGCAATCCGTTGATCTATGTTAGCATTTGCGGGCATCCTGTTTTTTTCATGCCATTCCCTGTTTATCTTCTTAGGTACAGCCATTGCTCTAATTTACAGCTGTTTTGTTTTTCAGTTGCCCTACCCTTTCTTCAAATGAAATATTCTCAAGCGGTATTTCAAATACCTTAAACTTGTTTATAAATTCGTCAGAATGCTTTTCTGATTTCTGGGTCATTAAGTTAATATGGGTGAAATTCGTCCATAATAAGGACTTCAATATACTTTTATCCTTATTCCACATCATCATCTCCACCAAAATATCCTTCTCCCCCATTTTCCGGATAGCGGACTGAATAACCACTTTTTCCATCAGCAAGGCAGGCTTAAAATATGCTATTTCATGCTTTGTTACCACCCAGCTGATCCCTTGCTCTTTTGCCACCTGGTAAATATTAAAGTTGTAATATTTGGTAAGATGATCTTCGCGGGCATTAATAAAATAATCAAAGTACT
>Ga0134128_10000557_pt1 | contig 51472 bp, 52 predicted proteins | sample KB31754_FD_96462 | JGI IMG/M metagenome (GOLD analysis project Ga0134128, IMG submission 96462) | Terrestrial soil microbial communities with excess Nitrogen fertilizer from Kellogg Biological Station, Michigan, USA - KB3-175-4 | ecosystem: Environmental > Terrestrial > Soil > Unclassified ... | reverse complement strand
GACGTGGAACGGCCTCGGATTCGACGAGGTGTCCCCCTCGTCGTACCGGACCACGACCCAGCGGTCGCCAAGCGTCTTCTCGCCGTGGTACGTCGCGCTCGTCCCATGCGGCGCCTTCGTGGCCAGAAGATTGCCGGTGCAGGTCCCGTCACCGAGGAAGCCACTCAGCTGATCCAGCTGCGAAGGCATTTTGTCCCGGGCGCCAGCCTGCCCGAGATACAACAGGGAGGATGCGCACGCGATGGCGGCGCAGAGGGCGAAGGAGGTCGATTTCATGAACGGAGTCTCCGGTGAGCGAAGTGATCGATTCGGGTCTCTGGCCAGAAGCGCGCCGAGTCCATGCAAGCCTGACTCGGCGCGGTCAAAGGTAGTGGCACACCTTCACTTCTGGTGCTTCCACGTATAATTTGTCAGGCTGGCAACGCGGGGTCCGCACCGGTCCCTCACCTTGCGGAAGGCCAGTACCCCGCTGCGGTACTTCCAGCGATAAGTGCCGGCCTTCTCGCCCGCCTTGGCGCAGGCCCAGGGTCCGCTCTTGTCCGTCAACTGAATCTGGTTACCGCTCACCGCATAATCAACCACTACTTCCATCACGTCGCCCTTGCGCACATGAAGCTGCCCGTTGCCATCGAATGTGAGGGTGGTAAGCCCTCCGGCCGCGAAGGTGCCGGTCGGAAAGCCCATTGCGGGTGAAGCGGGGGCAGTTGCGTACGCCGAGCACATGGCGATCGCCGCGCAGGTCGCGAGCGCCAATACCCCGGACGAATGGGAAGACCGCTTGTGTTGTATGAACATGTTTTGCCTCGCTATGAACGTCATGCGCGCGTTAGTGGTGCCCGACGCGCGGATCCGGGCGGTTGCGCGGCCGTATCCGGTGCTACCACCAGGAAGCTACCGCTCCAGAAGGGTTCGTAGTCCTCGCTTTGCACGTAGTGCCGGAGCGAGCCGACGTAGTGCGTCTGCCCAGGGCGCAGCTCGATGGTCACCAGGCCCCCGCTCGCGGCGCGGATGACGCCGGCGTGCACTGCCGCGGGGCAAATCGCTGAGGCGTCGGTATATGGGCCGCTGCCGACCACTTGCCCGGGCAGGGGCTTGCCGCGCGGGCAGTGAAAGCGGAAGCGCTCACCGTTCAAGCCGCGCAGATTCAAGTCCAGCGGGCTGGTCCTCCAGTCGGCCTCGTGCACTGCGGGAGCCGGTGCCAGTGGGGTGCTCGCTAGCGCCGGTGCCGGCGCCCACGCCAGCGGCATGAGCAGCCCAGGGAGCCCGAGGCTCCGGGGCCAATCCCGGCTCAAAGCGCCCATCCTTCACCTCCCCACGTCTGAGTTGCTCATGGAAGGGCGAATTTGACTCGACGCTCGCGACCTGTCGCTGCCGTTCGGGTGGCATTTTTCTGGCAAACTTCCTGCCGGCCGAGCGAGGCGATCAAACCCATGTCCGCGCTGGGAAACCCGGTATATCGGTTCGCGAGCTTCACCCTGGAGCCCGCTGAGCGCCGGCTGTCCGCGGCGGGCAAGGCCATCGCTCTTACCCCCAAGGTGTTCGACACTCTGGTGCTGCTGGTCGAGCGCGCGGGTCACGTCGTCAGTAAGGACGAGCTGATGAAGGAACTGTGGCCACGCGGCTACGTAGATGAGTCGAATCTCACCAAGCACGTCTGGCTCATCCGGCGGGCGCTCGGAGAAGGGGACGACGAGTCGCGCTTCGTCGAGACCGTGCCCAAGGTCGGGTACCGCTTCATCGCGCCGGTCTCGACCGCGGAAGCCTCACCGCCCCTGCCGACGGCGGCCTCGGCCCCGGCTGCAAAAGCGCAGCAGCCAGCGGATGCGCCGCTTGCAATTGCCACCCCCCAGCATCGCAGGTGGCCGTCAAGGCGCTCATGGCTCATGGCTGCAGGCGCGGTCACGATGCTGGCGCTGCTCAGCATCGGCTGGCGGCTCGTCGTCCGTCCAGCGTTGCCCTCCTCATCAGGCCATCGTGGGCAGACCATCGCGCTGATCGGCTTCAGCAATCTCTCGCGCAACCCCAAAGACTCGTGGCTCGGGCCTGCCCTGAGCGAAATGCTCGGTACAGAGTTGAGCATCGCCAAGAGCGTTCAGGTGGTGCCGGACGAGCTCGTGCGCAATGCGAGCCCGGACCTGCCTGCGCCGGCCGCGGGAGGTTATTCGGCCACAACTCTCGCACGGTTGCGCCAGCGCCTGGATGCCGACTACGTCATCAGCGGCAGCTACCTGGTCGCCGGCTCCTCGGACAGTGCACCGTTGCGGGTAGACATCGAGGTGCAAGACACCCGCAGCGGCACTCTCATAGCTTCGGTCTCGGATCAGGCGGCAGCCGCCGGCGTGATTGCCCTCGCGACGCAGGTCGGTGCCACACTGCGCGGCAAGCTGGGCTTGCGATTCCCCCAGGCCGGTACTCTGGGCCTCATCGCCAATGCGCGGCCGCCGAGCCTCAATGTGGCACGGCGAGTCGGCTTCGCCCTCGATGCCCTGCGACAGTATGACGCCGCGCGAGCACGCGACGAGCTCCTCGATGCAGTGGCCGAGGCGCCCGGCTACGCCCCGGCCTACACGCTGCTCGCGCAGGCATGGTCGGCGCTCGGGTTTCGCGACAAGGCGCTGGCGGCCGCCGTGCAGGCCGAGCAGAGGTCGGCGAATCTCCCGCCGGAGCAGCGGCTGCAAATCGAAGCGGTGGCGGAATCTGCCCGTTCGGAATGGACTAAGGCTGCGGCCACCTGGAGTACCTTGGTGCGCGCGCGGCCCGAGAGCATCGAATATCACCTGCAGGCAATCGATGCCGAGATCGAGGCGGGCTCGATGCCGGGCGCGCAACGGACGCTGAACGAACTCGAGCGAGTGTCAAACGCCGCGGTTGATCCGCGCGTCGAGCTCGCCGCGGCACGCATTGCCGCCGCACTCGATGACGTCAACGGAAGCGAACGACATGCCGCCGCGGCGCTACGCCTTGCGCAGCGGCATGACGTGGCCGGCCTCATCGCTGACGCGCTGGTCGCGCTTGCCGGTGCACGCACTCATCTCAACCAGAACGAAGCGGCGCGCACGAGCCTCGTCGCAGCCATTGCGGCTTACCGCTCGATCCGCAACCCGCGTGGCGAGGCGGCAGCGCGCACCGACCTCGCGCTGGCATTGTCGAATCTCAACCGCAATCAGGATGCGCGCGAAGAGTATGAGCGCGCGATGGCGCTCGACCGCGGTATCGGTGATCTAGCCGGTATTGCGAACGTGTACCGCTACCTGTGCGGGATGCTGTGGGGGGCGGGCGACCGCGACGGTGCCCAGGCAGCAGCGCGCAACTCGCTCGAGCTTGCGCGCGAAACGGATGACCTGGGGCTGCAGGCGTGGAACCTACAGGCGCTCGCGACCATCGCTTCGGATGAGGCCGCGAGCGATGAGGTGCTCGCCGAGTACCGCGAGGTCGTCGCGCTCGATGCTCGCGCCGGGCATCAGACGGCGTGGCCGCTCGCCGACATCGCCGATGTACAGCGCCTACGCGGTGACCTCGACGCGGCACGCGCGACCTGCGCACGCTCGCTCGCCGAAGCGATGACGGTCAGCGATCCACAGTTCGCGGTATTCGCCGGCTTCACCTGCGCTCTCATCGACAGCGACCGCGGTGACGCGGCGCGAGCGCGAGCCGGGTTCGAAGAGGTCATACGTCGCGTCGGCAACGGCGGCGACACGACCTACCGCGATAACTCTCTGATGATGCTCGCGCAGCTCGACATGGACGAGGGACGCTGGGGCTCAGCCCGCCAGCGTCTGGAACGTGCCAGCCAAGGCTTCGCCGCCGCCGAGGGGCGCACTGGCGAGGCCGGAGCCGATGCGATGCTGGCGCTATGCGCCCAAGCCCTGGGTGATACCGCAGCCCGGGACCAGGCTCTACAGCGTGCGCGCTTGCTGCGCGAGTCGATGACGTCCCGAGAGGAGGTCTATGTCGTCGACATTGCCCTGGCGAGACTCGACGACGGCTTGCATTCCGGCCCGAGCTCCGCCGAGCAACTGTTGGTACTGGCTGCGGACGCGGAACGACGCCACTGGACGGCTTGGGCGCTGGAGGCGAAGCTCGCCGCGTGGGAGCTCATGCGTGTTCGGCACGCGGGTGAAGCACAGGCGCTGTATCGGGACGTCCATGAGACCGCCCAACGACATGGCTTCGGCCGGATACTCAGGCTCCTGAACCGCCCCGTAGGGGCTCATTGAGGCAAGATGGCCGATCTCGTGGGTATCCAGGTGTTCCACCTCGAAGTGCGCCTGAAATACCCTGGCCTGCTTCGACGACCAATGGTTGCGCGCTGCCATGGAGGCAGTGACCTTTTCAACATCCTGCGGGTTGCCATTGTTCGCCTCCGCCACCAGCACGTCCGCGCCCCTCGCCAGCCGCTCGACTGCTTGACTCGGCCCCGTGTCGCCCGTGAACACGATCACGCCGTGGAGCGTCTCGATGCGATACGAGAACGACTTGAACTGCCCGCGTCTTTGCGGCGGCATCAGTGCGTAATGCGAGTTCTGCGCGGCGATGACGCGAATTTTATCGTCCTGGAAGACGACGCCGTCCCGATCAAACTCGTGAGTCACGAACGGACTCTGGTAATCCAATGCCGCAGTCGATCAGATACGGCCGGCCGTCGACAATGAGCAGCGTCGAAGGCTCCGATCGATCCAGGCGCAACGGCGGCCCGCCTGCGGTGCCGAGAAAGAGGATTACCGTGCGCTACGCAGTCCGGGCGGTCTATTCCCGGTCTCATAACTCGGACAGCAGGGCAATCTCCCTCCAAATGCCGGTCTCCGGCAGATACGACTCCCCGCGCGAGTGGGCGCCGAGATAGGTGTTATTGGAAAAAACATCGCCCCCCGCCACCTTGAGATACTCGTAAGGTCCGATGCATTCGCGCCGGCCGTCCAACGTAGTTACGCGCAGATAAACCGCTTCGCGACACTCCAGCGTCCTGTGCCGCCTTCTCCCGAGCTGCCAGAGACCGTTGGTGTAGCTGGCCGCGACGGCGTTGTCGGGCCCACGAAGCGTCCCGTCAGCGCAGATCCTGAAATACGCCCCGCGGACGAGCATCACCGAATCGCCGTTCAGCGCTCGAAAGGTAAGCGTGATCACTCGTCGAGCTCGACTGTCAGGCCCAGCTCCGTCTCGATTATCTTGCCGAGCGAGCTCGCTGACAGGGTAAATCCGGGCCGGCGCCGGTAATCGTCGAAGCTGAGCCAGAGGGCAATCACCTCATCGAGCTCGAGGCCTGTAAGGGTGTGGCACACCGCCGTCGTGCCGTCACTCGCGATCCAGAAGCTGTGCTGATCGGAGTGCCGCCAGCGCCTTGTAAAGTACGGTTTGGACAGCGCGATGCAGATCTCGCCGGCATCCGGCACCTCGTCCAGCAGGTGCATGATGGCGGCGGAATCGGCGACCAACGCTTGCGCGGAGCTGATTCTGGTTTCGCCCATGCTGATGAGATCCGATGCTTGGAGCAGCGCCCGCTTCAGTTCGGCCGCGATACCGGTGCCTTGAGCGGTGAATGAGGATGAACGTCCAGCGCCACCGCCAGGTGCATCCGGCCGAGCAAAGTCAGGGAGTCGGAAGGGAGCTCCAGCCGGAAGTCGTCGCGTGCGTATAGGCTGACGAGCAGCTCAGCGACGCCGCCCTCCGCGTTGAGCTGCTTAAGGAAGGGTTGTGAACGTCGCAGCTGACTGAGTGTCTTCACGATCACTCGTTCCACCGAGACGCTATCGGAGGAAAGCTGCGGCTCGTCCATCAGGCGGCCCATCCAGTAGCTGTCGTGATGCGCACCGCCGAGCTCGGCGCCCGACGGATCGCAGCGCAGCTCCCCCGCTCGCCAGGTGTGCTGCGGCTGGATGCCCAGCGTGGCGCTGATCGTCGCCGGGTCTATCGTCGGATGCCGAATACGCAGAGAGATCGTGAACTCATATTCGCTCATGGGAGTGTCCGTTGGAGCAATTTGGCCGGACATCGAAGCGAGGACTTCGACGGGCTCCCGGAATGTAGCACTCACCAGCCTCGGCCCGACTTATCAGCTGGACAGTCACTCCTTGGCAACAACGACCGTCAGCATGTCGCACCAGGCCATGGCAGTCCGGACCGGCGCTGATCGGTAGGGAGTCAGTAACGACGCGAGCCACCGTGGCGGTTGCCACCGCCGCTGGACCGCTCGCGGTCCTGTGCCTCATTCACTTTGAGAGAGCGGCCGTCGAAGTCGGTGCCATTCAGCGCTTGCATCGCCCGGGAAGCGTCGTCGTTCGACATCTCCACGAAACCGAAGCCGCGTGGACGACCGGTCTCGCGGTCGGTGATCAAGGAGACTCTCTCGACCGTCCCATGCTTGGAAAACAGGGCGCGCACGGCTTCATCGGTGGCCGTGAAGGGGAGATTTCCAACGAATAGTTTCGTCACTGCACAATACTCGTGAAGGAAAACGGTATGAGGCGGCAGCGAAATCCTGCCTCCTGGCTCGCGGAGCTTTGCGAGGTGGCAGACATTGGCCGAAGGGCCGGGAGACGGCGCAAGGTGCCAAGGCAGACAAGCCGAAAAGGTACGAGCCGCGTCCTACATTACAGGACTCGGAAGCAGACTGCCGAACTTTCGCTCCGGCCGCAGCGGACGGGGTCCGCCATCACTTGCACTCGCGTCGCTGGGCGCGCATGCTGGTCCGGCGCATTCTGAGATGCCGACACGGCAAGCGCAGCCAACATGAACAGCATTGCGGCGCCGCTTATGATCCCCGAGCGCCTGCAACAGCGGCTTCTGCCTCATCATGAAGCTTGGCGGGTGTCGCGCATGCTTCGAGATCTGGCTGTACCAGGGAGAGAGCCAGCCTATCTCCTAACGTATCCGAACGCAGGAGCCGAAAAGAGCGATGAATCTTACCCTGATCGATGCTTTCCGCCGGTTCGGCGCCAAACCGGAAAGCCGACTGAGCAGCCTCTCTGCCATGGCGGCAGACGGCGCCATGGTACTCAACTGCCTTCCGGCGCATTTCGGCCACCCCGCCCGCGGGATTTTGCGTTACGAGACCAGCCTTTCCGCTGCGGGAGCCGATTCCAAGGTCGTCATCGCACTCGGGGAACACCTGACCCGTGCGCGTGATGCGAGTCTTCCGGTCAGGATGATCGTCACTTTCCCGGACGGGGCAAAAACCGGCAGGGGCGGAAGCTATCACGTGCGCCCCGATCTGACAGGAAAGATCGTGGAATTCGATGGAGACCGTTTCGTGATCGACTTTACCCGGCCGCAAGCGGCGAGTCCGCCGCTCACAGGCCGTCGCAAGTAGCGACCATCGACGGCTCAGTGCGGCGGTGAGCACACCGCCGTGAGTGTGAAGTAGAGGCGCAACTGGCATCGCGGCTGGGACCTGAAGTCGCTCACACGCGAGCCGGCGCATTCAAGCACGCCTTCGATTCGATGTGACGGATCCTCAACTACCGCGTGCACGGCCGTGGTGAGCTCGAATCGGCCGTCGCAGTCGGCATACGGACAGGGAAAAGAAAAGTACGCGCGGGCCGGAGGGTGCAGGATGTGCGATTGAGGCACCGGGGTAGCCGCGCCGCCGCCCTCGAAACTCAGCTCAAAGCGCAGCTGCTCGACCACCGGGAACATCGTGCGCAGCTTGGGCGCGGCCTCTCGGTCGCGGTGCAGCCGGGAGTAGCGAGTTTGACGCGTAGCGGCGCCGCGGGCCAGGCCGAGTTTCACGTTCCGCCACGCAATGTCGGATCGCTCGGATCGACGGGGGGATCCTGCAACGGCATCACGATCTCGCCGGAGCCATTCGGGCGAGCCGTCCGGCGCTGCTGCTTCTCGAGCTGGCGCGCCTTCCTGCTCAGTTCCTTCTGCTTCTTGACTTGGCGGTAGTTCTGTCTGGGCACTGGGTTTCCTCTGAGGCCATCAACTCGCGCGAGGGATCGATACGCGTTCCGCGTTGGACCGATCAATGCTGATGATGAGCATGCGGATGCGCTCCTTTGCCTGATACAGCAGCGCCCTGCCGTTCGCGTCCTGTCCATTGATATGGCCGTCGAGCTCCTCGAGCAGCTTGTAGACCTCTCGTGCCCCGCTCATGTCGATTGTGTCCGCATCGCTGCTCATGGTTCACCTGCCGGCTCCGGCGAGTGGGTACTGTTTCGGGCCGGATCACAACTACACCCGGTCCCGGCCGTTACGTTCGCTGCCATCACGGTCGAAATGGTTTGCTGGCCCGCTTTTCGCGTTTCGCCGTCCGCTTCTCCAACAATGTCTTGGCCGGCTTCTTCTTGCTGTCCTTTTTTCTGTCCATTCCCTTGCTCATGTGTCACTCCTCGATTCTGAGGCAAAGAGGCGCAGCGAGTTCAATTTCGCAGGCCCCGAGCCGCTTTTGTGAGGAACAATGGTCAAGCGAAGGTGGCTGATCGGCGGCAGGTTCAAGCGCTGCACTTCGCGCTGAAAAGTCGCGCCGCCAGGGCTGAAGGTGTACTCCTGGACGAGCGTCTGGCGGTAGGTGCGGCCCCCGTCTGACGATACTTCGACGCTCACTTCCTGCGTCCTCGCACACTCGCAGTCCTCCACCTCGTACATCATCCAAGAAATACTCTGCGGTTGGTCGAACTCCACGATGATACGTTCCACGGTATTTGGCTTGGCGCCAGCCCAGAACGTGCTGTGGCGACCGTAGTGTCCATCGATCAGATTGTCGATCGGGTGGTCTGGATCATCTGACGTGTAAGCAAGGACCGCATGGCTCGCAATGTCGATCTCGCCGGCAAAAGGAGCGGGATTCTCGCCCTCCTTCGGCAGCAGCCGCTTTCGCACACCGGATGAGCTCGAGAGAGAATCAGTTCCTGGCTGCATTTGAGCTCACCTCCGAAACGTCTGCACAGTCATGCTTGCGAGCCTTCCCGATAGCGTAGCGGATATCTATCGGACTGCTGCATGTATGTGTTCAATCCTCAGCCGGCGTCGCAGTCTCCTGGCGGTCGATCAGCGTCGGCAGAGGAGCGGGTTCCGAACGTCGCCGCTGCTCCTCACGCACCTGGTCGAGCGTCAGGTGCGTGGCCGCCGCAACGACACTGAGCACTGAGTGCGCCGACCCGCGCGGCAGCGTCAGGCGATGCAATCGTTCCCAGGCACGGATTCGGATTGCGGGAGTATTGAGCTCACACGACTGTTCCATTCGTTCTCGCTGCGCGCGCTCCACCTCCTCGGCCTGCTCGCGAACAATCCGCGCCGAATAGGCTGCCGTCGGATCGGCATAGTCGGCAGCTGGTGGCAGATGCGAGCTGAGACGCCAAGGGTTCGATGACATATGATTTGCCTAAGTTGAGTATCGCGCGTAGAAACATCGATAACGCCCCGCGCCCGATCGACATTGGCAGCCTTGCCGGCGCGGAGAAACGAGCAGCGTGACCCTGCCGACGAGGCAGGATGAGCCGAAGGACCCCGAGTTGCACCCACTCTACACGGACGGCGGACTCAACGCGTGCCTTTCGCGAGCTTGGCCAATATATGGCTCTCAAAGCGCTTGCTGCCATCCGAAGGTTCGGCGGCAATCGTGAAAATGGCGCACACTGGCCGAGCCACGCCGGATCGGCACTTGGCGGGGCGCTACACCCATATGCGGAGGCACATCATGAGCAGCCATGCGATTGAAACGGGATGGCAGCGATTCCTCGATAGACTGAAACAGCTGTGGGGAAAGCTCGGCCAAGGCGGCAAAACCCCAGCGGCCGCAGGATGAGCGGGATATGGCAATGAGCTCGGGCGGCCAAGGCGACGATGCCGCCAAGTCCGAGCGCGCAATAACGGCGTTGACCGACGCCTCGGGCGCGCCGCCCGAGGAAGTTCGTGATCTCTTTGCAGTCGAGTTCAGCCGACTCGAACGAGTTGCAAAGATCCGCACCTATCTTCACGTACTCGCGACGGCGAACGTGCGCACGGTGCTGTTGCGAACCGCGCGCGAGCAATCGATACACACCTGATGGGCACCAACCCTCCGCGCCGCCAGACCGAAACATTGCGAGGCGGATCGGGAAGCGGCTAGGGAAGAGGCTGCAGCGTCGTATTGAACAGGTATGGACCGCCGAAGCTCGTGCTATCGCCCGCGAGCTTGCCGTGGACGGGCAGCAGGCGCGCGGTCAGGGGCTTGTTCCATTTCGAAGCGAGCGACGCCACATCGCCGAACATGCGGACAAGTTGATCTTCCGTAACATTGCCAGGCAATGGAAGCGCGTCCAACCCGGTTCCGCACACTGCGGAGTAGGCAAGGAGCGAGTCCACCTTGAGCGTATCTTGCGCCCACCGCTTCGCAAGTATCTTATCCTCCGCGACGGGAATCATCAGTCCCGAGAACCCAATGTGCTTCACCGGGATAGCCTTCTCCGCGGTAGTAATTGCGAATGCCGCTGTCAGGGTTCCGCTGGATCCGAATCGCGCGCCCATATAACTTTCCATGGCGGCACCTATCGAAACATCCCCGAGTGGAGCGGGTGAGGTGTCCAACCCCATGTAACGCCAGCCGGTCGCTGCCGCGACTTTCTCGCTCGCGTCCTGGATCATTCTGGCATGAATCGTCAGCGCCTTCGTCAACTCTGCCACGGCGACCGGGAAATCACCATGCACGCGCGCAAAGACGTCTTGCACCACGTTTGCGCTTTCCAAGCCGACCGAGAACCGCTTCCCGTCTCCGTCATGGTAAGTGCCGGGAAAGAACGGGCCGTACGGCTTGACCATTGCGATGCCCGAGAAATTGAAATCGCCACCCGTAGGAGGATGATGCTCCGCGACGTACTTTACGAGCCTGGCGCTTGCGCGTATGACATTCCAGTGAATGCCGTGCTCGTCCGCGAGCACGGCATTGCCCTCGATGTTCGGCAGAGTGGCCAGCGCCCGGGCCAGCAGTTGCATCGTGCGCGGATCGTCATCATCCCGTTGCATTGCGGGTCCGACATGCGGGATGAAGCCTTCCTTTGCGGAAAGCGCGTCCAGATTCGCAAGAAATGCCAGGGCTTGCGCGTCCGTCTGCCCGCGCACGAGCTCGCCCAGAGGTTGGGTGACTATTCGCAGGGTCTCCACCTGATAGCCCCGACTCTCGAATTCGCGCTTTGCCGCGTGCAGCACTGACAGGGCCTCGGAAATCTGGCTCTCGTACCGCGCGCGGTCGAGATGCACGAATGCCGTTATGGCACGTACCTTCGGCCGGGAGCCAGTTGCGGCATTTGCATTCACGACTGCGCCGCAGAAGGCAACGAGCAGCAGAGCGGCAATCACACTGCTTTTGCGGGCCTGGACCATGATTCCTCCCAGTGGGCGCACCGAGTCTCACAGATTAGATCACATCGGAGCTTTCCCGGCTGGGAACACGCTTCGGGCTCGATCCAGTGTTCGGGCATCGATCTCGACACCCGCCAGCTATGGCTTGCTGGCATATCGCGGCGGCTGATTGTCAGTTTCTCGGTACGCCCCTTTGTTGTCCTTGGGGCGGACATGGCGGATCGCTTGGGTATCTGCGGAGCGGCCGCGCTCTACGCGTGGCCTACCTGACGTAGGGCTTCAGGCAGCCGCAACAATGTCGCCTCTACTTGGATATGGGACTGCTCTGCCCCGGCTGTGCCACAGCTGCCGCTCGCAAGTGCGAGGACGTGTCGTGCGCCAGGTATCCCGCAGCGCAGTACCAGTCTGCCGTGCGCGCGACGCCGGCCTCGGCACCGACTCGCGGCGCATAACCGAGGAGCCGCGCCGCTTTCGAGCAGTCGAACTCGCGATGGTGCGTGAAGAACGCCACTCGCCTGCGGTACAGGGGCGGCTCGATGCGCAGCGGCACGCAGACCGATTCACAGAGAAGAGCTGCGAGCGTCACGGGCCAGACCGGGATCCACCACCTCGGCTCCGCCACCCACAGTGCGCGCGCGATGTATCGGACGAGCTCATTCAGGGTCGGCGCATCGGGACCCGCGAGGATGAAGACCTCACCGAGCGCTGCCTCGGCAGTGCTACAGAGGACGAAGCCGTCGACGAGATCGTCGACATGCACCATATGCAGCTTCGGCGCGCCGCTGCCGATCATGATGAAGATGCCGCGAGCGACCGCGCGGTAGAGCTTGAGAAACCGCAGGTCCCCCTCTCCATACGTCGCGCCGGGACGGACGACGACGACGGGTTGGCCGCGTCGCGCCGCGGCGCACACGGCGAGCTCGCCCTCGAGCTTGGTGAGATGGCAAATGTCGCGGGCGCCGAAAGGATAGGTTTCGCTCGCGGGCGGGTTTACGATGTGGCCATGCACGCCGCCGGTCGAGCAATGCACGACCCGCTCACAGCCGAAGCGGCGGGCGGCCTCGAGCACGTTCAGTGTTCCGCCCGCGTTGACTTCCCGGTAGTAGCTGTCGGGGTGCCGTGCCGTCCGGAACACCGCGGCGAGGTGGTGGATCTGGTCGCAGCCGCGTGCGGCGGCCAGCACGTCGCGGAGAGATGTCAGTTGTCCCACGCGCACGTCGATGCCGGCGGCGGCAAGCGCCTCAGCCTTCGCGGCATCCCTGACCAGTGCGCGTACCTTGTCGCCTTGGGCGGCGAGCCTCCGGGCGAGGTGGCCGCCGGTAAAGCCGGTGGCGCCGGTGACGAGAATGGTACGTGCCATGGTGGCGTGACGGATGCGCCAAGATTTTCGCCGCCAATGCCGAAGCAGAGATCGTGCCTTGTCGCCGCCTGGGCGGAGCGGCGGCAGTGACGGTCTCGAGAACCGCTGGGAGAGGACTGCGCCTGGCTGTCTCGCTCGGGCTGCTTGCGCTCGTGCTATGGCTGGCGCACTGGCAGTCGGTGATCGGGGTGCTGGAACAGGTCTCGGGGAGGTGGGTTTTCGCCGCCGTCTGTTTCAGTGCCGCCGACCGTCTGTTGTGCAACTACCGCTGGCAGATTCTGCTCGCGGCGCGCGGCGTGCCGATCGGTTTCCTGCGGCTCTTCGGCGTGCAGCTCGCCGCAAATTTCTTCGGCTCCTTCCTTCCAGGGTCCGTGGGCATCGATGCCATCCGCATCGCGGCGCTCTGTCGCGCCGGGGAGCCGACGGCTCCCGTCGTCGCGGCGACGCTGGTCGATCGAGTGAGCAAGGGTATCGCGACTTTCCTCTTCGGATCCCTGGCGATTCTCACGCTCGCAGGGGAGCAGATTCCGCATGACGTACAGCGGGCGGTGTTGTATTCGACGCTCGCTATCGTCATCACGACGCTTGCGGCATTTCATCCCGCTGTGCAGCGGCGGGTGCGTCTGGCGCTGCTGCCTCGGCTGCCGGAGCGATGGGGAAGCGCGGTGTCGGCAGTCGCAGACGCATCGCTGGCCTTCCGCAGGGAGCGCGGGACGCTGGTCGCGGTCACGGTATTGACAGCGGTCTTCTTCGCGATGCGCATTCTCTGCATCAAGGCGCTTACGCTCGCCTGCGGCGTCGAGATCCCGATCGCAAGCCTCGTGCTCATCATTCCCATTATCTGGATCGTCCTGATGCTTCCCGTGACCATCGGCAACATCGGGCTCCAGGATGCCGGCTACGTCGCCCTCATGGGCCTGATCGGCGTCGGCGCGCCGATCGCGGTCAGCGTGTCGCTGCTCGAGCACGTGATCACGCGGCTCGTGTGTCTGCCGGGAGCCTTCCTGTTCGATACGCTCGCGCTAAGGAAGCGGCAGACCGTCGAATAGGACGCGTTGCCCCGCGACGACCGCTGGCGGCGGGTCACAGCGCGGTGGGTTGATCGCAAGCCAGATCGATAAATGCTCTGACTTTTGGAGTCAAATATCGGCTTGACGCAAACACAGCATGAATTGGCGCCGGTGTCCGCGTCCAACCCGGAAGAACTTCGATGAGCGTGCGCTCGCCGACGAAAGGCGTCGCTTGAAAACGGGGGAGCAAGGCAATCCCCAGGCCGCCGACAGCCGCATCGCGCGCGCCGACGTGGTTGTTAACCACCAGTCGTGGCCGCGCTTCGATGTCGATGTGCTCGCCTGCCTTCACCAAATGCCAAACGGGAGGCAGCGTCGCGACGAACATGATCAGCTCGTGTGAGGGAAGCTCTTCCGGGTGATCTGGACTACCATGCGTCCGCAAATACTCTGGGCTCGCGTAAAGGGCGTAGGTTATTTCCCCGAGCGGCCGGGCGGACAGGCTCGAATCGGCTAGTCGCCCGATACGGATCGCCAGGTCGAACCCCTCATGGATCAGGTCGACAAGCCGATCGCTGAAATCCGCCTCGACGCGGACCAGAGGATGCCGTTCCAGGTAGGCTCTGATCCATCGGTTCACAACGAGAAGCCCGAACTCCACGCCGCACGTCAGTCTCAGAATACCCTGTGGCTCAGCATGCGTGCGCTGGATCGCCGCTTGCGTTTCATCGAGCGCGGAAAGGATGCCGACCGCCCGCTCGTAAAGCTCCCGCCCGACCTCCGTCACCGCGAGCGACCGCGTGGATCGCTGTAGGAGGCGGACGCCTAGCCTTTTCTCCAGCCGGCTCACGACGCGGCTCGCATGTGCCTTCTGAGTTCCCAGAGCGCGAGCAGCTCCGGTGAAGCTCCCCGTCCGGACGACAGCAGCGAATACGGTCAGTTCCTCGACGGATATTGTTGCCGACATAGGCAACAGTGTGTCGCATTCAGGCTTGTTTATCCAGATCCGGCGCGCGCCTAGTCTGATGGCACCGCAAGCGTTTTCCGAGGAGTCTGGAATGATGAATCTTTCCGGAAAGATCGCACTGGTTACCGCGTCTTCCCGCGGCATCGGACGGGCGATCGCCAAGAGGCTGGCCAAAGACGGCGCGCTCGTCGTCATCAACTACGCGGGTAATACCGAGGCCGCCAATTCGCTGGTGACCGAAATCGCCGCGATCGGCGGAGAGGCCATTGCGATACAGGCGAAACTCGGGTCGGCGTCCGAGACGGACAAACTATATGCGCGCTTGGGAAGCGAGCTGAAAAGTCGGGCCAAACCGATGCAGCTCGATGTCCTGGTAAACAATGCTGGCATCGGCCACTTCGGTAAGCTATCGGACGCGACCGAGCAGAATTTCGACGACGTGTTCGCAGCAAATGCAAAGGCGCCATTTCTGGTGACCAAATCCGCACTGCCGTATCTGGCGCCTGGGGGCCGCATCATCAACATTTCGAGCGGCGCATCAAGACGCCCCGGAGCGCTGTTTGGTCTTTACGCGATGGCCAAGGCGGCGGTCGATGCCATGACGCTGGCCCTGGCTGCGGAGCTCGGTCCGCGAGGCATCACGGTCAACACAGTAGCGCCCGGGTGGACCGCGACCGACGCGAACGCCGGCGCCAGAGACGACGTTGCGACGGTCCGCAATGTCGAAAGTCAAACGGCCCTCGGGCGATTGGGTATGCCGGAGGATATAGCGCGTGTCGTAGCCTTCCTCGCATCGGAGGATGGCGGCTGGGTTACCGGCCAATATATCGAAGCGAGCGGCGGCTTTAAGTTGCTCTAGCGAGGCGCGCCTCGATGGCTGATCGCCGCGCGGCGATTCTTGCTTTCGGCACGTTTCCGGCCAGCACGGACGCATTCGTCGTCGCTGGCATTACCCGTGCCATCCGTCTCCCGCAGGAGACATGGAATCGGATCGATTAAGCAGCCATTCAGCTCTGCCCGCTAGGATGCGAGAGCGCGATCTGAAGCGCGACACGCTCATATTTTGTCAAATCAATGGCGCGGCATCGTCGACGAACATCGGAGGGCGACGCGGCAGCAGGACGATGGCGATGGCAGAGCGTCTGGTTGGGTTAGTTCCTACAACAGTTTACGGTGAACGCTATGAGACCCTCGATTTTCCGCGCTCATTTCCGGCAATCGGCGCGCTTGGTCACCGCGGCTTGCTTTGCTGTGCCTCTGCTGGCGGCATGCGGCGGCAGCATCGGATCTTCTTCCTCGACGCTGAACCTCGGCATCACGGACGGGCCGGTTGATTCGGCGAGCTCGGTGGTCGTCTCCTTCACCGGTGTTGAGCTGCAGCCGAGTGGCGGCGGCCAGTCGATCACCATCAATTTCAGCTCGGCCAAGACCATCGATCTGGTGCAGGAGCAGAACGGCAACGCAGCGTCGCTTCTCAGCGGGCAGTCCGTGCCTGCCGGCAATTACGATTGGATCCGGCTGATGCTCAATATCGCCGCGGACGGCACGGCAGCCAATTCCTACATCGTGATCAACGGCGCACAGTATCCGCTGATGATCCCGAGTGGCGCCGAGACGGGCCTGAAATTGGTGCAGGGCTTCACCATGACGGCCAACCAGGTGGCCGATTTCACCATCGACTTCATGCTGCAGCAGTCGCTCACCGCCCCGCCGGGCCAGACCAGCGGCGGCACGCAGGATTACATCCTGAAACCGGCGCTGCGCCTCGTCGACAATGTCCAGGCAGGAACGATCAGCGGTACGGTGGCACTCTCGACCCTGCAAAGTAACTCCACATGCCTCAGCGGCTATTCGGGCAGCGGTCCGCTGCCGAACGCTCACGTGTATGTCTTCTCCGGCACCGTGACGCCCTCCAGCGGCCTCACTCCAGTGGTAGAACCTGAGATCACGCTGTCGTCCTCGGGCAGCTATTCCTACAGCCAGCCGTTCCTGCTCGCCGGCGGCTATACGCTGGCGGTCGCCTGCACGAGCACCTCCAATACAGGGACGAGCACGGTGGCGTTCTTGCCCACAGCGGGCATGACTGCCACCGTGGCCACCAATCAGACTGCTACTGTAAATTTCTGATACACCGGTGACCCGGGCAGGCCCCTGATCGGAAATTTCCCGGTTGGGGAATCTTGCATTGCGAAGCTGAGCTCCAACCACCGATTCATTGCTGGACCGGTTTGCTTGGCCTACCGTCGCTAAGCCTTTGGTATTTATGGTGGTATTTTAATCGAGCTGTTGCTGCGGATTGCAGTACGCGCCGGATTGCGCATTACGCTCCAGACGGGACTCATCCCGCAGGAAGCCGGGGCGTTCGTTTCTGCCGGCCGGTCCTCCTCGGCCCGTGCGTTCCCGTCGAAAATCGCCGCCCGCACTCATGCCTCGCTAACGGAATCCCTCCGGGAGCTGACTCCCGCACAGAGACTCGAGGCTTTGTCGAGCACAATCAGCTGGCGAGCGAGCTGCGTGAGACGGGTCGTGCCGCCCAAGCACCGCCCAGGACTTATGCGTCGCTCAGGCGGTGAGAACCAGTAAGGGCGGCCAGTCCGCCCTCCTCCTCCTCGATGTCGTCGACATTCTAAGACGCGAGAAGGTCGACTACGCGGTCATCGGCGCCTTCGCTCTTGCTGTATTTGGAGTGGTACGCGCGACCACCGACGTCGATGCTCTACTCTTCACGACCCCGGGTCGCCTGGCGAAACTCGAAAAGGCATTCAAACGGGCTGGCTTCGGCACTGAGCTCCGTACCGCAGACGCAGACAACCATGTCTCGGGGATGCTCGTCCTCAACGATAATTTCCGCAATCACGTGGAATTGCTAGGGGGTGACCCGACCTGCACACCAATCTGATGCACTCCCTTACGTTAACGTATAAGCTACCCCTCCTCGCGGCCATGCGGTCGTCTCGGGAGGTTACAAATGCCGAAGTTGTCTGTTGCGGCCAGAATGACTGCATCGTCCGCCGTGGCTCTGACGCTGACGCTGCTCGGCGGGTGTGCCCAGCAAACCCCGCTGTTGAATCAGCCGTTGGCGTGGACGCCGACAAAGGCGCTCGATTTGGGCATCACGCAAACCCTCAAAGGCACGCCGGCAGCGGTACGGATCGAAGCTTTCAACGACACGGCATCCGATCCCAAGCTCGTTGGCGAAAACATCGAGCAAGCCACTCCCAGGCTGGTGACCACCGCCGATCCGGTGGGAGCATTCGTCACTCAGCATCTGCAGCAACTGTTCGCGCAGGCCGGCTATCACTCCGGCGGCGCGGATGCCGATCGAGTGATCTCAGGCGAGGTGAGCAAGTTCTTCGTCAGCGAGAAGGACACCTACTCAGGCAGCGTCGTGCTCAACGTCACCGTGAGCGACCGCACGGGCAAGGTCCTCTGGCAGGGCACCGTGTGGGGCGCGAACCAAACCTTCGGCCGGTCTTATCATATCGATAACTACCAGCAGGTACTGTCCGACTCGCTGATCGACGCAGCGAACAACCTGCTGAAAAATGCCGCGGTACGCGACGCCCTCACGCTGAATAATTGAGACCAGCGATGATTTCGACCACTGGACGGCCTCCCGCCGTAACGCGCATCGTCTTCCGCGCGCTCAGCGCACCTCGAACACCACACCATCACTGTTTGCGCCCCCGTGTTGGGTCGTGCCATAGATGTTTCCGGCACTGTCCATGACCAGCCGCTGTTCACCCGGGTCACTTCCGTAGGTGATGTCGAAGGAGTGCAGGATGGATTCCGTGCCGTCGGTAGCGAGCTCGAATACCGCGCCTGCCCCGAACTGACCACCCTCGAGCGCCGTCCCATAGAGGTTTCCGGCGCTGTCCAGGATCAAATCCGATTCCGGGAAGGCTGCGTCGCTTCCTGAGCCGAAGGAGTACAGCACCGATTCCGTACCGCCGGCACCGAGCTTGAACACGACCCCGTGCCCGTGCGCGCCGCCGCTGGAGGTCGTGCCGAAGAGATCTCCCGTGCCATTCATGACCAGGCCCGAGAATGGAGTTTCCCCGTCTGCCGTACCACCGGCAAAGGAGTACAGGATGGATTCCGCGCCGCCCGCGCTCAACTCGAACACGGTACCCTCGGCATGCGCGCCGCCACTCGAGGTCGTCCCGAAGAGATTCCCGGACCTATCCAAGATCAGCGCCGCATCCGGGGCCGCCCCGTCGGCCGTACCGCCAGCAAAGGAGTGGAGCACGCTCTCCGTGCCGCCGGCGGTGATCTCGAACACCGTGCCGAGTCCCGATGCGCCGCCGCTTTGGGTCGTGCCATACAAATTACCGCTGGCGTCCATGACCACGGCCGCGTACGGATTCGCCCCATCCGTGGTACCGCCCGTTAACGAGTACAGAACGGATTCGGTGCCGGAGGTGCTCACCTCGAATACCGTGCCATCGTCGCGCGGCCCGCCGCCGACGGTCGTGCCATAAAGATTTCCGGCGCTGTCCATGATCAGGGGCGCCGCGGGATTCGCGCCGTCCGCAGACCCGCCGGCGAAGGAGTACAGGACGGTTTCGGTGCCGTTGGCGCTGAGCTTGAACACAGTTCCGTCACCATTCGCGCCGCCGTACTTCGTCGTGCCGTAAAAATTTCCGGCGCCGTCCATGAGCAGACCCGCATCCGGATTTTGCCCGTCGCTTCCCGAGAAGGAGTACAGAAGCTCTTCAGGAGAGTTGCAGGAGACGGTGACATTCGTCACGTTGGCCCAATCGATCGTGCCGTTTTCATTGGCGATCGGGCAGTCGACCCCGGACGGCGGTTGCGCCGTCACGTCGTAGCCGTTGTTCTGCGTCACCTTGGTTGCAAACGTGAATGAACCATTGCTGTTGATGGTCAGCGCATCCCCTCCGTTGTCCAGGAGGGTCACGCTCTCGCCTGCAGTCAGTCCTGAGACGGTGCCGCCCACCGTGAAGCTGGGCGCGGTACAGGACACGACGATGTCTATCACGTTACTGGAGGCGATCGTGCCGGCCCCATTGTTGATGGTGCAAGGGGCACCTGATGTATACGATGCCAGCGTGACATCGTACGCGCTTCCCGAAGGCAGTCGCGCCGGAAACTGGAATCCGCCGTTGCCCTGAAGGATGAGTGAATCCGTGCCGTCATTCAGTAGCCTCACTCCCGCCCCGGAAACACACCACGACGGTGTAGGGAGTGATATCGGGTAGACTCTGCGGAAACGTGAAGGAGCCGTTGCCGTTGAGCGTCAGCATATTCCCGTTGTTGTCGAGAGTTACGCTTTCGCCGGAGCTCAGGCCGGAAAGCGTGCCGCTCACCGTGTAAGCGTCGCCGCCGCCGGACGGCGAGCCGCCTCCGCCTGCGCTCCCCGTAGAAGAGCCGCCGCCGCAAGAAGACAACAGCGAAGCCAGTATCAGCAGCGAGCACGCGCCACCGATCCGCCACCGATCCGAAATGAAAACGTCATGTTTCTCGCCGCCCCTGACCCGAACCCGTTGCAGTCGTTTGCGCCTCTCGTCGGATTATGTCACGATGATAGCGCTACCACTTGTTTGTGTTTCTGCAGCGTACCGGCCGGCCGTCATCGTCAATTGCGAGCACTCTGCCGCGCCAACAGAGGCAACTCCGCGCCGTGGAAATGCGCTCCGATGACTACGAGACCGGCCGCGATGAGGTCCTCCGCCGCTCCAGTATGAGTGGCCGCAAGTGACCGATTAGCGGGCCCGTCAGGCAGCGCCGCTGGCCTTGCCTCCGGCGCAAATCGGCGCCAGACTGAGATTCGCTATTCGTAGAATCTTTCGATAATCGAAATCCAGCCATTCAGGTAGTCACGCCTTACGGAGTCAAGCGGAAATGGAGACCGATATAGAGGTCCCGGTCCTAATCATCGGCGGCAGCCTCGTCGGGCTGTCGGCGGGCCTGCTGCTTGCCAGGCATGGGGTGCGCCCGCTCGTGATCGAGCGGCACTCGGGAACCGCGATCCATCCGCGCGCGGCTCATGCCACGCAGCGGACGATGGAGATCTTCCGCTCGGTCGACCTCGAGACGGCCATCCGTGAGCGCTCCACTGAGCAATTCGTTCAGAACGGCGGTGTCGTCGAGGTCGAGACACTCGTCGGCGGGGCAACCAGACAGTTCATCGCAGATCTGAATGCCGGCATCCGCGACGTGAGCCCGTGCGAGCGCGTGTTTCTGTCACAGAACTCGCTCGAGCCGCTCCTCGCGGAGAGAGCAAGGCAGCTCGGGGCCGAGCTGCGCTTTTCCACTGAAATGGTGTCGCTGGATGAGGACCCGACGGGCGTGACGACGCTGCTGCGCGATCGGCCGAGCGGAACCATCTTCACCGTCCGCTCGCAGTACGTCATTGCTGCCGACGGCGCACACAGTGGCGTGCGACGTCTGCTGGGAATAGGAATGCAGGGACGGCCATCCTTCTCGAAAAGCGTCACCATCTACTTCCGCGCCGACCTGCGCTCGCATCTGGCGGACAAGCAATGGGCGGTCGTCTACGTGAACAATCCGCGCCTGCGTGGATTCTTCCGCTTCGAGAAACCCTTCGACAGCGCCTTCCTGGCGGTCAACACCGCAGGGGATTCCGGACAACCGATTACGGACGTCTCGACGTCTCTCAACTCCGAACGGGCCGTCGATTACGTGGCGTGCGCGCTCGGCTCGAAAGAGATTCCGCTCACGATCGACAGCATCATGCATTGGGAAGCTGCCGCCGAAGTGGCCGAGCGGATGCAGACGGCGCGTGTGTTCATTGCGGGCGATGCGGCGCATGTAATGCCGCCGACCGGCGGGTTCGGCGGCAACACGGGCGTTCAGGATGCGCATAACCTGGCCTGGAAGCTCGCGCGAGTTCTGAAAGGCGAAGCGCCGGCCGCCCTGCTCGCCACGTACGAAACCGAGCGCCGACCGGTCGCGACGCTTGCCGTCGAGCAGGCTTACACACGGTACGTCATGCGCACCGATCCGACCCTCGGTCCCGAATTGTGCCAGCCCCTCGTAGGCGACTTGAACATCGAGCTGGGATACGTCTACCGCTCGAGCGCTCTCGTAGACGAAGCTGCCGATGACGGCGCAGCTCACTTGAATCCGCGCGAATCGCGCGCGCGCCCCGGCACGCGCGCCCCGCATCTCTGGCTCGAAAGGCACGGACAGCGCATCTCATCACTCGATCTCTATGGCCGCGGCTTCGTGCTGCTGGCCGGTCCCGAAGCCGGAGACTGGTGCCGCTGCGCCCCAATCGCCGCATCCGAGGAGCGCGTCGCATTGGGCGTTTTTAGCCCGGGCATGGACGGTCTCGAGGATCCGACCGGACACATGAGCGACGACCACGGGATCGAGCGAGACGGCTGCGTGCTGGTGCGCCCCGATGGCTTCGTCGCGTGGCGCGCACGTAACGCGCAAGCCGCCTCGGTTCCGGCAATGAGATCAGTGTTATCCAGGGTTCACGGGCGCAGCTGCTGAGACCTCCCCGGTTTCTCCAGCGCCTCGGCCGGCGCGCAGAATATCGCTGCCGAGGCAGAGCTTGCGTGCTGCCACTGCAAGCCGAATCCAGGACCATGTTCGATCAACCCGGGTGTGCCGCTGCCCACCGGCCATTCTGCGTGCGCCCGCCATAGCCGTAAGCATCTCCGTCCGTCGCGTGGACAAGAACGTAGCTCTCCTCGTGCAGGGGCCCGAGGAGTTCTTGCATGCCCTCGAACGCGGCGCGAACGAAGCGGGTCGTCTCGGTTTTGCTGTTGGTCCCAGAAGTTGCGCGATGTTGTTGGCCGCAACCCGCGCCGGCGTCGGAGTTGCGCCGATGGGGCGGCTTGCCTCGGGAGGGGCTCCGGACAGGGGTCCCGCCCTTGGCCTCCCGCCCCTTCCTGAATCGCAGATCGTGCTCCTGGCGCGCACCGGCTCCGCAACCGTTGCCGGCGCTGTTCGCGCATTGGAAGCCGGCATTCGCGCGAGCCTTCTGTAGCGGTAGTATGCCCGGTTCATGGCCGAGCTCGCCGCCATGCTCTGGCTGCTGATCGCGACGCAAGAGAGCCGCAGGTGCTCCCGCCCGCAATTTCGTAGTATCAACGGCGGGCACCCAAACATCCGCGCCACGAAAGTCCTTCATGAAAAAGCACGTCCTGCTCGCCATCGCGCTCGGCCTCTGCATTACTGCCGCCCGGGCCGGCGACGAATCGCAGACGCCGGATTTCAAGCCGACCGCCGTCACCTCCACGGGCACCGTCAGGGCGGGCGGATCGCACATCGACTATGAGGCCGTGGCGGGCACGCTGCTGGTCCGCGCCGACGGCTCGGACGCGAGCACCGCGCCGGTGGACAGCAGGAACCCGCCGGCTGAAGCCTCGATGTTCTATGCCGCCTACTTCAAGCGCGGCGCCCCGGCGGCGGGCCGCCCGATTACCTTCATGTTCAACGGCGGTCCGGGCTCCTCATCGCTCTGGCTGCACATGGGGGCTTTCGGCCCGGTGCGGGTCCTGAGCGGCGACCACAGCCATACGCCCGCGGCGCCGTACCAGATCGTGAACAACGACGAAAGCCTCCTGGACGTCAGCGACGTCGTCTTCATCGATGCGCCGGGCACCGGCTTCAGCCGCATCCGGGGTAAGGACGCCGCCAAGGCCTTCTATGGAGTCGATCAGGACCTCAACGCCTTCGCGATTTTCATCCGCGAGTTCCTGTCCAAATACAACCGCTGGAACTCGCCGAAGTACGTGTTTGGCGAGAGCTACGGCACCATGCGCGCAGCCGGCCTGTCGCTCGCGCTGCAGAAGGAAAACATCGATCTCAACGGCGTGGTGCTGCTGTCGTGCATTCTCGACTGGGACCTGATGCCGGACGATCCGGAGCTGAACCCCTCGGTCGATCTGCCGTACGTGGTAGCCTTGCCCAGCTATGCGGCCACTGCCTGGTATCACCACAAGCTGCCCGGCCGGCCGCAAGACCTGCGCGCGTTCCTCAGCCAGGTCGAGCAATTCGCCGCCACGGACTACGCGCTGGCGCTGATGCACGGCAACGGCCTGACCCCGTAGCAGCGCCAGGCGATTGCAGACAAACTGCACGCCTACACCGGCCTGCCGGCGGCCTATCTGCTGAAATCCAATCTGCGCATCGAATACGGCGCCTTCCAGAAAGAGCTGCTGGGCGATCAGGACCTGACCACCGGTACGCTGGATACGCGGTTCACCGGCCCGACGCTCGATTCGCTCAGCAAGGTCAGTGAATACGATCCGCAGAGCGCCGCAGTCGGCTCCGCGTATGTTTCGGCGTTCAACTCCTACGTCCGCGAGCGGCTGCATTACGGCCAGGGGGTGTATTACAAGCCCGGCATACCGGTCTATGGCAGTTGGGATTACAGACACCAGCCGCCCGGCGCGCATGCGCCGCTGATCGCCCTGCCCAACGTGCTCCCTGATCTCGCGGCCGCCATGAAGCACAACCCGGACCTGAAGGTGCTGGTCAATGGCGGCTACTTCGACATCTCGACGCCCTATTACGAAGGCTGGTTCGAGATGCACCATCTGCCCATCCCGGCGGCCCTGCAAGGCAACATCGAGTATCGATATTACCAGTCCGGCCACATGGTCTATGTCCACCTGCCCGCGCTGAGGCAGCTGCACGACAACGTTGCGGCGTTCATCCGCAGCACCGAAACTGTCAGTAGAGAATCCGGGGGATAAAGCGGTGCGTATCGCGAGCGCCGGTCATGCGGTTTTTGCGGCAACCGTGATCGCCCTTGGAATTCTCGGCCTGGTCCAGGGCAACTTCGCTCCGATATGGGAAGGGGTGCCCAAGGATTTCCCCACACGCGAAGGGCTGGTCTACCTCTGCGCCGCAGTCTCGCTGATATGCGGAGCCGGCCTCTTCTGGCAGCGTAGCGCCGGTACGGCGGCGCGCGTGCTGTTCGCTTATCTGTTGCTATGGATGGTACTGTTCAAAGTGCCCTCCATTGCCCGCAGCCCGGCGCTGGAAGCCTCCTATCAGAGCTGTGGCGAGACCGCCGTGTTGGTGGCGGGAGCCTGGGTGCTGTATGCCTGGTTTGCCGGCGGTTGGGACCAACGGCAACTCGGCTTTGCCGTCGGGGAAAGAGGCGTGCGCCTCGCGCGGGTGCTCTACGCTCTCGCCCTGATCGCCTTCGGCCTGTCTCACTTCGCGTACCTCAACATGACCGCCCCGCTGATACCCGGATGGCTGCCGGGACATGTCGGCTGGGCATATTTCACGGGCGGCGCCTACCTGGCCGCGGCCGCGGCGGTGCTCTTCGGCGTATATGGGCGCCTGGCAGCAGCGCTGTCGGCGTTGCAGATGGGGCTGTTCACCGTGCTGGTATGGATACCGCCGCTGGTGGAGGGACTGATGAGCACCGGCCAGCGCGGCGAGTTCCCCGTGCAAAGCGAGTTTGTTCTCTCCTGGTCTCTCACCGCTGCGGCATGGGTGGTGGTGGACTCCTACCGTGGCGATCCATGGCTCAGGGCACGCCCTTTGCTTGTGCTCCGGTCAAGTGAGTGATTGGCCAAGGCATCCGCGAGCCAAGGGGCAGTGACGGATGCCGCGTATTCCGAACCACAGGAGGGCATTCATGCGCAAACCGAGCTCATCATCGAAGAACGTGATAGCCGCACTCGTCGCCGCGGCCTTCGGCCTGACAGCCGGACCGGCGCTGGCTCGGGCCGCGTCGCAGAGCGACCAGAGCAACACCACGGCGAGTCACCGGCACGCGAGCAAGAAGAGCGTGCGGCAGCTCACTTCGCAGGTGAAGCAGGAGAACGAGCAGATGCGCGAGAGCACCGGCAAGCTCAACCGCGCGACTGCTCAGCTCAGACACACGACGCAACAGATGAAGCAGACGCAATCGAAGGAGATGCGCGTCGCGACCGCAGAGCATCGGGTGCGCAAGGGTGAGCACATGCAGCGAAGCCACGTGCATTTGCGCAAAACACACCGCGCACACACCACGCCCCCGCCCCGCTAGCTCTGGGACGCAGCGGCCGGCCCGAGTCGATCGGAGCCGGCCGCCGCCATTTTCCGTCAGGCCTGCCGTGCACCCCTGCGGCGCCGCCGGCTCAGTCACTTCGGCTTACCGCAACTCAGCGGTTGCATTTTCCGCGCAAACGGCTCATAATCCGATAAGCAACCTTATGGTTGCATTCAAAACGGAGTAATCATGAGCCACGTCTCAGAGACAGATCGCATCGAGAGGAGCGTCGTCATCAATGCCCCGCGGGAGCGCGTCTGGCGCGCGCTCTCCAATGCCGAGGAATTCGGCAACTGGTTCGGCGTCAGGCTCGTGGGCCAGACCTTCTCACCCGGACGGCCGGCCCGCGGGCCGATCACGGCCAAGGGACATGAGGACAAGATCTGGGAAGCCACGGTCGAGCGGGTGGAGCCCCCTGATCTGCTTTCCTTCCGCTGGCATCCCTATGCAGTCGACCCTGAGGTCGATTACAGCAAGGAAGAGCCGACGCTGGTGACTTTCACACTGCAGGACGCGCCAGGAAATGCGACCACGCTGACGGTGGCCGAGTCCGGCTTCGACAAGGTGCCACCGAGCCGCCGGCTCGAAGCCTTTCGGATGAACAGTCACGGCTGGGGCATCCAGATGGAGAACATCGTCCGCCATGTCGGCTCGTAAGGCGGTCGCCGGAGGGCGCAACGGCGCCCTCCCCTTCGCCCATCGGAGCGAAGCGCTCGCGAGCGTCTTCGCCGCATTGGGCGATCCTACACGTCTCAAGCTGGTCGCCCTGCTCTGCGCCGGAGGAGCCTTCTCCATTGCACAGCTCACGGCAAACACCGATATCACCCGTCAGGCAGTCACGAAGCACCTGCAGGTCCTTGCGGACGCGGGCGTGGTGCGTGACATGAAAGCCGGACGCGAGCGGCTCTGGCAGCTCGACCCCGCGCAGATCGAGGCGGCGAAGCGGACGCTCGAGACCATCGGCCGGCAATGGGAGATCGCCCTCGGCAAGCTCAAGGCGTTCGCGGAAACGACTGATTAAACAATGACCGGGAGCTTGCGAATCCGTTTGCCGGTCGCGGCGTAGAGCGCGTTGCAGAGCGCCGGCAGCACCGGTGGCAACGGCGGCTCGCCGAGGCCGGTCGGCGGATTGTCGGTGATCCGGAAATGAACCTCGACCGGCGGCGACTCGCGCATCCGCAACAGGCCGAAAGTGTTGAAATTCTCCTGCACCACCCTGCCGCCCTCGACGGTGATCGCCTGATGCAGCGCGGCACCCACGCCATCGAGTATTCCACCCTGCGCCTGGTTGTAGGCACCGGCAGGATTGATGATCTGCCGGCCGACATCGCCCGCCGCCCAGACCTTGTGAACCTTGGGAGTTCCGTCCGGCGCGACGCTTGCCTTGACGACTTCGGCGAAGTAGCCGTAATGGCTGTAGTAGAAGGCGAGACCCATGCCGGAACCGCGCGGCAGCTCGTGACGCCTGCGCCACCCGGACTTTTCAGCGACAAGCTCCAGGACGCCGCGCGCGCGAGAGGTATCGAACGGCGGCTGTGCACGCCCCTTTTGCGGCGGTAGCGGGATCACGCGAGCGGGACCGTACAGATCGAGGCGGAAGTCGAGCGGGTCACGTCCTGCGGCGTGCGCCAGCTCGTCGATGAATGACTCGAACGCGAATGCGAGCGCATTGCCGCCAGGGTTGCGCAACGGGCCGGTCGGCACCCGAAGCTCGATCAGCGACTGAGCGAACAACAGATTGGGAACGAAACCCGCCGGAAAATGCTCCGCCGACAGACCTGCCGCGGAAGCAATCTCGCCACTCTGGCCGAAGGTGACGAAATGGTCGCGGAATGCTCCGAGCCGGCCATCCTCCATGAGCCCCGCCTTGAAGTAGTGGAAGCCCGCCGGCCGGTAGGCGTCATGTTGGATATCCTGGCGCCGGTTCCAGAGGAGCTTCACCGGGCGGCCGGCCATCTTCGAGATCATTGCCGCCTCGACCATGAAATCGTTCTTGAGCCGGCGCCCGAATCCGCCGCCCACCCGTGTCATGTGCACGGTCACCCTGCTCTCGTCCACCCCCAACGTGCTGGCCACCAGCGCTCGGCCCGGCGCGGGATTCTGCGTCGGAGCCCAGATCTCGACGCTGCCGTCGCGCTTGTAATGCGCGGTGCAGTTCTGCGGCTCGAGGTCGACGTGCGCGAGGAATGGATAGGCATACTCCGCTTCCAACACCTTGTGCGCCTGAGAGAAAGCCTTGTGGACGTCGCCGTCGCGACGCACCACCGACTGCGGGTCTTGCCGCGAGAGATGCGCAGCCTGCTGCTCGAACTCCACCGTGCCCTGCCCGGGGGCGGAGCGCGGGTCCCAGACGACGTGCAGCTTATCGAGCGCCTTCTGAGTCTGCCACCAGCTATCGGCGACGATCGCCACACCGTCGACGAGCCCGAGCTCGAAAACGGCATTCGGATCCGACCCGTGGATGATGAAAGCATCGCGCACGCCCGACATCGCCTTTATCGCGGCAATGTTGGCGCTTGCCACCTTGCCGCCGAACACCGGCGCCTTCTGGTACGTGGCGTAGGCCATGCCGGGCAGAACGGTGTCGATCCCGAAGAGCGGCCTGCCTTCTAGAACGAGCGCGCTGTCGACCCCGCCAGTGAATTTGCCGATGATCCGATAGTCCCTCGGATCCTTCAGTTTCACCGTCCGGAGGTCAGGCGCCGGCAGCGCTGCCGCCCTGGCGGCGAGCGAGCCATAACTCAGGTTTCGGCCGCTCGGCCGATGCTGTACCACGCTCTGGCTTGCATCGCACTCCGACGCAGGCACCTCCCACGTCTGCGCCGCCGCGAGGATGAGCATCTGCCGTCCGGCCGCGCCGACCCGCCGCATGGGCTCCCAGTTGAGAGGCGTGGCCATGCTGCCGCCGGCAAACTGCTCACCGTAGATTGGATCCAACAGCGCCTGCTCGACCCGCACCTGCGTCCACTCGGCGTCGAGCTCCTCCGCGATCAGCATGGGCAGGGCAGTCTTCATGCCTTGGCCGATCTCGGGATCCTTGGCGACGATGGTGACGATGCCATCCGGCGCGATGCTGATGAATGGGTTGAGCTCCGACCCGGCTGCCGGTCCGGCCGGAATGGGCTCGCTCGCATTTGCGCTGCGCGGCAGGTTGAGCGTCAAAAGCAGACCACCGCCCGCGGCAAGACCGGTCGTCAGGAAGGCGCGCCGCGAGAGTTGGGTTGCCGTAGCGGCCTCGCCGTCCGAGCCGGCACCCGCGGTTCGCTCGAAAATGTTCGCGCTCCCCATGTCACACCTCCCTCGTGTCGTCCGTCGGCAGCCCCGCAGCCTGCTTGATGGCGGCACGGATACGAGTGTACGTGGCGCAGCGGCAGAGATTGCCGCTCATCGCCTCGTCGATGTCACGATCGTTGGGCTTGGGATTTTTCGTGAGCAGCGCGGTCGCCGCCATCACCTGACCCGACTGACAGTAGCCGCACTGCATCACATCGAGCGCGAGCCACGCCGCCTTCACCCGCTGTCCGACTTCCGTTTCGCCGACGCCTTCGATCGTCACTACCGAACCGCTGCCGACCCTCGATATCGGCGTGATGCACGAGCGCGTAGGCACACCGTCGACGTGCACCGTACAGGCGCCACAGAAGGACATGCCACAGCCGAACTTGGTGCCCTTGAGATCGAGCTCGTCGCGCAGCACCCACAGAAGAGGTGTGTCTGCGGTGACGTCGACGATGCGATTTCTGCCATTCACCGTGATCGAAAAGGCCATGAGGAACTCCCTGGTCAGCGGCATGGAGCTCGGACGAGCACAGATTCTACTTGCGCAGAGCTGCCGCGCCACCGGGACCGGTCCCGGCAGGCTCACCGCCCGGCGCGCAGCTCCGTGGCTCAGCCCGGCAGGCCGCGGCTGAGGATGTATAGATGCAGGTACTTGCGGCGCACGTAGTTCGATTCCACGAGCGCGAACACCAGCCCGCGCCAGCCATCGAGAAAGCCAAGCCTGAGCACGTACCCGCGAAAAAAGCGCCACTGCGGGTTGAGGAGCACTTTACCCAGGCCACACCGCTTGCCGCCTGAGTGGAGCGCCCGTGCCATCAGCTCCGCATAGCGCTGCATACGCTGGTGGTGGTCGCTCAGGCTGCGATAGGAATAGTGCTCGAGGTGGCCCTTCAGCCTGCCCACGCTCCCTGCAACGTGCGTATTCTCGTGGATCTCCTGCCCCGCCCAGCCGCCGCGGCGGCGGTCGAAGAGCCGCACCAGCCGGTCGGGGTAGGCGTTGCCGTGGCGTAGAAAGCGGCCGAAGTATTCGGTGATGCGCGGCACGGACCAGCCTGCATGGTCGCAGAAACCGCGCTCACGCCAGCTCTCGATTTCCGCGCGCAGCTCATCGCCCACCCGCTCGTCGGCATCCAGGCAGAGCACCCAGTCATTGCGCGCGGCGTCCACCGCGAACTGCTTCTGCGAGCGATATCCCGGCCAATCCCGCTCGATCACTCGGGCGCCGAGCGCGGCAGCGCGCTCGCGGGTCCCGTCCGTGGAGTGCGAGTCGACGATGATCACCTCGTCGCAGAAGGCGACCGAGCGCACACAGGCCTCGATCCGGTCGGCCTCGTTGAAGGTGATGATGCAGGCCGACAGGCCCGTGCGAATGGCCACGCCGCGCACTCCTCCCGCTCGCCAGGGCAGGATCGCCCGGAGAGACAGTCTATCGCTCAGCCGGACCCGCGCGTGTGAAATCCCCGCCAGAGCTCCAGCCCGTCGAGCGCTCCGGATTTGATGTCGGCGATGAGGCGGCGCGTCCATTCGAGCTCCGCCGCCTCGAGCGCCCAGCGGTACTCCGCCTCGATGGTAAAAAGGCGGGGAAAGCTGCGTTTGGCGAACAGTTCCCGCAGCGACTGCGATTGCGCCGCGCGCACCTCGAGCGCCTGACAGCGCTGCTCGAGAAGCCCCACGGCGTCCTCGGGAGGAAGCACCGGCAGCAGCGACAGTCCCGCCTCGAAGCGTGTGTATTCCTTGGCCGGGCGGCTGAGGAGCTCGCTCAGCCAGTCGATGAGCTCGAGGCGACCAGGGTCGGTGATGCGATAGACCGTGCGTTCCGGCCGGTTGCCCGCGCGCTCGGTATCGTGCTCGGCGATCAGGTCGTGTCTCTTCAGCGACTCCACCACGGCGTACAGCGATCCGTAGTTGAGCTTGATGCTCTCATCCTTGTGGCGCTCGCGCATGGTGCTCGCCATCTCGTAGGGGTGCATCGGGCGCTCGTAGAGGCAGGCGAGCACCGCCAGTGCCAGCGGGTTCGAGACCTTGCGCTTGCTCATGCCGCCACACCCTGACAATCTGGAGGATTCATGCCACACCTCCATTCCGAATGACCCATTGAGAATATCCTATTTAGAATATCCATGCTAAGAACTTCCCTATTCCCCGAATTCCGCGGGGCTGCGGGTCTGCTTAGGTTTCGGTCCTACGCCGGCGCCCGCGCAGAACGGCCAGCCCGCCCAGGAGCAGGGTCATGCCGCCCGCGGTCATGGCCGGATCGATCTCGGGGGCTGCCGCCAGATGCGTCTGATGGCTGATGTAGAGCTGGCCATCGCCGACGCTGTACAGGAAGTCCGCGAAGATCGTGGGACCGGCCGGGGTGAAACCGGAGAGGTCCCAGTCGACGCTGCCGCCGTGCACGGTGCACGTCCCAAAAGCGTCACAGGAGTTCCCAAAATTCACCCCATCCAGTGTCCCGCCGGAATTGAACTCGAGCGATCCGGTGTTGGCCGTGGCCGGGTCGTAGGAGAGTCCGTCCCAGGTGAACGAGAGTCCTGTGAGAAGTCCCGTTCCGGTGACCAGGCCGCCTCCGGTCGGGATGATCGCGCTGTCGAAGGTGAAGGATCCCGATGAGGTCACGTCGGCGAGTGGACCGGCGCCGCCGCCATTGACCGTGAAGTCGTAGGTAATGGATTTTGCATGCGCCGCGAGAGGCGCGAGGAGCACCGCGGCGGCCGCGAGCGACAGGATTTTGCCCTTCATAATTCTTGTCTCCCTTGCCCGATCTATTGTCGAGCCGTCGCCACCGCTGCCGGGCGGCGCTGCTGTGCCTATTCTAACTCCTTCCTGACGCGAGCAACTCGGAAATCATGCGGCTCGGCCGCGCCTCGCGTTCCAACTGCTCATCGGTACATTGACCCGGCGTCTTGTCCGGCCGCCAGCGCAGAAGCCTGGTTCCGTGCCGGAAGCGTCCGCCCGTCACCTGGTCGTAGCAGACCTCCACGACCAATGCCGGCCTGACGGGGCACCACTCGCCGGAGCGCTCATCGCTCCATCGGCTCGGCCCGCCGGGTGCCTTGCCGGTGAATCCGGGACCGCCCTCGAGCCGATGCAGCTTCTGCGTCAGCGCCTTGCGCTCGCGCGCCGCAATGGACGCGGTGAATCCAACATGGTCGAGGAGCCCCTCGCGATTGAACAGCCCGAGGAGAAGCGAGCCGACCTCCCGGCTGCCGCTGCCGAGCCGGTATCCGCCGACGACGCAGTCGGCCGTGCGCAGCCGCTTCACTTTCAACATCGCCCGCTCGCCCGGCACATAAGGACCGTCGAGCCGCTTGGCGACCACACCATCGAGCGCCCCGCCCACACGTGCAAGCCAATCCTCAGCCTCATCGACCGACCATGTATATGGCGTAAGAACGAACCGCCTCGCGTGCCCAGTGTCGAGCGCAGCAAAGAACCGCTCGAGCGCCGCTCGCCGCTCCCGCAGTGGCCGCTGCATCTGATTGGCTCCGCCGACGCCGAACGGCATGTCGAACAGCACCAGCCTGGCCGGTGTTTCTGAGGCCAGTCGCGCAATCCGGCTCGCCGCCGGATGCAACCGCATCTGCAGAGCCTGGAACGACAGGGTCTTGCCGTTCGGAATGACGAGCTCGCCGTCGACGACGAAGCGCCGCGCAGCGAGCGCACTCATCGCGGCCAGCATTTCGGGGAAGTAGCGCGACAGGCTTTTGCCGGAGCGCGCCTGCAGCTCGACGCGCGCGCCGTCGCGAATCGCCAGGCAGCGGAACCCGTCCCACTTCGGCTCGTACTGCCAGCCCGCATCCCGCGGCAGCCCGGCGACAAGCCGCGCCTCCATGGTCTCGATGTGCCGCGGGATCGCGGCGGGTCGACTCTTTGATGCCGCCATCGCGCTGACCGCGGGCCGATTGCCTGGGTGCCGCTGAGCGCAAGAAGCGCTCCCGCCGCGACCGAGGTCTCACCGCGCATGAAGCCGGAACCCCGGGGGCTGCCTGCAACTCGCCAATCGGACCCGATCAGTCGATGTTCGCTTTGATACCTACGTAGTACGTCCTGCCCATCACATCGTAGCTCGCCGCATCGGTCAGGAGCGGCGCGCCCGCGACTCGCGGCGGCTGCTTGTTGAACAGGTTGGTGAGACCGCCCGTGAGCTGAATCTGCGGCGTCACCTGATAGCTCACGTCCAGATCGAAGTAGCTGTAAGCCGGAATGCCCGGATCGCCGCTGCCCGGCCCGTCCATCAGATCCTGCATTGCGGCGATATAGCGCCAGTGCAGGCCCGCGCCGACAGGTCCCACCGTGTAGCCGAACATGGTGTTCGCCTTCCACTTCGGGTGCGACAGGTCCGAAACGCTCGTGCCGTCCGCCTGCATGGCCGTCTGCGTATCGCCGATCGAGCCGGCAAAGTCGATGTTCGGCACTCCCGGCACACCGGAAATCTGCAGCGAGTGCACGTACGACACGTAGGTCTGCAACCTGACCCGGCCGGCATTCTGCGGCAATCCGAGATCGTGCAGGTCGAAGCCCCAGTGTCCCTCGATGTCCACTCCGTCGGTGAGGTACGAGCCGATGTTCAGCGAGAACTCCCGCGCCAGGACGATCGCGCCGGAGCCCGGATCGCGCGTGATCTGCTGACAGTAGAAGTTGCTGTCGGAGTAGCTCGGGTTGCTGCCGCCGACATCGTAGCAGTTCTGGACGATCGAGTTCAGCGTCACGCCGGCGACCGCTCCGTCGATCTTGATGTGGTAGTAGTCGAGGGACGCACCCAGGTCCCGTGCCATCGGCGCATCGAACCGCGGAGTCAGCACGAAGCCCAGCGAGTACGTGTCGGCCACCTCGGGCCGCAGCTTGGTATTGCCGGTGAAGATGCCATTCGCCGACTGCAGGCCGTAATCGAAGCTGGGGGATGCGGCAGCCGCCGACTGCGCCGCGCACAGAGCCGTCACCTGCGCCGCGTTCGGCCCCGTGCGGTAAGGGCTGTTGTAGTTGCAGGGATCGACGGTCAGCGAATCCTGCGCCTGGACGGTCGGGTTGTAGAGATCCTGCAGGCTGGGCGCACGGAACGCCCGCTCGAAGCCGCCGCGGAAAGCCACGGCATTCGTTGCCTGCCAGTGAAGGTCGGCTTTCCAGGTGTTGGCGCCCCCGAACAGGTCATACTGCGAATGGCGGCCCGCCACGTCCACCGAAACTTCCTTGGCGAACGGTTTGTCCGCGAGCAGCGGCGCGCGCAGCTCGACATACACCTCGCGCACGTTCTGCACGCCGCCTGCCGAGGTGATCAGATCGTAGGACGGCGAGATGATATTGGCAGGGAAATTCGTGGGCATCACGTTGAACGCCGGATTCAGCGACGGATCGGCTTCGTAGTCGAAGCTGTCGCCGCGGTAGTCTGCGCCCAGGGCGAACTTGAGGTAGCCCGCCGGCAGTTTCCACAGATTGCCGCTCAGGTCGGCCTCGAAGTACTTCTGCGTGAGCAGGTTGTCGTTCTTGGCCGTGCCGGTGGCGTACTCCAGGCAGCCCTTGCTCAGCGGCTGCCCGCCGAGCGGATTCCAGGCATAGCCGACGCAGTTGCTGCCGCCCGCTCCCATGAAATTGGCCGTGCCGTAAAGGATGTTCGCGAGCGCCGGAAAGTTGATGTTGTTGCGCTCGTCGTTCTCCATGTGCGTCTGGCCGTAGGAAGCGAATACGTTCCAGGCGAGGGACGTGTCGCCGATGCCGCCCTTGAGCCCCGTGGTGAACTGGTAGTCGTTGTAGAGGAAGCTCTCGATGCGCGGCCCCATGCTGGTCGCCCAGTCTTCCATGTGGATGGTGTGGCTCGAGCCCACGCCGGCGCCCACCGGCACTCCCGCGGCGTTGAGAATCGCGCTCAGATCCGCATTGCCGTAGACGAAGGGATTGTTCGTCGGAACGTAGAGGAACTTGCCCGGACCCATGTAGCCCGCGGCATTGACGTCGGCGGACGTCGAGTGCATGAAGTTGACCTGCCCGTACGCCTGGATGTCGTCATTGATGTTGTACGTCACCCGGGAGAACAGGTTATAACGCTGCAACGGGGTCTGCACGTAAAAATAAGGGCCGAGGTAGGATTCGACTGTGGTGCAGTTCGGCGTGATCGCGAGGCCGGTGACCTTGCCCACCGGCCCGCGGTAGTTCTGTACGCAGTTGCCGGGGTCCTTGGTCGTGAACAGCGTGCCATCACCGTTGATCCCGAGATAGCCGCCGTAATTTCCGCTCCCGGAGACCGAACCGCCGTACTGGGAGAGCACCGAATCGACCGCGGAGACCGGGATGGTGGCGCCGAGCTCGCCTGCATTGAAGATGGCCTCCGGCCCGCGCGCCACACCGCGGTTGAAAATCGCGTGATTCGAAAAGAACGAGCTCTCGGCACCGGTGATCGCGCCGCGCTCGCTGTACTCGAGATCGACGACCGCGTTGCCCTTGTCATGGTCGAAGTTACCGCCCATCAGCACGCTGACGCTGTTCTCCGGCCCGAAGCCGTTGGTGGTGGCCCCGTGCTGATAGGAGAGCTGGATGCCGTGGAAGTGCTGCCGCAGCCGGAAGTTGACGACTCCCGCCATGGCATCGGAGCCATACACCGCCGAGGCGCCGCCGGTGATCACGTCCACTCCCTCGATCATCGCCATCGGAACGACGTTGAGGTCGACCGCGCCGTTGGGATTGGTCGGCACCATTCGCTGCCCGTCGAGCAGCACCAGAGTCCGCTCGGGACCGAGTCCGCGCAGGTCGGTGTAGGACTGGCCACCCTGGAACCCGGTCGCGCCCTGTACGTCGCCCACCTCGGTCTGGCCCTGGGCGGCGGCGAACTGCGGCATCTGGCCGAGTGCCGAATCGAGCGAGACCTGGCCGGCCGAGGCGATTTGCGCAGCGCTCACGCCCACCAGCGGGCTGTCGGACGTATAGCTGCGGCTCGCGATGCGGCTGCCGGTGACCACGACCTCAGTGAGCGCCGGCGAGGCGGCGGCCGGTGCCGCTTGCGGAGCAGGCGGATCGGACGCGGGATCCGCAGCGGCGGCAGGCGGATCGGCTGCCGACGGCGGGTCGGAGGCCGCAGGCCCCGCTTGCGCGACGCGCATCAGGGATTGGCTGGCCGCGTCGGTGCTCGCCTGCTGGCGGCGGCGGATCATCAGCGCGCCCGAAGGCGAGCGCTCCACGACGAGCTGCGTGCCCGCGAGCAGCCGGCTCAATGCGTCATCGGCAGTGAAATCGCCCACCAGCGAGGTCGAGCCCGCGCCGGCTACCACGGATTCCGTGAAGATGACATCCTGCCCGCAGATCTGCGCGTACGTCCGCAGGGCCTGCGAGAGCGGCTCGGGAGTGATGTCGAAATGAAAGAGCTGCCCGTGCGCTGCGGCGGCGGAGGCGCCGAAGGCGCCGGCGGTGGAGGCGAGGATCGCGGCTACGGTAATGGAGACTCGGGAAGCCCCGCGGTGTGCGCGGCGCCTGGTGGCAACAGACATTCTCAACCCCCTCTTGAGCGATGCTCGTTTCGCCCCGTTATGTACGGGGCATTCAGGGGTAGAGACGCCACCTGCCGCGAAATCCTCCTGCTTTGGCGAAAAAACAACGCCGGAGCTGAATTCCGCTTCAGGAACCAGCTTCGCGGGCGGGCGACGCGGTGTGGTAAATGAGCACCACATCGCCATCGGGACGCTCGTGCGCCCTGACCGCGAGGTATGCCGAGATGGTGCTCACGAACCCGTCGACATCGCCCTCGTGGAAGACACCACTGATCCGCATGCTTCCTGCGCGGTCGTCTCCGATGATGATGTGTCGTGGGCCGTAGCGGTTCATTCGCTGCACGACGCTCGCAAGCGGCTCGTTGTCGAAGACGATCTCGCCTCTTTCCCACGCCGTGACGCGCTCGATGTCGACATGGCTCACCCGTGGCGCATCGCTCGGGGACATCACGAGCTGCTCGCCGGGATCGAGATAGATGCGGCCCATCGCATCACCGGCAGCACTGGCGGCAAGCGATTCGGCGCCCGCGGGGGTAGTGGAGCCAGACCCCGCGGAAGTGGCGTCGGGGATCCACGGAATCGTCGGCGCGCTCCGGGGCAGCACTACGACATGCCCTTTGAGCAGAGTCACCAGGAGCTTCGGCCCGAGAAGGTCGACATCGAATGCCGTCCCGGTCGCAACGACCTTGTGGCCTTCCGCGGTCACCGAGAAGGGCCGCGTGACGTCATGGGCAACGTCGAATCGCGCCTGCCCCCGAACCAGAGTCAGTGAGCGCGAATCGGTGGTATAGCGGACCCTGACCTCGCTGCGCGAGTCGAGCGTGATCTGCGAGCCATCGGCCAGCGTGACGACCCGCCTCTCGCCGAATCCCGTCCGGAACATATCCGGCCGGTGCTGCTGCCAGAAAAGGAATGCCCCGGCTGCAAGCACGGCGGCGGCCGCGGCCGCAAGCATCGCGGGACGCCGGAATCGTTTCGGCCACCGGAGGTTGCCGCGAATCGCATCGTGCGCATGCACCAGGGCGGCGCGCCGCAGCTGTATGACACCGGGCGCCGTCGCCTGCTGGCCCAGCACATCCCAGGGCGCCTGCACGCAACGCCACGCCTCACGGTTGCGCGGGTCCTGCGCGAGCCAGGCGGAAAACTCAACGCCATGGAGGTCGGCGGATTCCGCGAGGCGTGCACGCCAGGCGGCAGCCTGCTCCAGTCGCTCCGGCTCGATCCCGCGTGACATCACCGGCCGCACCTCCGTGCAAGATGCACCACGGCGCGCATGACGTGCTTTTCCACGGTGCTCTGTGCAATCCCGTAGAGTGCCGCGATGTCCTTCTGCTTCATGTGCTCCAGCCGAAAGAGTACGAACACATTGCGCGTCAGCTCGCTGAGCTCGTTCAGCGCCTGCAGCACCTGTGCCAGAGAGGTCTCCCCATCGAGAACACGCTCCGGCGAGCGCTCGTCGACGAGCGCCTCCCCAACCTCGCCTGCCGCGCCCTCCTCCATCGCCGCACCCGCGACGGTCGGATGCCGCACCGCATGCCGCCTCGAGTCCTTGAGAAGATTCGCGGCGACTTTGAAGACATAACTCTCGGGGTGCTCGATCACCTCGCCCTCGGAAGCACGGATGACGCGCAGCAGTGCATCCTGCACCAGATCCTCCGCCTGGGCGCGATCCCTGACACGGCGCAGAAAGTAGCTGAGAAGCGGCGCGGAGAAGCGCGCAGCCAGATGGTTTGCCGCCGGCGGCGCGATGACTTTGTCGGTGAGTGGGTTCATGCGGACAGGGCTGGCTCTCGTGGTAACCCTATCACGACCGCCGCACGAAATGGAACGGCATGTACCGGCAGCACCGCGCCGACCCGCGGACCGGAGGCTTTTGCGGTCTGCGGCGTCTTACTCTCGGATGCGACCCAGCTCTTCGACCAGCACGCGCATGTTCTCGGAGTAGTCCACCGGCACCGCGATGAGGTGCATGCCGCCGGCCGCGAAGGCCGCCTCGAGCGCCGGGGCGAGGCCATCGGCGCTTTCCACGCGTGCGCCCTTCATCCCGAAGGCCGCGGCGTAAGTGACGAAATCCGGGTTGCCGAAGGTCATGCCGAAATCGGGGAATCCGTCGGCGGCCTGCTTCCAGCGGATCATGCCGTAGGCATTGTCCTCCAGGATGAGGACGACGAGATTCAGCCCGAGGCGCACCGCCGTCTCCAGCTCCTGCGAGCTCATCATGAAACCGCCGTCGCCGCAAACGGCGAGCACACGCCGGTCCGGATGGAGCATCGAAGCCATCATGGCGGAGGGCAGCCCGGCCCCCATGGTGGCGAGGGCGTTGTCGAGCAGGAGCGTGTTGGCGACGCGGGTGCGGTAGTTGCGTGCGAACCAGATTTTGTACATGCCGTTATCGAGGCACACGATGCCATCCTCCGGCATCACCTGACGCACGTCGTGCACGATCCGCTGCGGTGTCAGGGGATAACGGCGCTCCGTGGCCCGCTCGGCGAGGCGCGCCAGAATGCGCTCGCGCAGCGGCAGCAGCGCGTCGGCCCGCGGCAGCCTTCCTTCCAGCCGGTCCGCGAGCAGCGCGAGGCTCGGACCGATGTCGCCGATCAGCTCCGCGTGCGGGAAGTATACTTCTTCGACCGTTGCCGGAAGATATCCCACGTGCAGCACGGTGGGCCCGCCAGGCCCCATGAGGAAGGGAGGCTTCTCCACCGTGTCGTGGCCGATCGAGATGATGAGATCGGCGCGATCGACGGCCTGGTGAATGTAGTCGCGCGCGGAGAGCGCCGCCGTGCCCATGTAGAGCCCGGACCCGCCCGCCACCGACCCTTTGCCCATCTGGGTGTTGAAAAACGGGATCTTGACCCGCCTGATGAAGTGCGACAGCCCGTCGGCGAGGCGCGGACGGCTCGCCACGGCACCTAACATCACCAGCGGGTATTGCGCTCCCCGGATGAGCTCCGCTGCCCGGTCGAGCGCCGCCGGCTGGGCGACCGGCAGGGCGGTCGGATGCGGCGGCACGAGGGGCACATCAGGCGCCTCCTCGGCCGCAACATCTTCCGGCAACTCTAGGTGCACCGGTCCCGGACGCTCGAGGTGCGCCATCCGGAATGCTTCCCGCACCATCGAGGGGATGGTCGCCGTGCCGACGATGCGGTGCGCCATCTTCGTGAGCGGCGTCATAGTCGAGACGATATCGACGATCTGGAATCGCGCCTGCTTGCGACTCAGGACGCCTTTCTGCCCCGTGATCATGACCATCGGCATGGCGCCGAGCTGCGCATACGCAGCGCCGGTGGTCAGATTCAGCGCTCCGGGCCCGAGCGTCGAGAGACACACGCCCGCCTGGCCAGTCAGCCGGCCGTGAGTCGCCGCCATGAACGCTGCCGCCTGCTCGTGGCGCGTCAACACCAACTCGATGCTCGAGCGGCGAAGCGCCTCGACGACATCGAGGTTCTCCTCCCCGGGGACGCCGAATATCCGCTTCACGCCCTCGTTCTCGAGGGCCGCCACCAGCAGTTGCGCACCGCTGCGCGGCTCCGTCCCTGCGCGCCCTTTGGGCCGGCTGCCGCCGTCTCCAGACGATTTTGTCATATCTCTCTCCTCAACCCGTTGCGAACAGCCGGTCGGCGACGAACGGATTGGTACTGCGCTCCGCGCCGAACGTCGACATCGGCCCGTGCCCCGGCACGAAGCGCACGTCATCACCGAGCGGAAAGAGCCGCTCGCGGATCGATCTGATCAGGGCATCATGGTTGCCGCGCGGAAAGTCCGTGCGGCCGATCGAGCCGGCGAAGAGCACATCGCCCACCCACGCGCAGCGCTCCCCCGGATGAAAGAACACCACGTGCCCGGGCGTGTGCCCGGGGCAATGGAGTACCTCGAGTGTCTGCCCGCCCACGGTGACCCGGTCACCGTGCTCGAGCCAGCGGTCGGGCTCGAACGAGCGCGCCGGCGGAAAGCCGAACATCGCGGCCTGCTGCGGCAGCGCCTCGATCCAGAACCGGTCTTCGCGCTGCGGCCCTTCCACCGGCAATGCCCTGGCCCGTGCGAGATCGGCGGCCGCCGCGCAGTGATCGAGGTGCGCGTGCGTGAGGAGGATCTTCTCGAGCGTCACGCCGCGCTGCTGCGCTTCGCCGACCACCCGCTCGATTTCACCCCCCGGGTCGACCACCGCGCCCCGCCTGCTGTCCTCGTCCCAGATGAGTGAGCAATTCTGCTGGAAGGGTGTGACGGGGATGATGACCGCGCGCATCATCCTGCCACGATGCCCCAACAGAAGGGATCACCGGGATCCAGGCGCAGGGCCGACTCCGCGGTCACGTGCGCGCGCCCGGTGATCGTCGGCACGATCTCGCCCTTGTCGCGATCGTGCCAGCGATAGCTGCCGGTGAACGTGCTGCCGATCAGGCTCTGCTGTACCCATGGCTCGCTTTCCGCGAGCTTGCCATCGGCCGCGAGACACGCCAGCTTGGCGCTCGTTCCGGTGCCGCAGGGGGAGCGGTCGTAGGCGCCGCCGGGACAGAGCACGAAGTTGCGGCTGCTCGCGCCGCCGGAAGGCGGCCCAAAGAGCTCGACGTGATCGACCTCGGGAAAGCCCTGCTCGTTGACCGCGCGCCGCACGCGAGCGGCAAAGCCCGTCAGGCTCTCGAGATTGCCGAGCGTGATATCCAGGACCTGCGCTTCCGTCAGGAAAAACCAGTTGCCGCCCCACGCGACATCACCGCGGATCTCGCCGAAGCCCGGCACGGAAACGACCGTGTGCCGCGCTTTTCGGAAGCTGGTGACGTTTGCCACATCGATGCGCCCGTCTGCATGCAAACGCGCGTCAACCGGCCCAACGGGCGTGTCGATGCGGATCGGCCCCGGCTCGCAGCGGCCCATGGCCGCAAGGGAAGCGACGAGCCCGATCGTGCCGTGTCCGCACATGCCGAGATAGCCGACGTTATTGAAAAAAATGACGCCGACCTGACAATCGCGGCGGTGAGGCCGGCAGAGCAGCGCACCGACGATCGTGTCCGAGCCGCGAGGCTCGTTGACGATTGCCCGCCGATACCGGTCGTGCTGCTCCCGGAAGCGGCTCAGCCGCTCCGCCAGCGGCCCGTCGCCGAGCTCCGGCCCCCCCTCGACGACGAGCCGTGTGGGTTCGCCTGCGGTGTGCGAATCGATGACGCGAATGGTGTCGGGGCGCGCGGGGGGCATGCCCCTATGCTAGCGCACCGCATCCCGGGGCGCTTCCATTCGTGCCCCGCCGCCTCAGCGGGCGGCGGTCAGCCCGGACCGCGGTCGTAATCCGACTCGGAGTACCGGCTCGGCCCGGCGCCTCCCATGTCATCCTCGACGTCGAGATAGGCTTGGGTTACGGGCTGCAGGTCGTGCCTCGCCTCCTCGTCGTCCGAGTGCTCCACATCGTCCCGCAGCGAGTGATAGCTGCGCGACAGCTCATCGAAAGACGCCTTGAGATCGGCATTATCCTCGTCACGATTATCCGCGTCCTCGACCGTGCGGCGGAACTCATGTGCCCGGTCGGCGAAATCCCGCGCATCCTCCGTGTAGCCTCTGTTCTCGGAGTATCCGTGCGGCGCCTCCTCCGCGTCCTGCGCGAACGCCTGCGCATTCTGATCCAGCCTGTCGGCGGAGCGATCGAGGCCCCCATGTCGCGTCGTCGCGCAGCCGGCAAGCGCAATCGCCATGAGCGAGGCCGAAAGCCACCCCGCTCTTGCCGCAGTCATCATAAGCTTCTCCTCGGCCTCTGAGGCCACAACATTGCCTCTCTGGCCAACGCCTTTGCGCATGGCCGGGTTCCCACGCGATCGCGGCGCGGCTGTGTCAGCGCCCGGCGACAGGGCGCGACGGTTCCGTGGATTCCTCGGTGATCGGCAGATCGAGATAGCCGCCGCGCAGCAGGCCGAGCTTCAGGGGCGTGCGCCCGGCCGCGATCGACTCAGCGCTCACGGCCCTGCCCGACCCGTAGTTGATCTCCCGGTCGGGAAGCTTGCTGACTCTCAACACCATCACCAGGCGAGCGCCCGACTCGACGCGCACGGCCGTGATACGCCGGCTGCCGAAAGCCAGCCACTCGGCCGCGCCCGGCGCGAGCAGCCGGCGCCGGGCAGGATCGCGCAGGTAGCTGGCGCGAAATTCCTCCGCGGGCTCGAACAGATGGAAATAATTGCCGTCCGGCAACAGCTCATACAGCGCTATGGTGAGATCGAGGTCGTGTTTGTTGACCCGCACGTGCAGCCGGCCGCTGAAAGGGCCGGCGATCTCGAGTCCCCCCGGCAGCGGTCCGCTCACGAACGCGAAGCCGTTCTCCACCGGCACGCTGCCCGTCATGAGGCTCCGCGGCTCCGGCTCCGTGCCATCCTTGCGGCGGGCGAGATTGATCGTCAGGTGAATGACCGCGCGGCTCGCCGGCTCGCGCGGAGTCAGCAGTCCCGAGCCGCTCCCCGGCTCCGGAGCGAGGTAGAGCCGCACGCGATCCCTGGCGAGACCGTCGAGAGCAGCGGCGTGCTGCCACGTGTTGGCGCCCATTACTTCGACATTCACGCGGTCCGAGAGCAGCGCCGGCTTCGAACCGTGGAGGAAGAGATACGCGAACCACTGCAGCTCGGTGGCGCGCAGGTCGATTACCGCCGCGGGGTCGGTGCGGTAACCGCGCACGAAGTCCTGTGCTCTGCCCTCCCGCATCTCGTCGCGGTCGTACGGTCCTGCGAGCAGGATCTGGTCTGCGTGGGTGTCGTGCGCGTAGTGCTGGCGGAAGTAGAAAAGCGCTCCCGCCTCACCCGCGGTGTAGTACCCGGTCATCGACAGGACGGGGATGTCGAGGTGCGCCAGCTCCCCTGCCGAGGGGACCAGCCGCCGCCAGTAGTCATCGTAGGCGGGATGCTCCAGCCAGCGGCGGAAGATCGCGCTTGGCCGGCCGGCGAGCCGCGGCAGGTCGCGGAAGGGTTTGCCGCTCGCATACCACTTCGCATTCACCGCGCCGCACCAGTCCGCGGTGCCCGGCGCCGGCGCAGGTGCGGATGCGCCAGCCGCAGGCGTTGTACCGCCCGGCGTCGCACCCATTGCGCCTCCTGACGCCGGGGTCATCACACCCTCGGACGCCGCGTTCATTACGCTCTCGGAAGCCACGGCATCGCCGAGACCTGCCTGCGGCACCGAGCCCTCGTGCACATCGGGTCCGCCGGCGCCAGCGGTGCTCCCGGCGCTCTCGTCGCGCTCCGCCTCGACGCGTTGCAACCAACAGTACGCGTGAGTCAACCCGATGCCGCCATCCATCGGAAAGTTGACGCCGGGCGCCATGGCATCGGCAGTCGCAGCGGCCTTGAGCTGCGCGGGCAGCTGCTTCATCGCCGCCCAAACGGCGAAGCCGCTGTAGCCATCGCCATACATGCCCACCTGCCCATCACTCCACGGTTGCTTGGCGATCCAACCGATCACCGCGCGCGCGCGCTCGCCCTCCCCCTCGAACGGGATCACCTGCCAGGCACGGCGGCCGGCTGACACCCGCGGCGTGAACGCGACCATGCTGGCGAAGCCATACGCGGCCGCCTCGATTGCATCGTCGTAGCCGCCCGGGGCGATGCGATACTGCAGCAGTGTCGGCAACAGCCCGCTCGAGCTGCGCGGGCGGACGAGCAGCGCAGCTACCTTGCCGTGGCCGCGGGTATCGACGACCACATCGTCCTGAATGATGTAGCGCCGGTCCTGATCGAGGGAGATGAGCCCCGAGGCGATCGGGCCGAAGCTGCGGTAGGCATCGAAGGCGACGAACTGCCAGATGAGCCCGAGCGCCTGGGGCTCGCTGATCCGCGGGTGCCCGCGCAAGCGGTCGAAGCTCGACTGCAGCGCCGCGGCATAGGCGGCCGGCGGCGCCTCGAGCCAGGATTCCACCCGGTATCCGTCCAGGTTGTTGAACACCGGAATGGTCTCCCAGAAAGCGAGATCGAACGCCTGGGCGAAGGGCAGCCGGTACTGCGCCTGCAGGGACTTGGTGTGCGCGTAGAGGTCGAAGACCAACGCCTGATCGACCGGCGGGCGCCGGGGGGTGCCGCCGCGCAAGCCTTGCAGATCCAGCCGCGCCGAGTAGGCGGACTCGAAGTTACCGGCCACGAGCTGCAGGACCGACATGTTGGCCAGGTACTGCTCGCGGTTGTCGTTGCGGTATCCGGGGATGATGCGCGAGGCCAGGTCGCGCATCACGGCCGGCGTCGCTCCGTCGTAGACCGACGTGGGCGCGCGGAACTCCAGGCTCTGCGCCGCCGCGAGCCGCGGCAACAGCACAAGCGAGAGGACGATGCCCAGTGCTCTGCGCATGCGGGCAGACCCTACTGCGCCGGACCCGGGCAGCCGCCCGAGCCGGCCTGGCGGCCTAGCGCCGCGCGCCGCGCCGCCGCGCAGGAAACGAACGCCGCATAGCTCCACGCGAGGTGCTTGGCCGAAGTCTGCTCGCCGGTGCGCTGATCGAACTGCTCTGACATGTCGCCGCTTTCGGGGATGAAGGCGCGGACCGTCTCGAGGTACCGGTTGCCGCGCGCGAGCAGCGCATCGCGTCCACCGCCGCCCCTGGCGGCGCGAAAGCACAGCTCGGCGGCCGCCAGTGTCGAGAAGTAGTAGGCGCCGCCGGAATAATAGCGGTCGCCGCGATAGCGCCCAAGCGCCGGCCCGCGCGCCGCCGGGCGGCTGTGATTGATGGCATAGTCCGCCTCGAAGACGCTGTCGAGCACACCGAGCGTCGCGTGAATCCGCGGATCGCACACCGAGTGGGTGGCGTACTCGTCGGAGGCCTGCAACACCGCCAGGACGACGGCGATGTCGAGCTCCTTTGCGGAGGCCTCACCCGATTCGAGCAACCGCGAGCGGTAGTAGCCGCGGTCCGCCAGCCAATATCCGTCCAACGTCTGGCGAATCTCCTGGCTCGCCGCCCGGCAATCGCGTGCCTGCCCCTGTTCGCCCCGCGTGTCGAGCCAACCGGCTCCGTCCTCGAGCGCCTGCGCGCTGACGAGCAGGGTGAAATAATGCAGCCCCCGCTCCTCCTCCCAGATGTCGTAGCACGGCTCCCGCGAATGATGGCGGGTGAAGCGCAGGTCATCGCGCAGCAACGCATCGCATGCCGCCAGCAGGTCCGAGTCGAGGGAAACAGTGCGCATCCAGCGCAGGACCGTGAGCGCGCGCAACGCGGGGCCGTCGTTCTGCGGCCGCCCCCAGTTGGAGATATCGAGAGTGCCGTCCGCGTTGACACGGGTCTCGCCCGCAATCGCTTCGCCGTGCACCCGTTGCAGCTCGGTGTCCGGCCGCAGAAACTGCACGAAATCCGCCGCGACCCGCGACCGCCACTGGCCCGAGGCCGCGGCGAGCCTGCGTCCATCGAGCCGCGCGAGCGTGGCGCTGAAGCGCACGAACTCGCCGAAGAGCCGCGGCGCCTCGTCGCCCGCCAGTCCCTGCGAGTGCAGGAGCCGCAAGGCATCGATGATGATCGCCGAGTCGCGATACCAGTGGAAGAAGTAATCCGGGTCGGGATCGTAGGAGGCCGGAACCGGGGAGGCGACCACCGCGCCGGGCACCGGGTGAATGATCTGATCGAACCCCGGCCGGGCCTTGACGATGCCGAGCGGCGAGATGCTGCGCAGCATCTGCCGCGCGGCATGGGCGTATTGCCGATCGATCCAGGCACCGAGCGTCTCCACGGGCGTGCCCCTCACCCTGGAAGATGCGGGCTCGAGAAGCCGAGCCGCCGCAACCCCGTACGGACCTCCGGCGCGCTCATGAAGAGCTTCCAGAGAAGTCCGGAGCGGAAGTTCTCGATCATGAGAATGATCGGACCCTGATCGATCGCAAGGTGTGTGTCCGCGTACCAGTCGCGCTGTGGACAGAAGGCGTCGACGAACCCGTGGCGCCGCCAGACCCTCTCGCCGAAAGTGCCGAGGAAGTGCCGCATGGCCTTCATCGCCTCCGCGGGTGCGTACGGGAAGCTCGCCAGCGCCGCCGTGGGCGCGATCGTGCCATTGTCGTTGTCGGGCGCATGTACCGAGTACCCGTCGGGATCATCGCTTGCCGTCAGACCCCAACAGTGCTCGCCGTACGCCCGATGATGGTTCGGGTTGGCTACGCAGTGCGCGTGATTGATCCTCACGTGCCGCACGTTCTGCTCCCAGTAGCTCGCATAGCGATCCCCGAGCCCGCGCGGGTCGAGGCCGCAGAACGAGTAATGAGTGAAGAAGAGCGGCCCTCCGAAGGGCGGCCCGAGCGGCAACTCGATCCCGCCCCAGCTTCTGCCGTTGATGAAATCCCGCCCCGTGGCGAATCCCCGGTGATAGATGTGCGCGTCGATCGGGTAACGCGGCGCGCCGGCGGCGAGCACGTAGGTGATGAGACATTCGTTCCAGCCGCGGATCTCGTGCTCGAGAGCCCAGCCGTTGGTGGGACTCCAATGCCAATAAAGGACCCCGCGGGCGCCGCGCGCGTACCAGTCCCACTCCACCTCCTCCCACAGCCACGTCATGGCGTGCCGCACCCTCAGTTCCGCGGGCGTGTCACGATCGAAGTACTGCCGCGCGGTGAGCAGCCCCATGCAGAGAAAGGATGTCTCGACGAGATCGCCGCCGTCGTCCTTGCGTGAGAAGGGAATCGTGCGCCCCGTACGGCCGTCGAGGAAATGCGGTAGGGCACCGTGATAACAGCTGGCGCGCCCGAGAACATCCAACATGGCGCCGAGCCGCTCGAGCCCCTGCTCGCGCGTGATCCAGCCGCGCTCGACCGCGACCACGAGCGCCATGAGCGCAAACCCCGAGCCGCCGGTGGCGATGAGATCATCGCTCTGGCCCCTGCCCGCCGGGCGCCGGTCGGGCACGAGCCCGCTCACGGGATGCGCGGCCTCCCAGAAGAACCGGAACGTCTGCCGCTGCACGCGCTCGAGCAGCTCGTCGTCACTCAGGGTGGCGAGCCGCGCGGGGCTCATATCCTCGGATCGGGCGGTATCGGACACGGAACTCAACTCCTTCCTCCGGGACACTTGATCAGATGAACCACGCGGGCGAACAGCGGATCGCGCGCCTGCGCGCCGCCGATGTGAATGACGGCGGTGCGGGCGAGCTCCTCGCCGAAGACTTCGATGACCCGCTCGAGGGTGTCGCCGTCGAGTGAGCCGAATACATCGTCGATGAGAAGCCATGCCGGCGCCTGCAGCAGCACCCGGGCGAAGGCGAGCCCCAGCTGCTCGTCCTCACTCAACTCGCGATCCCAGCGCCGCGCGACGTCGAGGAGCGGTACCAGGCGCTCGAGCCCGAGCCGGCGCAGGGCCTGCGCGCATGCTTCGGCATCGAACCCGTCCGCCTTGAGCGGATAGGCCAGCACTTCGCGCAGCGAGCCTTGCGGCAGATAGGGCGTGCCACGGGGGAAGTAGAGGATCTGCTCGCCGGCCGGTATGACGATCCGTCCGGTGCCGAGCGGCCAGAGGCCCGCGAGGGCGCGGAACAGCAACGTCTTGTTCGTTCCCGGCTCGCCCACGATGAGGAGGCGCTCCCCGGTGCCGACCTCCACCCGCCTCTCGCGCAGCATGTCGCGGCCGGCGGGGGACGAGACCTCGAGGCCCTCGATGAGGATCCGGCCGGCTGCGCCCTCCTCGTAGGTGATATGACTCTCGACCTCGTGCTTGACGTCCGTGGTCACGACGGCGCGGCGGAAATTGGCGACCCTGAGGAGGGTGGCGCGCCAGTCGGCGATGTTGCTGAAGTTGTCCACGAACCAGCGGAGCGAGGCCTGTGCCGTGGTGAACGCGGCTGCGGCCTGCATCAGGCCGCCGAAAGAGAGTGTGCCCCCGAAATACAGCGGCGCAGCGACGAGGATCGGGGCCACGAGCAGCACCCAGCCGAAACCCGCCGTGATCCAGGTCAGGTTGGTGAGTCCGGTAACCAGATGCTGGGTGGATTCGAGTACTGCCTGGAGGCTGGTTTCGAGCCGCCGCCGTTCGCCCTCCTCTCCCGCTGCGAGGGTGATGCCATCCAGGTGCTCGTTCACCCGCACCAGCGCGAAGCGCAAGTCCCCCTCGCGCGCGTAGCGCTCGGCATTGCGCCCGATGAGACTGCCACCCACCCAGTAGGAGAGCAGGGAGCCGAATGCCGCATAGATGATCGCGGCCCACACCATGTAGCCGGGCACCGGAACGTCGCGCCCCCCGATGTCGAGCACGAAACCCCGGGAGAGGACCCAGAGGACGCCAATGAAGGCGACGAGTGTCACCGACGCCTGCAGCAGGCCGCTGCCCAGATCGCCCGACAGCTCGCAAAGGTGGCGCGCGTCGTCGTGCAAGCGCTGATCGGGGTTGACCCCCATCGGCCCGGCGTTGGCGAGCCAAAAGGCGCGCCGCGGGCTCATCCAGTCGCGGATGAGATCTCCCACCAGCCCCTCGCGTAGCTTCACCTTCAAGGTCTCGACCAGCCAGCGCTGCGCCACATTGAGAACGAGGAGGCAGCCCACGATGATGAAGAACATCCCGAGCTGGAAGATAAAGTCGCGGAAATCGCGCCGCGTCAGCGCATCGTAGAAGGGCTGGTTCCAGCGATTCAGCCACACCTGTCCATAAGCCGTGGCCGCGATCACGGCGAAGGTCGCCGCAACCAGTGCGATGAGCGACTTGGCGACCGGTGAGGCGAGCAGTGCCCGGACTATCATGCCGACCTGCGGCACGAGCCCCGAATGGGCGGCCTCCGTCTCGGGCGGATGCCTGTCGCTGCTGTCGTCGGCGCGATCTATCATCGTGCTCATCGTAACCGGCCGTCCACTCGCAACCCGGAATACCTCATGAGGACATTGAAACCGCAAGACGCCCGGCGCATCGAGACGCTCATCCAGCGGATGACCCTGACCGAAAAGCTGGGTCAGCTCACCATGATGGCCGCCGGCCACACCGTAACCGGACCGGTGATCACTGGCCACTCCCTGGACGATATCCGATCCGGCCGCATCGGCAATCTCCTTAATCTTATCGGGGTGGCGGCCGCGCGCGAAATCCAGCGCATCGCGGTCGAGGAATCCCGCCTGGGCGTCCCGCTGCTGATCGGCCTCGATGTCATCCATGGCCATCGCACCCTCTTCCCGCCGCCGCTGGCGGAAGTGGCGCTGTTCGATGCCGAGGCCTGGGCGCAAACGGCGCGGGAAGCAGCCAGGGAGGCGGCTGCCGACGGCATAAACATGGCCTTCGCTCCCATGCTCGACGTGTCCCGGGATCCCCGCTGGGGACGCACCGTCGAAGGTCCAGGCGAGTCGCCCTGGGTGGGGCAGCGTCTAGCCGAGGCCAAGGTACGGGGCATTCAGGGCACTGACCTGGCTGCATCGGACGCGATGGCAGCCGTGGCAAAGCACTTCTGCGCCTACGGGGCGGTGACAGCCGGCCGCGAGTACGCCTCTGTAGACGTCTCAGACCGAACGCTCCTCGAAGTTCACATGCCACCGTTCGCCGCGGCCGTCAGCTCCGGCGTCGCGGCAGTGATGCCCGCATTCACCGATCTCGCCGGCATTCCCATGACGGCACACGCCGGCATGTTGCGGCAGCGCCTGCGCCGTGATCTCGGCTTCGAAGGTGTCCTCGTAAGCGACTACAACGCCATCGCCGAGCTGATCCAACACGGGGTGGCGGGCGACCTGGTCGAAGCGGCGACTCTCGCGCTCAAGGCCGGCGTCGACATCGACATGGTCTCGGGGGCTTATCTCCAGGGGCTGCCCGCGGCGCTGGAGCGAGGCCTCGTGAGCCTGGCGGAGGTGGATGAGTCGGTACGCAGGGTGTTGACGCTGAAGGCTGAGCTAGGGCTGTTCGAGGATCCCTATCGCCGCGGCGCGATGCCGGAAAGCTCCGCGGCAGTGGCAGAGCGGCGCCGCCTCGCGCGCGACATTGCGGCGCGCTCCATCGTGCTCCTGACCAACAGGGACGATGCGCTGCCGCTCCCGGCGGACATACGCCGGCTGGCGCTCATCGGACCTCTCGCCGATGCACCCGCGGAGATGCGCGGCCCCTGGTGGTGCGCAGCGCAGCCGGACGCGCAAGTGGGTGTGCTCGCGGGCATGCGCGCGGCCTTGCCGCAAAGCGAAATCCTTCATTCGGGCGGCGTCGACATCGACGGCAGCGACGAAAGTGGCATCGCGGCTGCCCTGGAGCTTTGTGATGATGCGGAGGCGATCGTCCTCTGCCTGGGCGAGGCGGCCACGATGAGCGGCGAGGCGGCCTCGCGCGCCCACCCCGGCCTCCCTGGCCGGCAACAGGAGCTGGCCGAGACGGTGTTGCAGCGCGCCGCCGCGCGGGGGATCCCGGTCGTTGCCGTTCTCTTCTGCGGGCGGCCCCTCATCGTCCCGTGGCTCGCGCAGCGGGCGAGCGCGCTGCTTGCGGCCTGGTTCCCCGGCGCCGAGGCCGGCCACGCCGTGGCTGACATCCTGACCGGCCGGGAGTCACCGAGCGGACGCACCCCGATCACCTGGCCGCGTGCGGTGGGGCAGATACCGCTGTACTTCGGGCAACGCAGCGGCGGCCGGCCTACCGATCCGACCGGGCCCTTCTCGAGCCGATACATCGACGAATCCAACGAGCCGCTCTTTCCCTTCGGACACGGGCTCACCTATGGCCGCTTCACCCTGAGCAACCTGCGCGTGACGCCGGAATCGGCCAACGCATCGGCTACCGTGGAAGTGCGAATCGATGTCGATAACCGGGGCAAACGCAGAGCGCAGGAGACGGTCTTCCTCTTCGCGCGGCGCCTGAAGGCACGCGTTGCGCCCCCTGTTCTCGAGTTGCACGGCGTGGGCAAGATCACTTTGGATCCGGGCACGAGCGGCACCCTGGCTCTGCAGCTGCGCCTGGAGGAGCTGCGCTCGCTCGGGCCCGATCTCGCGCCGGCGCTCGAGCCTGGAACGATCGAGATCCTGGTAGGGCCGAGCGCGGACCGCGCCTCGCATCTCAGCGCCCGGTTGGAAGTGTTGGCGAACCCCGAGGCATAGGCACAGGGGCGAGGCGGTGCCTTTCAGCGAAGCATCGCTTCGCTCCGCCGAGCGGGAGTCCATGGAAGGACACCCCGGGCAGGCCCGGTTGGACCCGGGACGTGCGCGGAGCAGGATTGCGCAGCGCAATGTGCCCCGCCGCCG
>Ga0134128_10000556_pt1 | contig 51495 bp, 45 predicted proteins | sample KB31754_FD_96462 | JGI IMG/M metagenome (GOLD analysis project Ga0134128, IMG submission 96462) | Terrestrial soil microbial communities with excess Nitrogen fertilizer from Kellogg Biological Station, Michigan, USA - KB3-175-4 | ecosystem: Environmental > Terrestrial > Soil > Unclassified ... | reverse complement strand
TCGATTTTGCGCTGGGCATAACCAATAAATAGTGGAACAGCAACAATCGCTACTTCCGAAGACAATTTTTGACGAGCGCTACGAGATTTTGTCGGTAGCCGGAGAGGGCGGCATGGGCAAGGTTTACCGCGCTCGGCACGTCAATCTCGACCGAATCGTGGCGATTAAAATCCTGCGACCTGAATTCGCTTTGAATTTGGAGGCGGTTCGCCGCTTTAAGCAAGAGGCACAAATGGCGCAGGAGCTCAGTCACGCCAATATTGCCGGCGTGCGCGCTTTCGGCGTGGTGGACAGCCAACCGTACATCGTCTTTGACTTTCTCGAAGGACAAAGTTTGCAAAATGTTCTGGATGAGCAAGTCACATTTGCCTTTGCCGAGTTTCTCAACGTTTTCAAACAAGCAGTCGCCGGAGTTGCTCATGCTCACGAACATGGCGTTATTCACCGCGATATTAAGCCCGGCAACGTCTTTCTGCTCGGCGATGACGCGGCCACTTGCAGCGTCGCCATCCTCGATTTCGGAATTGCCAAGGCGGTTGAGACCGCCGTCCCTTCAGGACAGAAGCTGACTGCTACTGGAGTATTGCTTGGCACCCCGTTGTACATGAGTCCCGAGCAAGGACGCGGTGAGCAAGTCAACTATTCGGCCGACGTGTACTCGCTGGGCTGCGTAATGTATAACGCGATTTTTGGAAAGCCGCCATTCGAGGGCGAGAGTGCTTATCAAGTTTTATTCAACCACAGCTATCAGCCTCTGGTCTTGAATGCGGTGCCTGGCGGTTATCCGGAAGGGATTGTAACCGTGCTCGAAAAGAGCATGGCCAAAGAACCGTCCGACCGCTATCAAAATGCCGCAGAACTTCTGGTTGCCCTGCAAGAGCTGGCTCGTCAAAAACCCGGCGGCAAACCATCGCGGACATTCCAATCGCTAACGAAGAAGCCGATCAGCAAGCGGCCCTCCGGCGCGGCGGCAACAAAAATACAATTTAGGATTCCCAGACCGTTATTGCCCGCCATCCCATTGCTGGCGATAGGGCTCTGTTTCTTCTGTTGGTGGCAGTTTGGTCGTCAACCAATAAAGGAGCTCGAAACCGAGTGGGCGCAAAATTACGATACAGCCACCCTGGCTAGGCGATTGGCAGATCCCAACGTGATTAAGCCCGCCGATGCAGATAAAGTTATCGATGATCTGCACGATCAATTAATCGCGCATCCCAGTGTCGACGCAGTCTCCATTTTTTTTCGCCAGGCCGAAAACATTTCCGGATTCAGCGGCTCGCACGCTGCCAATCGCGCCATTGATGACGGACTGTGGATTATTCGCCAATTGCACGAGGATATTTGGCTCAGGAATCCCGCTCAGGCCCGGGAATTCGTCGAACAATGGATGATGTTTACTCGCATTCGCGCCGGCGCGGACGATGAAGGCAAGCAACTGATGTTTCTCGCCATGATCTTTAAGCTGGATTGCAATCAGGCGGGCGCCAATGCTGTAAGCAATATGGTGATTCAGAAGTTCGCGCCGTTGGATAACATCGGCGGTGACATAGCCAAACTTGCCGATGAAGTTGCCGGCGTTTACGCAGACAATGGCGACAAGCGCACCGCCTTGCAATTTGCCGCCATCATCAATAAGTCAACTGATCCCTCGCTGCAATATATGGCCGCAGCTCGAAAAGCTCGCATTTTGGATAGCATGCACGAGGAAAGGCAGGCATTGGCAGAATGGAACAAGGCGCTCCAGTCGACCAAGCTCGATGACAGTGCCACCACTGAGATGAAACTGCGTGCCCTGCAGGGTGTTGCTGATGACGAAGCCGGCCTCGGACAGGTTGCTGCCGCGCTCATGCATTATGCACAATTGCGAAAAGAGGCGAGCGCATTACCTAATGCTCCTGTTAAATGGGAGCTTCTGGTTCGCCTCGGCGATGGCTATACGGCGTTGAACCACGACAAAGAAGCGAGCGAAGCTTTTGCTTACGGCTTGAATGAAACTCGCGCCATGTCCAGCACGGCCCTGGCGGCGAATGATGCCGCTTTAGCTGCGTGGGCGATGGTATCTGCCGGACGATTTTTCAATCACATGGATCTGGCCGAGCAAGGCGTCTCGGAAATGGGTAAAACGTTTGCTCTGACCACCAATTTGATACCGCGTCAAGTGAAACCTATACATGCGATTTTGGGTCCGAACGGCTCGCTCGCTCTGGAGCAGAAGCGAGCCGATGCAGTCATTCAGAAGCTGGCTGGTGCCGCCAAAGACGCGGCCAAGGCTGCCGAACACGAAGCGCTACATCAATCACTAGTGTCCGAATGGTACTTTCTGCGTGGTGACGATCTTGCCGCCGCGCAGCATGCGGGGCTGGCATCAGACGCGCGAGTAAAAGTCGTCGGCGCCGACACAAGTCCCGATGCTTTGTTAGCGGCAAAATATTATTATTCGGCGCAGCGTTATTTCGACATCGAACCGTGGTCCAAGCGAGTTATGGATTCGACGGAAGCCACTCCCGCAGAACGGATGGAAGCCCGGGCCATGCTCGCCAACTCATTCTTTTACCGCGGCGATTACCAGAAAGCTAAGGCTTGGTTCTTCCGGACCTTACATGATATGAGGTCGACGAAAAATCCCGCTTGCGTGGAAGGGTTTCTCAATCATGCGCTCATGGACGAAAGGGCAAAACAATATACCGATGCGGCGGACGAGGCCGGTGATGCCTACAACCTGGCGCACGAGTTCGGTTGGTGGCACCCCCAGTTTAGACATGCAGGGTTTTTGCGCTTGGCGATGTACCGAATGACGGGGCGTTGGGCGAACTCTCTGGAGTTCGGCAAAATCCTTCGCAAGGACGTCAGTCCGCGCCATGCGGACATCACGCCGCCGGATATCGGGCGTCGGGAGCGATTGAAAAATATGGGCTTATCCAAGTAGCGACATTATGGCTCGAATTGTTGCTCGAGAACATCTTTCTCGGTGGTGTACACGATGTTGTTGCTGCTTGTTGGATTGGCGGCAATCGCGTAAGCACGCGCCTCAACAAGTTTCTCGCGGTGCTTCGGTTCTTGTATCAGCTTCAAATATGATTTGCGTTTTTTGTTGCGCAAGAACGTTTTTCCGTTGACGAATTTTAGGACAAAATAACGCAAGATTGGGAAGAACAGGAAAAACGCCGCATAAACCGAGAGATAATCGATAAGAATGCGGTAGTGGTGCAAGACGGTAATCTTCTGCACGTGTCCGAGCAGCCACATGCAACCAACGAAGTTGAGCACTGCGAAGACGCCTACCGATATGAAATGCTCGGCCGGCTGCAGCGAAAAGTCCCAGCGTTTCTCTTCGAGGTAGGGTGGCAGCGGCTCATGTTGCGCGTCAGCCGCCGTCACTTGCATGCCGGGAAATACATAAACAATATTGCCGCTGTCGGTTACCGTCGGCTGTCCGTCGAAGCGCACCAAGACCGGTAGCACCGCTTCTTCTTTCTTGGGGTTGGCGCCGGTGTAACATGCAAGTTGTTCTGCGGTGGTTACACCGGTGTTGCCGCGGATGTGCTCAGCAATGAGTTGCCACTTACGGTCTTCGATGTGCTCGTTAGGATTCCCATCACCGAAGAGATACGAGAAACAGTTTAGGACGAAGCCCTGGTTTTCTTTTTCCGCTTGTTGTCCGGACGGGATGTATCTGCCTTGTGTGTATGCCTCATAAGCCGCTTCATTTGCCGAACGTCCAATGCCGATCGGCATTGGATTGCCATAGCTGACATTCCACATGAAGAATCGGCCCACATCACCGATAAAACTCAAATCAAAGTCGAGCCCGCCGCCACCGCCTCCACTGCTGCTGCCACCACTGCCGCCACCACCTCCGGAGCCGCTGTCCTTATTCATAATGGCAAGTACTGCCACGATGATGAGAACGGCCACCGTGATAACCGATGCGATGAGAGTAACGCCGAATGAAATACGCAGCAAAAAATAGCTAAGTTGGAAGATCTTGTCGCCAATCTGCTTCGCCGCCAGCGCCAAGCCTTTCTGCAGGTACGCCGCCTCGAAGGCCGGTGCGAAGCCATACACCAAATTGCCTTCTTTAGTCACTTGAATGGTGGCACGACAGTCTGCGGCAACTGTATTCAGCGCACGATTGGCCGCCAGCAAGGGCAAGCCTGTGCGTGTGGACACATCCGCCACGGTGACACGACGGCCCAGCGCTCTTACTGCGGCGATTATCTGATCTCGTTGGGATTCGCCCATACGAGAGTATTTTACTCGTCATGGGGCGCGCATGTGTTGGTCGAGTCTCGCATTAAGCGGCAGAGTTCTTCGGCAAGTTCAACCATGTAAGCAATCTCATCCGATGTTCTCCCGGCCACTGCCCGGGCGCAGACGCTCTGCAGCAGCATTTCATACGATACGTAATTAGGCACCCAAAATTCCATCGCTCGCATATCCAGCACTGGTGAGCCTTTTGACGACCAAAGAGGACGACGGTTCCTGTCGCGTTAGCTGAGCCGGGTAGCTTAAGTCTCCCGACTGGACGGCAAGGTCTACCGTTTTGTAAAATCCTTATTTACTTGCAAACAAAGAGGGAGAGCGAAATGTTATTCAAGCGTGAAACGCGGACGGTCAAATTCCTCGATGTCGACGTGCCGGAACCTCGCATTCTGCTTGACTTTCTAGGCTTCGAAAAACACGTAAAACAAATCCGAGAGAAGCGCGGCACCCAAATCTCTCCGCATTGGTACGACCACGCCGGTTATTACATCGTCGACATGGCGCCGGAGAAGACGTTCGGCACTGGCGATGGAATTACGGTTCCTGCTTGCACGAAAGCCGCAGACTACGAATTCGAAATTGCCTGCTATGTCACAGCTGATGCGCTTTTGACTTCGCAGAAAGAGGCGCTCGAGTTCTTCAAAAGCAAGTGCTATCTGACTATTCTCAACGACTGGTCGTCCCGCGACGTGCAAATGAAAGATATGAACGCGCTTGGACCAAGCAATTCCAAATGGATCATCGGCAATAGCTTTGGTCCAAAACTAGTTCCCGTCTCTGAATTCAAGATGGACGAAAACGGTGTCATGGACATCGAGATGGTTCTCACCGTCAATGGGCAAGAGCGCAACCGCACTAACTACAACACCATCTATCACACACATCCAACTACGCAAAAGCGTGCGGCGTGGAATTTCCCGCGCATCATGGCGTGGCTGGGACAACAAAACATTTCCATGCACGCAGGCTATATCATAGGCTCGGGCACCGTAGGCAGCGGGTGCATCGGCGAGTTTGCCGCCAAAATGGATGCAGCTACCGGCAAAGAGCTTGAGCCGGCCGTTTATCCCTGGCTGAAGGACGGCGACGTCGTTAGAATGGAAGCGGCGGGCATTGGCGTCCTTGAGAACAAGGTGAAGGTACTGAAGCATGAGTTTGCTCAAGTCTAGTAAAGCGCCTGACACGGTTGCGCCGGCTTTGAAAGAGCTGTTGCACGCGTTGTTCGACTACGCTGGGCTGTTTCCACCGGCGAAGCTGCCGATAAAAAGCGCGCTGGATAAATTCAGTGTCTATCGCGACGGCGATTATTCCTGGATGCTGCGCTATTTTGTGTTGCCGACTGCGGACGTACAGGCGGTGCCTGCTGAGTTCAATCGCGGGCTGTCCGTCGTCAGCGGGGAAACGTGGCCTGGCTATGACGTCCAGTCGCGGACTGCAGCGATCGAGACAGCTGCTCCGATGGGTATGAATGCGACGAAGAATGTTGTTTTCTGCCAGGTTGATCCCAGCAAGCCGCAATTGCTGGATGAACTCAGACGCAACAGTTGCTACGCAAAGATTCGCATGGGCGGACTGAAGCCCGAGGATATTCCGCCTGCGTCTTTGGTATCGGAATTTATGGTGGCATGTGCCGAACGTAGGTTGCCGTTTAAAGCAACCGCCGGCTTACACCATCCGGTGCGAGGGATTTATCCACTCACTTATGAGGACAACGCTCCGAAAGCGATGATGCACGGGTTTATCAACGTGACGATGGCGGCGGCGTTCGCCTGGCATGGAGATCGGCAGCTCGAGCCAATCCTCGAAGAAGCCGACGCCTCCGCTTTCAAGTTTGACGACCAGGCGCGTTGGCGCGATCGCGTTTTGACGGCAGCTCAAGTGAAAGAAGCGCGGCGGAAATTTGTCCTGTCAATCGGCTCTTGTTCGTTCGAAGAGCCGGTGCAAGATCTGCAGGCGTTGGGATTACTGTAGGCGGCTTCGCAAAGCGGGCTTCCGCCCGGCTACAATTCAGGGCTCAAAGAGAGAAACTGCCCTCGGAGGGATTTGAACCCTCAATCCCTTACGGGCATCGCATTTTAAGTGCGACTCGTATACCAGTTCCGACACAAGGGCGTAGCGGTTATTTTACACTGACTCAGCCGTTTTACTGGAGACGCGAGAATGTCATGGCTTTATCCAGGGTTTCAAAGTTAGTATCCGGCTCGGGAGCATAAGGCTGATCTTTGTAACGTTGCAGCAATGCCCAGGCAGTCACGAGGAGCCAGGTGACGGCAACCGATCCGGTGATCAACCGTTTTGCGTGCACGGGATCGTGCAAGAAATTCCCACTCAGGCTGGCGATAAACAAGCTTATTGGATCCGGTGCGGCGGGAATGCCGGTGCGAATCCACGTCAGCAACTGCACGGACAGGCACGTGAAAGTAAACCAGGCCGCAGTGGCGATCCAGCAGGGCGCCAGTCTGATGCGCACCAGTTGTTGCCGTGCTTCCTGATGGGAAACGAGCATAAATGGTCTGTATAAATAGAAGGCGAACGCTGATGCAGCCATGGTCGAGATTAGCGCGGCTGACTGCCCGCTAAACCATGCCTGGCTCAAGTATGCTACCGCAAGCAACATCCAGACGGCAGCGGTGTTGCTGCGCAACACATCGAAGAAGTCGCGTTTGCGATTGCTGACGAGGCGCGCGGCGGCGATAGTCAAAGCGATCCACCAAATCAACGTCCAGAGCACGACATCGACAGCCTGTTTGGCGCGGTCCGACTCGTATCGCGCCAGCAAGTTTGCGGCCTCGGAATCCTTGCCGAACATATCGAAATAGCACGCCTGGAATGACTGGAAGGCGCTGCTCTTGTGAAAGGAAGCGATCTGTCCGCGCAGCAATTCACCGACCTGTGTCTCCAGCCAATAACGTGGGGCGGCGAATATGTTGTATCCGAGGGCACCAAATACAGTATCATGGTTTTCTGCCGGCGCCGGCAAGCTCACGGGATGCAGAAAGTCCGGATGCGTCTGAAAATTCTCGCGCGCCCATTCTCGCACCGCTTCTAATGCAGTGAGATTGGTGGTCATGTACGGCGTGCGCACCAGGATGAATGCCAGTTCGTACGATTTCAACACGCGATTGGCGAGGCTGGGGTCGCCTGGATAATTCGCCTGATATGTCGGCAACTCCTGCTGCGGCGTGACGAGCTGAAGCAACGGCTGTCTGGGTCGAATGAAATACGCAACGACGGCGCATCCGATGATCAAAATTATCGCTGCGGAAATCAGTCTGTCGTTTTTCAAAGACGCCTTCCTCGGCACTGAAATGCAAACTGCGGCTACCATAGCGCAATCGTCGGGAGGCAAACAGCTAATGGCTTTAATGAAAGCCATCCAAACAGGCGCTGGAGCCCGATGAACGAGTTTGTCGAAAAATGACGGAGTGCGTATAGATGAACACATCATGCTCCAACCTCCTGCGCGTAATAAATCTAGAGAAGCCCCAAAAGGGTCACCGGTGCGGTCCTCCCTGCCTGTGCAAACGCTGCCTGCAGGAGGCCGTGATTGCAGTGTTCGGCACTTATCCGGCGAGCGATTCGAGGACAAATTTGAGGTTATCGAATGTCTCGGAAGGGGCGCTACCAGCCTTGTTCTTCGCGTTCGCCATCGTCTGCTCGACCGTGAGATGGCCGTAAAGGTACTTGTTGGCGCCGGCAGACGGGATCGCAGCGCTCGCGCCCGTTTCTTCCGCGAAGCCAGCGTGCTGGCGACATTGGCACATTCCGGTATCGTCCGTGTTCATACTCTAGGAGAAGATGACGTCATCGCTTATGTTGTTATGGACCTGATTGCAGGCGAATCGTTGCAAGAGGTCATGGATAAGCGCAGGTTGACCCACGAACAAATAATGGATCTCGGCGGACGAGTTGCCTGCGCTCTTTCTGTCGCTCACGAAAAGGGTATCGTGCATCGCGATGTGAAGCCGGCGAACATTATGTTGACGGGCGATCCGACCAATCTGCGGCCCGTACTTATCGATTTCGGCAGCAGCACTTCTCTTGCTAAGGATGCTGCGGACGAGAGCGAGCAAGATACTCTTGAAGGAACGCCGGTATACATGAGCCCGGAGCAATTTTCAGATGCTCCTGTGGATGCTCGCTCCGATATCTATTCGCTCGGTTGTGTGCTGTATGAGCTAATCGCGGGTCAACTGCCATTTCGAACAGGCAATTTCTATAAAACGGCGATAGCCCACGCACAGCAAAAACCGCCAGCGCTGCCGGCATCGACTCCTGCCTGGCTCGCCGCACTGGTCATGTCCATGCTCGAAAAGGATCCGGCGCGGCGCCCACAATCTATGAAAGTGGTTGCCCAAGCATTTTCCACGCGTGCTTGGACGCAGTCTCGCGGCGAGCATTTGCAGAAGGTGCTGACGCTGCTCGACGTACAGCGAACCTTGTTACGGATAATCTCGAGTCGTGGGTAGCCTGCTAAATCGATCAAAGGTGAACATCACGCTGACGACTGCTACAACGTCAGAGCAGACGCATCGAGCAGCGAAACTGTCAACCAGCGAAACTGTCAACTAGCAGACCTATCAACCATGAAACCCATCGACTATCTAACCGGTCAACCATGAGACCTGACGACCAGTGGACCGATTAACCAGCACGAGTATCAACAAGGGCACTGATCGACTAGTGCAGCGGTCAACTGGTCGCACTAACGACCAGAGTAACAGTGAACGGGTAAGATCGTCGTCAGGACGACCAGATAGCCAGATGATAAGTAAACCCGTCGACAATACGACAAGAAAAACGCAAGCATTCTGACTAAAATCGTCGTTCAGGCTGCGCCACGCATTTTTGAACCAACGCAATTTTATCGCCACTCGAAAGATGTTTCTTTGACGATCCGCCGTTTTCGCCAACTGTACTTGCGTGCGGTATCCTTTACACAGATGCGGAGGCAGGCGTCGGTTGAAAAACATGTTTCTAGTTCTCGGAATCGGCGAAAGCGCCTCCGAAGTGCAGATCGACGAAGCCTTTCGTTACCTGAGCAAAAACCTCAATCCGGCGAATTTCGAGGCGGAAAGTGCGTGTGCAAAACAAGCAACCGCTTGCATGTCGCGTATTGTGCCAAGTTATCAAGCACTGCGTGATCCCAACCAGCGCGATCTCGCTCGCGCCGAGTCGATCGCCGAAAATTCCAAGATGTTCAACGCTGAGGATTTCAAGCCATTTCTGGGACACATCTGTGTTGCAGCCGGAATCATTACTATTGATGATTTGAACGAAGCGGTCGCCAAGCAGGCCGATATCGACCTTCCACTTGGGCAAATTCTGCAAGAGCGCCGTTTGTTGTCGCAAACTGAGCTGGAAGGTTTGCTGATGGGACAACGGCTTTACGGCGCGCCGGCTCGCCCGCTCGATCAGCTCAGCCAGCGTCTGATCTCACTTAATGCTGTTTCGCGCGACATGATAAAGATTGCCATGATCGACCAGCGCACCAATTTTATGAGCACCATCCCAGATCTGCTCGTAAAGCGTGGTTGGCTCAGTGAGGAGATCCTACGCGTGCTTGTTGAACAAAGTGGTGCCAATTCCGGCACCGGCATGAAGGCATATCAAAAGGAAGCGGACTAGCTGCCGTCGCCTATCGTGTTGTCCAGGTAATGCATCAGTTCTGTCATGCCGGGTTTGTCTTTGGACTCGATCGTGACGTTCATTTGATGGTAGATCGCCTGCAGTACCTGAGAGGCGGTGCGGTGGTGCGCGATTGGATTGGTTCTGTATCCCGCACCAAAAAACGGTGCAGCTTGCAGCCGAGCGGCGCGCGGTTGCAACATTTGCAAGGCGTGTCCTTCGCCCACGAGATTCGCAAGTTCGAGAGCGGCCGGCAACAATTCTTGTCCAATCGACCCACGATAGTGCGAGGTCATTATTTTGCCCACAAGTCGTTGGGCGTCCGGAGAGAACTTTGTCCGGTTATCGTCCAATCCGCTTGCGTGTGCAATTATCAGACGAACCAGCCGCGTCTGCTCCGGATCAATGCACGCGGGATCGAGCGATTCGTCTTTGCCCGGGTGCAACATACTGATTCTCTTCTCGAGCTGGTCTGCAGCGGAGGACAGCTCTTGTTGATCCGACGACGGATCGCCGGGCACCACGCCTGCCGCTTGCCGCATCGCCGCCGCCACTTCGCTGACGGCGCGCTCCTTGCGGTTGCTTGGCAGCTTGTCGTACTCCGCGGCACGCCTATCGATCATGCTCACTTTGTCATTGAGCAGTCCGACGATGTTGTTTCTCTGTGCGAAATTGAGCAGCGACTTCACGTCTTCGGCTTGGATTATCGGACCCACGTCTTTGTCTAGATTTAGCGCATGCACCGCCGTCGCCAATTGATTGCCGGTATAGGAATAGTTGGGCAGCACCGGTGTCTCTGTGGTGGCAAGCTTTGCGTAGAGATCCCACGTCGGTTTGCCGGTGTTGTCGTAGTACTTTGCCGCGTTCGGGACAGCGGCCGCCTGTTTGTCGATCATTTCCGATAATGTGGTGACCAGGCGCGCCTTATCTTTGAGAGCCTGACTGCGAGCCGGATCTTCTGCATGCTCGGCGATGTCGTTGAGATGTTGAGCAATGTCCTTGCCCGACTCATGAAACAGGTAGAGAGTTGTCGCACGCAGGAGCTGGTTGTATCCTACGCCGGAAGATATCGGCACAAAGCTTGCTCTTTGCTGCGCAAGGCTTGCCTGATCCACCGTGTCCGAAAGAACCATATGCTGATTCATTCCAGCCATAGTGTCGGCGGTTCCCCAGCCACCACCTTCAATGGCGTACATCCGACCAATCAAGGCGCGAGTGGTGGCGTCGCTGAACCCGGCGTCGTGCCCAAGCCTCACTGACTCTTTGACGTACTGCCGTTTGAACGCGGACTCGTCGGTGCGTTCAACGGAAAAATCCGGCGCATTCGGATCTGCGCCGGCCATGCGCCACAGGTTCACAGACTGCCCGAGCATGGCTTGAATAGAGGGCGGCGGATCATTTGGTTTAACCGGGGACAGGTTTCTTTTGGCCGGTTGTCGGTTGTGGTGTTCCCACCAGAACATCCGACCACCCTGGTGCGCGGGATGATACCGAGCCAACTGCACCATTTCGTCGACCGAGCTTGGCACCGGAATCGCGTTGGACAGATCGTTGCGGGCGGGACTACTAAGTAGTCGTCCACCGAGATCATTGACGACCTCCGTCGATTTGTTGGGGGCGGCATCATTGTCGCCAATCTTATTTATGGATGCGTCGAAAGCCATGGTCGTAGCGGCCTCGAAAGGCTAAGCGTGCCAAACCTTATGCCGGCGTGCCTTCAATCGGCGCCGGTAGGCTTGCTATGCGGGAACTGGGGGGACACAGCTTGCGCTGCCTGTCTAGTGTCCTCGATCGACCGTGGACGGTAAATGTTGTAACCACGTAGGCAATCGATGCGCTATTGAGCGTATAGATCGATGTCGCCGGAAACGATGGTCCAGTCAGGGTTTGCAGCTTTCGCCATTTGGCGATGAAACATAATATACATTATCAGACCGCGCTTGCGATGCCATTGTTTCGCCACGAGCACTGCATAAGGTATTGCCACGCGCATTCCTTATAGAAGGGTTTCTCTCATGGCTAATGGCGAACAACAGATAGCGTCCGGATGCGATCGAACTTTGGGCGGACACACGGCAGGCGAGCAGGGCTTGAGTCAGACTGCAGGGCTGGGTACATGTAGCCTTTCCGACATGCGAGCTGCGAGGGCGGTGCATCCCTCCGATCATGTAGCGGCTAACCTGCCGACCATCGTGGCCGGACACGCCGAGTCGCCTGCCGAGCAATCACCAGAGGTTCCAACTCGTCCTGACCGCTTTGGTTCGGGCAGCCGGCAGGACTTCATCAATGGTGCCGGGACGCTGCGCTCCGAATACAGGCAGGCTGTTGTTCAGTATGCCGAGGATGCGGGAGCCGATGGACAGAAAGCAGAGCAGATTAGCGGCACCAGATCTGAAGGTTTCCAGCACCGTCTGGAAAGCATCTACGGTCCTAATCTCGAATCGTTCAGAACAATGGCGTCGATCGGAGACGATTTGCCCAAGTCCCCGCCCCCCACGCCGGAAGAAATAGGGCACCGATTGGCGGACGCGATGGCGGCTTCAAATTTTTCCGCTTTGAGCAAGGAGCAGCGAACGGACCTCATGGGCGCCGTATCCGGCGTGATGATAGGCGCAAGAATTACATTCGGTGATAAAGGTGCCGTTCAGGGTGCCAACGAGCGCATGGTGGATGCTTTCCAGAACGGACTGAATAAGCACGGGCTGGCACAGGTGCAGCCGGTAATCTGGGGCGACACTGGCGAGCCTGGTTTAACGGCCAATGCCCCCAAGATGTCGCCGGAGCAGCGGCACCATTACCTGCCGGCTGATTAAGCACCGCCGGTTCAGTGGGACTTCCACGGATTTGCAGTTGGGGCGATCGCCATAAGATCGCCCTGGTGGCTCTCCACCGGTGTCCCGTACGTTGGCGTGCAGAGGGATTGAATAATGGTCGTTTCCATAGGCGCCGGTGATCATGCCGGGGTCGCGAGCACCTCAATTGCCGCCGAGCGGCAGGGGTCGCACACAGAAGATGTTTGCGCGATCGGCAAACACATGAAAGTCGGCATCGGGTCGTTCGGAGCCTGGATGCTCGGCGTAGGCGGCATTATCGGCTCGATGGCGTGGCTGTTCCACAGCTACATGATCGCGCGCGCCGGCGCTCTATGCGCCACTGTCGCTTGGCTGCTGGGCGCGCTGACGTTTATTCCAATGGCCCTCATCCTGGCTGAACTGTCTTCCATGTTTCCCACTGCAGGCGGTCCGTATGTCTATAAGTTTTACGCGCTGAAACGATTGTTTAAAACCAGCGGTGAGATGCTCGGCTTCCTCACCGGGTGGATTTTCTATGCTTCGTTGCTCGCCGGCTACGCCTGCATGGCTAATGGGTTGGTAAACGTGACCGGCGGAGCGGCTTTTGGCAGCTTGGACAAAACGCCGCTATGGTTTGGACCGGCGGTGATTTTTGCTTTGTTCGCTGCCACTACTGCCGTTAATTTGATGCACGTCGGACGTGCCACCATGCTCAATAATGTATTTACCGTCGTAAAACTGCTCATGGTGCCGGCTTTCGTGGCACTCGTTGCCAGCGCGCCGAGCAGCTCATTCAAATATTTGCTCAATCCGGCAAATTTGTCCGGACATTCGAACGTTTTGGAAAACCTCACCAGCGTTCTCACCATGGCAATTGGCGGCTTTGGCGGCATCGAGATCATGGCTTGTGCTTCCTCGGAGACCCGCGACGCTCGCAAGAACATTCCGCGAGCGATGTTCTTGACACTCGGCTCTGTGGCTTTAATTTACGCGGCAATGTCCGCCGCTATAGGCGTGGCGGCGGCCTACGTTTTAGGACCGGACAAGGCGACGTCACTTGTGCCTGGCACCAAATTCAGTGCCACCTTCCCTGGTGTCGTCGAGTTTATTGCCGGCAACGTCTGGGGGCGCATTGCGGCTGGATGCGTGGCAGCGTCGATAATTGGTTGTGCTATTGCCGGGCTTCTGGCTCTTGCGCGCTTGGGCTACTCGCTTGCCTCGACGGGGCTGTTTCCTCGCGCGTTTGCCCAGCTTGACGAGGGCACAAAGGTGCCTGGCTATGCGCTAAAATTCCAGTTCATTGTCTTGTGCGTGATTGGAATTGCAGCCAATTTGGCCTCTAGAACCGGCTTCTTCCCGGACGCGTACAGCTATCTGGGTGAGACGTTCTGCTTTATGTACCTGTTCATCCTGCTGCTTTACGGCGTCAGCTTGATCATCTTGCGTTATACCGATCCCGATATGGCGCGACCTTATCGTATTGGTGCGCGCGGCAATTGGCAGGCGTGGCTGGTGACACTACTGGCGACAGGCATCTTCGGCTACGTGGCATTTGGCTGCACCAAGCCGATCTATCAGCTCGGTGGTCTGATAATCTTGATGTCTGGCTTGCCTGTTTATGGCTATTTCCGCTGGCGGCGATCGGTGCGGCGGTAGCGCCAAGCGAGGAATGAATGAGCAACTCGGGGCTGAAACAGGGCGTTCTCTCATCGATGGAAACGCTCGCCCAATCAATTGCCGGCATTGCACCGAGCGCGACTCCGGGGATGCTCATTCCAATTGCCTTCGGCTTCGCCGGTAATGGCACATGGCTGTCGTATTTGCTCGCGACCATCGGCATTCTTTTTACTGCGCAGTGCGTCAACGAGTTCACTACGAGATCGAGTTCGGCAGGGTCGCTCTATACATTTGTGCGTGAAGGATTCGGACACCGCGCAGGCGTGATCACGGGTTGGGGACTGATGTTTGCCTATGTTGTCTGCACGTCTTGTTGTATTGTCGAATTTGCTCTTTATGCGATATCGCTGTGTAAGGATCTGCTTGGTTGGGCGGTTAACGCTCAGTCGATGATTGCCCTTGGATCCGCACTCACCGGCTACATTGCATACAAGAACATCAAAATGTCGACGAGGCTGATGCTGTCGCTCGAACTTTTATCGGTGAGCCTGATTCTGTTCATCGTCGCCATCACTTTATCGAAGCACGGATGGGCATTGGATCCGCATCAAGTGCAACTTTCCGGCGTGCATTTCGATAACGTGCGCATGGGATTGGTGATGGCAATATTTGGCTTCGCGGCATTTGAAACGTCCGCGTCACTCGGCGTCGAAGCGGCATCGCCGCTGCAGGCGATTCCGAAGGCGGTAATGCGCAGCGTGATTTTTAGCGGCACTTTTTTTGTGATTTGCGCGTATGCGCTGGTAATGGCTTTCCATGGGAATCCGCAGAGCCTGGACAAATGCAGCACACCGTTGCTCACGGTGTGTGGTGCCATTGGACTGCCGGGGCTCGGACATGTTGTGGACGCCGGCATCATGGTCAGCTTCTTTGCCGCCGGGCTCGCCAATCTGAATGCGGCTGCCAGAGCCGTTTATCAAATGAGTCGGGACGGCGTTTTGCACAAATTTTTCGGAAAAACGCACCACATAAATTTCACTCCTCATACGGCCGTGATCTCCTGTGTTTCCGCGAGCATGGCCATCGCCGTAATCCTGGCTGGATGCGGATTTTCGTTATTGGACGTGGTTGGTTGGTTGGGAACGTTGGCGACGTTTGGTTTTATTTACGGCTATATGGCGACATCGGTTGCTGCAGGAAAGATGTTGAAAAGAGTTGGCGAATTGAATTTCGTGAAAATTGTGATCGTCGTAATGTCGCTTGTGGTGCTGGTTTCGTCAATGATCGGTTCGTTATATCCGGTGCCGGCATATCCGTATAATTTGCTGCCCTTTATTTTCGTCGGATATATGGGATTCGGTGTGATCTGGTGCTTTTTCAAAGTGGCACCGCCGGTGGTGGCAAAATCCGAAAATTTGCCGGAATTGTCCGCTGTCGACTTGTCGAATGGCTAAGCGGTCGACAATACGACGCGACGACCAGACGATGGGTCGTAATATGGACGAGACGAAAGTACCTCCCGCCGAATATACATATGTAGAAGTGGTCAACCAGTATTAAATCGAACTGGATGACCGGTAGATCTGGCGAACATATAACGGTTAGCAATACTACGGTGCTGCTGGTCGGACCGCCCAACCGCCGACTGTCCGACCGGTATTCCGTGGAAGGTGCCACCGCGCGCGGTACCGCATACGGTGGCGGGTGTCCGTCCGCTGATCTATGATGGTTCCACCACCAAGGAGCCACCTCTATGCTCATTCGCATCCGCGGTAAAACCAATTAGTAACTCGATGCCCGAGAGTTCCTTGAACTCATTGCCCCCTACCAATCAGGGGGTGATATTGGATATCGGCACCGGCGACGGTCGCTTTGTATACCAGATGGCGCGCAAAAACCCGAATCGGCTCTACATCGGGATCGACGCGTCCAGCGAAGCGCTCGTGAAGACTTCCGAGAAGATTTATCGTAATCCCAAGCACGGCGGTGCCAAGAACGCCCTCTTCCTGCAAGCCAGGGTGGAAGCGCTACCGCCAGAGTTGCACCGCGTCGCCGACGAGGTGCACATCCACTTCCCGTGGGGCAGCTTGCTGGGCGGGTTGATCAAGCCGGACGAGACTGTCCTTCGTTCTATCCGAAGCGTCTGCAAGGATGGTGCTTTGGTCGAGGTGATTACCAGCATCGACGAGGACCGCGATGCCACCGAACTTAAAAGGCTAGGCATCGAACCACCGATAGACGATGAGTACGTATCGGAGTTTATGGCGCCGCATTTCCAGCGTGTCGGGTTTAGCATCACCGAGCACGGATTGCTTGCCCCTGATAATTGGCCGACTCTATGCACGTCTTGGGCCGCCAAGCTTAAATCCAGCGGTACGCGCCATGTTCGCTATCTGATTGCGCAGGCTGCTGTTCACACATAAGACACGCCTCGACGCTACAATCGAATTGCAGGATAGACGTATGAGGTGTGGTGCATGAATCATCGAATCGTCGCATGCCTTTCGTTGTTGGTCATAATCGGATGCAGTGCTCCTGCTTTTGGACAGAACACTAACGACCCCACCGGCTTCAATCGCAAATACGGCTGCGTCGGCGATTTCGACCGCGTCAACGACCAGTGGTACGAGGCGCCGCGCGAGATTCAAGTTATCGACGAGCGTCCGGTGGTCCGTGACTTTAGAAAAACACCTTCATCGGCAAAAACGAATCCACACAAAGGTACTGCACAGACGCCGCATCGGAACTATTATCGTCCAGGTCGCCGCAATCAATCCGGTGCGGCTCCGCACGAATGGATCAATGCCGGAGTCACGACTGATGGGTTCACGCCGCCAGAGCGAACACTGATTCAGGACGGAGTGATCCATTCCTTGGACCATGGGTCACCGACCCCACTGGACTGCTGGACCCATTATAGATCGACGCACTAACTTGGGTAGCTGCAACGGCTGAGTGACGACGCGACGAAACGCCCGCCGGCGCGGAAGAATTCGGATGGGAATCTCCCCATTGAAGACTATCGAATAGAGACCTAATCTATATCTGTGCCAAGTCACTCTCAGGGCGCTCAGTCGGGAAATTGATATCCCGCTCTGCTGTCGCGTCCAAGCGAGCAGATGCCGACATGCCTGGCGATTCTCACGATAGAGCTACCGTGAAGCGTTCTGACGAGACCAAAGAGTCTCCAACCTTTTCCGGCGAACTGTACAACTCCGCGATGTACAGCGCGTTCGAGGCTCCGGCGCTTGGGCTCACGCAAATCATCGACAAAACCGGCACCAATCTTTCGGCGAAAGTCTCATCGGCATTCGAGACTATTGGAGTTAGCGCCCCAAAGCAAGAACAGCTGAGCACAGCCGCATGGCTGGGAAGAACCGTCGGTGGTGCCATCGGCATGATGGCACCTTTGGGATTGCTGGGCATGGGCAGCCGCGGTTTGCTGAGTGGAATGGCACCATCGTTATTGACGGAACGCACGGCGATTGGCTTCTCGCTCAGCGAATCCGCACTTACCGGCGGTGTGTATGGAACCGTGTTTACGCCGACTGAAGGGAAAAACTTGCTCACCGAGCGTCTGATTGGCGGCGCCGGCATGGCGACATCATTCGGCTTGCTGTCAGGCAGCGGACTGGCAATGAGCAAATTTGCTACAACGGAAACGGCCGCGCAGTTAGGTGTTCGCGGCATCCTGCAGAACCCGATCAGCGCAGGCGTATTGAGCGGCGCACCGGCGGGTCTGATAAATGCTGAAACGAAAGCCGTGCAAAAAGGCGACTGGATCTTCAGCAAAGACGATCTCGGCGAGCAGATGCTACAGATGTCTATCGTTGGTGGCTTATTTGGTGCCAAGACTCAATTGTTCGGAGCGAAAGCCGCCGAAGCACCGGGTCGTCGAGTGGTGGAGGCTGCCTCGTTGAGCGCTCGGCTTGCCGTCGCTGACGAATCTTCCGCGGGCGAAGGGGCGCGCTTTGAGTCCTGGCAGCCGGAAATGAACCCCGAATGGCTGATGCCACCTGCGGCGGTGGCGTCGTTCCGCGCCCGCATCGACGAAATGCTCGAGCGCCGACAGCGACAAGCGGACATTCCGCAGCTTGAAAAACAGATGGAGAGCCTCAGCGACGACGCGCGCATCAAGAGGCTCGAGCTAAGCGGACGTGCGCTTGGACTGGGCGCATCACCGGAAAGTTTGAAAGTGCCAGACGCTTTCAACTACTACCACATGAAAGCCGTGTTCGGTGACGACGCTGAGGCGCACGGCGTCTACCGCCAGCTGCGCCAACTCGAGACCGATCGTGCTCAGCTTTCCGAGCGCATCCGCCAAGAGATCGAGGAGCGCACGCACGAATTAACAGAAATAATCAATTCCGCTGCCCCAAGTTTGTTTCCCAAAGGTATCACTCCTCGGTACAAAATCGCCGCGCATGACCAACGCGGATACGGTGTCTATCAGGGCGACGGGCATGTGAAAATTCAAGCCGACCTGGTGAAAACGGCGAGTCCCAAGCTCGCCAACACAATCGCCCATGAAGCGAAGCACGGCGAGCAAGAAGCGCTTTTGGTTCGCAAATACATCGATGAAGCAATTGGCGAGAATGCTCGACCTGGCTGGGACGACTTCAAAGCTATCGCCAGCTTGTTTGAGCGCAGAATTGGTGCGGCAGGTCCAAGAGCAGAAATGATCGCCAAAATTTATTACGCCAGAGATGCAGCGCGCTTGACCGAGGAAGAGCTAGCCAGGGCAAACAAACTGGAAGAGTCGTGGAGCGACTTGGTACGCAGCGGCAAGGAAGACAATCGAAATGCTTATCGCGAACGCTACCACGAAAAAGAAGCATACGCCGTTTCTTCCCAAGTTGAGGGAGGTCCGCTAAAGTGGCGATCATCAAACGACCGGCTGCTCTCCGACTTAAGATCTGCCCCTTGAAGAACATCCAGCTGTCCGATAAACGTTAAATCGGGTGTTTCTCTTTTCGCTTATGCACCAGTTGCATGAGAGCCGGCGCGCATTTGGGCGGCAAACTGATTTCCAGCGGCTCCTCGACGCCGTATTTGCCGATGGCGAACGGCCAGGTGATGTACACGTCGTGCTCCGGATGATAGGCGCAAACATTATGAACATTCAGCGAATCATGCACGACTGAATGAACTAGCTTGCCCAATAAATCTCCGGTCGCTAGATTCCGCACCACATCTACGTTGTTTGCTATTTTTCCCCAGAAGGCGCGGAGTTCTTTAGTGACCTCTTCGTAGTTTTGTTCGCTTGGATAGAGAGCAACGGCGTTGGGCCCGTGCTCGCCGACTGCATGAGCGTCTTCGTGATAGATGCCGCGTGATTTGAGCACATAGCGCAATCGATTGGTGTCCAGATCGCCACCAAAGCCGAATACCTGCTTTTTCGGCAAGCCTGATTCCTTCTGAATTTGCACGGTAATATCATCCACAGGCGTCGCAATACAAATCACGACGCAATTCGATTTCAGAGGGTGAAACTGAAATGCGGAGCGATTGATTTCGAGATTCGCTTTGTGTACCTCGTCTGCGTTTTTGCCTTTTTGCATGACACCGGATGTGATGACAATCACATCGGAGTTGGCCACATCGCCATCGGATTGGTACACCATCTTGCTTGCGCCTTCGGGATTGGCGCTGGCGACATCCATAATCGCTGCGGTCGCCGTTTCTTCCTTACGGCTGCTCACGCAGACGCGATCGATCGCGTCATTATATGACAACGGGAAAAGCAAAGCCGAGCCGACATTGCCGGTGCCGAAGACGGTAACTTGCATTATGGGCCCCTCGCACGGACGCAGTTAAGTATATACGTTCAAACGATGAACAGGCGCATCGCTTGGGCGGAGCTGCAGCAGCCGGTATTAACTTGCGCGGACGCTTGCAGTTGCTGTGGGAGTGAACAGCGGTCGCAGCACTGAAAACCAAAGCGTTCTGCAAAAGCTGCCGCATGTTCGGTCAACAGGTAGAACTCGCAAGCACCTTGCAACTTGAGTTCGGCGATCGCCGTTTTCACCAGGTGAGATGCGATGCCGGCATTGCGTTGATCCGGCGCCACGGCCAGAGAACGCAGTAAGACCACGTTGTCATAGCGTTCCCAGCCGATACAACCGCATATGGTGCCATTATTGCGCGCCACTAGAAAACAAACCTTCTCTGCGCTCTGCGCAACGGGCAATGCAGCAGCCTGGAGCAATTCTGTGATTGCTTCGAAATCTTGCGTTGTGGCACGCATCACGGGCAGATCGGTAGTTTTCATAAACGTTCCTGGAGAATACCGCTTCAGGATAGCTTTTCCGGCGATAAAAAAGAGCCCCGTTGCCGGGGCTCTTAAGATCATCTGGACAGGTCAGTTTAATAGTCGCTGTCGTAAGGAACGACATACTGTCTGCCCTGGAACAGGCTGACGTGGCTGCCGTTGTGCGGGCTGGGATAGCCCATGAAGCCGTGCCAGGCGCCATAGCCGAAGCCATGGATCACACCGTAGAAAGCTCCACTTACTAAGCCTACCGGTCCACCGACAAAAGCGCCGGCGGTCATGTCATAACATCCCGCTTGATTGCCCAGGTCGCGAGCAACCATGCGCGTCCCGCCGATAGATCCCTTGATGGCGTCTTGGAAAATTGCCGTAGGCACATCCCAGACGATACCGGTGACCATGGAGACGAGACGAACAGGGAAGTAATAGATCTCGTATTGAACGCGCCAGTCTTCTGGACGCTCAGGATACGCGAAGCAGGCAGCGACGTTCATGAACACCGCCATCACTGCCAACAAAGAACTCAAGAAAATTTTGTTGCGCATATTTGTACCTTTTCTTTCCAGGGTTGGGAGCGCGCGGAATAAGCTTATCACTCATTGCCGCGCGCTTGTAGCCTTAGACTTACTTTTCCTCCATGGTGATGAAGGAAAAGCGGCTGAAGGGCTTTTCCCATCCCTTCTTGAACCCGTGGAAGAACCCGTACGGAACTCCACGAGCCGCACCGAGGACCAAGCCGGTCGTGCCACCGATAGGAGCGGCTGCGACCAGTTGGCCGGTACCCTTCTCATCACCGAACTTGCCGGCGACGTGTTGGGTGCCTTTCAGTGCCCAATGATAGCCATCATCGATCGGCTCGCTGACGCCACCAGTGACGATACCGCCACAGAGACCGCCAACGAGTCTGAACGGAGCCTGAATAACCCAGTTAACCGGCTTCGCTTCGTAGTCCAGCGCGAGCGCCGGTCCTACAGTCGCGCTCAGCGCGATGGCTGAGCACGCTATACGGAAAAATACAGATTTAGTCATTTACCTCACCGTTTCTAGGGCGTTCGGCTTGCGCCTCCCGCTTTAGTATCGACACCAACAACAGTTGTTCGACGGATACCGTCTTACTTTTCGTCACCAATGCAAACGAATGAATCGGTGCTGAACGGCTTTTCCCAACCTGTGGTCATGCCATGACGGCCGCCGCGGATAGCGCCTTCAGGAATTCCCCAGAGGAAGCCTACCGGAACACCAATCACGGCGCCGGCAACGTTTTGCTCGAAGCCGTGTTCATCACCAAAACCTGATGCGAGTCCGTGCCACATTTTCATCGGCATACGCCAGAGCGAGTCAACCAGGATTCCTTCCGGAACTCCGACGACTGTTGCGCAAGTCGAACCGGCGAGGCTGGCGACTCCGCCGAGCACGCCGTCAGCAGCATAAGACGGGGCAACCGTCGCCACTGCCATCATTGCGGCCAAACCAAAAAAGAGCGATTTTTTCATTTTTATTTACCACCTTTGAACCGAGGATGGTCACCCACCCTCGGTTTTAATAGTCATTCGATATTCGGACGCACTGAGCCTACTCTTCTTTGAAAGTGAAAGCTTCCTTCGAAAAAGGCTTGCTGTAACCAGTGGACATACCATGCCAGCCACCATCGAAGGTGCCGTATGCTGCACCACCGATGATACCGAACGGAGCGCCGACGATGGCTCCTGCCCAATTCTGATAAGTACCTTTGTCATCGCCAAGCTTGCCAGCTACCCACTTGGTGGACAACATGGCTCCCTTGACCCCATCCTTTACTGCGCCTTCCGGGATACCAACAAGGAATCCGACGGTGGAACCAACAACGCGCACTGGAAAGAAGCAGACAGACTGGAACATGTCGTCGCTGGCGTTGGTGGGGGCGGCAAAGGCTGGAGAAACGGCGCCGATCAGAGCCGAGGCTAGCACTAAAGAGGTCGCTAACTTTTTAAACATTGAATTCTCCATCTTCTTAGCAATCTTCTGAACGTTCCTTGGACCTTTGGTCGGCCCGAAAGACAGTCCAATTTTACTGAAATTCTTCGCGAGGTCCACCTTTTGTTTTGGTGGACGAAGTTTCGCGAAGCTGTTGCAAGCCGCGCCACATCACTATTCTGGAAAGAAACTATCCCCTATAAAAAGATTTGTCTTTTCCCTTCTAGCCAAGTGGGTAGATACGAGCAACATACTTCCTGTATATCCAAAAGTGCTCAACCTGTCTACAGCACTGCGACTTCGCGATTCGTCGATATCCATCTTGGATTCCGGAGAAAAACGACACCATGCCGTTGTCAGCAGCAGATAAAAACTGCAAATGTACAATAGCGACACGAAATTAACTTAGGAACGTGATGACGAAATCAAGCAATAGAACGGAAAACGATGTGGTGCGCATAGCCCTCGTCGGATATGGACTTGCAGGATCGGTGTTTCATGCGCCGCTTATCCAATACACCGAGGGGCTCGAGATAGCAGCGATCGTAACCAGGGATCCTGTCCGTCAAGCGGCAGCCCAGGCGGATTTTCCCGAGGCGCTCATTGTTGATGATGTCACCAAGATTTGGAGCAACGCGGGCGAATACGACCTGGCCGTGATCGCAACGCCAAATAGCAGCCATGCACCACTGGCGATGGCAGCGCTAGACGCCGGATTAAATGTTGTCGTCGACAAACCGATGGCCACCACCGTTGCCGACTGCGAGCAGCTTGTGGCTGCCAGCCGCACCAACAAACGTTTGCTTAGTGTATTTCAAAACCGAAGATGGGACGGCGATTTCTTGACGGTGTCGCTTTTGGTGCGTTCTAACAATCTTGGATCGATCAATAGATTCGAGTCTCGATTCGAACGTTGGCGGCCGGTGCCCAAAGCCAATGCCTGGCGCGAAACCGGCGGTCATGATCAGGGTGCGGGCCTGTTATACGATCTCGGATCGCATTTGATCGATCAAGCGATGACTTTATTGGGCGAGCCGATCAGTGTATATGCGGAAATGAATGCGCGTCGCGCCGGTGTGGAGACGGACGATGATTGCTTCGTGGCGCTCACTTTCGCCGACGGCGTCCGCGCCCACCTTTGGGCCAGTGCCATGGCCAGAAATCCGGGTTGCCGATTTCGCTTATGCGGAATGAAAGGAACTTTCGAGAAGCGCGGTCTTGATCCGCAGGAAGATGCTTTGCGTGCCGGACGCAGACCAAATACTGCAAACTGGGGTGCCGAGCCCAGCGAATTCTGGGGAAATATATGGAGCGAGCGCGACGGATTAAATCATGAGGGCCGCGTGGAAACGCTGCGCGGAGACTATCCGGCTTTTTATCAACAAATGCGCGATGCCATCGTAAATGGTGCCCCAGTCCCCGTTGATCCCGCCGACGGCATAAAGACTTTGCGAGTAATAGAAGCCGCACTGCGCAGTGCCGGTGAAGGCATCGTCGTTGATCTAAGGGAAGAAAAACCGGTCGCCAAATAGCGGCGCGCCACGATCGGATATACGGTAGGGGCGGCGCATCGACCTACCTCTTACGTGGTGCCGTATCGGCTGATAATGTCGCCGTAGCGCGTGGTGTGTCTATCATAGCGGCTTCCTGCCGATACTTGATTGCGGCGCTAGGGTATATTAGCGGCAAGGTTGCGCGGCGACCTCGGTATCACGGTGTCCTTGCTCACGGCGTCATTCCATCTCACTAACCGACCCATCGAGGATCGCATGAACAACATTTGCTCTGCCCGCACAATGAACCTGGTGATTATGTTCGCGTTGCTTTGTGCCGTCGCAGTGACGGTCGTGGCGACTTCGCTTATGGCAAAAGTGAGCGGCAGCTATCTGCAAGCGCTCGAAGACAAAGCAAGAATTACAACAGCAGACCTGTCGATGGTTCTTGCCGATCCCTTCGCCATGGGTGAATACGACCATATGGAGAAGATAATCGCAGCTGCCAAGACTGCGGATCCCGATCTTGCCTACGCGATCATCATGTCTTCCGACGGGCGAGCAGTTGCCACCACTGATCCGGCGTTCAAGAATGCAAAGCTCGCCAGCAATGAGTACGAGACATCAGCTTTGAAGGTCACCGAATACATCAAACGTCAGGGCAACGGTGGTGATGGTAGCGCATTCGAAACGGTCATGCCGATCACCGCAAGTGGACAGAAAGCAGGAGTTCTACGCCTCGGCTTCGCCGCCAACAGAGCTGCCGGCGCCATGTCCGACGCCACCACTTCGGTTTGCCTTGTCGCTTTTATCGCTGTTCTAATCAGCACGCTCATCTTCGCTGCCATCATCAAAAACTGGGCGCCGGCTCCGGCAACAACGCCAACAGCCTAGCGTCGTTTTTCACATCGAAGGTCAAGGACTGGAGCGTTGCTCTAATTGCAACAAACAGCTGTCACATTGTTGCGATACAGGCAACCGTAATTTGATTACGAGCTCAACCCATCTCGTGGCGAATGAAATCGTTTGTTGTAACGCGCACTACGCGTTGTTCAAGCCGTGCTCGGTGCGGTGCCATTTGCCGGCGCCACGGCCCGATAGAATGCGCAAGAACGAGTAGGTTACTACCGGCATCCAGTGAGCGAACACGTAGATGTTTACCTCGAAGGTGTGGATGAACGCCGCCCACAGCGTCTTGTTGCGATAGATGCGAATGGCGATGAAGAAGTTGATCAGCGAAATGGTGAGCACCACCGCAGCAATCATCAACAGCACGCGACCGTGCGTCTGTCCGCCGGTGGCAAGCGCGATGGCATCGCTGACCATTTCCAGAAGGAACAAGCCCGGGACGGCGAAATACGAGAAGAACGCCAAAGTGTCGATACGATCGACCAGCGATAGACGCGTCGGTGAGTTGAGCGGGAAGATATAGTCGAGATATCGGCGTATGCTGCCTTCGGCCCAGCGACGGCGTTGCCGGAACAAGCCTTTGATGGTCGTCACTGCTTCTTCGAAAACGTGAGCGTGAGGGCAGAATCGCACATCCCATTTCTGCACCAGAAGACGCGTAGACAAGTCGAGATCGTCGGTGATGGAAAGGTTGTTCCAGCCGCCGACATCGATCAATGCCACCCGTTTGATCAGCTCGCCATTGCCGCGCAGTTCTACCGCACCGCCGATGAGGTCGCGTCCCATCTGGAAGTAGGTATCCACCGCATATTCGGAAGCCTGGCAATCAGGCAAGAAGCCTTTCTGTTGAATGTAGATGCGCTTCTGCGCTTGCACCGCGCCGACATTCTCCGGCTGAAGCACAGGCAGTGTTTTCTGAAGGAAGTCCGGCTCGACGTAGGCGTCGGCATCGAAGACGGCAATCACTTCGCCTTTGCTTAGTGGCAATGCCTCGTTGAGCGCGGCTGATTTGCCCGGACGGCCGCCGGGCGTGCGGGTGAGGACGTTCAATTGATGGAATTCGCCCTGAAGCTCTTTGAGAATCTCGGGCATGGCATCGTCCGAGCAATCATCTATGACCCAGACCGAAAACTTCTGGTAGTCGAGCTTGAAGAAGTTGCGGACGGTTGTTTCGATAACGCGCGATTCGTTTTTCGCGGCGATGAAGATGTCGACCCAAGGCTCCCACGTGTCTTGCTCGCTGTCCAATGTAGCGGCGGACGGCAGTCCGCTTTGCGTTGATGACAGCGGGCTTCCGCCCGCCGCTACGATGCTTTCGGCCGCTACGATGCTTTCGGCCGCTACGGCGCGTTCTTCCGCGCGACGCTCGCGCGCCAGGCGCTGCTCGACGCGGCGTTGCTTAACCAGCCGCTTGCGCCAGCGAAACTGCGCCAGGTACAGCCAGGTCGAGTGCATGATCATGATGACCAGCGTCACGAACAGGAGAAAAAGAATGGCCGGCCACGGCACGACGATGTCGATGACCTTCAGCGCCACCCAGGCACCAACGATCAATGCAGCTAAAAGAAGTCGATTTCGCATAACCTTCCGACTTTTGGGAGCACCAGCTCTACCATTAGTCTAGTAGACCCCTGAATGAAAGCGCGATTCCTTAATTGAAAAGATGATAATTAAGTTGAAATTTGCTTTAAACAGCGGGAACCCGCAACAACCGAAGTTATAGCAGATCGGCCTCCTCATGGGTGCGTGAACAGCGCACCAGATGGTACAGTCCCACGATCATGGTCGGCAATCCAATAATAAAAAGGGTGGTCGAAACTCCACCCGGAAGGTTATCGATGAGCGCTCCGGCCAAAACGGCCGGAATGGTCGAGGCTGCCGACATTGCTGTGTTTTGGGCCCCAAAGACCTTGCCCCGCAATGCTTCCGGGACAACTGCCTGCAACTGGGCCGAGGTCGGCACGGCTACGCAGGCGCAGCAAGCGCCGGTAAGCATTGCCAACCCCAGAGGTACGAGCATCCAGGCGCCGTGCCAATTAAATCCTGCCCAGAGGTGACTTTGTATGAAGCCCAAACTGCCGAGGCAGGACATGAACAAGCCCAATCCCGAGAATCCTGTGTACACAAGAGTGTTGTGCTTGTAATTTTGCCCGTAGTGGCCGACCCAGAAATTGCCAATGCCCATGCCCACGCCGGCTGCCGCCACAATGTAGCCGAACTGGTGCGGCTGAATGCGCAACACCTGCTGAGCCAGACCGACAGCGATCACGTTGAGCGTAATGATGGTGCTGAACAAGACCGTGATCTTGAGGATGGCCCGGAAAACCATGGCGTTATCGACAATGTAGGCCATGCCGGTGCGCAGCTCTTCCCACCAGATTTCATTTCTCTTTTCGCCGCGGGGGCTGTTGTTGCCTACAAACAGTAAGAGCATGGCCGAAATAACAAATAGCGCCGCCACCACCCATGGTGATTTATGGAATCCGACGCCGCTTATGATCGGCTCGCCGACGGCAAAGCCGAAGCCGAGCGCCACCATCATCGTGGTGAAAAATAGTGAGTTGGCGGCATAGAGGTCTTGTTTCTTGACCAGGCGAGGAATTGAGGCGACCTCGGCCGGGCCGAAAAACTGGGTAGCCACCGAGGACATAAATGCCAGTCCGAATACCGACCAGACTGAGCCTTTCACGAATGGAAAGGCTACCGCGGCCACAAAAGCGGCACGCAAGAGGTTGGTGATCACCATCACCGTGCGCTGGGGCCAGCGGTCGACATAGACGCCGGCAATTGGGCTCAGGACAATGGCCGGGATGGTGAAGGCGACATACAGAAAGCTCGTCATTTCGGCGGCGCCTGTGTCGGCCAGGCGAGTATTGTTGGCTTGAGCGACGGTGAGCACGGCGACGAACAACACAAACACGGCGCGGTCCGCGAACTGCGAAAATATCTGCGCCACCCACAGCATCATGAAATGACCGTTTTTGAGCAGCGGACCATAGCCGCCTTTTACGGATTCAGCGTCTGTGTGCAGCCTTGATGTTTCCAGATCGAACTCCTAGATATCGTCGACTGGATTATCGTCGTATCGGCCCGCTTCGTGGCTATCGCCGAAAGCGGCGGCAATTCCGCGCTTGGTGGTTCTAAAGAACTCGCAAATCTCCATGATTTCCGGTGACTGCGGCAGCTCTGCCTCGATGCGAGCCAACGCTTGTCCGAAGTTGATTCCTTCACGGTACAAAAGCTTGTACGCTTGTTTGATGTGCTTGCGGGTTTCCGGCCCAATTTTCTGGCGGCGCAAGCCGATTACGTTGATGCCGCGTACGTAAGCCGGGCGTCCATCGCACATTGTGAAAGGCGGCAGGTCTACTCGCGTGCCGGTCAAACCGCCCATCATTACTGCCTTGCCAACGCGCACGTGTTGATGAAACACGCAGGTGCCGGAAATGACGGCGTTTTCCCCAATGGAAACATGGCCGGCGACAGTGGTGGCATTGGCGATAATCACGCCATTGCCGAGACGGCAATCGTGGGCAATGTGCACGTAGTTCATCAGAAAACAATCGTTGCCGATGATGGTGGTGCGATCGCCGGTCGCGCGGTGAATGGTTACGTACTCGCGGATGGTGACGTTGTCGCCTATGCTTACGCCGGTGGGTTCGTCATTATATTTGAGGTCTTGCGGCTCGAGTCCGATGGAGGCGCCGGCGAAGATCTTGCAGTTTTCACCGATGCTCGTGTGTCCGTCGATCACGACATGGGCACCAATCTTGGTGCCGGCGCCGATTCGCACATTTGGACCGATAACTGCGTAGGGTCCGATTTGCGCGGTCTCGTGAACCTGCGCGCCGTCGGCTATGGCGGCGGTTTTATGAATGGTTGTGACAGTCATGCGATTACCCTTTGTTTTGGTCGATCATCGCGAAGGAAATCTCGCCTTCGCAGGCGATTTGATCGCCAACCTTGGCGGTGGCCTTCAGTTTGCCGATCGGACCTTTAATTTTGAGAAGCTCAACTTCGAGATCGAGGCGGTCGCCTGGAGTAACCTTGGTGCGAAACCTGAAGCCGTCAATGCCGGTAAATACGCCCAGTTTGCCTCTCCACTCCTCTTTCATGAGCAGAGCGATGCAACCGAGCTGGGCCAATGCCTCGACCATGAGGACGCCCGGCATAATCGGCATGAACGGGAAGTGACCTTCAAAAAATTGCTCGTTGGCGGTGAGATTCTTATATCCTTTCGCGCGCACTCCTGGCTCAACCGAAGTCACCCTGTCTACGAGCAAGAACGGATAGCGGTGCGGAATCAGCGATTTGATAGTGTTGATATCCACGACGTCGACGGTAGCTGTCATTACAAGACCTCTTGATATTCACAAACGCAGATCAAAGATTATCAAGAAATACTCATAAGAATGTTTCAATTCGGCTCATAAACACGTAATCGAGACGATTAGCCGCTATAGCTCTAGGTACAGACAGGCGTCGTGACTCTACAATAAACGTTTGCAATCGCTGACCGAGGATACCCATGGAATCTACTCATCTCCCCAATACCTTCAATGCGGCGCCGCCGACCAAGGCTGTGCCTGTGCGCAATCTATCGGCGAAAAACGAGATTGCCGGTAGCCTGCCGGTCATCGATAACGCCAAGATTGCTGCGGGCGTACGCTTGATTCTTGAGGGTATGGGCGAAAACTTGGACCGCGAGGGACTGCTCGAGACGCCTGAGCGCGTCGCGCGTATGTGGGGCGAACTCATCTATGGTACCGGTGTCGATCCGTCCACAGAAATTACCGTTACGTTCAAAGAAAGCACCGATGAGCTCGTGTTGGTGCGCGATATTCCATTTGCCAGCATCTGCGAGCACCATTTAGTGCCCTTCATTGGAACGGCGCATGTAGGCTACATTCCATCCAACGGTGTGATTACCGGTTTGTCCAAGTTGGCGCGCGTGGTAGAGCTGGCATCGAAGCGATTGCAGGTGCAAGAACGGATGACCACGCAAATTGCCGATGCCTTGATGCACAAGCTTGACCCTCGCGGCGTTATAGTGGTCTTAGAGGCCGAACACCTGTGCATGTCGATTCGCGGCATCAAGAAGCCCGGCAGCAAGACGGTGACTTCGGCGGTGCGAGGCATTGTGGCCACCGACCAAGCCACGCGCTCCGAAATCATGTCCTTGATCAATCGAGGCTGAAATGTCAGACGGCGATCGCAAAATGTTCGATAGGCGAAAATTCATGCTCGGGATGGCCGGCTTGAGCCTGTTGTCCTGGAATTCCAAAGATGCCGAAGCGGCTGCTGTGCTGCCGTTTAACCCATTTACGTTCGCCTTCGTTACTGATGTGCATCTGGCAAATGACGTCGAGGATTCTTACGAACTCGTCCATGAAAGCCAGCTTTTTCTGCAGGAGTTGGTAAAAGAACTCAACGCCGAGCGTCCCGATTTCGTCATGTTCGGAGGCGATCAAGTTCAAACTATCGGCAAAAACGAAGCGAATTGGAATACGTTTCTCGACTGCCTGCAACCGCTGAACGCCCCCTGGTCGTTCGTTCTTGGCGACCGCGACGTCTCAGGTCCGATTCCTGTGGACAAATTCAAGACTTACGGCCGCGACTGGAAGTTGGTGGGCGTCCAGGGCGAAAACGCATATTGGTCGCAGAATCCGAAGATCGTGCCTGACATTCATGTGGTTGGACTCGACACCAGTCTGCCCAACACCACTCTTGGTGGCATGTCCAGACGGCAGCTCGATTGGCTCAAACAAGATCTCGACGCTCACAAAAACCAATTTACAATTGTGTTTTGCCACCATCCGCTTTTGCCTCCGCCCCCCTATGACGGCGGCCCCCCCTGGGACGAATATGTCATTCCTGATGGCGGCGCCGTTCGCGAAATTCTGGGCGTCAATCCCCAGGTAAAATTGGTTATCAGCGGGCATGTGCATGTGAGCAAAGTCCAGCTCGAACGGGAAATCTGGCATATTTCCAATCCCAGCCTGGCTGTCTACCCGTGTTCCTACCGGCTGTTCCACGTGACACCGGATATGGTGACGATGGAAACCCGGCAGATAGATTTTCCGGCGTTAGTTAAAAAAGCGAAGAAAGAGCTGTCCGATTCGCCCTTGTCCGAACGCTTCAACTCCGCCGATCGCAATGCCTTCGTGGCTCTGGTTGAAGGCGACCGCGAAGATCGCGACGCCTTGATCCCACTTAAGCCCGGGCAGCCGTTGAAAGCCTTCAATCCTAAGAAACAGAAGCACGTCGAGGAAAAACAACCGGAGCAAACGACGAACTCGGAAAATCCAGACAAGGATCAGGCGGCACAACCTGAAGAAACGCACAAACGCGGGTTGTTCCGCCGGCGCGAGGGCACCACGGCCGGTGCCGGCGAAAAGGCGGAAAGCGCAGGCAAGCGCAAGAGCGCGGGCAAAGGCAAGACCGAAACAGCCGGCCAGGAATCTGCCGGGGACAACGAGCCCTCCAAGCCGGTAGAGCTCGAGCCGGTGAAAAACGTGGATGAAGAGCTAAACAAGCAACTGCAAATGGATGACAAAAAAGGTAGTGACGGAGAGAAAGACAAATGACGAGCAGTCGCAACATGGGACAGCCGACTCAAGATAAGAACCAGCCGAAAAAAGGCTCTTATACACCTGCTCCGGGCGCGCTTACTTACAATGCTTATCTGAAGGTCAACGAACTAAAACAGCTGCAAATCTGCCAGTCCGATCCGGCGCATCACGACGAGCCCTTGTTCATCATCATTCACCAGGCTTACGAGCTTTGGTTCAAGTTGATTCTGCATGAGCTCGATGAAGTATTCGCGATGATGGCGGCGCAACGCGTTCGCAAGGCGACGTTTTTCATGCGGCGTGTGAATGAAATTATGAAGTTGCTGGCTCATCAGATTCACATTCTCGAAACAATGTCGCCGCGAGATTTTCTCGGTTTCCGCTATAACCTGTCGCCGGCAAGCGGATTTGGATCCAGCCAATTTCGCGAAATCGAATTTATGTCCGGCTTACGCTATCCGGAGCTGCTGGAACATTTTTCCGGCGATCCCAGTTATGAGACACTCAAGAAGCGCATGGAGCAGCCATCGCTAGGCGAAGCGTTTTACACGCTGCTGGCGAAGAAAGGGTTCAAGCTGGCTGAAGCTGGGGAATCAGCGGGCGAAGCTGAGATCGAGCAGGCGCAGAACAAGCGAGTCCAAGAGATAGCAAAACTCTATACCGACGAAGAAACGTACGGCGATCTGCACGATCTCGCTGAAGCGTTCGTAGAATTCGACGAACTGCTCTTCCTGTGGCGAGCAAACCACGTCATTGTCGTAGAGCGCATGATCGGTTTCAAGCGCGGCACCGGCGGCAGCGAAGGTGTCGGCTATCTTCAGACAACATTGTCAAAACGCTGCTTCCCGGACTTGTGGAAGGTGCGCACTGTTCTGGAGCAGCCCGAAGGCGGGGCTGGCCCGCAATCGCAATCACCACCCGGCAAAGGCGGCGGCTGCCCATTCCATTGAGTGATACCACTAATCGAACGTCTTGCTTGAGCTGATACAGCTGTCTTCGCATGAGCTTGTCCCGCACGAGTGACACCACTGTTGAACCGGGCGGACTGCCTAGGTGTCCCCAGCGCCAATTATCCTGCATCTCGAGATGCAGGATAAACGCCAAAAGCGGGTTGTCAAAGTAGGCGTCCCTCTTGTTTTTCGCGCTTCGGCTGGTTGCCAGTATCACGCATCTCGAGATGCGTGATAGTTTGCCCTGGACCCCTACTGCACATGCTGGGAGAAAAATATTTCGACCGACTGGACGCCGCGCGCCAGGACGCCGCGACAGGACGCCGGCCGAAGGGACGCCGACCGACTAGCCGTCGAGCGACTAGGCGTCGAATAGCTTGTGGTAGCCGTAGATGCCGACGTCGGCTAGTATTGCTCCTACTCCGACGGCAGCGCCGGTCAAGAGGTTGCCCGATGTTTCGCCGCCCCAAATGGCGGCTTTCACGCCTGCCACGCCTAGTCCGAAGACCGTTGCGTGCGCCGACATGCGCCCCCAATCTAATTCGCTTTCATTGCGCGGTCCGAAAGCATAATGCAACGCCTGGCTGAGAAAACTATCGTTGGATGATGAGTCCGAATGGATTGGTTTTCCGTCCCAAGTTTCATACATGATTTTTGTCCGGTAGAGAGATGCCGACATTGTGCCAAACGACTGCACAATTCACCATGTGGAAAATACGAAAAAATTGCAGGTAGTCTACCGCCTGCACTGCGCCGGCGAAGTCTATGTGGAAGCGGCGGCGGTTGCCTGGTCGGGCGCTTCCAGCTCCGCAGGACGTCCCCACAGGTAGCCCTGGGCGTAAAGCACGCCCATTGTTTTTAAAACTTCCATGTCGTCGCGCGTTTCCACGCCTTCGGCAATTAGTTCGGCGCCCAGCGTCTCGACGACGCCGGCCAGACGGCGCAACAGGCGCTGCTTCTGCATATCTTGCGAAATGCCCATGACATATTTGATATCGACTTTCACCACATCTGGCTCGAGCAGAATCAAGCTTTCCAGCGAGCTGCGTCCGAAACCCACGTCGTCGATGGCTACCAGCACTCCTGCTTTCTTCAGCTCGGAGCAGTGGTCTTTCAAATAACTGGGGTCGCCGATAAATTGCTGCTCCGAAATTTCAACGCAGAATGTGCCCAGATTTTTCTCGAGCGGAAACATCGTGATCAGGCGCTCGATTGGCGTATCAATCATGGTTGAAGGAAACAGGTTGACGTCAAAGCGAGAACCTCGCTCGAGGCGTTCAGCCGCCGCGATAACGGTTTTCAAACACAAAAGATCGACGCGAGTCAAAATATTGTTTTCGATAGCGATACGGAAGAAGTCGTACGGCATTTGGAAAGGACCTTTAGGTCCGCGGATCAAAAGCTCGTACCCGACCTTCACTTCATCGCCCAGGCGCATAATCGGGTGCTTGACGGCGCGGTAGCAATCGCCGCGGCGCAGAACATCCACGATCTCCAGGTGCTCGTTTATAAGTGATTCGCCATTGCGCACCACCGGCAACACGCTGTACGAAACGCTGTTCTTGCCGGATTGTTTGCTCAGACGCAGAGCATGGCGAGTCAGTGATAAAAGTTCTTCTACCGAAGTAATTCCATAAGGTAATTCGGCAACGCCGAGGCTGGCGGTCAAAAAGATGTTGTCGTTGGAGTTGCGAATCGGGCTTTCAGCGACGGCGAGGCGCACGCGCTCTGCGATCAACTTCGCTTCGGCATATTGCGTATCGGTGAGCAAAACGACAAATTCGTCACCGCCAATGCGAGCGACGTAGTCTGAAGGGCGCAAGGTGGCGGTGATGCGTTCCACCATCTCACGCAGAGCCACGTCGCCGACTGCGTGTCCGAGCGTCTCGTTAATCCGTTTGAAGTCGTCGCAATTGAGAAGAATGGCTACAAGCTGCGATCCCGAACGTTGGGCACGGTTGACTTCCCGCACCAGAATGCGCTCTAAACCGCGCCGGTTGGACAATTCGGTGAGCGGATCGATGACGGAAACTTCTTCCAGCTTGTCTTTGAGTTTGTCGAGCTGCTTGCTCAGTCCCTGTACCGAGGTCTCCAGTGCCGAAACTTCTTCCTGATGCAGTCTTTTCAGATTTTTTTCCGCACGCAGGAAATAGACGAACGCGCAAAAAAGAATCAATGCGACGGCAATCAACGGCAGTATTTCGGTTGTCATCGCGTCTGGTGGATTCCTGAGTAACTCGCGTTCGGCGCGCTACAGTGTGGTTTTAACATAGTTGGCAGCCAAACTGACGTACCTTCGTCGGACCGCCGGACAAGTTGAGGATGTCAACTGCCGTAGATCCCATTCTTATGAGGGTTGTTTGGAAAGAATCAGTGCTTCCACGTCGTATATGCCACGACTACATCATCAAAACATCAATTTCACGAGCTTTTTCGAGCAGATAAAGAGAAAAAGTGAACGAAGACTTTATCTGCCGCAGCAGTAAAGTCTTCGATAAGTCTCAAAAGTAAGCAGGGGTGGCGCTTTTCAGTCCGAGCCGCCGGCGGTGACTCCAATTGCAAATGTCAGGAAGAAGCCGACGAAAAGCAGTACTGAAACTGCCAGTCCCAACCAGAACCACCACGGAATTCGGCGCTGTTCTAGCTTTTCCTGCATGTCGTTTTAGAACGTCACGCCCAAACGAGTTGCCGATATCATGGAAACGTCTTTCCGGCTGGCATCGGTGTAATCCAATTCACCACGGAATTTCTTATTCCAGGTGAAACTGTCCGCCTGTCTTCCCGGAACTGGCTTGACCACAGGCTCACCGGCGGCAATCACCGAAGCCGGCAGCAAGTTTTGCATTTTGGCGATCGCTGCATCGCGGCTGAGCTGCTTATTGCGGTTAATCAGGCTGATTTCATAGCACTCGTTGTTCTTGACCTGAACCACGAATTGGCTGCCGTCGGCATCTTCGAGCCGGCTCAAATATTGAACTTTTCCTGCGACAGCGCCATTGGGATCCGGCGCAAAAGTGATCGCTGCGTCCTGGAAAATTTTCCCAGGCGTGCCTACGCGCACTTGCTTCAAGTTGACGGCGCCGCCGCGCACTGTGGCAACTTGGGTCCCTGTCGAGCTGCATGCGGTCAGCATCGCTGCTGTGATCACAATCGTCGCGCAACCAGCCGATGCTGTTTTTAGTTTGAGCATTCACCGTCTCCTTTAAACGTTTGCCTTTCAGCGGACGCCAAGTGTAACACGCATGCAGAATCCGCTCGCGAGCAGCATTTAATCTATTACAGGCAGCGAGCTTAGAAGGATAAAATATCGTCTACGAGACGGAGGAATCATGAGCACCGAAATTGCCCGCCTGATTGAGCGCTTGCCCAAAACCGAACTGCACTTGCACATTGAAGGAACCCTTGAGCCCGAACTCATGTTCGAAATCGCGCAGCGCAACAACATCTCGCTGCGCTTCAAGTCGGTGCAGCAAGTGCACGCCGCCTACGATTTCACCGACTTGCAGTCCTTCCTCGACATTTATTATGAGGGCGCGCGCGTGCTCATTCATGAGCGCGATTTCTATGATCTCACCTGGGCTTACCTCAGCCGCGTCAGCAAACAAAACGTCAAACACGCCGAGATATTTTTTGATCCTCAAACGCATACCGATCGTGGTATCGCGTTTGGTACCGCGATCAAGGGCATACATTCCGCGTTGGAAGACGGCAAGGAAAAACTCGGCATCGGCAGCCATCTGATCATGTGTTTTCTCAGGCATCTTGATGAAGATGCAGCTATGAAGACGCTCGAGCAGTCCTTGCCATACAAAAAATGGATTATCGGTGTCGGGCTTGATTCCGGCGAACGCGGCAACCCGCCGGACAAATTCAGACGCGTGTACGATCGCGCGCGCGCCGAAGGCTTCCTGCCTGTCGCTCATGCCGGTGAGGAGGGCCCCCCGGACTACATCTGGCAAGCGCTCGATTTGCTGAAAGTAAAACGCGTGGATCACGGCGTGCGCTGCCTCGAAGATGCGCGGCTTGTAGAGCGGTTGGTGAAAGAACGCATACCGCTTACGGTTTGTCCGTTGTCGAATTTGAAATTGTGCGTCGTCAAGTCACTAACGGAACATCCAATCAAGAAAATGCTCGCTGCCGGGCTGGTGGCCACGGTCAATTCGGACGATCCGGCTTACTTCGGCGGCTATGTGCAGTCCAATTACATAGAAACGCAGAAGGCGCTTGGACTCAGCCAGCAAGAGATAATCACGCTTGCCAAAAACGGCTTCGAAGCCAGCTTTATCTCGGACGAAGAAAAAAAACGCTATTACCAGATGATCGACGAACTTGCCGCCGTGCCGAAGGTTTGATCGGATTAGATCAGATCATTCGTTTGATCAGATCGTTCGGTAATACGTAAATCCAAGTAAGCTGGCGGCCGTCGCTACCGCGGTTGGCGACGGGGAAATGTTTGCCACGACCCGGCGCACGCGCTCGCGGCAGACATCGGCGATTGTGGGGAAATCGGCATCTTCAGTCGATTCCGGCTGTTGCATAAGAATGAAGCGCCTGGCACCGCCATCTTCGGCGTTGGCTTGCAGCACGGCATCACCGAGAGTGCCCGAGCCCGCGAAGAAATCCATGAACAGCGCGTCTTTTTCCTCAACAAGATCGATGAGCTTGCGCAGCAATGCCGTCGGCTTCGGGTAATCGACAAGCGCTTTGCCGAGCAACTGTTTGAGTTCGCGTTTGCCGTTCTGGTAGTTCAAAGACTTGTCGTCCCAAATGGTCTTGAGCTTCCTGCGCCTGCTGTTGCCGTTTTCATCATCAAAATAATCGCGCACAAAAATGTCCCATTCATTTCTGCCGCGAATCAGGCGGGCTTCCAAAAGATCGATATTGTCCTTAGCCCTCTTGTGTCCCCACATCCAGCGACCGGCTTGGCCTGTGGATTTGCGTGGGAGCACCTCGGCGCGATGGCGCTTTGTTGCTGTCAAAGAAATGGAGCCTGTGTCCGGGTCGACGTAAATCGGATAATACATAGCCGGGCGATCTTCACGCAATGAATGTGAGCCGCGCTGACGCAGCCCAAGCAGCCTGTAGCGCCGTCCGCCGTCGTCTGTGAGATCGAACTCTTGCGATTGTTCTTCCGTCAGTTCGGCGCCGAGTAAATTGCAGTGCTGTGCATTGCGCGCAAACACGAGCAAGTACTCGTGAACGCTGGCGAAATGGCGTTCTGCCTGGCGCCCGCGCGGATTACTTTGCACGGTGATTTGAGCCAGAAAGTTGGTTTCGCTGAATAGTTCGGACATTACAAGCTTCAATTTGTCCGCTTCGTTGTCGTCGATTGAAACGAAGATGACGCCGTTGTCGGCGAGCATGCGGCGCGCCAGAGCCAATCGTGGATACATCATATTGAGCCAGCCGGCGTGCTCGTAGCTGTCGTGAAAGACGAACGCGTTGCCCGTGTTGTATGGCGGATCAATGTAGATGAGACGAACGCGATTCTCGTACTTCGGCAGCAGCAGCTTCAATCCGTCGAGGTTGTCTCCCTCCAGTATTACGTTGCCGGATTGCTCGTCGCCGGCACATAAGGCGGCAACCTTGCGCAGTGAATGCGCGCTCTTGGTGTCGGCTGCCGCGACCGCATCTGCTTTTCCACTCCAGGACAACGATAGCGAACCGTCGTTGGCAGAGCCACGTCCCGGTCGTTTGGTGCTGGCTATTTGGCTCTTTTCGGGCACGGAAACCTCCGGACGGTATTTTACTCACGAAATCCTCATAAACGTTAGGATATGTTATGAGAAGGTTCTTGACATCGGTCTATATAGAGGGGCGGGCTATGACGACGTTGATTGTTCTGGCAGTCCGAGCCGCCGGCTGTTTGCTGGTGGTAATGCTCGCTCAATCTGTTAGTTTGCCGGCGGCGTCGGCTGCCAGTCCAAAAGACAACGACGCCAAATCGCCGATGAAAGGCAGGGTGGAAACAGGCGCTGTTCGGCGTGTCTTGCGACCTGATCCGTCGCTTCAGTCTGGTGCGGCTGAGACGTTGCACAGATCAAACGCCGGCCAATCCGCCGGCCAGCCGCTCGGCGCACAAATCGACGCCAGCAATTTTACCCTTGATACCGATGAAAACGCTGTGCAAGCCGGGTTGAACACCGATATCGTCGGTGGTGTCACGGGCGCAGGCGAACAGAATCCGCCATCCATCCTCCAGCCGATGTTCTTCAATCAAACTGCTGAACAACCACTGGCGGGCATCAACTATTCGGACATAGAGCGAGCATACGCGCAAGCGGTGCCGCCTGTGCAATCCAGCCAGACGCCGCTGCAATCCGCCTTGTTTGCCATTCGCGCCCAACTGCGCGGCGCGATGGGGCCGGCAGGCACTCCGCTTGGAGCGGCGGGGGTCGATGTCGACAACTGCGGATGCGGAACCCCGATACCGAGCCGGCAATGCATGGGCGAGCGCACCAGCGGAATTTACGGCCGCTCGTACGCCGGTTCAGTCCGAGCCTTCCATGGCGGTGGCGGGTTCCACTACGGACACCGCTAACCGCAGGCTGGCAGCCTGCGCTCCTCTTAAGCGTCTACAAATCGATAACCGTCTACAACCCGGCTGTGTCGATTTCCCAGTGCATGTCTTCGAGCGCTTCTTTCAAGCCGACGCGGCTGCGCTGGCAATAACCAAGCGCGATGATCGCTTGTTCCGGGCGCATTTTATTGGCTTCCATGAGCTTATCGCAGCCGACACCTGCTTCGAAAGTCATCGGATCGATCGCTTCTCGGATAAGCAGCGATTTGACGATGTCGCCGGCGGTTTTCGTGGCCTTGCCGACATCGTCGATGGTGGCATTGTCGACGAGCGCTGCAGTTTTGAATAAAGCGAGCAGGCGCTCTGCTTTGTCGGAGCCGGCGTCGCCGCTGAAATCCAGCGTCTTTACCAGTCCCATTACGTCTTTTAGTTTTTTCTTTTCTGCCTCGCTCACTTGCGCTTCGCGTTCGATGCGTTCATCGCCGGGCAATGGTTTTTGCTTGGGCTTCGGTGCCTGTTTGGATGCCGCATTCGGCGCTTGCTCCCTCGGTTTTTCACCAAGGGCTTGTTCCAACGATTCTCCGCTGCCGTAAATTTGTTTGAGCACTTCCGTCATCTTGGCGTTAGCTACAACGCCTGTACGAGCCATTTCCTGCAGTCGTACGGCGGCTTGCAAAAGCCGATCCGGCAAAGCTCCGGAGCTGACGAGGATTTCGCCGAGACGGCGCTGGTTCTGTGAGCTGTTCTGCAACGTCAAGGCGGCGTTGAGTGCGCGTGTGGGAATGATGCCCGCCGCTACAAGCACGTCGCCCAGCATCAGGGGCGCCGAGCTCGCTGTCGGCATGCGGCTCCACAATTCCGGTGGCAAAGGCTGCGGGTAGGCAGGTGGCCACTGACCACCTGCTTGCTGCGGATATCCCGGATACAGTCCGGTTTGCCCTGAGGCGGCGGCGATGTAGTTTTGCTGCTGCAGCGAGGGAAACGCTACAGGCGGCGTGAAATAGTTCGCCGGTACAGGCTGTATTTGGTCGCGCAGACCACCGCCTGCCCCGGCAGCAGCGGCTGGCGCCGGTGCCGGAGTCTTATCGGGTTTAGCGGCAGGCGGTACCGGTTCTTTCGCTTTGGCTCTTTCGGCGAAAAGCTTTTCGACTTCCGGCGTTCCCCATGATTCAGCCAGGCGCGCCGTCACCCACCAGTCGCGCATCGCTTGTACTACTTTGTTGAATTCGGGATCGGTGGCAGCCCAGACTATGTCTGCGTCTGGGTCGTCGGTATCGTGCAAAGCCCAAGAAACTTTGGTTGTCGCCGCGTCCACGCGCACGCAAAGAACTGCCGGCACCGGACGACCATCCGGCTTCATGGGCAGCTCGACGCGACTGTTTTGCCGCCTGGCTGCCGAAGCCATGTTAGCCACGTCGTTGTGGGTGGGTAAATCCGGCTGTGGGGTCAGTCGGGTCACCGGTTGGGAGTCGGGCTTTTTACCGGACATGGGCTACCTTAAAAGTCTAGAAAATTGACTTCTTACGGTCTATTCATTCCCGAAAACGGGGTTGCTGACACTCTGGGGGCCGTTTTACATTGATGCTGATGGATATGAAGCAAAGGTGTCACGAAAAAGTCCATAAAGTGTCCAGAAATAGTCCAACATTAGATTCTATACTTTGTGCGTATTTCTACACTTGCTTGGCGGGACACCCTTGCGTATCATCAGTGGGCGCAATATGAATACATGGACGGAAGAGCATGAACAGCATTACAAGTCGAGCCGCGATCGCGATAGATTGTCCGAAGTGCAACGCTCCGCACTTTAATCATCAGTTGACGTGCAAACGTTGTGGTGAATATCTCCATCGCGAAGAAGTTCTGCCGGTCAGCGCTGAGCGGACATTTGCCATCGCAGGTGGAATTCTGGGCGTTTCTACGGTGATTCTCGTAGTTTGCCTGGCTCTGCACATGTTCTAGAAAATCGCCTTTTGCGACCCCTACAAACTCGTCGAACGAACAGCTCCGGCTGTTCGTTTTTGCTTTTTACAACTGCCTTGTCGAGTAGCTTTCGGCTAGACATCTGACGAAAAACGCTTTGGTGTAACCATATATCTTTTCAGCAGATTCCCTATATCCGCGAATGATATAACGTTCAACATCGAGAGATTCTCCGGTGTTGCCGCCAAGGCAGCAGCGGATATTTTGCCGTGTTTAGCGCAGGAGATTCATCATGGCCAATTTCAACTATAAAGATCACGACCGTCAATACGAAAGTTGGCGTCGTTACGGGAGAGAACGTGGATTTTTCGATCGTGCCTCCGACGAAATCCGGGCGTGGTTCGGCGACGAGGAAGCGGAACATCGCCGCCAAATGGATCAAAATATGGAACACATCAGAAGCGAAGGCAGCGGACGCAGCACGGGACGAGGCTCGTCTTCGATGCCTGAATGGCAGCGTCGCAACTATAGTGGACCAAGCCCCCGCGGCTCGCGGCTGCAGGAGCGTGGACGGTATGATGATCCCCTCACCGGCAGATCGCGCCGCTTCTTCAAACGCGAAGATGGTGGCATGTTTGGTGGCAGGCAAAGAAGCTGGGACCGCCCGTTGGAATATGATGAGTACACAGGTGGACACAGCTGGGAACCGGGCCGCCACGAATACGGCGAGCAATCGCGTTTTGGAGGCGACCGCGATATGGAAAGCGGTATGCCTTACGGACGCGGATACGAGGGCTACGGACGTAGCTGGGGCGAAGAAGAGCGCTCCGGACTTGGACAAAGCTACGGTGCGCGCGAACAGTCGATGTTCGGACACCGCGGACGTGGTCCACGCAGCTATCGCCGCTCTGACGAGCGCATTTCGGATGACATCAATGAGCAATTGACGATGCATCCCGAAGTCGATGCGTCCGATATCGAAGTGCTGGTCGAAAACGGCATCATTACGCTGCGGGGCTCCGTTGATTGCCGGCACGGCAAACGGCTGGCAGAAGACATCGCAGAGGATGTTTACGGCGTTCGCGAGGTGCACAATGAGCTGCGCATCGAGAAGAACGGCACGAACAATCAAGAGCAATTCGGGCGCAGCGGAGCGCTGTCCCGATAAACAAAGCGCAGGCGCTCGCCTGCGCCAGCAAGCAAGGCACCGCGGTCGCGTTCTCCACTCGCGCCGCGGTGCGGGCTTTTCAGCTTCATTGGGGAAAACCGTGTTGGCGCGCGGAGCTTGAAATCCGACAATTGACCAACGCAATGCCCCGTGAGGTTTGACTTTGGGATTCGCCGACCAGCTAATAGGAGTTGAACTCGCCGCCACCGCCACGCAGTCGTCGTCGTCGGCGCTTTTACCTGGCGAATTTCAATATGAGGCGGCCGGGCGACCGAGCGTGCAGGTGGGGGCTCGCGATGACCTGTCCGGGCTTTATCAGCGAGCGACCGCAGCTCAATCCGCCCCGATTCAGACGCTCCAACCGGCCGAGGCAAATGCGCGTCCACTGGTTCCGGACAAGGATTATATCGGTCACGGTGATCCCGGCTGGCCGCTGAAAGATCGCATGGCGCCGGATCACGGCGGCGCTACCAGCCCCACGTGGTTGATTGAAAGAGGCATCGCAGCCGGTGCCAGCCTGTATTCCACCGCATTGTACGCTCCCGAGCTTTCTTCGAAGTTGCCGCCTGGTGCAACCTTTCCGACGCCACATTCAATGGGAAACATTTCGCGCGCGCAGTGGAAGGCGGCCCTGCCTTCCCAGGTCGGGAAAGTGGTCGGCTGGAGTTGGGTTGCTGATACGGCGCTCGATTTGACTTTGCTCAACAACAAAAGCACATCCTGGAAAACGATCGCCGTCGACGTAGCATTGCCCCTTGCTGCCCAGACGCTGATCCGAGGGCTTGGCCCCATGGGCGCCATTGCCGCGAGCGTTGCCGGGCATGCCGCCGAGAAGTACTTCTTTGAAAAAGACCGCTAGATTGCTGCCGCAGGCTGGCAGCGTGCGCTCCTCTGCTAAAATGATGGCCGCACCGAATATGGTGACCGGCCGATGCGCTGCAGAGCTTTAATTGTTTCACTTGGAATTGCAGTCGTTGCAACATGGGCGGCAGGCGGGGGCAAAGGTTTGGTAGCGGCGGGCGGAAGCCCGCCAATGCAGGACGAAAATGCAATTCCGCATGATGGTGAAGAAGCTGAGCTAAAAGTGCCGGACGCCGATGTGCGCGTGCGCTTTGACGAGGGCGAATTCAAACTGCCGCGCAGCGCTTATCTGTCATGGCTGCAAACCGCCGCCGATGCAATCCGCGCTTATTACCGCCGGTTTCCAGTGCAGCATGTGCTCGTCAAGCTGAAAGGCGAGCCCGGTGATGATATCGGTTTTGCCACCACGGGATTTGAAGATGGAGCAGGACAAATCGAAATTCCGATTGGGGAAGACATTTCCGCGACTCGCCTCAAGGAAAGCTGGGTTGCTGCGCACGAGATGACACATCTGGCCTTTCCCATGGTTGGGCACCGCCGGCGGTGGGTTGCCGAGGGACAGGCGACCTACATTGAGCCCTTGGCGAGATTGCAGGTGGGTGATCGTACATCGAAACAAGTCTGGCGCGATCTAGTTGAGCACCTGCCCAGCGGACTGCCTGAGTCCGGTGCCGGCGGGCTGGACGGATTTCATTCAATCGGCAGAACCTACTGGGGCGGGGCGTTGTTCTTTTTGCTTGCCGATATCGAAATCCGTAAGCAAACGCACAATAAACAAGGATTAGAGGACGCAGAAATAGCCATTGTAAAAAGCGGGGGCAATGCAGGATCGGACTGGAGCATAGGACAAGCTTTCCAAACCGGTGATCAAGCGGTTCACGGTAATGTTCTTGAAGATCTCGATTCCAAAATGGCAACCAAGGAATATCGAGTTGATCTAGACGAGCTTTGGAAACAACTTGGTGTTTTGAAAGAAAGTGATCAAATTGTGTTCGACGATAAGGCGCCACTTGCTTATATCCGTTTGTCCATTGAAAAAGGCAAAGATTAGACAACACGGATGCGGAAGTTAGAGACAAAATTGCGAAGTCAAGATATCGCTCGAAAGCCGCTGTTGATAAGCTGATCGTTTGAATTCGGCCTCCACGATGCAGAGTGTTGGACTTATCCAACACTCGGAGATTGGCTTGTGGTCTAGCTAAATGTAAACTATCAACTATTTAGGACAATGGTGACTTTCCCCCGAAACACGCATGTACACTGCCTGCACGTCGGTTTTGTCCGACCAGCCGAATTGTGTTCGTGACTTTACGGTGGTGAAACTTAATTGGTATGCTCGATCTAACGAGTCTGCTTCGAAGGTTGAAATTGGTGCCGCACCCGGGTTCCATCATTCTTGTAGTTGAAGATAAACAAGCCGATCAGTTTGTACTGAAAGCGTTGCTTTCGCGTTTTGACTATGAGGGACTTTTCGTGTCCTCCGCGGAAGAAGCCCTTCAGATTTTGGAATCCACACCGGTTGCAGCGCTGTTGTTGGACATAAGTTTGCCGGGAATGAGCGGCTATTCGTGCGCCCGTGAGATTAGGGTGCGAGAGTTAAAAAGCAATAGGCGTTTGCCGATCATTGCGGTTACCGCCAGTGCAGAAAAAGAAGATCGTGCCGCGTGCATTCAGGCCGGATTTGACGATTATTTGGCCAAACCATTCGACCCAGAAGAGTTGCGCCGTATCTTGCTGCGCTGGACGTACAGCGCCGATAAACCGAATTTGAAACTGCTGCGCGGTCAGTCTTAGCTATTTGCCACCGCTGGCTAGTTGGTGCTCACATTGGCTGATTTTATTCTGGATGCTTGGATCTGTTTTTGTTTGCAGCGCCAGGCGATACTCGACTACGGCACCACGCATGTCGCCTGAGTGCGCGCGTTCTTCCGCCGCTTTCACGTGATCGGCGAACGATTTTGGCTGTTCACGATTGGGAAACAGGCTCACGAGATTTGACTTCGCCATTGCATAATCAGGCTGCCAGTACAACGCCTCATAAAGCAATCGCAGAGAGTCTTCCGGCGTCGTGCCTTCAGCAATAGCGAGATTGTTGGCGCATACGGCGAGGTTGGAACGCGCCAGCTGATTCGACGGCTCGAGTTGCAGCGCCTTTTCGAGCAGCTCTTTGCCGTTTTTGAAATCCCCACCAACGCAAGCAGTGCTGCCATCCATGACATACCGTTGTGCTAATTGCGGTTTTGGCAATTGCCGTCCGTATGCATCTATCGCGCGCAATTGGGATGAGATCTTCAAGTCCGGAGAATAAAGCGCGAACAGAGTTTGTCTGTCGCGAGGAGATACGGAATCCTCTCTGAGGATCGGAAACATGATGTCGCTTTCGGCGCCGCTGTGCCCCTGCAAACCGAGCGCATGTCCGATTTCATGCAAACATACGGCATGCAATGCTTCCTTCCCAAGCGGTGCTTCTTTGAAGGGATCGACTGTGAGCAAGCGGATCTTCGCCGAATCTAAACCATTTGGTCCGGCGCTAAGTCTGCAGTCGCCTGCCTCTGCCGTGAATTCCGGTGCGTGCAAGTCGTTGGTCCAGGTTACGGTTATGTCCGGCTTGTTCTCTTGCTCTTGAATCGTGAAGGCGAATTTGTGATCTGTGGCTTCGCACCAATCTTCGAATGCTTGTCTCAGCGCTTCTTCGAATTCCGGTCTGTAAGAAGGAATATTGTCGCCCGGATTGATGAACACCGTTATTGGACTAGTGTGAGACCAGCGGAACAACCCGTGTTCAGTGACGGCGTTCAAATAATTATCGGTTTTTGATTCTTGCGCGATTGTGGTCTGCTTGTCTTTCACCTGTTCAGCGAGCAAATTGATCAGCGTTTGATACTGCGGCTGAGCTGTTGTCGATAGTGCCAGATATTTTTGGTAGGCATCGAGCGCATTCTCAGGTTTGTGCACTTGCTGGTAGGCATTGCCGAGATGGTGCCAAGCTTCAGCGGCATGCGAATCGGCGGCGACCACCTTCCGACACTGGTCGATGCAAGCGAAATAACGAGCTTGACCGTAGAGTAAGCCCGCGTACTGCAGGCGACCGTCGACCGAATCAGGATGCATACTCAAGTATGTCTTCAAGCGCTCTTCCGCTTGCGATGACGAATTGGCTTCGATGAGTTTAGCGATTTGTTGCAACTCAGCATCGGCGCTCGGATGGCGGTCTGGTGCCTGGTGCCCGTCCTCTCTGGCAGCTGTTGGACAGCCCATGCAAAGCGCGAATATGAGAGCCAGGAGGGTCATGTGTGTGGATTTTTTCATGCGTTATAAAGAGCATTGCAGTAGGTTTACATCATATTCCCCCAAGGAAGGGGACACCCGTCGCCTAAACAGCTAACATTTAAGATATGGAAGAAGCCGTTGAGCGAATAAAGAAGATCGTTGCCGATTATCGGCCCGACCAGAAAGGCAACGAGGAAAAGACGATGCGCGCCTTGCTGGCTGCGATGTCGCATTGTCGCAAGTATATTGACGAGCACTCGCAGGACGACAAAGGATGCGCGCAGCGCATTGTTCGTGATTTGCACGACGTGCTTGCCGAACTGCCGACTTTCCGCCCCATGGTTGGTGACAAGTCGTCGGTGAACAAGCTGCACACGCGCAAGCTGGCGGAAGGGCAGCTCGGGCTGATTCATCAGCACATAAAGCAATTGGTCAAAGAGCATGACCAGGAAAAAACGAAAGCCGTGCAAGATTCAGTCGCCGCGCATCCCGTGTTCGGACAACTAAAGGCTTCATTGACCAAGCAATTGCCCAAGACGGCTTACATTCTGCTGTTCCGCCAAGGCGAAAACGGCGAGCCGGAGCTGATCACGCACAAAAGTGAGGATGGTCGCGTTTTCACGCGCATGCGCCCCCAAGAATTTCGCGATGACCTGCACTTACACAAAACGTATAACAAGGCAACGATTGTTGGCGCGGCGGTAATTGCCGAGAAGGAGCTCGTGGCGGTGATCGGGCAGGTGCCACCACCGACGGAGACTAAGGATCAGCTTCGAGCGTTGTTGAGCGTGTCGAGTGAAGCGGCCGGTCGCCCGGCGCGACAATTCGTCGAGTCCAATGAAGTGCTCAATGCATTGCACGATCTCGCCCGCACGCGCAAGATGCCGAAGGAAAGTTATGTGTTGTTGTTCGAGGCGGCTGAGGATAACCTAGCAGCAGGCGCCGAAGATTCCGTAGCGGCGGGCGGAAGCCCGCTGGATGAGCAAGACGACAGCGGGGTCGAAGCGCAGGAACCGTTAGCAGAGAGCGGGCTGCCGCCCGCCGCTACAGATGAGGAGACGCAGGAACCGTTAGCAGAGAGCGGGCTGCCGCCCGCCGCTACGGATGATGTTGAAGCGCAGGAACCGTTAGCAGAGAGCGGGCTGCCGCCCGCCGCTACGGATGAGGAGACGCAGGAACCGTTACCAGACAGCGGGCTGCCGCCCGCCGCTGTAGGCGATGTTCCGCCCTTGAAGATCGTCATCAAGCAAGGGCAAGACGGAAAAGTGCTCAGCCGCTTTTGGCCGTCTGATTTTGCGATCAGGCATAAGCTATTCGAGAATTTCCGCGACAAGCCACCGGTGCTCGGAGCGGCTGTGATTCGCGAGAAGGAACTGCTGCATGTGATCGGAAACGTGCCTCAACCGTCGGACAATCAATCGCCGATCGATGCATTGCTGCAGGCGTCATGGCAGGCGGTGGAACAGCCGTACGTCGACTTCGTCAGTCAGCACGAAGTGCTCAAAGGGCTTTACGAGCTTTCGACCGGCGAATTCCGCACGCGCGATGTCACAGTTATTTTGTTTGTGCAAGGGGAATCCGGAAAACTGGAGATTCTCCAACACGGGCGAGATCGGCAGCGCACTGCGCGCGTTCCGCTGGGGCAGTTCCAGAATGCGAAAGCGCTGTTCGATCGCTTTGCGAAGAGGCCGCTGGTCGGAGCCTCGGTTCTCAGCGAAGACACACGCGAGAAAGATCAGCATGGGCGATTCGGCAAGCGCGACGGACAGCGCAACCGCGACGACCGTAAACGCGACGACAGGCGGGATCGAGACGATCGTGACGGACAGAACAAAAATCGAGATTCCGATAAACGAAATGATCGCCATTCGCCGTCGCGTAAGCCGGTGGTGCTCGCCGCATTCGGACGTACGCCGCTCAAGGTGAACATTCTGGCGACCCCGGATACGTTCAGGCGCCTCGGATTGGACATCGATTAATTACATCGCATTCCACAGATCGCCGACGGAAATCCAGCCATCTTGGTCTTTGCCAGCTGAATTGCTGACGTAGACGCGATCCTTTTGCGGATCAAATTGTTTGATCGTCACAACATGGTTGATCATTCCAAGTTTCATGTCGATGTAATCATGGAGGCTGCGAACAGGCCTTATAACTTTGGTAAACACATCCAGCCAACTGGTTTCCGATTTGTCAATTTTCGGGTTGAGTGCGTTAACGCCGACGATAACGGGCAGTCTGTCTTGTGACTTCAAGTTTGCCAAGGTTTTGCGTAGAGTATTCTCGCTATCCATTTTCTTGGAGTCGCCGTATCCGTGAATTCCGTTCAATTCTGCGGTTCCGGTTTGTGCCCATGCCCAGGGGTGACTGTATTTCATACTGGGCATAGCGTCGTATTCGAGAACATCATATTTGTTGCCAAACAGGCGTTTGGATTCGTCCGCAATTTGCCCCGGGCTCAATCCCGAAAAGTCGCTTTCGGCTCCGGTCTTGCGTTCTCTCCATACATCGTAGCCAGTCGGCATCCAGTATTCAGAGAAGGGCAACGCCGAACCCAGTTTGAATAAAAGGCTGGCATCTCCCTCGGGTTTTTGCACGAAGGCAGAAGGCGACTCTTTGTCGCGCTGCCCGACATCGTTGAGTACCGCTACCTGGAAAAGCTGCGAGGCGTGCGTGCGAAGCATGTCTTCCGGAGGAAAAAATGTTCTTTCTTCCCAGCCGGGTTTCAGGCTGCCTGCATCCAATTTGATCCGCTTGCCGTCGGCACCGGTGATACTGGCTGTAAGCGCGGCATCCGCGATAATCTTCGCGGCCATGGACGGATTTTTTTCGAAGGCAATGTTTTCCAGTACCGTAGCATTGCAAGTTTGGTGGAGTCCCTGGTCAATACGCGGGGTGGCCACGTGATACAAAATTTCGGCACCGACGGTGGTGCGCTCGTCTTTTGTCAGATACGGTGAATCCGTGGTGAGCAATCTGTTGATTTGTTCGTAGGTGCCACCGAGTTCTTGAGCTGATAGCTGACCGCTGGTGACCCTTTGCTCAGCCTTGATCATCCATTGCGTTGCGTATTGTTGATGCTTTTGGTCGCCAAATTGCGTGAAATTCGCAGCCAGTGCTTGTCTCTGCGCCTCGACGTTTACCTCCTGCTGCGCTGTTTGGTCTGCCAAGTTGGGGGTGGTTGCATCGGTTTGTTTTGAAGGCCGCTGATCGCCTTTCGGCGCCTCAGTGCTCTGTGGTGATGCTTGAGCGGGCACGCCGATATGAATCTGATCGAGTGGATTGCCCGGGCTCACGACAAACCGCGTGTTGTTGGAAGCCGGTGCCTGGGGGGAAGCAGGAGCGTCGAAGCTTTCCTGGCGGAATCGTTGCGCCACCGAGGCGGCAATTTGGCCCATCTCGGTGTTGTCGAACAAATTCGCATCGAACGAACGTTTGTTATCGTCCGCCGAATTGCGGCCAGCAGGAACATCGGGTTGCGACATTTCAATTAAGGTACGGGACAGGTGCACCAATAATTAAACCGACGCTGCCAATGGACAACAATGGTGAAAATACGTCGAGACTGTGGTTTAACCTAGCGGGCGGCGCGTTGCGCTGCCCGCCTGGGACGCGGCGTAACGCCCTAGACTTTGCCGATGTAGCGGGCGCGGGGGCGAATTTGGCCGCCGTAGAGCCTTTGCTCGCGGGAGTGGGCGATCCAGCCGGAGGTGCGGCTGATGGCGAAGATAGTGGATCCGGCGCCCGGCGGTAGCGAAAGCGCATAGGAAACGGCGGCCAGACCGACGTCCAAGTTGGGTTCTGCACCGAGCTGCTCGCGCACGCAGGTGACCAGCTCTACCAATCGGCGCAGGTGAGGGTTGCGTGATCCTATCTCCAGCGCTGATTCTATTAAAAGCTTGGCGCGCGGGTCGCCCTTGCGATAGAGTTCCGTGCCGAAGCCAGGGATGGTTTCGAACTGGCGCAGATAATCTTTCAACCAGGCGGTAGCGGTTTTGAACTTCATCGAGGTGGTGACGATGTCCTCGGCGCGGCGACTGGCAGAGCCGTGCAGGGTACCGCTGAAGCTGCCGAGCGCGCTGAGCAGGCAAGAATAGAGCGATGCGTCGCAAGAGGCGGCGATGCGCGCGGCAAGGGCCGAGGCATTGAGCTCGTGATCGGCGCAGAGCACAAGGGCCAGGTTGATTAAGCCGGCCTGGTCGTGCGAGCGGCGACCGGACAGCGCGTACAAGACAGTTGAAGCAATGGCGAACTCGGCGTCCTGCAAGTATTTATCGCGTTCGCTGCCCGAGCCGAGCACAGTGGCCATGGTGACGATCAAGCGCCGCGCGGTATCGAAAACGTCGTCGCCAGTGAGCTTTCGGCAAACCGGATCGGTCATTTCAATGGACACGAGCAGCAGCTTGAGCAGGTCGAGAAAGTCCACTTCGCTGCCGGAGATGCCTTTTAATTGTTTGGGCAAAGTCAAAGGGCGAATGGCGCGCCAATCCGGTGCGGCGCTTTGTGTTTCCCAGAGCAGCTCGACTGTTTGCTCGAACGAAGTGCGCCGTGCAGCAAGCTCGAGGGCGTTTTCGCCGCGATAGTAGTGACCGGTTTCGCGAATTTCGGTAATGCCGGATTTGATGACTGGTCCCGTCCAAACGGCGGCGTCGGTGTCCTTCGCAGTTTTGAAGCCCCGGGAAGACTGGCGCATTTTTATCAGGTCGCTCAGCCGATAAATGCGTTCGCGCCCACCGGCAGGCATGCTTTCGATCAGCCCGCGGCTGGCGTAGGCATAAAGAGTTGCTGCCTTGACGCCGAGGAATTCCGCCGCCTGGGCTCCCGTTAGGAATTTGTCGCTGCTGTCGGTCAAAGGGATCTCCGGATACCGGGCGGGGCGATGCCCGGACCTGCGGTTTTTAGCGGGCTGTCGCCCGCCGCTACCATTCAAGATACGGCCGAAGCATCTTGTGATCAATGCTGTCAAATTAATTGAATGATGTATTGATTCTCGGCCGTCAATATATCAATATATTGGGTGAACGACTTCCCACCCGGTTAATGAGGTTAGGACACCATGCCTAGATCGCCTAAGCCCCTGCAATTCGCCGCTATAGAATCCGGTGCTCCCGATGTGGATGCCGCCATGAAGTTCGACAGCCCGGCGCAGCCTGATGCCGCAGAGCAGCTGCGACTTTCCTGGTTGCACAATCCGCGTTGGGCAGGCGTCACTCGCGACTATTCTGCCCAAGATGTGGTCAGACTTCGTCCTTCTATAAAGGTTGAGCATACACTGGCAAAAGTGGGCGCCCAAAGATTCTGGGAGCTT